>Ga0222719_10000213_pt1 | contig 58464 bp, 77 predicted proteins | sample C33_34DmetaG_FD_165039 | JGI IMG/M metagenome (GOLD analysis project Ga0222719, IMG submission 165039) | Estuarine water microbial communities from San Francisco Bay, California, United States - C33_34D | ecosystem: Environmental > Aquatic > Marine > Unclassified | place: USA: California...
CTACAGTTTGCACTGGTGCATTCTTTTCTTTTCTATCTATACTTGGATCAACTTGTAATCCACATATAAGATATTCACATTGTTCTTTTGCTTCACGCAACATAATCAAATGTCCTGCGTGTAACAAATCAAATGTACTACAAGTAAATCCTACTTTCATATATCAACCTCGTTTATTTGTATACAAACTGCTTGACTGGATAGGTTAAAGTATCCGCTTCCTTTACCAACTTGTTCACTAAGCATGTCTCGCATACGGAAACATTCTTCCATTGTTCCTGGTAAGTCAACAACCGTACTAAAAGATACTCCTGCTTCTATCCATATATACACTAAGTACCACATAGTTATTCTCCAAACTCAAATAGACTTCCAAATGTAGTGTGTTGTTTTGTATCTTCTAGTGGATAGTTAAGCACACCAATTAGGTTATCTAGTTTGTTATCAATAATAGTTTCTGCCATTGCCGCATCATCGAATGGAAGTTCTTTGAACCAATCTGGAATACGCAATTCATCTGTAGGATATGCAACACTAGTATAACCTAACGGATTTTGTTTTAATTTACAAACAATAACTTTCATACCGTCAACAACTTCTTGCGAGTACTTGTCACCGTTCATACGTTTAAGTGTGTTCCAGTTAATACTTGCTCTAACGTGTCCTGGCATATTTGCTTTGCCTTGCTTTTCTTCAAGACGCTGATAGTGTCCAACTTTGTTTGCACGTTTCGGACTACCTTTCTCCCAACCCGGACGTTCACTAAACTCTTTACGGAATGTTGTAATACGTTCAAGTACATCTTCTTGCGGAACGTCAGTAAGTACCATCTCAAGTAATTCTTTTAAGAAGTCTTGCATAAACACCGGAGTGTCTGACCTACGCAAGTCTAAGCCCATTGCTTTTATCTTACCATTGCTATCAATATCAGTTCTAAATCCTTCATTATCAATTACTAGTGCCGCATAACGCTTCTTAGTAATATATAAACCTGACTGTGCTACAATCTCTCTACCTGCCGCAATAACATCTGATCTGCTCTTTGGACAATGAAATGCTTGTGCCATAAACTTTGGAAATGTTTCATTAGCCGCTTCGCATACTTGATCATACAGTGTAATTACATTTTCTTTAGTCCAAGGTAACTTTCCTGAATCAATTTGTTCTTTAAGTACAGGATATGCACTAAAGTAACAAGAGTCAGTATCACCATATATCATTGCTTCGCCAACATGATCATACGTACCTGTAATAACCTTGTTTACTTCTGCACTCATATGCTTAACAATAGTACGTCCTGTTAGCGTTGTAGACTGACCGATACGTTTATCAAAGAATCTACAGCCTGGATTAAGAATAGCACCGTATAAACTGTTCAAGTTAATCTTCTTAACTAGCTGTCTTTTATCCCAGTATTCAATCTCTGCTTCGTTGCCTGCGTCTTTAGCTTTCTTTAACATCTTCTGCATGTCTTTACGCTCTGCATACCAACGTTTTAGTAGTCCAGGAATAACACCTTCAAATTCTGTTGTAAAGATTGTACCGTTTGAACTAAGCATCCAAGGTTGATTACCATCAAAAATTAGTTTGTAAATCTCAGCACCACTTAGTGTATCTGTTTGGCCATTTTCCCAATCCACAGTTAGTGCAATATCACGCTTTTGCTCCATGACTGCTTCATATTCTTCTGTGCTAAAACGTCCTTCCCAGCTACCTGCAAATGACTTCTTCTTAAGAGTCATGTCTTCTTGTACACGCCCTTCACTTATGTCCGGACGAATTTGTCCTACAACAGTTTCAGGAGCCATATTCAACGCACGAATCACACTAGGATATAGTGAATTCAAATCCATCGAACCTACCCATTTGTGCAAGCCTTTTTTCGGAAATGCTACATATGCACCTGCCGCTTGTGTGTTTTCATCATCACGCTTCTTACGATTAGGAACTTGTAGTCCTCTGTGATGTGCTTCGTTAACAATGCCTTGTTCTGTAACTGCAACTGCACCCATAGTGGTCTGTAGGAGAACTGTGTTCTCGTGTGCAACAGTATTACTAAGATCAATAAACCTTAGTTTTTTGTCCAGCTTGTCCAGTAGTGCGGTATCTTGTATGTTGTATTCGATGAATTTTCTAAAGTCATTGTTGTACAACTGATCCAAAGTGCCTTCATAAGGGACTTTGTTCTCTCCAACTTCGATTTCGCCAATGGCATCAAGTCTATATGTGTGTCGTTCTTCATAAGTGTATTTACGATATAATTCTAAACTATCTAAATGCACTCTGCCTATTAGGTCAAAGGTTACAGCTGATTTGCCATACTTCTCATATTCACGTTTCTTAGGAAGTTGTCCCCACAAACAAAAACGTCTTGTGTCATCTTTGCTTAGTACACGACTTGTTCTGTTTACAGTGTACGGAATATCATAACCTTCACTGTTCCAACCTGATAATATGTCTGCATCTTCAATCAGCGTTAAGAAAGTGTCAATCATTTCGCTTTCTTTTTCAAACAACATTACATTGTCAATGCCTTCTAGTTCTACTTTTGCTTGCTCCATTGTAAGTGTTTTAGGAGGTACAGCCAAACATACCATTGTTTCCATCCACTGTAAATATACAGAGATAGAAGTAATTGGCATAAAAGGATCAGCAGGATCAGCAAAGCCTCGCTCTGGATCAAAGTCTGTCTCAATATCAAAAAATGCAATGTTTAGTTTAGGAGCATCTTGGTTAAGATAGTTTTCACTTAGACATTGGAAAATAGGATTAACATCACTTTCAAACAAAGTCTTGTCACGGTTAATTGCAACTTCTTTGCGAAAGTCTTTGGTGTTCTTACATACAATACGTGTTAGTGGATCTCCGTAAACGCTTTTGTATTTGCCTCTAGGGTCTTTATAATAGAATGTATATTTTGCATTATATTCGTGATAATGTCTTTTTCCGTCTTTACGTTCAACAACTCTGATGATATCAGAATCGCGATCAAATAGTGCGTCTACGTAACTCATGTTTCTCCTTCGTTGCTTGTGGCCAACTTAACCTTCTTCATGCCTGCTTTTAAGCGTCTGGCGATTTGTATATAATATCATTTATGTTTCCAGCCAACACATGCCTCTTAGATGTGGTAGGATACACTTTATGATCCAGGAAACTTGGAAAAAATACAATCATTCCTGGATATGCTTGTAAATGATATTCTTCTACTGATTTATAATTGCCATACTTTGGTATAGCTTTTTTTACAAATGTCAATGGACTTCCGTCCGGCTCACAATCTAAATAATAAACAAAACTTGTTCTACTAATTGATCCATGATTGTGTTCATCGGCCCTGTCACCTTTTTCGTATTCTGAATACCATACTTCGGCATCCAACTCAAAATCTCTTTCTTGTTTTATTAAGCCTGGAACATCTAGTTCGTTACGAGGATGTGAAACATTTATGTTGTGCCAATCTAAAATGTCCATCATTAATTCTTCTAATATATCATGATGATCTAAATGTGCTTTCCAACTTGTTCTCCAACCTGTTAGATTGCTTGGCTCGTAGTGAGGATTGTCTTTTCTAAACTTTTTAAAATAGTCAATTATTGTTTTATCATCTCCTAAAGAGCGACCTAAATGACCATGCTGTACTTTACACGGATAATCAATATGCAATGTTGAAACTGCATGTTGTTTTCTTAAATACTGTTCTTCTAAAGTTTTAACCATAAAACAATCCTACTACATATATAACAGTTAGTCCGGCATTAAGAACAACAAGACTTTGTTCTTTCCATAAAATTCCTATTAGTACCCAAAGTCCATTACTTGCAATAAATGCATAAATGTACCATGGGTATATATTAAATGCCGCCATTGTAGCCGCAACTAATAGACATGCTGTACTAAACCATGCTAGTGGTTGATAGGGTTTTACCACCATAGTGCCGCAACCCCATATCCAAATACATTAATAACAGCAAAATATCCTGTTAATAACATTACCCATGCCGCGCCTCTGCGTACAGCCGCGTAGCATTGGGTTACCGATCCTACAAAGAAGAACGGATATATAATTAGCATGTTCGGATCTCTAGCATTAAATGCCAAAGTCAAACTTGCCATAACTGTAAATACGAAACTTATTAATTCGAATCCAAAAGCAACCTTATCACTTTTGTAACTATTGATCCAAAAATCTTTTATTTTTTGCACTACACTTTATCCTTACCAACAGTAACAACTAATGTTTCTAAGTCGTCAAACTCGTCAGCAACACGCTCCCAATCAGCTTTTTGTGCAATTTTAATTGCCTTGTTAATAAGACTAGGCTTAATGTCTAGTTCTTCTGCTACTGCTTTTACAGTATCTTTAAGACCTGCTTGTAGATCTTCTACTTCTTGAAGTACCGTAACACCTTCGTTAACTAGTCTTTCAAGTTTTGCTTTTTCATCAGCACCGTATGTTCGTTCACTCATGATATCTCCTTATTATTAAGTTAATTATACACTATTTTTTTAACAATGTCAACTGTTTATTTAGATTTATAGTAACAACTTGCATTGAATCCAGAGTGTACATTCACGTTTTCCTGGGTTCTGCCTCTTCTAAAGTGTTCATTACGTGGATTAATGTATATTCCGTATTCTTCTTCAACAATTTTTGTAAGATTAGTTGCATTTTGATGCATATGTGGTCTTGCATTTTTTGGACCAGTGATATGATTCTTACCTTTGTATCCTTTTTCGCTAAACTTTTCTAATGATTTGTTTCCTAGGATTGTTTTGTCAATACTTGCCTGTACACGTGGTCCTATAACAGGATCATTAAACAAATCTACACCATTAGCTCTAGCAATAATCATATAACCTAATACTGCATCTACACCAAGTGTATGGTACCAATAGTCTCTATTACCGCGCCAACTGTTATTTTCAATCCAACCGTCTTTACGGAAATGTTTTTTGATAATTTTCTTACGATATTTAATTTCTTTAGCAAACAATCGAGAATCTCTAGTCCATCGTGCATAAGCTAAGTTTCCAATACCTCCATTTGATCCAGCATAGAATCCAGTACTCCAATTATTAAATGCCTGAGGCTTAATAAACCGTTTATGCATTTTACTAAAGTAACGATCAAACTTTACTCTTTGTTCAGGTGAAATATATTCTTCTAATATTACTGCACTTATCAATATACCTGAAATAAATGACGTTGCAAATTCAGGATGATGATATGCACACTTACCGTTAGGTCCCTTCCAACAAGATTGTCCTGCAACATCAGACCAATTTTCCCAGTTGTACATTAAATTTGTATCTGCCGCTTCTTCAATAGTTTCAAGGATCATTTGTGCATAATCTTCGTCCTTATTACTTGCCGCATAGTAAGACATGTCAAGCAACCTAAGAATTCTATCACCTATATAATTCCATTTGACTGTAAGAGAATTACTGTTATATAATTCGTCTGGTTGAATACCAATAAGTTCATCGATAAAATATATATTATCTTCTGATAAATCAGTTATACCACACTGTTTTACTTCGTCTACAAAAAAGTCGTTTGCAAAGTTTACATGTTCTGGAGTTTTACTAAAAGTTATGCCTGCATTTGTAGTAGTATTACACGCACTTAGGATTAATATGATTGTAAATAGTAGATACTTCATTACGCACACCCACTAACACATACCATGAATACTTCGTTACCAAATACTTTTGTAATAATCCACATGACGCCTACAATTTCTAACATTCCCATGATCTTGAATCTTTCATACTGTTAATAATACAACTATTATACTGTATGTTTAGATGAAAGTCAATGTGTTTTGGTAAATTTATTTGATAAATGCACCGATTCTTCCATGTACGTCAGGATAGTTTCGGTAAGAATATCCAGTTGGAGGAGTGGTGTCTTCGCCTTCCCAGACTGGGATAAAATGATTGATGTTCCCGTCAAAGTCTTCATTGCGTCTTAGATGTACTTCGATAAGTTTATCACCTATGAACTCACAGTTCATCCAAGGATGATATTGAACTAATTCATTTAGTATAGTTGGAAACATAAATTTTTTATCATCTCTGCGCCAATCAGTCCATTTGGTAAATGTATCTGCAGGCTTGTGTCCTTGTACAGATAACATTTGCTTACCTTTGAAATAATCAACACTATAATGATCACCTTCAAAGAATTCGCACCAAAAGTGACCTACTGGAAGATGCATTGTTTCTTTTTCAATCCATACTTTTTGTGTACCGAGTCCTAGTCCTAACATGTTTACACACGGTCGAACAATATACCAACCCGGAATAGATACATCTAGTCCTATTGGTCCGCAATTATATTTAAGTTTACGTGAAAGTATAAGTTTATCTAAAGCCCAAATGTGATCTGGGTCAATACTCTGCCAAACAAAGTCTTCTTCAGTGTCTTCCCACACTATTTGGTGTTCTTCAAAGCCTCTAATCTAGAAGCTAAAGACTCTTTGTAGGGATCTTTAACAGTTTCATTCTTCTTCTTTTCATTTTTTGAAGCATGAACTGCTTTACGCTGTGCGTCATTTTTGTATTTGCCTTCTTTTACAGCTTCAAAGGCATTTTCGTAATCCATATGATGATAAACAGATGCCATATAGTCAGCACTTTTAGTAATTTTAGACTGGACCCATCCTTCAAGACCTTCTTGCTCACTTACACCTTTAAGCATTTCGTGAAGTTTGATAGCATACTTTGCTACTTTGTAAATTTCTGCACGAGCCATTTGTACTTCGTGATCAGCTTCTACTTTATATGCTAAATCAGCTAGACCTTTTTCAGTTAATTGTTTTTCATTCATAATATCATTCCTTGTAAGTATTTATCTTTTTGCTATCTTACCGCCAAAGAAACTATCATTAGCATCTAGTGCGTTTACAACAGTTCCATCTGCATTTTTCTTAGATTTTTTCTTAGGAATACCATTCTTATCACGTGGTATTTGTCCGTGTGCGTGTACTGGATTTGCTACTGTGGCAACATTGCCTGCACTAGTAGCGCCTGCTGTTGCTGTTTCATTTGTTTTAGATAAACGTTGTATTTCATGGCAATTACAATGAGCACATTCTGGCCCACAACTACATTCCATAACAGGTGCGCCACAACATGCATCTGGACACATTAGTTCACCTTTTACTTTTCTTTCAATAAGGTCTCTGATTCTCATTTTTTCTTTCCACCTTTCATATTAGCACACCAGTGATACATTTTAGCCTTCTCACCACTGCTGTTTTTAGCTCGTTTGCGTAGTGCTGTTACACTACCATTGCAACTAGCACCTGACTTTTTTACACGCCCTGGTCTGCTTTTGCCTTTTTTCTTACCATCAGCAAAGTTTTCTTGTATTTTTATTAATTCACGTAGTCTCATGTCGTTTTAATCCGATAATAAGTCTATATGCATTAGGATCATCACTGTATTGTTCGTCATACTGTGCATCATTATAACCGTCACCATCTTGTACATTGTAGCCAAGACGTTTTAGTTGTTTTAACATATATACTTTTTCTTTGTCTCCACCATAAAACTGTACCATGATATCTGGATCGTCTGGATTCATATCAGATTTGTCAACATCTTTAACATTAGCCATGTTAGTGCCAAGTTTTATAAAGTCATAGTCTGCATCTGATTTAACTATTGTAGTATTTTTAGGATTAGGTATTAAGTCGCCTTCTTTAGCTATTTTATCAGTTGCAGGTTGTTGCATGTGTTGTTTTATGTTTTTAGCAGTTCTTTCAAACTTATGATCCTTGTGTTTGAATCCAACACCACCTGATGCTTCCCATTTAGAAATATTACTTCCAAAATCATCAATTAATATATTAGGTGTACCGTCTGACTGTGTAGCATACTTTTGTTTGTCTGCTGTAATAATAATATTCTTAGGTGGAAAAAAACTAAGATTCTTTTTAATCCATTCACGCTTGTGTGGCTCGGCTTTTTTATCGCCTGCTAACGGAGCAGAAAGAATAGTATAGCTACCTTTAACATCTTTAATTAAATTAAGTAAAGGTTTTGCATTAGCAGTCAGTGGCAAACTTAACCAAAAATCGTCTTTGTCTCTAATTGCTTGTAGTGCAGGTTCAATTGCTTTGCCTTTTACGTCACGCCAACCTTTGCCAATTAATTTTTGCCACTCACCAAAAAAATCAGCAAGTACACCATCCATATCTACAAATACTTCTGAACTTTGTCCTAAATCTGTTACTGCTTCTTCTAAGTCTGATTTGTTTTTAATGTTATCAACTAATAATTTTTGGATTTGTTTTAAAAGTCTTATTAGCTCATTAGGCAATTTATTTTTTTGTATAAATGATATGTACTTGTTATAAAACATATTCAAGTCTCTAATAAACTTTTTAGGATCTTGTCCTGCTTGAATTACTTTACCTATCTGTCTAAGTTTTTGTGCTGTTGATTTCCACTGAAATTGCCTACCAACTGATCTTTTCCATATTTCTTCGGCTCTTGCTTCTAATTCTATTGCGTGTCTAATATGTAAAGCTGGATCTTTAGATTCTGTCATTCCTAAATTAAAAAGAACATTAGTACTAGAGCCTTTTACTTTCTTACTTAATGTTGCAGGACGTCCGTCTTTGTCTACTTTGTTGCCAAACTTTCCTGCTTCTTTTGAAATACTATTAACATCTACATCTGCTGTAGTGTTGACACCTTTTACAATACGCCCATCTTCCTCAAGTTGACGCATAACATGTCTGATACTACCGGGCTTAGGAATTTTTTTATCAATGTCTTTTAAACTGTTAAACTTCATTTCTTTTTGCGTCCTCGAAATTGAACTTGCCCTGTCATATAAGGTTTGCTGAACCAAAGTTTAAACCAATCTGCGTCACCTGGCTTTAGTCCAAGTTTCTTTTCTTTATCTTTTATTTTTGCCGCGGTAATACTAGGATTTTCATCTATTTGGTATTCTGAATATCCTTGGAATTCGTTTATACCTGCAAGTCTTTTGAGTGTTGCAATATCCATTATAGTTCCGCTTTTCGTATATCGTGATCAATTCCTAAATTTTTAAATAGATTAGCAGTTGTTTGTATACTTGTCAACGCTTTTTTCATCTTATCTTGGTATTCTGGATTGTCATCAAACTTCATCATAAACTTTTTAGCGGCATCAGGCTTAATATAAATTACCCTTCCGCTCCATGCCGCCTGCGGCGAATAGAAACTAATAAAATGTTCTTTACCATCTGCACGTGATGCAATGTAATCTAATACTTTCATTTTATTTGGATCTTGATTTTTTACACTTGTATTATCAACTTTATCTTTACCAAAGATAAGTTCGTCTACTTGTTGTTCTTCAACTGGGTCTGTACCTAAATAACCTTGTAATGTATCAAACATTTTCTTAGCAAAAGGTTTTGCACTTTTAGTTACATTCTTTTCGAAAGTTTCATAATCATTTTGTATTGCGGCTTGACGTAATTTTGTAGCACTTGCTCCGTCAGCGTCTTCGCTTGCTGAATTTCTACTTAATCTTTCTTGTTTAATAGTTTCAAAATTAAAAAACCCATGTGGTCCTTCGTTACCGTTATACTTTTGTATTAAAGGAGTAAGTTTATTTTCTCCTTCTAGTATTGTTAGATTAGTATAACCTTCTTTAAATAATTCTGTAGCCGCAAAAAAAATATTTTTTGCAAGTTTTACATCTATATCTGGAAAACTTTTTTGTGCCCATGCTAGTTTTTCTGATGGTGCTAAAGGATCATCTGGTAGCTTTGCAGGTCTATCAGTTAAGTAAAGTCTACTGTCTCCCGGAGCCTGTTTTAGTGCTTCTACTAATAATCCATGTCCTACGTGTGCAGGATTTAATCTGCCTAACGCAATACTAATTTCTTTACTAGGAGCTTCAAACAGTTGTCTAAGACGCATTATAGTTTTCCTTTATTGAAGTAATCAATATCGGTATCCATAACGTTTGCTCTTAGTTTTGATTTGTCATCAGGATTTAATAATTCTCTTGGGTGCATAGGTAGTTTATACTTTTTGCAATAATCTACTGTTGCTCTATCTATCATTCGATCAAGTATACCCGGCACTTGGTCGTCTTCTTTACATTTACTACATTGGTCTAATGCAGGTAAGTATTCACCTCGATAAAATGCAGGGTCGTTACGCATATGAAATTGCATATCGTCTACTACATCAAAAGGTAATTTATCGTCTTTTCTTATATTAAAGTCTTCAGCTTTCATATTACCACTTCCTACATGACCAGTAACGTGCCTTAGTACGTGGACCCGGATTATCACAGTTGTGTCTAGCCCGGAATGAACGTCTACGTGCAGGGTTTGACTTTTTAATCTTCATGTTAGGATCACCAAAGTTTACTTTTTTAACATTTTTAGTCTTTGGGTCCTTGACATATACTTTAAACTTTTTAACATCGCCACGCATTGGCTTACCAAGTTTTACTTTGCGTCCTTGATACTCTGCTTCGTCAACTTCTTCATCTTCGTTGAACCACATAGTACCGTATGCTTCAAAAAACTCGTCACCGTCGTATGTTTCTTCATCAATATTAGCATCTTCACCTGTGCTAATTTCAATATCAAAATCTTCATAGCCATTTTCAAACATCATATTTGCTAGTTTATTAGCATACTCGTCTGCTTGTTCTTCAGAAAGTGTAGTTGCTAACGGAATCTCAATAACAGATACTTCTTGTTCTGTTTCAAACATATCTACATTTTCAAAAACAGAAGTCATTAAACTTTCATTAAGTTTATTCTGCTTGTCCATTATAATTCTTACAAAGTTTTCCATTACTATTCCTTAATTATTTAACAATATACTACTTACACTACCATCAGTATACACTAACTTTGCTCTTATGTAAACAAAATTTCCTGTAAAGTTGGCAAATTTATTGGCAGTTTCATTACTTGCTGTGTAAGTATGTACAGCAAACCAATCCGAATCAGTAGGTGTATTTGCTAGAGTTGCTTGGATGGTTATAGTGCCAGTTAACCCTGTAAAGTTATACTGCACCGTATGGACACCGTCGGCTCTACTGTAGTATCCGTCACCTTTAAAATTAGATCCTGTAACAGTCTCAGTTGTACTGTCCCCTGGATGTGTTTGATTTGATAAAATTATTTCACTATTACTTGGCATGCATGTATTTATCTTATTTCATCCCTAGTAACATGTTTGACGATTCGCTTGATAGTAGCGCCTGCCATTATACACAAACTTAAATATCGTTTATCTTTAAGCCAAAAGTAAAGGCCACCAGTTGATCCTCTATTTACAGCATCCATTGCTGTCTTTCCTATTTTTATCTTGTCTTCATTTGCTTCAACAAAATCTTTAAATGCTGGATTACATTTATAACCAAGAAAGCATTTATAACGCCATTGAACTGGTTTGTCAACTATAACAACATTAGGATGTTCTAATAAAAATTCTATATCGTTATGACTTTTTGGAGTGTGTATTTCAGCTAAACCTATTCTTTTATCAAGATGTTCAAGCCAAGCTAGGTCATTGGTATATATGCCAAGTGTTATTCCTTCAGCCCGTAGTGTGTATTCTGATTCTAAACTTTTTAATTCGTCAAACAACACACAAGCATCTGCAAATTCATCAAACTTAACTGTTTGTTGATACGCTCTTGCAGGGTTATATAAAGGCATACCAGCTTCGGCGTTAGCTTGTAAATAGTCTAAATTTGTTTTAATGGATTTAAGGTTAGCATTCCGAAAAACGCTAGCCAAACTTGTCATTATTACACCCTTACATACAAACTTATTGTAAAAAAGTGTATTAGTATCATGCCTCTTGGAGGACATTGTTCTTATCTACTGTTAATATGATTTCTTCGTCAGCATCAATTGTAAGAGTTCCTCCATCTTTAAGATCACCAAACAACATTTTCTTAGATAAAGGACGCTTAATATCTTTATCAATAACACGTTGTAATGGACGAGCTCCCATTGCTTTATCAAAACCTTTTTCAACCAAATAATCAATACATTCATTTGTTACACTAACTGTAATTTTTTTGTCATTTAACATAATTCTAAGTTCTTTTAAGAATTTGCCAACAATTTTAATCATTACATTTTTATCTAGTTTGTTAAATGTAACAACACCGTCAAGTCTATTTCTAAATTCAGGTGCAAAGTATTTCTTCAATTCAGTATCTTCGTAATTAGTGTCTTCTGCGTCACCAAATCCAATAGTGCTTTTTTCTGCTTGTTCAGCACCAAGGTTTGTAGTTAGAATAAGTGTACAATTACGTGCATCTGCTTCTTTACCATCACTACCAGTTACTTTACCGTTATCCATAACCTGTAACAAGATTTGTGCAACATCGGGATGAGCTTTTTCTATTTCATCCAGGAGTAGAACACAATTAGGATTTTCTTGTAATTTATTAATTAATATACCACTGCCTTCATCGTGTCCTACGTAACCTGGAGGAGAGCCAATTAGTTTAGCAAGACTATGTTTTTCTTGAAATTCTGACATATCAAAACGTACAAGTTTTACATTTAAGTTGTGTGCTAACTGTTTTGCTAGTTCTGTTTTACCAACACCAGTTGGACCCATGAATACAAAGGCTCCAATTGGTTTATCTTCGCTTTTTAATCCTGCTTGGGCTACAAGAATTTTATCAGTAATTTCATCTACTGCTGTATCTTGGCCGAACACCTCGGATTTTATATTTTTAGCCAATGATGCTAAGTTACTTGTTTCCTTCTGCTGAATCTGATCAGGTGGTAAACCAACAACTTTAGCAAGTTCAAATTGAATCTCTTCTTTTCCTACTACTCTTTCTGAAACATCCATAACTTTAAATCTTGAACACGCTAAGTCAATTAAGTCGATTGCTTTATCAGGCAACTTTTTATCTGTCATATACTTAACGCTAAGTTTCACTGCTTCTTCAATTGCTTCGTCAGTAATCTCAGCTTCGTGATGTTCTTCATAATATTTTTTAATACCTTTTAAAATATCATATGTAATTTCTTTAGTAGGTTCTTCAACACTAACACGTTGGAATCTACGCATTAATGCTCTATCTTTTTCAAAATACTTTCTGTATTCGTCCCAAGTAGTAGATGCTACTACTTTAATGTCACCTTTACCTAGTGCCGGCTTTAACATGTTTGCAAGATCATTTGCATTACCTTGTCCGCCTGAACCTGCACCATTCATCATGTGTGCTTCGTCGATGAATACAATACATTTACCTTGTTTTTTAATACCGGCCATTACTAGCTTAAAGCGTTCTTCAAAATCTCCGCGGTATTTACTACCAGCAAGCATAGCACCAATATCTAAATTATAAACTGAATAGTCTTGTAAGAAACTAGGAACTTGTTTGTTAACAATTTTGTGTGAAAGACCTTCTGCAATAGCAGTTTTACCTACACCTGGCTCACCAACAAGTAAGACATTGTTTTTACTTCTACGTCCTAGTGCAAGAGCTAATGTTTCAAGCACATCTTCACGTCCGATAACAGGATCAATTTTACCTTTGTCAACTTCTTTGTTAAGATTAGTTGTAAATGCACGTAACGCTTTTTGTGCGGCACCTGCAAGTTCTGCATCTTCAATATCTTGATCAACATTTAATTCAAGATATTCAGTAAATTCTTCTTTGTTTATGCCAACTTTATGTATCTCATATAATGACCAACTTTTTTGCTCACTAAGTAAACTTAGAAAGATATCATTCACTTCAATGGTATTACGTCCAGCAAATAAAACTTGTGCAAATGCTCTGTTCAAAGCACGTTCAACTGCTTGTGTTTTTTTAGGCTTAAAGTTTGTTACATCTTCTGGTAGAGTAATTTCTTCAAGTTTAGTTTTTAAATAATGTTCAATATTTTTCTTTAACAACTCTGAATCGGAACCATATTCATCTATCACTTTTGCAAAACTTTCGTGACATAGCATTGCATAAAGCAAATGCTCTAAGGTTACATATTCGTGTCGTAATTTACGAGCATCTTGGACAGCTTTATCAAATACTGCCTGCAAATTTTTACTTGGTTCTACCATGTTGTTAATATTCTCCATAACTTAATATACATTGTACTTTAAAACTGTTGCAAAGTCAAATACTTATTTTACCAAATCTCTTTTATTTTATTAAGTAGATCATCTGGTATATCTTTAGGTATAACTCCTTTTAGTTCTATTATTATCTTTCCAGTTCTTCCTGTTTTTCTGTCAGGTAATCCGTAACCAGGGATTGCCATTCTTGTACCAGGAGGAGTTTTTGGCTTCACATTGAGCATTAAGGTTGAGCCTTTTGGAGTTTTAAATTCTAACTGTGTGCCTGTTATTAGATGAAATATGTTTGTGTCTTTAATTGTAATTAAGTCTATACCATTAACTTGGTAGTCAGGACTGGCTTTAACTCTTACCTTTACATTAAGGTTACCTCTTGGCAATCCTTGAATATTATCTTGACCCATTCCGTTGTATCTTATAGTATCGTTAGGTCGTATTCCAGGAGGTATAACTATATTTACTGTTTCCATTCTATTACTAGCTAATCTATAATTAACAACATATTCTTTACCGGTATAGATATCAGGTATTTCTATTTCAACAGCAATAGTAATGTCATCATTTTGCATCCTTTGTTGCCTTCCGCCCATATTAAAACCAAAATTGGCAAATACGTCTTCAAATCCGCCCATGCCTTGGAAGCCATTAGGCCCAAAACCCTGAGGTTGTGGATTATCATATTCTTGACGTTTTTGAGGATCTTTAAGAGTTGAGTATGCTTCGTTAATTTCTTTGAACTTAGAATCGTCACCACCTGTACGATCAGGATGATGTTGCATACTTAATTTCTTGTATGCTGATTTAAGTTCTTTGTCCGAAGCGTTTTTTGAAACACCTAAAGTAGAATAGTAGTCCATACTATTACTTATAGTAACTATTTCTTAGATTTACTAGATCCGGTGTATAAGCCAAACCATGCCGCACCAGCACCAACTACAATACTAACAAGACCACTTTGTTCAAAACTCGGAGCAGGCAATGCCATAAACCATATTACTACTTTGTATAATAATACAATGTAAACAGTTAAGAACATTCTTGGAAAAATTCTCCAAGCATCAATTGCTCTTGCTAAGTGTATTAATCTAGCATATGGGTTAGGACCCATATCTTTTACACTTGTGTCAACTTCTAAATCTAATTTTACTTTACGTGTAGTTGAATCACTAGTTGAAACTACTTCTGCTTGATACTCTTGTTCTTGGTACTTAATAGGTTCTTTTTTAGGCGTCGATTCTTTTGTCGCCGGCTTATCTAATTCATCTAGACTTTTTCTAGGCATTATTTGCTCCCTCTATATGTTTAATATATTCATCCATGCTGTGGTCTCCAAAGTTATCAATCTTACCTTGCTTGATGCCCATCCACATGCCTCTAAATTTATCCTTGACTAATTGCCAAGCAGTAGGCTTTCTGTATTTGCCATATGCGTTTAGATAATGTTCAGTACCATGGTGTACATATCCCATTAACCATAAAGGAACACTTGTAACAATATCATTATTATTCTTCCATCTATGATGGTTTACACCTAAACTCTTAACATACTTTCTCCAACCTACACGAGGAGATCCAAATGTATAAAGTTCAACTGGATCATTTAACTCTATATTGTATAAGCAACGACTTGACATTATAGTAGCCATTGCCGCGCCTAAACTATGTCCACAAAACCAAAGTGTCTTGCCTAGGTTTACTTTTCTATTGATGTCTTCGCATATCATAGGCCATAAGTCATCTACTTCTTTTTTAAATCCTTGATGTACCTTACCTACAGTTTCTGCCATTACAGGTATTGCTTTAAGATCTGCACTAATATCATTAAACTCTGACGGCTGTGTTCCGCGACATGCAATAACTAAATCTTCTTTGTTCATGAAGCGATATGCTTGTGCGCCATCTTTTTCATAAAATTCAACAGTTGTAAATCCTAATTTTCTAACAGCTTTTTTAACATCTTTCTCATCCATATATGCTATAGATGATAGTTTTGCAAACAATACACTCTTTTCTAAAAAAGTCATTTTGTTTATCATTTTTTCTTGCCCTCCATTTTCTTAATGCGGGCTTCTAATTCATCTATTTTTTTAGTTACGTGTGGATATTTTTTACGCCATGCATCCGTAGGTTGCTCTAACCAAGTCCAACCATAACGTTCGACTAAAAAGTCTACGCATAAATCAAACTTAGCATATAGCCATAGTCCTATTCGTGTGCTTTTAAAATATGTTGAAAACGCAAGCCCGAATAGCGATCCAACTAATGCCGTATAAATCCACAGGCGATCGCTCGCCATTCTTTCAATCATTTCCCACATAGTTTACCCTTTTGTATTAACTATGTGTATTTATTCAGATTGGTCGTCTTCTGGAAGGGGTTGTACAGCATTCTCGTAGTATACAATAATGGCTTTTTGCTGTTCTATATAACGTCTTAGTTCGGCAAAGTTCTTAGATAAATTTTCGTAGTCTTTTATACTAATAGCAATATATGCATCGCCACCGTTCTTTGCTTCAAATTCTTTCTTAAATTCTTCGAAGTTTTCTTCAGGTGATACAACATAAATTTTTATGTCGTTCATTTGCACAGGCTTAGGCATTGGAACAACAGGTACTACTGTTTTCTCAATTTTAGTAACCACTTTAATTTGTGGCTCTTGAAAAGTACTACAACTACTCAGTAGGAGTGTCGCTAGTAATAGACTCGAGATCATCCCAAAGTTTATCTGTCGCATTTTGTGTCCTAGTTTCGATTAAGCCTGGCTTCTTGTTAGCCAAGTGTGTTAAGTTGTGCTTGTTTAGAGTAGCACGAAGTTCATCTCCGTACTGCTCTGATTTAGTTAAGTCTGCGTTAAGTTGATCAGTAAGTGTGTTTAGTCTAGCATTGTCTGCTTTAAGTGTTGCAATACTTGCTTCACTTGTTTCTATAGCAGTTTCTAATTTAGCATTATTAAGTCGGGCAATTTCCAAATTGGATTGTAGTTGTTTTACATAAAACAATCCTCCTCCAGCACTTGCTAACACAATAAAAACTAATGCAATTTTTAATCCACTAAACATATTTGTATTTACCCTAGTAACTTTCCCAGCGTTTTTGGTCCTACAATACCGTCAGCAGTAAGTCCATTTGAACTTTGCCACTCTTTAACAATACGTGCAGTTCCCGGACCAAAGATGCCATCAGCAGGTGAAATGTCAAGTTTCTCTTGTACTTCTGCTACTAATGGACCACGTGATCCTTGCCTAATTGTTTGATTGTAGTCTGTTTCTGGTTCTTCAAAATCACCACCTAGTACATCCATTGCATGTAGGTAATGTTTCTTACGATCGTCTAAACCAATTGTACCACCGTTAATTCTTTTTGTTGCTCCAACAATGTCCATGTTATCACAATACTTGTTAAGTCCGTTTGTATCCCAGAACCAACATGCTGAGTCTAGTGCGCCTTTCTTAGTGCGTACATAGTCTACTGCTTCTTCTGGTGACATGTCCATTTCTTTTGCAAATTGTGTGTAGTTGTAACGTCCTGTAAGTTGCAATATGCCGCCACCTCTGAAGCGCCAGCCATCACCGCTATCGGTATCGCCGTTGTCCATGCGACTTGCATATATGACGTTAGCGATTGCTTCTGGTTTTCTGTGATATTCATTTGCATCTCTTCCTGCTCGTCTAAAATATTTAGGGAAAATTGTGTTTAGTGCTTTGGCGCTATAATTTAAGTTTTCACTTAGTACTCTAAAGCCGCCAGACTCATGTCCGCACTGTGCAATAAACATTGCTACACGCTCTGCTGTATTTACTTCCCATAAAGGAAGTATTTCTAGCATTGCTTCGTACCAATCTTTCCAGTCTTCTCTATGAATTAGATCTTCTGCCATCCATTCTTGGAAGTCGAATTTAAAATGTTCCTTAGCCATTATTGGTATCCTCTTTTATGCACGAATTACATCTGCAATGGTCACAGACAGTAATCGGATATGTTGCGCCATTGTAATCAGACTCGGTACGTTGTAACCTAGTGCCACAATGTGATTCATGTCCGCAATTTTTACAATTTTGCATACTACTACTTAGTTTTGTTTTGCTTGTTTAACCAAGCTTCTGGTGGATCCTGAAACCAAAGTTTGTCACATTTTTTACAGTTCCATGTATGCTTTATAGTATAATTTTTACTATTCATAACTGTGTATTGGTGGATATCTGTATGAGGACAATCTTCTTGGATTTTGATTTCTTCGGGACTTAGTTCCATAATCGTACTCCTATCTTCTGTTTACAATTAAGACTTTGCCTTCGTTTTCCAAAGTAAATTTATCTCCGTACTTATTAATGTCATAATCACCAAGATATTTACTTAGATATATAACTTCAGCAAAGTCATTAAAATTATAACTTTCTGTTATTTCATCATATTTAGCTTTGCCGCCTACATCAATGAATTCTAAATTGAGAGGTTCAGCATAACGTTTCTTAATTTGAATTATATTATCTAGCATGTCTACGCTTTCAATATAACTCTTACTAAAGAAATTTTGGTAGTTTTCCATTTGCATATTTGATATTGTAGACTCATACGAATCTTCATCTAATGGTAGCATTTCAGATAATGCTTCCGCTGTTGCATCTTTACTTCTAAAGTTCTTGTAATATCTAAATTTCATACTATCAATTTCAGATAGTTTCTTTATGCCATCTACTATTTCAAGTATTTGTGTTGGATTTTCTTTTTCTCTTTCAAGCTCAACGAATACTTTATATGTACCATCAGATTGTTCACCTGATGTCATATCAGCATCTAATACAAAAGGATAACCTTTTTCAATAAAAGTCATCAAATCTTTTGCTACTTGATTTTCTTTTACACTAAAACTAAGCACACATATATTTTTATCGTCGCCCATTTTACTTTTGAAACTATCTATTTCAAAAATATCATCAACCATATGTTTTAAATCACCTTGACGTAAACTCATTTCATTATACCTATTTCATCTATAAGTTGCTGAACAACACGCCAGTTTGTATTGTTACTATTAATTTCTTTTAACGCCATTCTAGTTAATGACGTAATATTTGACTTTGGACAGTCATCATGATCTAAAAGCATTTGAATATCTGATTGGCCAATTATCGCAACTAGTTTATGTTTATTTTCAGTCATATCTCGCATTGAAGATATCTTATCAACTATTATATGTGATATTTCATGTATTAATTTATTTTGAACAATTTCTTCATCTAACGTCATTATACTACTGCCCCTTCTTCAGCGCCAGCGTTGGCTGTTGCTTCAGCTTGTTCTACTTCTGGACTTGCAATTTCTTGTTGAGTTGCAGGATCAGTTACAGCATTTATCATTTCAGCATAGCCGCCGTATATATCTGCAATTATTTTCTTAGGCATCATAATTTCTACTACCCATATAGGCATACGATCTAGTTTGCCTTTTTTAGTTCCTGGACGCATATCATCTGGTTTACGAATTTTACGTGGAGTTAGTATAGAATCTTTTTTATAGGTAACACGACAGTCATAATCTAATAGACGTTTGCCTCCCATTGGATCTGGCATCTTATTTCTTGGCCACATAAAGCCACATGTTATCCAATGTCGCTCTATCTTTGGACCCATGACTAATTCACCGTCTGCCCAGTTATCGTAAACATATAAGTCAAGCTCGTCTAACACACGCTCATAGTCTTTAAGGACTTGAAACTGTGTATCGCTTTCGTATATGCTTTCTATGTTTTTTATTACTTCTAAAATATCTTTCATTGTATCACCTGAAAACTTTACTATATGTATTTATTCCAAAACATAAGTTACTATATAATCATTGACACACAAAGGTAAATATCTATACAGGACGCAACGTTCTGTTTGATAGGCTAAATCCAGAAGGAGAACTGAATGGGTGCAAAGCGGGCTCGCAAGAGCAAAAAAACTAACTTTTACAACAACGTAGTACAAATAAACAATTACCTTCCAGAAAAGAAGGAGAGTGTTAAGATTATTCCAAGGAATAAACATCAAGAGGAATACACTTTAAAATTATCCAACCCCAAAAAAGACATTATATTCGGCATCGGACCAGCAGGAACAGGCAAAACCCTGATTGCTGTGCTGAATGCTATTCAAATGTTTAAAGCAGGTGTAGTGGATAAAATAATTGTTACTAGACCAGCAGTAAGTGTCGATGAAGATTTAGGATTCTTACCAGGTACGCTAGAACAAAAAATGGCGCCCTGGACAAGACCTATATTTGACGTACTGAGGGAGTACTTTACAAGTCCAGAAATCGAAGGTATGATTGAAGAAGGAATTATTGAAATTGCTCCTTTAGCATATATGCGTGGACGTACATTTAAAAGTGCTTACATTATAGCAGATGAAATGCAAAATGCAACACCGAGTCAAATGAAAATGTTGTTAACCAGACTAGGAGAAGGATCCAAGATGGCAGTAACGGGCGACTTAGCTCAAGCTGATAGAATGTCAGATAATGGCTTACTAGACTTTATAAAACATCTAAGATCAAGTAGTAGTGTGAGTAGATTAGACATAGTTGAATTCTATCACGAAGATATAGAGAGACATCAAGCAGTCAAGGAGGTTCTTGAAGTATACGGAGACGAATAAAGAAAGGGGCTTTATGCCCCTTTCAACTCTTCAACTAATGGAAAAATTTTAGCAATAGCTTTTGCACATTCTACTGCTATTTCCATATGCTCTTTTTGTGTGCCATTTGCACTACGTAATTCAATGTAGTGTACCCAACTTCTTATTGTTCCGTTCATGTACAAACGTGTTTTTGTAAGTCCTTCTGGAAGTACTGCACGAGCTTGTTCTTTTGCTATTCCGTTATTAATAGCCCACTCATATGCTTTACCTGCTGTATACATTACATCTTGTTGCATTTCTTCCCATTTATCGTTTAGTACAGTATCTTCTGTTTCAATACTATTTTGTCTATTTTTAGTATCTTGTAAACGGGCTTCTCTTACAACAAACATATCACCCATTTCACTAGGCTCTGCGTAACGTTGACTAAACTCTTGAAAAGCAAAACTACGGTGACGTACAATTTGATGTGCAATATCACGTGTAGTTTCAATTTCTAATGTAGCATTAGCCATTTCTAAAGGTGACCAGTGTTGATGCTTGATTAGATACTTAATTAAACGTTCACTTGTTTCTTTATTAATCTGCGCCGCTGGATTTGAAACTTTAGCACAAAACGCAATTAAGTCCTGTACGTTTTCTAATCCTTCATTGATAAATTCTTGGGTAGGTTGCGAGTAGCTTACTAGTTTTACATTCATTAATTTTTCCATTCTAATAATGTTGGGTCCATACTCATATTCAGATATAAACCGTAGTTGTCAATTGCTTCTTTATGTGTTACTGTTCCGTTCTTTGTTTGGCTTTCATCCATTTGTGATTTCCAATCTTTAAGAACTTCTAATGCAGTTTCGTCAGATATGTTAGATGTTGCACCTATTTCTTTTTCAGTTTGTAATAACCAACATAGCCAATTACTACCTCCGAAGAAGTGCCCTTTACCGTCATTAGGTAAACGTTTACCTTCTTTGATTAGTCTACGATACCATAATAGTGTTTCACTAGGAATATAAGTTTCTTTTACAAAATTCCAAAATGGTGTATCAAAATCACTTCTTGCATAATGCATGTTTATGAAGTCAATAGTATCTTCATATATACTTGTCATAATTGAATTGTACATATCAATATCAGCTTGTGTAAAATATTGCTGTCTAATACGTGCGGCTAATGTATAAATTGCTCCTGTAATAGTAGCAAGACCTGTACTTTCAAGTGGTTCAATAAATCCTCCACTAAGTCCAATAGCACAAACATTTTTATCCCAAGGGTTAGTATTATAATAAGGCGTCCAGTCGATAACTTTTAATTGTTCTGGTGTAATTCTATTATTCCAATATTCACAAAAACGTTTCTTTGCTTCTTCCGGACTTGTTATACTTCTATTAAAAACTAGTCCACTACCAATGCGTGTTTGTACAGGAATATTCCAAACCCAACCGCAATCAACTGCTTCACTAACAACATAAGGATGTTTTTCTCTAAGTTCATTTTCGTAAGGCACATGACCTGCTACTGCTGTATCACAAAACAGTCTACCTTTTAAGTCGACTCTATCTGCGTTATTTTGTAGCAGTTGTTTGAATCCAGTACAATCTACAAAAAAGTCACCTTTTACATTTTGTCCATCTAATAAATCAATACTAGTAATAAAACCTTCGTCGTCTCTATTGATGTTTGTCATTTCACTTTTAATTACTGTTACATGATCTTTCAATTGATCTTGCAACCATTGTACTAGTTTACTAGCATCAATATGACTGGCATAAAAATTTAAATTTTCTGTGTCAACTTTATTATCCTGACTTAGGCGCCAAAATGCTCCTAACTCTGTAAAGTCAAAATCCTTTTGGTGATGAGTCCAGGCTTCAAAAACACTAGTTTCTTTTTCAGGATATTCTCTATTAAGGAAAAAAGGATGCCATACTAAATTGTCATCTTTGCCCCAATTTGGAAAAAGTATACCACTTTTATATGTACTGTCAATTAAATCAAACCAACTGTCTGTAGGGAATCCACAGCGTTTTAAAAAGGTATCAAAATGCAACAAAGTGCCTTCACCTACGCCAACACTAGCACCAACTTCTTTATCAACTAGAGTAACATGCATATCTAAATTACGTGCTATAAAAGCCGCAGTAAACCATGCACTTGTGCCACCGCCTACAATTACTACACTATTAACTTCTTTAAACATTAACCTGTCCTTACAATTATATGTACACCGAACGGTGTAATGCATGGAGGAGCAAGCGTATCTATACCTGAAATTTTAACAGCATTACTAAAATCTGGATGCATTTGTTCTTCTTCAAACCAACCCAAGTCTCCATAAGATCTTTTTCCACTAGGACACGCACTATTTTTAGCCGCGGCATCGTTCCAAGTAGTCTTGCCTGTTTCAATATCTCTTATAATATTTGCCGCATCTTGCATAGCTACACCGAGCGGTCTATTATGTGTACTCATCTCTGCTTTGTCATAACTTAATAAAATATGTTTTGCTTTAAGCTTCATCATTTCTCCCTAGTATTGGATGATTAAATACAGTTAAATTCATTGCAACTGTACAACGTAATTTATCTGATTTTTGTTCTTTAAAGTAATGATTCAGATACGGAGGAAACCAAATAATGTCTCCTTCTTCTACTTTTATAGCAGTATCTAAGTCGTCACAATATTGTGGAACATTTTGTTTTTCGTTAGTAGGCCATAAACTACGAATCATAGCGGCCTGTGGATTTTGAAAATTTGTACTTTCATGTTCTTCATTATCAAATACTGCATAATGAATACCGCTCCACTGTACTTGTAATGGGCCACCTACATGATCATGTACGTGTTGCCATCCGCCTTTACGACTAAAATTATACCAACTGTCTAAATTAACATGCCAATTTACATCTGAACTAAATTTCATATCAGATAATAATTCCATTATATTATCTTCGTATAATGGATTAATAAATTTTTGATCTAGTGCATTTTCTTTATTGTCGTAATCAGTATAAACGTCAGTACCAATAAGATTACTTTTTGCTTTTTCCTCACCAGGATAGATATCATCTAGCAAATATTTTTTAATTTGTTCTTGATTTTTACATTTCTGTCTTATAATAGGAACTTGAAACAATCCATATACTTCGCCCATTAATCACCACCACCTGGTTTTTCACTGAAGTGGTCTCTTAATTTATTAGGAACACCATTCCATTCTTCTGCATCTTTAGGTACATCTTCAGGGCGTACTTGGCTTATTACTGGCCATTCATTTGAATATTTAAAATTTAATAATTCCCATTGTTCGCGTTCACCGTCAGGCAACATACTATCTTGTACAATAGCATCTGCTGGACATTCGGGTTCACATACTCCGCAATCAATACATTCGTCTGGATTAATTACAAGCATGTTTTCACCTTCATAAAAACAATCCACAGGACATACTTCTACACAATCCATATGCTTACATTTAATACAGTTTTCTGTAACTAGATAAGACATTATAACCTCGCTAATCTAATTAGCGTTGCCGCCAAATTAATTTCAGGATCTACAACTAATGTATGATCCACCATTCCTTGTTTAATAGTTAGTACGGCTGTATCCTGTTTTTCTTCATCGCCGAACAACTCAATGTTGTCATACAGCCAACGATAAATCTCTTCCATTTCTTCTGGACGAACTGCTCCGCATAATAGTTTACGTGCTTCTTGAATCTTACCTGCTTTAAATAATTCAACCATATCAAGTTTCCAGTCAGCTTCGCCTGTGTCGCCTTCATGTGGTTTAAGTAAACTACCATCTTGACAGTTCATTTGTACTGTGTTAATACACTTACGCAAGTCTGGGTACGTTGCTTTTACATATGTATCAAGTGTATCTAAGTCTGGAGTGATGCCTTCTGTAATAAGAATCTCTGCAACTCTTGCTGTAAATTCTGTTTGATCTATTTTAGCAATGTGAAACCCTTGACAACGACTGTGCAAAGCAGGAATAATACGGTTGGGGTAATTACAAGTAAGAATAAACCTTGAAGTGGTGTGATATTCTTCCATAACTCCACGTAACGCCGCTTGAGCATTCGGACTAAGATAATCAGCTTCATCAAGTAATACAACTTTAAAATCTCCAAAAGGTATCATCTGTACAAAGTTAACAATCTTATCTCTAACATCATCAACACTATTTGTACGACTTGCGTTAATTTCTAAAATGTCTAAGTCTTGTATATCAAGTTCATTAAACAATAGTTTTGCAAGTGTAGTCTTACCAATACCTGCATTACCACTAAACAGTAAATGCGGAATAGTTTTATCTTTGATCCAAGTCTTTACTTGGTTGCGTTGTGCATCATCACGAAATACATATCCGTCTACCGTCTTAGGACGATACTTTTCTACCCATAACTCTTTCATCTTTTGCCTTTTCTACTTTAAATGATTTTTCATAACCTTTTGCTGACTTTTTTGCTTTTAGATATTTAAAGTCTTTTTCGTCAACAACGGTCCCATCTGGACTCATATAGTATTGTTTATCTGCCATTAGTTACTCCTAAGTGTTTGTATGATTGTTGTACACACTTAGCCTGATAAAAACAATCAGCTAGTGCGTTATGTAGTTCTTCTTGTATTGCTTTTCGTGGATCACTCGGCATCATAGCAAACAGTGTACGACTGTCTCTAATCTGCCAATAATTCCACGGAGTAGGCTTTTGTATATTTTTATAAAAGTCCTGCAATATAACAAAGTCGAATGTTGGACCTTGACACCAAATATAGTCTAGTCCTACACACCATTTATTAAGTTGTTTGGCTAGACTATCACATGTTACACGCTCATGATCTCCAAACGCTTCGTCTTGTATTGATTGGCTTTGCTTACCCCACCATGCTAACGTATTCTCGTCAATAGTTCTATTATAAACTTCTGACTGTTCTTCTACATCAGCTCTTAGGTATAAAGGTGTATGCGGTTCAGAATCACTAAAAGGATCAAACTTGATAGCACCAAGTGTCATAATAACACTATCAGGTTCAACACCTAGTGTTTCTAAGTCAATCATCCCGTGCATTATGGTTGCCTCTTATTCTCTTGTCCGATACCCATTAATATGAGTAATACATAAAGTATAGGCCACGCCCATCCTGTTAGTTCATTTGTGATATGAAGGTACATTAGAACAACGCCTGTTAGACCGGCTGTTCCTAAACCTGTTAATTGTGTTGGTAATTTCATAAAAACTCCTTATACATATATCATATTATACGATAAAATGTATAAGAAGTCAAGTACTATTTGCTCTAAATCTTTCGTAGGCTTTCCAAAGTTCCCATGTTACATACAGAATAGTGGCTGATACAAAGCCACCTCCCATTAATGTTACTAATATTAATACTTGGAATACTTTGGCGAATATTGCTACAACTAAGAAGTCATACCATTCAAAGTCATTAAAGATCTCCATCTTTTCTATTCTCTGAATAGTGTACATCAAACTCGCCACCTGGGTAACGTGCTTTTAGTTTGTTTACGTTTTCTTCGATTACTTCGTTAGGGTCCAAACTAAGGCTCCGGCAAGCAGTAATCCAATACCACATAATATCGCCAAGTTCTCGTTTACAATGAAATATAGTTTCATCGTCCATAGGTTTACCTTGGAAGATACATTTTTTAACAATTTCTGCAAATTCGCCTCCTTCACTGGCAATGCCAATTGCGCCTGTCATCAATGACGCCGCATTTACTTTCATTTTACTTTCAACAGTTTCAATATCAATCATACGATTATACATCTGCATACTTGACATTGATTCGTTGCTAGTTACTTCTTTTACAAAGTCTTTGTATTTGTTTAAATCTACGTTACTCAATTTTACCTCTATTAATTTGCGCCAAAGTCTTCTGGACGTATGTCTGCTGGGCCATCTGAATATGTAATGCCCATGTTCACGTCTTCTGGTTTAGTATCAGATACAGCAAGCACTGATTCTTTTTCAACCATACGCAACGTAAGATCTCCGTCATCTGAATCCATATCTAAACCACGTGTCCAACGACCGTGTTCAATTAGAATCCAATCACCTACTTTATAGTCGTCTTTGTTACGAGGACCTATAGAGTAGACTCTACCCCAACGTGGGTAAATGCCTCGAGTTTGGCCATTATCGTCTCCGATAATAAGTCCACTCTTTGTTTTTTGTTCTCCGAAGTGCATATCACTTACAAGCACTCGATCACCTATTGCCTTAAGTGTGCCTTTAAATTTATTAATAGCCATTAGTCACCTTTTTTCACAAAATTGCCGTCTGCGTCTTCAACCCATTCGTCTTCAACTTTAGCTTCTGCTTTAGTTTGTCCGGCTTTACGAGCTGGTGCTTTTTTTGTTGGAGCATCGTCAACCATTTCACTTACTGGTTCTGGTGCTTCAGCTTCTTGTTCTTTTGCTTTTACTGGTGCATCATCTGGTACAGGCATTGGATTATCTTCATAGAAACTTTGTAAAACATCTTCACGTTTCTTAATAATCTTACCACCTGGTCCTAATTCGTCACCACGTGCATTTACTCTTGCGTTACCTACTGCTTGAGTAAGTTCGTTACGCTGACGTAATAAGTCCATATCTACTGCTTTACCTTGCATAGTTTTGTACTGTTTACGTCCTGTTTGTTTTAGAGCCATATTTTTTCTCCTTTAGTTATAATACTACTTATCTCAAGAACTCATGCCAGTCCAGGCCATATTGGATTGAGTCTATTTTGTGTACTCCTATTAAATATAGCACATATGATGCTACACTTGATCCACGTCCTACACCCCATACAATATCATTCTCACGCATAAAGTCTACAAGATAGATCATATACTGTAATAATGGATACATACCACGCTTTTCAAATTCGATAAGTTCTTCGGTTACTCTAATCCATTCATACGTATGTGTTTCTTTAACATCATCTGTTTGATATTTTTCCATTAATTTTTCTTCAAGCCATTTATTAGGATTAATAGCCTTGTATGCATCGGGCATAAACCATTCACTTTGACATACACCGTCAAAAGTCTTTTGATCTACATCTAATGGAATATACTTTTGTAGTTTGCTAAGGCCTTGTTCTTCCATAGCCTCATTAAACTTGTCTACATCATCGTTGGCATCACATAATACCACATGGACTTTATCTGCATGACCACTATAGATCATATCGATTAAGTCTTTGTTTGTAAATCGCGGAATCCCGAGAGAGTCTGTTTTCATAATCATACTTGTATTTTAACTGATATTAATCAGATTGTCAAGATCTTTATTGTCATTATCTTGATTTAATTTTTGTTTTGCTAGTTTTACCTGCAATTCAGTCTTATATATGTCAAGAAATGTAGCAATTTGATCTCTAACTTGTGGATTTGCAGTCGAGTGGTATTTTCTAGACAATTCCAAAATCTTTTGTTCAACTTGTGGTATTGTTAAATCTTCTAGTTCAGGCTGAAATGGATGAAACATTATGCTGGCGCCGTGAACGTACCTTTGTATTCTGCAAATATAGTAGTGCCACCATCAATTGTCATGAAGTTGATAATAGTATAATCTGCATCACTACCAATTACAGTTGTATTATTTGATGTAGGCCAGTTTGTATCAACTTTAATACTACCGCCAGATTCAACTGCCCATGTAACTGTTCGATTTGATCCGTCATTCAATAGCATTACGGTTAGTTTACCTACTTTTGCCGCCGCTGGCCAATCAGACAATGTAAGTGTTAGGTCTGCACCGATGGAGAATGTTTGAATATTTCCGTTTGCAAAACTTACGTTTTGTCCCGAGTTAATTGTACCACCTGGATATAATGTTTCAGTGTTAGCAATTAAGTCAGCACCTGTAATTTGATTACCAAAGAAATTGTTGTTTGCATTTGTTTTAGCAGTATTGTCTTGTAATGATTCTATTTCAGCTTTTGCACTTACAAAGTTATTTTTAACAGTTGCAAAGTTATCTCTAAAACCTTGTGAATCGTTATCAACTCCTGCTACAGGATAAGATTCGTTTATGTTAGTTGTGTTTATATTACTGGCCATATTATTTGTTCTCCATTAGTATTTATCGCAGTTATACGTTATATTGATAATTTCCGAAAACAATGTATTGCTCTTCGCTGTTACCTTTAGTACTGTCTATTATATATCTATCTATATCAAAGTCAAGTACTTTAAAGTCAAAACCGCTGTTTTTGATATTTAATAATATATCGGCACTTGTTCCGGGTTTACAATAGCATAACGGAACAGCCGGCACAAATCCTAGTGTACCTTGTCCTAGAGTTTGTTGTGTACGCATCCAAAGTGGTAAAAACTCTCTTTCAGTATCACCTACTTGTTTTATTCTGTTACGCATATTTGTAATATTTGTAAGATATCTAAATTGGTCTTTTGACTGACTTGCATTAACACCTTGTGTATCTGCTTTAATAGTATTTGTATTGGGTCTAAATCTATAAGGTTCTGCAGGGTCTCCTGGCAAAATTGAATTACTATTAAACTGTGTACTGCCGTCATTACTAAACACAACTACAGATCCAGTTGTTGTTACAAATTGTTCACCTTCTCTAGTAACAATGATCAACGAGTCGTCTACAGATGGAACACTAAGAGTTGCACCCCTACCTAATATTTCTAATCCAGATCGTCCTGTACCAATGCCGCTATTATCATCTTTTTCTTCGACATTAACACTGTCGACTGTTATACTTTGATTATTTGATATCTTAATTTTATTTTTAGATCTTCCGATTGTAGGTTCTGCTGGATCAATTATCTCTACATAAACTACTTCGTATACTATATCATTACTGCCACGTGCAGTTGCTTTTGCAGTTTTTACAGAACCAAATCTAAATCGTTTTCTTTTGTGATTTAATCCTGCCGCGCCTATATAGGTTTCTATTTCTTTAGTTTCAATGCCTGCATATGCTAACATTTTTAAATTAGTTTGTAATCCAAACTGTGAATCATTAGGTCTGTAAATACTTGCTGGAGTAAAGATGTTTGGATTAGATATAAACTGATTGAATAAATTTTTATTTTGTTCTTTCATCAACGGACGCATACTTAAATTACTGTACAATGTATCATCAGGATCAATTGTACTTAAAGTAAATTGTCTTTCAATAGCACTAAATCCAAATTGGTCTTGGGCTCGTATAGTAAATGTATATTTTCTATCAATAGTAGTTTCAGAACCATCAAATGTTGTTGTTTTATTATCAAATACTGTTAATCCAAGATTTTCAACAGTACCAAACTGTGTAATTTTACCTACTATTTCTCCGTCAATAGCTAAACTTAATCCAGGAGGTAGTTTGCCACTTACTAATGTATAAAATAATTTTCCATCAGGCACGTTTGTACTTGCTTTTACACCTAATGTACTAATAAAATTTGCTCTTAGTGTTCCAAGATTTTCAGCAGTTAGCCATGAAATAGTACTTTCAACTTCACCTAATAGTTTTACAGTAAATGTTTTTTCACTTTCTACAGTATCTGCTTCACTATTAGTAGTTTGTACAAAGAATGTTGTACCTCTTGGTATTACTGTACCATAATAAATTTTTGTATATTCTGTAATGTCTTGTGCTAGTGTGCCGTCGATATTAATAATACCGTAATCAACTCCGTCAATAGTTTCAACTTCTAATCCTTCAAACTTATGTGATGTTGCACCGTCATAGTATACACCCGAAATATCAGTTGTAGTAGGATTATAAACTTTAATACGTCCTGCACCTGTAAGGTTATCTGCTGTTGCTAAAAAATAAGTTGAACTTTTTAAAGGCTCAGTCAATTCTACAGTATCAAAATCGTTACTTTGTGTGCCAGTTAAAATGTTTGCATACGTTTGACTTTTTGTACTAAGTCTTGGTAGACTTAACAACGTATCTAAATTAATAACTTTTGTAATTTTTACAAACTTTGTTCCGCCTAGTACCGGAGCATCTTCGTATAAATCAAATTGTGTTTCTTCATAATCAATATCTGCAATCTGCCTAATAGCACTGATTGTAAATTTATATTCTCTTGTTATTGCAGGTTGGTAAGGAACTCGTCCTGCAATTTCACCTGTTCTAGAATCAAGTGCAAGTCCAGGAGGCAATGTACTTTCACTACCATCGTCATTAGTTTGTTTTAATATATAACTGATTACACCTGTTGTACTAGCCGGATCATATGTATCTAAAAATAATGTTACATAGTTGTCTGCACGTCTAAATCCTAAATCACCCGGAGTTAACCATACTGGCTTTCTTAGGTTTGTATTATCTGCTGTAAACAATCCTGAAGCAACTTGCATAATTGTGTTGTCTGTACGTAAGAAGTCATCACCTACAAGGTATAATTGAAACTTACGTTTGGAAACTGTTGTTCCGTCGCTAACACTTACTATGAACTCATAATAGCGATTTAATTTTTTTGGACTACGTGTCGGTGTGTTAAAATCATAAAATGTTGTATCAAAGAAATAACTATCAAAACCATTAGAGCTTTTAACTCCAAAGTCGAAAGGAAATTCTCCATATGTATTTGTGTCAAAATATCCTGTGTTTGCACGATTCTGTAATGCAAGTATAGGTTCAACTGCTCCAACAATCTTACCATCGGTTGTTAATCTTAATCCCGGAGGCAATTCTCCATCTTCGCTTGCAATCCAATATTCTAAATTTTCACCTGCTTTAAGATCAGGATCTAATACTTCTAATTGAAAATCTACAATACTACTATCTAATACATATGCTTTGGTGTTTGGTCCCATACCTAAAGCACCTTCAGGTGTTACCCAAGTTGGAGCATCCATGCCATCGATTGTTAGATTAAATGTTCTATCTTGTTTAAAGATGCCACTTGTAGCTCTAATACAAAATGTGCTAGTTATACTTCTAGCAACTTCAAAAGGAGTTCCTTCTAATCTATTATTTTCTATTCTTAATCCTGCAGGAAGTTTACCACTTATTAGTGTTAGTGTAGGAGCGTTTTGAACAGGCAAGGGAATTGATTGGGTTGTGCCTTCTTGAAAAGTCCCAAGATTATATCCTGTTGCTACTGTCCATAGTTCCATTAAATATCACCTAAGTCTACATTTAGTTGATTCGGGCTTACATAAGTTCCAAAGTCAACATCGGTTGTTGCTTCAATAAATTCAATAAAATTTGTTGCTACTTTGTTAATATCACCAAAATCAAAACCTTTAACAAAACTTTGTATGCCATCAACTTCACGCATGTCTACACCGAACACTGTAGTTCGTACATCCCCGGAACCTGTAATATTAAATCCGTTTGTGTCTAAGTTATTACCTAAGCGTGGATTTGAGTCTGATTGTAATACTGTTTGACTTGCTATAGTAACACTATTATCTGTGACAGTTGTTGTTACGTTTGAACCGCCTGCTATAGTAAGTGCAGAATTAGATTGATCAAGTGTACTATTACCTGTATCAGCAATAACACTTATTCCATTTAATCCTGTTGCAGTTGAGCTTATTGTAATACCATTTGCAGTTGCAACTAATGTAGTTCCTGATCCTGCAATTATTTTTTTAAATTGTAAGTCAGCATTAACTCTTTGTGCAAATATACCTTCACCTGAACTACCTAAGTTACTAGCAGTTGTTGCTTCGACTATGCGATTGTCTAATTCTGAAAAGTTACTATTTGCTTTAGTAAACGCTTCTCTTAGATCATCTCCGCTACCGTCGTTTGCAACAGTTCCTATGTTAATTGTTTTTATTGCCATCTTTAACTCCTGATACTGTATTTACCTGATATTGTGCTTGTACTAGAATTTAATTTATTATATCTTTGTACAGCTACACGTCTAGGCCCGCCCATAGCGTCATTTGTATCGCCATATCCTGTAAGTGATCCTGCTTGCATTGTTTCTACACTATCATTATGTACCATAGTCTTTAACTGTGCTGGAGTCAGCATAGGATTGGCTTGCAAGTATAATGCTCCAATACCGCACATCTGTGGACTAGCCATACTAGTGCCTTGAATGTTACATTGTCTAAAACCGCCACCACCGTAATATGCGGCATCAGTAAATTTGTTAGTTGTGCTTGTACAACTTGTAATCTCGTCACCAGCGGCATAGATATCTACACCCGGCCCTGTTGTACTAAATCCAACTTTGTTATCTGCTGTTGAATTTTGTGCAAGCAAACTTCCTACCATAAATGCTTCTGTACTATATGGTGAACTACCTCTGTGGTAAAAACGACTGCCGCCACTATACACTACAATATTACCATAGTCATCACCGCCATCTACATCTACTTTAAAACTATTGTTACCTGCGGCAATACATACATGTACGCCTTCGTCTATAAGTTCTTGTACGTCTGTATCTACACTTGTAACTCTTACAGGAACTCTATAAGATCCATTAGAAAAGTATGGATACAATCCGTAGGTATCTCTTAGGTGTGATCTAGTTGCAAAACTTGGATCATTACTACTACTATAGGTAGTTCCTCTGTACTCAATTGAAGTTGCTGTTCCATATCCTGTACTGTAGCCCCAACTCATGTTTACTATAGTTGGACGTTTACGTCCTGTTACAGGATCAATTGGTTTATTCCTGTGCCATAATTTTATAACATCAAAACAATTACTAATACTAATACCTGTACCACTGTCACCTGAGCCTTCTAGGCCTGCAACTTTGACACTATATACTCTTGAATTTTTTGCCCAACCAAAGTGTTTACCAGCCGCAGTGCCAGCAACGTGTGTACCGTGACCGTCTGTATCTCTGTAATGATTTACACTCTGTGCAAAACTTAATCCACTTGCTTCGGCCCAATTTATTTGATGTACTCTATATCCTGTATCTGCAACATATCCTGAACCACCTGCTATTGCTGGATTGTCTTGTGCTGGTGTATTGCCGTCTTGGAATATGCTTCTAATAGTAGCAAGCGGTGGCTTACTAATAACTGGAGCAATGTATGTGTTGTGGAAAGCATAACCTAATGGATTGTTTGCTAGAATACCTGCTTTAGTACGCATATCGTCTGTCCACTCTGGAGCAAGACTTCCGCCTTCCCATAAACTTGTATATTCAAACATACAAAAGTTTAGTAGATACAAGTATTCTTTTGCCGCTACTTCAAATGCATCTGCATCAGTCTTCCAAGCATTTCCGCCATATCCTGATGAATCCCATTTGCCTGCATCATATGCTTCTTCCATTGCCGCATACAAATCACCTGACTGCCAATCAGCGGCTAAGAAACTATATAATTTTATATCATCTGCAGGTAAACCGTGCATGTGTAGAGTGTGTAATACGTGTTCAATAACTTCTTGTGCGTCTATGTCGCCGTCGCCATAACCATCACCAGTTGAGTTCAAATACCAAACCATATCGTTTGCTACATGGCTATCAAATAGTGGTGATAGATTCCAAAAAGTAATACCAGCATCTGTTAAGAAGTTTGTGCTATAGTCTCCACCGGCTCCTCTTGCTACTCGTTGTAGTGTTGGCAATCCAGCGTGATAAGTCCCTGTGTCACCACGTAGTGTTTTAATCATCATCCTCTGGTATGTTTTATTAATACCCGCGGCATTTGGATCTAAGAACAGTTCAAACATACGTGCTACTTTTTCTAGCCACGCATCTGGAACTGCTGTTTGTCCACCTACTCCGCCAGCACCCATTATTCTTACACCGTTGGTTGTAACTTCACGTTTGAAGAAATCACTGCCATTACCGTTAACATTAATAATTGAGCCATTTCTGTAATCAACATCAAGATCATCAATAGCAAACTCTGGATGGTCAACTTGTAGTCCACTATCTTGTATTACAACATCTACTCCTTCACCATCTAAGGCATAATCGTAACTGCCTACTAATGATGTAGACCATGTTGTATCTTCTGTGGTTATACTATGACGTCTTTTACCCCAGTCTATAACTTGTGTGCTAAGTTCACTAGTTCCTTTATAAAAAGTTCCTGTAACTCTAGCTTGTATTCCTATTTCTAAACTATCATCTTGTTCGGGTGGAATAGCAACATCAAGAACTCTGCTATCACTTTTAAGTGCATCAGCTTCAGCTTCTGTAAGCAAGTAATGTGTATTACGTTGTGAACCTGGTCTTGCGTTTGCTACTGTGGTTGATCTGTTTGGTATGTTACCAGCACCAGTTTCTTCAATCATTTCCTGATTAAATGCTTCGTAGTCTACACCTTTTTTAAGAGTAACTACATATTCTACTTCACTCATGTTAACTCCTTAATGTAAGTCTACCCACGCACCGTTAGCATATCCTTGAAACTTATTAGTTGTAGTGTTATAAATTGTATCTCCGTTAACTGCTGTAAGAGCATTACGTTCAGTAGTAGTGAAACTTGCCATGGTCAATGGACTCTTATTAATGACAACTCTATCTGTTGCACTTAGGTTTATACTTGAAGCACTTTCTATTGTAGGTACTCCTGCACCTGTGCTAACAATATTAGATGCTGTAATTGTTCCTGTTACGGTTAAGTCATTGTCAACAGTAAGATTATTTTCAACATCAAGATCACTGCTCATTGTTACTGCTGGAGTAATTGTAATACCGCTTGAATCGTCTGTGTCAATAATACTAGAACTTAATGTAAAGTTACCGATTGAGTCTCCGCCGCCTTGTGCTACCCAAGCGTAATCTCCACTAGTCCAACTTAGTACGTAACCATCAGTAGGATTGCTTTGATTTAAATGTGTGTCTACATCTGCGTTTGCATATGCATCAGTAATTCCAAATCCTGATATTGTAGTCGGCTTGCCTGTAAGTGCCGCCCATGAAGCTGATGCTGTAATACCGGTTAAGTTACTACCGTCACCGTAGAAATTATTTGCATAAACATTATTCCACTTATTGGCAACAGACCCTAAGTCTACTGAGTTTGCAGTTGCACCTGTTAGCACACCTGTACTAAATGGTTGTGTAGTTGAACTACCTCCTGTAATAACTTGATCTAAACTAATACTTGTTAAGTTACTTCCGTTACCATAAAGCGTATCTGCTTTGAATGTTCCAGTAACATCTAAATTATATAATGGAGTAGTGTTCCATAAACCTATTCTACCTGCACTAGTATCTACAAATAATGCAGTTACCGCAGTACTTACTGGTTTTGTTTTTATATATAAATCATGCCCAACAGTATTAATACTCATGTCAACTGCTGTAGCTGTTGTGCTTATTGTAAAGTCGCTGTCTGCACCTAGAATTATTCCACCATCGTTTGAAACAGTAAGGCTACCTGTAATATTTTGATTACCTAATCTACCCAGTGCGTCTGTAATTCCGTAACCAGCTAATGTAGTTGGTGTTCCAGTTAATGAACTCCATGCACCGTCAAAAGTATTCGGAGTGTTTGAAAAGTTGTTATAGTCTAAATAATAACTTCCAGCAAATCCGCCAAGTGTTGATGCATCTAATCCACCACCACCTTCTGCAATATCTGCGGCAGGCGCCCAGTTTGAGCCATTCCATTTTAATACTTGTCCTGCTGTTGGTGGTGTGCTTGATGTATCTACATCTGCTAAATCATCTATGTCGTTTGGAATAGTTGGTTTATCAGTTAAGTTTACATAACTACCTGTAGTTGCAACACTTGCTAAACTAGGTGTACCTATTACTTCATTGTAATTAATGTAACTGTTTACAAATGCTTGTTGCACACCGTCAAATTTTAATGTTTGGTTTGCACTTGGAGTTGTTAAAATAACATCACTTAAATCTTCAATTTCTCCAGCCGCGCCTCCGCCACCGCCTGTGTTTATAACAGTTAGTGTTCCTGCGGCATCGTTATATGTTAAATCTATCCCGGTACCTTCGGTTAGCATTGCGGCAACAATGTCTTGTACTCTTTCAGCTGTGTGATATAAATTAGTACTGCCTTCTGGTAACTCGTCAGTTGTTTGTGCAACTACTGCCGGCTTGTTTGTTAAGTCTGCATAACTTCCGCTGAACGGACTATATGCTACACCTGCTATAGTTAATCCTGTAGCGGCTATCGATCCTGCGTTTACTATTCCGCTTCCTGCTAAATTTAAATTATCACCTATCGGTAACTCTTTTAATTTATTGCCATCATCTGTATCAATTATTAGTGGAAATCTATTTGCCATATCTTTATCCTTATAACGCCGCTATTCTTGTTTGGAAGTCTGCAAAGTCGGCACTTGCCGCTACTTCTGTTTTTAGTGTTGCGAGTGTAATTGTTTCTGCTTGTAATGCAGTTGCCGCCAATGCACCTTGTGCAGATGTTGCCGCATCTGTAATTCCGTAACCTGCTAGTGTAGTTGGTGTACCGTTTAATACTGCCCACGATATAGTAGAATTAACAGCATCAACAAGTAACGTACTATCGTCTGCAAACACACTACCGGTTAAATCGCCGTTAAAAGTATTTGTAGATGCATTTACAATAACAGTACTGTCTTGTCCAATAACATCACCTTTAACACTTTGTACTGTAATAGCATTATCGTTATCTACAACAGCAAGATATAATTCTGTAAAGTTGTCATTTACTTTATCAAATGCTGTTCTAATTGCATCACCGTCACCTTTGTTAGCACTTGAACCTATATTAATTAACTGTTGTGTCATTATACTCTCCCTACAACGACTTCAACTAAGCCCTTGCCGTCATCTGTTTTAGATCCAACTGCTTTACCTATAACTTGTCCTATACCTGGACTATTATTAACAATAGCATAACCTTCTATAGCACTTGTTACAAGCATGTCGCCTTTACGTACCATACCAATTACTTTACATGGAACTCTACCTTGTAATGCTAATGGAACAACGTGTTCGCCATCTAATGCACTATTCATTAAGTGTGCTGGATTTTCTGAAACAATACCTGCTACTCTTGTATTACCTTTTTCATTAGTAATTGTAATTTCTTGTTCGCCGCCAAACACAACCACTGTACCAAATTCATATTTTGCATCAGCTAGATAATTCTCAGCCAAGTCAGCATACTGTGCAGATGTAGCAGTACCATAAATTGTGCCAAAAGCGTTTGTACCAGAACCAATATCATATGTTCCGTTTGTATAAGGTATAAACTTAGTTTGTTGGAATGTTATAGCTGGCTGGTTATCATTTGCAATTATTGCAACTTCACCTGCGTCACTAAATCCTGTACCTGCGCCGATTGCTATACCTGTACCGCTGGCATCTTTTTCACCTGGTGCTTCAATAAAGCTACTGTAGATCCAGTCAACGCCAAGTCTTGATTGGTTAAGTGTACTATCTGTATTACTACCGTAACTTGAGTTCTTTTGGTGTGTACTTGGAGCAACTCCTACACTACCAATATCAACGCTACCTGCAAAAGTTGTTGTTGTATTACTAGGTATTGTACCAACACTATCAAATATACTTGCACCACCCGGTGTAGTTACATTAAGAGTGTTTGCTGTTTGGTCAATAATTTTATAGTTATCAATATATAAACTTTGTCCGTCTATGCCACCATCTGATTTTGTTTTTACAATACTATCTGCTTGTCCTGTTGTACTAAATGTACCACCAGTGTTAACAACGTCAGCGAATGTAACTGCATCTGGTTGACCAGCGCCTGCTGATGTTCTACCAATAACATAGTTTTGAGGAATATCAGGGAATAATTCAAATTGTAGTCCGGCATTCTTAATATAGATCCATCCGTTTGAATCTTCAAATTGTAAGCTATTAAACGAAGCAACACCTAAATCATTTTGTGTAATACCTGTTGCATTTAATCTAGTAGTTGCGGCATTAAGTAATAATTTACTTTGTGCAATTATAGCGTTAGCGGCAATGTCACTATCTTCAATTGCTCCTGGAGTAATTCCAAATGTTGCAATATTATTAGCTACGCTGATAGTTATATCACCTGCTGGAGTTGCATTGTCGTATGTAGTGCCGTCGTATATTAATAAATCATTAGTTGCTCTATTACCAATGTCTGCACCAATTGCTTCTGTACCAAAAGGTGTTCTACCGTCAACATAACTTTTTGTTGTTGCATCTTGTGGCTGATCACTTCTTGGATCTGCCAAGTTAGCAATTTGATTACTACCCGCATTAAGGTTTCCAGTCAGCGATGTTGAACCATCTCTAGCAAGTACACCCGGGCCTAATTGTCTATTAAGACCAACAACAGTTCCGTCTCTTTGGAAATGCAACCTTCTGTTAATAAATTCATCTACTGCAAATTCTGTAGGTACTGCCTGTGGATCTGCATCACTTAATAAGTCATCGTTTGAGAACTCACTAATTCTTACACCACGTCTAAATCCTAATCCGTCTAAGTTACTAATAGCAATACTTGCCGCGAAAGTAACTGTACCTGTACCTTGATCAACTTCAAAGTACTTACCAACTCTAAAGAATCCATCTTGGTCTGTACTTACCCAGAACACTCTACCTTTGCCACGTTCGTCAACCTCAGCGGCTTGTGAAGGTGTCTTAGTAGGCGGTCCATAAATAACACCTGGATAGTTTGATTCATTAAATCCGCCTGATCCAATATCGTTAAAGTCATGTCCGTTAGCTCTTAGTGTTGAAATACTAATTGTAATTGTTGCGTTTTCACCTGCAGGTAATGATAATGGTATAGTACGCTGTTGTGGAGTTCCACCACCAAATTTAATACTTGAAACTAATCCTGCACTAGTTGCCGGACTGTTAATATCTGTACCTGAAACATCGTTAATAACAACAGTTGCATATTCGTAGTCACCGTTTCCTGCATCAACTCTTGGAGTATAGTTTGAAACTCTAAAAGTTTTACCATCATGTGTAAAGATCATATCTGCATTATTAATTCTATCAATATCAATAGTGCTTGAAATTCTAGTTATAGCAAGTACTCTATCTCCTGCTGTAGCACCCATTGTAGTTCCTGCACCTGCATATGTTGAGTCGCTTGCATATGTATTGTCTAGTAATAAATTTAAATAATCAAATCCACTATCAAAAACAATTTGTGATTGATCTGATGGAAGTGCCGCATTGTCACTGTCTTGGTTGTTATAACTAATTGTTCTGTAAACTTGTGTTGGCTGTTCATCAAAGATAATAGCAGTTGATGGTCTAATTGTAGTTGCTGGCTCAACACTATCAAACAAGAAGTTTTTATTTTGTCTTATTGCTAAAATATCGCCATTGTTAATTACTGCCGCTAGTCCTTCGTCACCACCTATTGTTAATCTATAAACTGGTAAGTTTGAACCTTTTGTTCCTGTTGCTGTAACACCATCGACTACGCTAACGTTGGTTATTTCATATTGAACATTTGATGTACCATCGTCAACATCTAGTAATGAATTATTGTATGGAGGATAATCACAGTCAGTAACATATACACTTGTAGCACCTACTGGCATCGTATATGTTGCATCTGTAAATCCTTCAACTGGCTGTGTCATAGGACGTAGTGTTGTGACTATATCAACTTCTTCGTTTGGATCTGACCCTGCTGATACTAATCCATAGTTACCATTTGAGTTAGAACAGTTCAACGCTCTAATAATACTACCGTTGTTACACATAAACGCTGTATGGTTGTAATATGTAAATGTTGAAACTTGCTCTGACAACGCACCATTGTTTACAAATAGTCCATAACCTAAGTCGTTAACTTGTGTATAGTCGTTTGCTAACATACTTCTGTTACCAGCTGTTTGTGTAAAGATGTCAATTGGAGAAGCTATTGCTGTATCAAACCCTGCACCTTCATTACTTAAACTATTTAGAAGAAGTGTTGCTGTACCTGCTTCTGCATCATAATTTGTTACAGCATCAATTTGGTAACGCTTACCGCTAATAAAGAATGGCGCTGGAGTTTCAGGTTTTCTAATTCTTAAACCTTTACCAACTGCCGAACTTACATTCAGTGTAAAGTTATCAGTTTTGCTATCAATTTGCATTTCTAAGTTTCCTGAGAATGCATCAATATACATACCACCTCTGAACGCTTGTTCGTTTACACTCTGTGAGAATGAACCACAGACTTGCATGTAAGGTGATTTAATTAGAATTTGTCCATCTGGATCAAGTACCTGTGCAAATCCACCGTGACCTTGGAATGTCATATTTGCTAATCTTGTAGCATCATTCATTAAGAATACATCAATTTCTTTATTATTCAATGGTGTTGATGTTATGTCAGTTGGATCTTGTCTGTAATGATAACCGTAGTTAGCAGTTTGTTTAATATGCCATGCGCCTGAAGCAATATCACTTAGGTTAGGTAATCTGTTTACTGTTAGTCTTACAGTGAAACTAGTACTACCAACATCACTTTGTTCAATTAAGCCAACTGCTCCGTTGTCAGTATAGAACCATGCGCCTGCCCATGATGTAGGAGAAATGTTATCAGCTGGAGTAACTGTTATTAATCCACCAATATCGTTTTCACCTGAGAAACTAATAGTTTGAGCAGTAGCAAGGTCTGCACCTATTCTTGCTGTAACTGCTAAGTTATCAATTAACTTGTCTCTATAGAAATATGTGTTAATCCAAGGCGACTGCGAAATTCTATCTGCTGGACGTATAATACAACGTCTAAAGTCTGAGCCTTTAATACTAACGTTTGCAGGAACCTTTAACGGATAGTCTTCGTAGTAAATACCTGTTTCAACATTGATAACAATTTGTTTGGTACGTGTAAAGTTACCGTATTCTAGTTCTTCACCTAGTTCAAATACTTTTGCTTCTTGTAATACAACTTCAACTCTATCGTATGCTGTACCACCTAAACTGTCACCGCTTGAATATTTTACAATTCTACCAATTGCTCCTGAGCTTTTACCGCGTATAACTTTTCCTGGAAGAATATCAACATTGGTGTTAACACCTTGGTCAACACTATCTTCACTACCATTTGAAAAGTCAATAGTGTATGTACTACCTTCAACAAGTCCTGGTTTACTTGCAGGACCGTTTTGTATAATAGTTGTAATGATGTCAAACTTAGCACTGATACTATTTCTAACAGTAAGTGAAGGTTGTGCAATGCCTGCATCTAATTTTTGTTGCATCAATGTTTGTAATGCTGTGTAGTTATTCTGTAAAACTACTTGTGCAATAATTGTATTAATTTGATTAATTGCCGCAATAGTTTGAGTACCTTGCGAAATTCTTGCTTTAGCACTACTTGGACTTCCGTAGTATCTAACACCTGACTGAATAGCATGGAAGTTAACATTAACACCGTTACCGATATCAATTAATAATCCGTTAACAATTGATTCAACATCTCTTTCACAAGTGTTACCAGACTTTGTAGGTTGAACAGGTGCTGGCAAATCATTTAAACCATTTGTAATAACATCTGTAATAATAGCAAATAGTGTTGTAACTCTTGCAGTTAAGTTTGCTTCAACTGTTTCTGTAAATATTCTTTGTGTATCAACAATAGGATCTTGCAAAGGTGTATACGCTACACCTGCTAAAATATTGTTTAAGATTAAATCTCTTGTTTGGTTAAGAGCCGCTACTGTTTGTTGTACTTGTCCAAAAACTCTATTAGCGTTATTAGACCAATATGACTTAGCCATTCTACGTGTTTCTATATTACCACCACGTCCAATGTCATGTACCATAGCATCAACAATTTTAATTGTGTCTCTTTTACATTTTGCACTGTTATATACAAATGAATTCCAAATACCTGATCCGCCAGCATTTGCTATTTGATCGTCGATCCATGCAACAGTTTCTGTACCAATAAAATCTTTGTTCTCATGTAGCATTGCTTCTGCAATAGGATTAACTACATTTGTATCTGCATATTCTAAATTAGGATATGTTGTATTAATAAATGCTAAAACTTCTTTAGCAATAAACTTTTTATTTTTTGTAATAATATCAATAGCAGGCTGTGCATCTGCATATGGAGTAGTTACACCTACAGCATTTGTAATTGATATGCCTTCACCTTGATCGTAGGTAATAGTTTGTATGTATGCACCTGGCTCTAACGGACTTGCTTCAATAATTGTTTGTGCTTTTTGTGCGGCCGCGCCAACAGTTTTAAATGCATAATTTAAACTTCTGCCTTCTTTACCAACTGGTGAATTAGTTTGTGCATCGTCGCCACTTGTACTAACATATAAATCTACGTTACTTGCAAAACTTGTATTGTCTACATAAAATTTTGTTGCGGCTTGTAAGTCTTCAGTAATACCTGTGTTTGTTCCTGCTAAGTCACCTGGATGATCATGCAAGAATAATGCACCTGTCATTCTGTCGCCTTGACGTCTTACAATACTTTCTCTTGGCAATGATTCATTATTTTTCCAAAAGCCTAATAACGTACTATCATATTCGTTATCAACTATAGTATCTGTTCCTACTGGAACAACAGTATCACCGTTATTAATATTAACTTTGACTCGTGTTGTATTGTCATTGTTTTGTGCTTCGGCTTTTGAAGTATGTAAACTTACAAAGTTTTCATTTACAACACGTATATAATAAATTGTATCGGCTATTAAATTAGTAGGTACAGTGTCTGTTGCTTTGTATTGGAACGGACTTCCATTAGCACCACTGTTTAAGCCGTGACCGATAACTTCTATGTTACCTGATCTATATTCAGTAATTGTTTTTGTGTATTCGGATCCATCAGTGGGTTCAGCTCTTACAAAATCTGCTCTATCTTCAAAAAGACCGTTAACACCATAATGTTGATCACTAAACTTTTTATCAATGACAAGGTCGTCTTGTGTAATTTGTGTACCATGTGTAGTATTAAACTGACTTACTGCTGTACTATCAGTTGCAATTTGCCCAATTCCATAAACAACGTTGCCACTTAGATGTCCACCTAACACTGGAGCTGTGTCAGCACTAACATTAGCACCTACGTTATTAATAACAATTCTACCTTCTTGTGTACTGTCAACAGTAATACCTGTACCAGCTTGTAACTGGCGTTCAATAATTTCTGTACCTAATTGGTTAGTACCTAAAATAAAAGCCGCTCCTGGAGGGCTTGGTGTTAATGCATCTGGTGTGTCACTTAACGCTTTGAAAGTAATACTTCCGCCCTGTCCAAATACTGCATATAACTCTGTAAAGTTACCATTTGCTTTTCTAAAGGCTTCTCTAATACTGTCACCAGTACCGTCATTACCTTCAACACCTAAGTAAATATCTTGTCTTGCCATTCTATTGCTCCGTTAACTAGGTATCTCTAATTTGTCCATATCAAAATTTACACTAACTCCACATCCACATGAGCTTTGTGCGTTAGGATTTTGTATGTCAAACATTGAACCAAACACTTCTTTTTTGTAATCAATTGTCGTTCCAATTAAAAACATTATACTTGCTTGGCCTACTGCAAGTTTACCGTTACTAGTCTCTATAATTTCGTCGTCTTTTTCTAAATCATCGTTAGTCGATGTACCCCATGTATATTCAAAACCAGCACAGCCTCCGCCCTTCATGTTTAAAGTTACAGCGTCTATACCGTCTTTTTCACATAATTCGTTGATTTTTTCTTTAGCGTTGTCAGTTAATGCAAGTATACCCATGGTTTTTCCTTATAACAAATGTATTTATCGTATGATTTTATAATCTTAATGTAAATATAGTTATGTTTTTAAAAGAATATTCCATATCGAAGCGACATGTACGTACTAGTAAGACAGGTAAAGAACATGCTTATAAACGTCAATTAACTATGTGTGTGTTTATATGTGATAATTGTGATGCACATTTTGAACGTGCAAGGGGCAGTATGGATCCTAAACGTTTAAGCAACAACTATTTTCATGTATGTGGAAATTGTGATAGTAAAGTTTTTGCACAACGCAAAGGTGTAGAACGCAAGCAAGTATGGAACTTGCCTGCGTCAAGTAATCTGCCTATTGGTAAATTTTAGTCTTTCTTCCAGATAGTCCATGCGCCGTATGCAATAGCAAGTCCAGCCGCAATTTTAGCTAATGGTGCTAAAAATAATACCATTAGTCCTAATGCTATCAAAGCCGCGCCATCCCAAGATGTACGCTCTTTCATTCTTGATTTAATCCAAGTTCTCATAATTATTTCCCTCTATTCTGCAAATTTGTGATACTACTGTCGTGTCTAGACAATTTACGTTCTAGTACGCTAATAGCTGATCTTTGCTTACGGAGTTGTTCTTCTAAACTTTGTACATAACGCAGGGTTGGTATTTGCTGTTGAGCACCATCTTCTCCCAACATTGTTAAATGATCAACACCTTGTCCTTTTAGTCCACCTGTAACCCTATTAGGATTTTTATCAGATGATGACTGGCTCGGGCTCGGTGCTTTTCTGCCGTACATTTTGTTTAAATAACTCATTATGTTTCTCCGTATTGTATTTATGTAGAGCGATACTGGCTAGGTTCTTACATTTGGATTCACACATAATGTCTGCATACGGCAAAAATGACAATGCATAGTCGTTAACAGCATTGTTTGGATAGTAATCACTGTGTGCTCTTAGTTTGCCTTTCTTATGTCCTGCTTCTAGTAGTGCTGGAAAGTCGGGCATTGTATCGTGTGCAAAGCCTTCGGGTAGTGCTTCGTCTCTACTGTATGAATAATGTATTACAGGTCGTACGCCTCGCCATGAATCTATTACACGAGCAAATCTATCGTCGGTGGGATGTATATATTCACCTTCGCGGCACCAGTGATGGTGTATGTCAAGTACGAGAGCACAGGTGTCGACAAGTTCGAGGCTGTCTTGGATGCCCCATTTGTTTTCGTCGTTTTCGATCGTAATAGAGTTTCTCGCTTCTTGAGATAATCTTGTGTTAACTGCGTGTTTGATACCGGCTGGACCTTGCCTACCGGATATATGGACGTTGCATTTAAAGTCTTGGAATGAGCGTCCATAGCCCATCCACCTGATGACATCGGTGTGATATTCAAATTCTTCTACGCTCCTATCTACAATTTCGGGGTTGTCGCTCGCAAGTACAGTAAATTGGCCTGGGTGCATCGATAGTCGGACATCGAGGGCTCTTGCCGTTTCTCCGACTTTTGCGAACTCTCGTTCTGCGTAGGCAACAACGTCAGGACGCTTCCAATAATAGCACCAATCACGCTGGGTATAAACAGGAAGTACATCAGAACCCAATCGTACCATCCGTAATTCAGTTGGAAGAGATCCCACATATTCAATCAACCTTTTGTATGACGCAATGTTATGGACCATAATGTCCCACAAGCGTTCTTCAGCAACATCACGTGTCTGTCTGTTAAGCCACTGTACTGTTGTGCTACGAGTATTTAGCGGTCGCTGAATTTCTTCTAGTAGTTTCTTCTTCTGCGTTTGATCTGGGTGCATGTACTTACATGCGAAGCCTATACGTTTTATATCATTCATAGTGTTATTATAGTGCCTTTTGTTAAGTTTGTCAATAGTAATTAAACCCAATTCTTTGTAACCCATGAATCATTACAATCGTGAGGATGTGGTTCACCATGGAATACAGCAATAGCAGTCTGGTCTTTGATTATAGGTGGCTTATCTTCTTTAAAGTTTCGTTTACCGTCTATCCTAATAAGATCTCTTCGATCTCGCATTTCCCATTTATAACTTTGTATCCATTCATCTGGCCACCAAACAAAATCATCTCGTTTGGTTTGATCGTGTATATAATCTTGGTCACCATGCATTCTATGTATATAATGTTTAGGATGTCTAGCAAACTCGTCGTATAGATAATGCATAGTACCTGTTTGATAACGGAACACACTACTGTTCATCTTCTTCCAGTCAGACCGTAACGACCTATTAAAGTCTCTTATGATGCAAAACTTTTCTGGATTAAATGTAAACAGTTTGTCTATGTTTCTAAAGACTATAACGTCTAAATCCATATACAATATGTTTCCTTTAACTGGAAGATTTTTATTAAAGAACATCGGCTTATACCACCAACCATGTGCTTCGCTAAGTGCAGGTAAAGGATATGTAACAATTGATTTGTCAATACCAGTAGTGTCTTCTGTAAAACAAACAAATGTGTACGGTATGGTAAGATTACGTTTTACCATTCTTGCTAACGTGTTTACGTATTCAGGTCCGTACTTCTTTCCGTGCTTTAAACAAACAACATAGTTTTCTGTTTCGCCTTTTGCAATAGCAAAGGCTTCACTTTCATCAACTGTAGGTTTAGGTTGCGATTTTGCAAGTTTGGCAAGTTCTTTATCTTGCCTACGCTGTTCGCGAATTACTTTCCACTGTTCTTTTGTGTATTGTCGTTTATCAATCTTAGCCATTAAATCTAATCTTCTGTGATTCGAATGGAGTATAGATTGCACTATTTGCTCCATGCTCAGCACACTCGACAGATTCAACCCAACAACGATCGTCAGTTGCTTCTCTAATCAATTTGTCTGCAAAATTAAATGCGTGTTCTGCAAACTTCTCTGCACCAACACCGTCAAACTCTCTTACTTCACACAATCCTTTTTCTTGTAGATCATAAAAGTCTTGTTTGTGTGGGTCGTTAATGTCTACACAAGTCTTGTGATCAAAACTATCTTCAAGCCATGCTTTAACTTGTTTCAAGCCGCCAAAGTCTACTGCCCAATTTTTATTATCTAGTTTTGCACATCCAAAAGTAAATTTAAATTGCAAACTGTATCCATGTAGCAGATGACAGTGTGAATGATCTGCGTTAGGTTGTCTAAAGACTGCTGAAAGTCCTATGTTGTGTCCGTATGTTTTTGTGCTATAATAAGCCATATTATTCTCCTATATAATAGCGGCAGAATTAGGAGGGTTGACGCTAAGTCCTCTTTGTTAATGTACTTATTATACTATAAATTGTCTAGCGTGTCAACCGAAACGTTTGGAAAATCCCAGTCTTTTGGTAACTTCCAATCAGCTGTGTTTAGTATTGTATATTGTTTTTCTTTGTAAGTGTCGAAAATTCGTGCAAGTTGGTATATCCAATAACTAGGATCTACATCTTTTGTATTGTAATTAGGAGTAGCTCTATATATATTTCCTTTGTACAAGTCAAACCCAATTAAGCATATACTATTACTTAACTGTGATCCTAGTAATACTGCGTATGGACCACTCCCCCAATTAATAGGTTCGTCTTGTCGTTGTTTACCTTTGTAAGGAAGATCTGGAACTGAGTGTAAACTAGGATGGTTAAATGCTAGTTTCCATCGTTGTCTTGTGTAAATTGGATTAATGTTTTTAGCAATAGATTCTTTGACCATTCTTTTATCACAGGCTACAAGATAATCAACCTTGTAATCTCTACATATTGCATTACACCCTATTTTTGTACCGGCGTATTTGTTAAGGTCAATCCCTTTGCGACTTTCGCCGTTGCCAATTACTAACATAAATTTATTTAGCGTGGGTCAACTACTAGTAAAATATTATCGTATGTTTGAGTTTTTTCTGTTTGGAATATCATATGATTACAAGTGAACACACCTGTCATACTAACACGATATTCTCCACCTATAATCATATCGTTTGGAACAGCCATGCTCCATTGATTAGGAATAGCTTCTCCGGGGCGTGTGTTGCGAGTGTATTGTTTTGTAAACTTGTCTAATCTATGCGTATGTCCATCTTTATGATATGCTGTGCCATATACTTGTGTACTGGCGCACTCGTGCTTCTTAGTACCTATCATTATAAACTCTATGTCGTCATGCTTTTCAATTGGATTATTTACTACTTCAATTTTAACATCTTGGAATACAAAAGCATTATCAAAACTCATATACATTATTCCTAATGTTATAAGTGTCACCATACTTAGTCCGCTGATTACATTAGCCATTGCCTTAACTATTATATACCTTTTATTCGTCATTTTTTAAGTCCTTAACTTCTTTGGTTACCGCAATGAATTCAGAACGTACTTCTTGTAAATTTTTGCTTGCCCTATTGAGTGTTTTAACTAAGTGTCTTATAGTGTATATAGTCCAAAACCACCAAGTTACTGCTGTTACAGCAAACAGTCCGAGACCCACCCAGAATGCTTGCTCAAAGTCTATTACGCCTGTTGTTACTAATATTAGATTGATCACTAGAAATACTGTTGGCACTAGTCGTGCGAACAGGTCCCAGCGTTCAACCTGAGCCTCAATGTTGTTTATATTTGCCTGTTTTTGTGTTTTATTCATTCGTGATTTCTCCCTTAATAGAATTCATAACAAATTCCATATACTTTTTAGTACAATGTATTTAAATTTATTTTTGGGTTTATTAAATGTTTGCTTTATGTAGCAATTAGTCCGAATGGTTTCCATTCGCCGGGTGTACCAGTTCTAATACAAACCCATCCAACATAACCACCTATTGTTGCTTGGTTATTCCAAACAATATCGCCCTGATTATATGTTCCAGTTTCTGGAATAATATTTGACGATTGCATTTTAATATTATCAAATGATATAGCACCGTTTGACATAAAAGAAACATCACTAGGTATGTTGTTTACACCAATTGCAATCTTTCCATCTACATGTAAATTTTCTTGTACGCACACCTTGCCGTCTGACGTTACGTTTAATGGACGATTGTCGCCTATTTGTGTTAAAAGAGTTTCAACAGCATCACCTAGATTAACAAGTCCTTCACTCATCTGTGTTAATACATTTGCATCTAAACTAACTAGTTTCATTATGCTTCAATCCTTCCAAACGCTTTCCAAACACCAGGTAGACCGCTTTCAATACATATCCAGCCTACAAACCCTTCAGCTGTTGGATTAGTGTTATAAGTTATGTCGCCCTTCATGTAACTACCTTCTGTTGGCGCTTGTACATCATACTGTATCTTTTTGTTCTGAATGCTTATTGGTCCTGCTATTGTTAAGTCAGCATCAGCTCTTGGAGCAGTTTTAACTCCAATTGAACTAGTTACTTTTATGTCGCCTGTTTTTTCAACATTAATTCTAGTAGTATTATCTGTAATAATTTCTAAGTTACTAGTAGTATATGTACCTATCTTAACTGTATCAAACCAAGGATCAACTACAAATTCTGCTTCATTACTGCTTACACTAAGTTGTCCATTAGGTAACTCATTACCGATTGACAATCTCATCAATCCGCTATCCCAAGTTACCCAACCTTCATCAAAGTTAAAATCACCTGAGGTATGTAAATTATTAAGAACACCAACGCTTTGTAATTCACTGTATGTTACTGTAGATCCTAGAGCACCGGCACTTAGTACATCAATGTTATCAATTTTAAGACTTGCATCTCTATGTAAGTTAATTGAATCACTAGCATAAAAACTATTTGTTCTATCTTGCCAAACAAACAACTTTGTGTCTTCACCTGGTTTTCTCCAGTTAATTCCAACAAGATCAATGCTACCATTTTCGGTTGCAAAATCTATATTAGCTGTGTGTCTTTGATCTGTAATAAATTCTGTTGTAACAATTTTATTTGCTGTTAGTACTCCGTCAACTGTAAAGTCACCTGTAGCAACTGTATTGCCTACAAGTGTGTCAGTATCAACAGCATCAACAGTAATACCATCATCAGCAACAAGTAAAACTAGTCTACTTGCATTATCAGTTATACCTGTGCTTCTAAATAATGTTAGTTTTCCACCGTGAACTGCATTGCCGCTGATAGAGTTACGACCGGGTGTATCCAGCGAAACTTCAGCGTTTGCAAGTGTTTTAATTGTTTGATCTAGGCGTACTAAACCTTCTCTAATACTTGTGTTTGTGCTCATGCAAGTATTTATCAGATTACCTTAAGTAGAATCGTTTCAGGATTACACCTACCATTAAGTTTTGTGTCAGTAGTTTTAATATCCTCTAAGAATGTACGTAGTTTAACTTTACCTGCGTCTTTAAATTCTTTGAGTTGATCTGCTGGTTTACGTAGTGTCTTTTGTACACTCTTTGCTTCATCAAACGCAAGGATTGTAGTACCTTTTACAGTTAAACCACTACCTTCTCTACCCATTCCTTTAGGGTCAATATTTTTAGCCACATACTTTCCTAGTTTACGTGTCTTACTATTGAATACCCATAGCTCACTAGCACCAACAATATCTGCAGGATTTATACTTGCTAATTTAAATTTCTCATCTAGTTTTAGATATTTTAATTTTGCTACAAGTTTATCTGCACTGTACACTTTTGGCTTACGTGGCTTACGAGTTGCTTTTGCAGTATCAATAACAAAATCAAGAGCAATAATTAATTCGTTTATTGCAATTCTATAATTTCTTACATCTGCTTTTTTAAAATGTCCGTATCCTTCTTTGAGCTGTAACCACTGATCTTGATCATGTTCGCTCATTTTTTTAAGTTGTCCTGCTGTAGGATATCTTTCTAGCTCATCAAAGTCTGTCAATGCATCTACATAAAAAGTTTTTAGTTTGCGGGCATGTGCTTGTGTAACATTTAGCTCCCTAAAATGATTTTTAAAGTTGAACCCTTTCGGGTCGAATGACTTTGGGTCTGTTATCCAACCTTCTAGCCAGTCATCAATCTTTTCACTTTGTAGATATGCTTGATCTCGAATACGTTCTTGGATAGTAGGAACATATACATTTTCTTTTTCTTTTTCAACTTCTTTCTTTTCTTCAACTACGCTAGTACCTGCTTCTATTGCACGTTCAATTCGAGCTTTCAAAAACTTTGATGCAGGAGCAGTATCGCCCATTGTTCCAGGTAGACTTTGCCAATACTTGTCATGCTTTTCGTTATAGTCAGGCATGCCGTTCATCAACAGTTTTGCTGTAATGCCGGCTGTAATGCTTAGTTCAAAACTAGGAGCGGCCTTTGCTTGTCTAAGTTGTTCTTTGGTGTAATCATTTTGCTCCATCCATTTCCATACGGCTGGATACAAATCTACAGGCTTGTAGTTTTCGTAATACCATGCTCTAGCACTTTGAGAAGCACGATGATATTGTTCACCTGTCCATTCTTCCCAACCTTCCCAACTAGGCTCAGTTAATTTGTTTCCTCTTTTAATACGAGGCGCACCTCTGACAGTTTTCTTTTTAGTTCTTTTTGGAATAGCCACATAAATCTCCTGCTGTTTTATGTATTATATAGTCGAATAGTTAAAATGTCAAGTCTTTTAAATTTTTTCACCAGCTTTGAAACCCCTAAAGGTTTTAAAACGAGGGAAACGCAAACTATACGTATCACTGTCTTGTGACTTAGTTCTTGCGTCTGCTCTAATTTCTATTAGCTGACCAATGAGACTAGCACGTTCAGTCCAGTACTCATCACGTTGAGAGTCAGTGAAACCGCTCCCACAGTTAAGGCGATAATTGTATCCATCGTCTTCTCCTTCTACTATTACGGCACCTAGTCTCCCCGCATTACGTCCAGTGCCTTCCTCGACGTCTACGACTTTTAGTGTAATTTCAATAAATGGTTTTGCTTTAAGCCAAGCATGTGTTCGTTTACATTCGTAGGGTGCATCAACATCTTTGATCATAACCCCTTCGTAACCACCGTCTACAGCCGTCTTATTAAGCTCTACAAAGCGTTTATTACCTTCTTCAGTACTAAGGTCTACCTCTTCCCATTCACACGCTGTAACGTGCTTTAAAAGGTCTTCGTTCTCTAGCACCCAATACTTGACTAAGTTACTACGATATGTTTGTGGTTTATCCCAACCACCTTCTAAAAAGTCTTTCAACGGAATAAAGTCAAACAAGTGTAGTACTGAGTCAGTTGCGGCCTTGCCGTCTTTTCTATGTACTTGCTTCATAAGGTCTTGAAAGTCTTTGCTCATTACTTCACCGTCTAGTACACAATCATATGGACTAGGCTTTCGTTCTAGTACTGATTCAATCTCTTCGATGATGTGTGGGAAGTTATGAAACTGTTTACCATTACGACTAAACAATTCTACCTTGCCTGAACGACATATAGCTAATACTCTTACACCGTCCAATTTAACTTCAATTTGTTTCTTGCCTACCATTTTCTTTTCATGGTTAGCTGAATCGTGTGCTAAGGCACAAGTAAATGTTGGAATTGTATATTGTGGAAATTTCTTAGCAATTTTGTTAACAGTCTTTTCACTTACACCGCAACGTAGGTCTTTGATTAAAATGCGTCTGTAAAAGCCGTTCCACTGTTCGGCAGTAGCAACACTCATTGCAAGTGCAATAGCATCACGTGCCGCATGTCCTGTAAGTTCACGGTTGATAAGTTGATTAGCCAGTACCTTAAAGTTACTCCAATCTAGTCCTTGTCCGTCCCATTCACTGTCTGCTTCTGGAACTTGTTTAACACCAAATGTAACAAGTGGATCTAGTGCCATTTTAACACCTTCAAAGAACTCATCTAGTCCTTCTTCCATTGCTTCTAAGATTACTTGTTCTTTTGCTAGACGACTGTTGTCTGCTTCTAGTTTTTGTATAATAGCCTGTGGTTGCGTTCTCATGTGTGCCTCTCATTAATTAATTATGTGTATATATTAGCACCATTTGATATAATTGTCAACCGAAAATGGACACTAAGGCCGGAATCGAACCGGCGTACACGGAGTTGCAGTCCGTTGCATAGCCACTCTGCCACTTAGTGATTGGTCGGAGTAGTAGGATTCGAACCTACGATCTCTTGGTCCCAAACCAAGCGCCTTACCAAACTAGGCCATACTCCGTGGCATCGGTGCAGGGAGTCGAACCCCGGCTTACAGTTTTGGAGACTGTCGTGCTACCATAACACTTCACCGATAAAAAAAGCCCCTAACCGAATTAACTGCTAGGGGCTTACTTAAAATAACTTTTTAAAAAGTCACGTCAAGACATACCCCCGGATGGTGGCCAACAAGTAATATATGCTGTATTAGTCTTGATCATGTTAAAATTCCTTTGTTTCTTAGTATGTATATACTATACTACATTTATTTATCGTTGTCAACCTTTAAATTATTAGTTTTGAGTTAATCCCATAGACTTTCGTAATATCTGCCAAACAATCTAAACCCGTTTGTCATACGTTCTTGGTGTGCATTAGCACCTTCACTGTCCCATTTGTTGTAGTCGTAATCTGACATCCAGTCGTCTCGACACTTTTGTTCGAACGCCCAGATCATTTCATCTAAGATCCAATCCCAACGCTCAAAAAACTTTTCGTCAGTGGTTCCATCTTTCTTATATGCTAATTTTTGATGAACATTCATGCGTAGCTCTTTAGGGACATCTACGTTTTCAACATAAGGAGCACCGTGCTTGGTTTCTTTCAACTGTTTAAGCATAGGTAAGATGATAGGAGCAAGAGTATGATCCATACTCCATGTGTCCCAACGATCAATATGTACCTTTACCTTTTGCACTCTCCTGTCAAGGAATAGATTAATAGTGCAGTTGTAGATAGTCTGCAAAATATCTTCCAGTTTTTCCAAGAACGCTTCTTTAAACGGTTGATGTTTGCCTGGGCCTAAACCTTTACTTGAACCATACACTGGCCAATCCACATAGCCATACTTTCGATCCATATAACGTGTATGAACGTTGCTTATCCATCTGTTGGGATAATTTCTAATACTAATCTTCATAATAATCTACAACTATTCTGTTAACACTATTGTATTACTAGTGTGCTTATACATGCTCTAACTAACACTAGTGTAGTAGTTGTATACTCTATCCAACATTTGACAGCAACTCTATCCAACATCTTGCGTTACTCATGTTCGCCACCTGGATCGTTAGGATCTAAAGGAACCTTACGAGCATTGCCTTTTTCATCACGCCAAATAGTATATGTTCTACCTCGACCATATGATGTGTATCCATTAGCAAAATTAAAAGCACTAGGCTTACGTTTTGCTGTTTCAAACGTACCTACTGTGATTGCAATAGCACCTAACAGTAATGTGTGTAGTACCATACTAAACACTCCCATGTACATGCTACCTACAATGATACCAAATACAATACACCACATCCATGCAAGTACCTGCATAATCATATGTCGTGTGCTAAAGTCTGGAATTGCACTTAGAGGATTCTTGTTATGATCCATTACTACATTCCAACAATTATAAATCCACTCTCTCATGGAAGTCTCCTTTTCAAATGTTACTTTCTTAGGGTAATGTGCATCGGCTACATCTCGCCAGTCTATAGCATCATACAAGTCGACAAATGATTGTGTGACTTTATGATTCTTGAAGTATGCTGTTACTCTATACATTTTATTAATATAACACTTTTTTCACTGTATGTCAAATATTTTGGTGCGCCTGGAGGGACTTGAACCCCCACGCCGTAAAGCACTGGTACCTAAAACCAGCGTGTCTACCATTTCACCACAGGCGCGGTTGAGAGCTAACCGTTGACTCTCGCGAGCGTATTAAGTCGCCACACTATCCTGTAATTCCTCTTGATCGACGTCATCGACAACTTCAGGCTCATCTAACTCTTTCTGATAATACTGTATTAGTTTTTCTTTTAGATCAACTCCGTCAAACTCGCCATCTTCTAGCCTTCGTATTGCGTCACCTTGACCGCTTGCTTGTTTAGTTCTAATTAGGTATGTACATACTCCAACTAAATCTGTTCTATTGATGCCTGTTTTTTGCATCGCTTCTTCAATGAAGACTCTCCCCAATATCTTTACCTTTCAAGTAAGTTGGAGCGGGTAAGGAGAATCGAACTCCTATCATTAGCTTGGAAGGCTAAGGTCTTACCATTACACAATACCCGCGTGTTGGCGGAAGATGTAGGATTCGAACCCACGGAAGAGTTACCCCTTCGACGGTTTAGTAAACCGTTGCTTTAAACCACTCAGCCAATCTTCCAATGTTATATTCTACTTAGTGTAACGTAGCGAATAACTACGTCCATTAGAGTAAAAGTTAATAGTACTATGGCTATAAACTTCTTCTCTTGATTCTTCATAACGTGTTTCAATATTACAGCGTCTTTGTGTGCCGCCAGTAGCCTTTGAATTGTTATGACCAATCATGCCTCCAAGTACAGCACCTAAAGCACCACCGTTTTTAACATCACCTACATTGTTACCAATGATGCCTCCAATGATAGCACCTTTAAGCATGTCACCTGATTTGTCTCCACCGTAAGAATAATCTTTACAAACTTCAACACGGTAAGGTGTTTGGTTAACTACCCATTTGTAATGATCTGTTACTTGGCCATTAACTGAACCTTCAGCATGTGCCGCACCACTAAATCCTAGTGTTAAGCCTACTGCGGCTGAGATAACAAAGGTGTGGAAAGTTTTTTCAAAATATTTCATTTTAATCTCCTATGATGATGATTGGACTTTAGTTACACGATCATATTTAAATGAACGCCAACCTTTAGCATTGATGTCCCAAACAGTTACATTACCTTTAGGAGGTTCTTTTTCTGTCTTAGGACGGTTCTCTTCAGGAATAATATCATATGACTTTGTGCATGTCATAACTCTTTCATCTCCGTCAAGTTTATTAAAAGTAACAACAAGTGTGCTTTCTTTTAACTGTTTATTTAGTTCCTCTACTGTAGGGATACCTTTTAATTCTGCAATTTTATCTTGTACTTCTGGTGCCATTATAATTCCTCCGCAATGCCTAGTATTTCAGCAACAAGTAACCCTGCGGCTAACCAACCCCAAGCGCCTGTGGCTAGGGCAACTACACATCCTGCAATACGTATTGCACTTTTTACAAGACTAATATAAAAATGTTTCTTACTTGGATCCTTAGGTTCAGGTGCTCCGGGAACATATACTCTTTCTGGAATAGGCATTATCGTTTCTCCACAACCATATCAGCAAGACCCCATTCGACTGCTTCTTCGGCAGTCAAGAATGTATCAAACTTCATCGTTTCAGCCATTTCGTCATATGTCTTACCTGCTGTATTGTGTTTCACATATAATTCTGTAAGACGCTTGTTTACTTTCTTAGACTCTTCCATAGAACGACGAGCATCTTCAAATTCTAACTCTTGTACATATACACTACCGCTTGTGCCTCGTGTACCACTTGACACTCTGTGAATCATTGTACGACTCTCTGGAAGCACTACACGTTTGCCTTTTGCACCTGCTTGTGCTAAGAATGATCCCATTGAACATGCCTGACCCATTACAGTAGTTCTTACATCACTCTTGATGTACTGCATTGTATCGTAAATAGCTAGGCCGGCTGTAACTTGTCCGCCGGGTGAATTAATATATAAATTAATATCTTTTTCTGCATTATCACTTTCTAAGAAAAGCATCTGTGCTACAATCAAGTTAGCCATGTTATCTTCAACAGGACCATTAAGCATAATAATGCGGTCTTTCATTAAACGTGAATAGATATCGTATGAGCGTTCGCCTCTGCGTTCTTGCTCAACTACCATAGGTACTAGTGGCATTATTTGACCTCCATCATAGGATCAACAGTATTACTATCGTGCCAGTCTGATTGATCTGAATTAAATTTACGTGTTGTTACTTCCTTACGTAATATACCATCTTTGATACGGTACGTAATTAGTTCTTGTTTAACTACACCTGTAGGATCGCTTTCAAAAGCACTTACAAGTGGTCCATCAAATTTGCTACTCATCGTCCTCGTCCTTCTTTTGTTATGTGTTCAATAGGTCCCGGAGTTGTAAATTCGTATCCAAATGCATTACCGACATATACTCTTCCGTTGTATTTCATATGAATCTTATTAGTTGCCATTGCAACAATACAATGATCTTTTTCTTTGTAAGACATTACTTCTGCTTCTACAATTCTATCGTTATTAGTACAAGTTACCTTGCATGTTTCTTCAATGTGCGATTTCATAATTATCCTTAATATTAACACGATTTACTTCAGTTGTCAACCTTTTTCTTACCATTTTGTGTATACCAGGATTGACTTTTAATACGTGATGCATCATATTGTGTCTAATATGATTTCTCATGTAACTGGTATCGTTATTACTTTCATCTTCTAAGTATGGTACATTTTTAATATTGCACCAAAGCTCTAAATCACGTTTACGGTTATGTCTAAATGGACGAATTACATTTCCTCTAGCATACGGAATAGTTCTACTCTCACCATGCATACTAGTAAACATCCAAGTTTCAACACAATCATCTAAATGATGTCCCATAACAACTGTTTCTCTAATATTATGTAGGAACTTGTATCTTTCGTCTCTCCAGTGTTCTTCTTGACTCTTTTCGGCAGGCTTAGGATGACCTTTAATTTCATCTGAAATAAATTCTAATTTATGTTTAGTACAGTAGTCGTCAAGAAAGTCGTATGCTTCGATACCGTGCGGTGTTAGGTGATTGTAATAGGCAACTTGTACATCATGATTACGTTTTAGAAAATCTAAAATAGCCATGCTATCTGCGCCGCCTGAACAAGCAACTACAACGTTACGTGGAAGTTTTCCTTCGACTTTAATCATACTTTATATAACTTTACATAGTTTAGACGAGTTTCGTTAGCACCAAACAATTTATTCTTTGTTTGTGATTTTACTTTTGCTTTGATACGTTTCATATCGCCTACGTTGTGTTCGAACTTGTTCATAAAACTAATCAAGTTACCGTCTATAACTGCTGTATAGTTATAGCTCTCCCAATGTGTGCTATAACGCTTGTCAAGAATCTTAGCAACACCTTCAACAACATCTTTTTCTTTGCCTAAGTATTGACTATCGCGGTATTCTATACGGATCTCTTTTGTTAGTCCTGTTTCGTGTTGATCACGTTTTACAAACTCAGGGATAAA
>Ga0222719_10000214_pt1 | contig 58214 bp, 63 predicted proteins | sample C33_34DmetaG_FD_165039 | JGI IMG/M metagenome (GOLD analysis project Ga0222719, IMG submission 165039) | Estuarine water microbial communities from San Francisco Bay, California, United States - C33_34D | ecosystem: Environmental > Aquatic > Marine > Unclassified | place: USA: California...
CCCAAAGCCACTACAAGAAGCATATATTAAATTTGGATATATTTTTGAAAGAGATTTATATCCATAGCCTAGCTTCTCCATGGTACCTGGTTTATAATTTTCTAGTAAAATATCAGCATTTTTAATGAGCTCTTCAAATATTAGTTTATCTTTTTCAGACTTTAAGTCTAATTTAATGCTTTCTTTTTCTCTATTTAAAGATGCAAAATATGCAGATTGATTATTTACAAAAGGACTAAATTCTCTTGAATCATCTCCAAGGGGAGGTTCTACTTTTATAATTCTTGCTCCTAAATCTGAAAGTATCATGGACGCATAAGGTCCAGCTAATACTCTTGTAAGGTCTATTACAACAAGTCCTTTTAAAGGGCCGCTTTTATTTTTTTCTTCCATTGATTAATTACCTAATTTAAAATTATTACTATAGTATTCAAATATAGTTTTATACCAAATAGTACTTTTTAATTATAGGTAATTATATTATATTTAAGCTATGAGGTATTTTTATTTATTTTTATTTTTTATATGTAGTAACGCATTTTCTGATAATCTAGACACGAGTCTATCTCTGCCATGCTTAGGTTGTCATGGTAAAAGTACAAATTTAACAATACCAAGTTTATATGGCTTAGATGAAGAGTATATTTATAATTCACTTATGGATTATAAATTAGACAACAGAACAAACTATTTAATGCAATTAATATCTAAAGGATATAGTGAGCAACAAATAAGAATATTATCTTATTATTTCTCTAAAGGATATAATAATGAATAGACGTAATTTATTAAAAAGAATGAGAAATTATAGTTTATTTTCATCTTTAATACCTTTTATGGATATTGCTGCGTCTAATGCTAAAAGCTCTGGAAAGGTAGTTATTCTTGGGGCAGGTTGGGGAGGATTAAGCGCTGCAAAAACTATAAAAAAAATTAGTTCAGAAGTCGAAGTTATTATTATAGATTCAAATAAAGAATTTGTATCTTGTCCAATGTCTAATTGGGTAATAGGTCAGTTAAAAAATATAGATGATATTACTTTTAATTTTGATAGTTTAAAAAATAATTATGGCATAAAATTTATCCATGAAACTGCAATAAATATAGATCCAGAAAAAAATATTATAATTACTGATAAACAAAATATAACTTATGATAAACTAATTCTTTCTCCTGGTATTCAGTTAGATTATTCATCAATTGAAAATTGGAATGAAAATTATATAGAAGATTTTCCTGCAGCTTGGAAAGCTGGAAAAGAAACTATATTACTTGCAAACAAAATAAAAAATCTTAAAAATGGAGGTGTAGTTGCTATCTCTATTCCTTTAGGTCCATATAGATGTCCTCCTGGTCCTTACGAAAGAGCTTCATTAATTGCTTCCTATTTGAAGAAGAATAAAAAGAATACAAAACTGATTATTTTAGATTCTAATCAAAAAATTGTTTCAAAAGGTACATTATTTATGGAAGCTTGGGAAGATCTATATCCTGATATAATAGAATATAGGTCCAACTCGGGTGTAGTAGGAGTAGATAAGTCTTCTTCAACATTTATGACAGACTTTGAGGATATTAGGTGCGATGTAGCTAATCTCATTCCATCTCAGAAAGCTCCTAATTTTTTAAAAGATGCAGGACTTATAAATAAAGGATCTAATTGGGCTGCAGTTAACTCTTATGATTTTAGTTCAACCATAGCAGATAATATATTTATTATAGGGGATGCTACGTCACAATCTAATGTCGGAAGAGTGCCAAAATCTGGATATGTTGCAAATTCAATGGGTAAAGTATGTGGTTTAGCTGTGGTTGCAGAATTATTTGGTTTAGATAAAGTATCTCCTTCCTTAATTAATACATGTTATAGCTTAGTTTCTAATGAAGAGGGTATTTCAGTAAGTGCTGTATATGATTACAACTTAGAAGAGAATAAAATTAAAAGTATTCCTGGTGCTTCTGGATTATCTCCAGCTAGATCTCCAATTATAAAAGAAAACGCTTGGGATTGGGCTACAAATATTTGGGAAGATATGCTTAGTTAAATTTTTATTTTTATAGGTTTTCCTTTGGTGTCTATGCTTACATAAACAAATTTTCCTTCCGTTACCATTATGGCTTGGTCTTTGCCTAATATATTATTTTTTCTAGTTACCATTGTTGTAATATCAATAGTTATAGAGGTGGTTCCTATTTTATTAACCTCTGTATAAAAGCTTACTATATCTCCTACCATAATTGGTTTATGAAATCTCATTTTATCAACAGCTACTGTCGTCACTCTTTTTTTTGTAATTTGACGAGCAAGAACACTTCCTGCTAAGTCCATTTGACTTAAAACCCAGCCTCCAAATATATCTCCGGAAGGGTTAGTATCTGCTGGCATAGCTACTGCCTGGATAGATGGAATTTTATATTTTTTAATATTTTTCATAATTCAAACTAAGTCATACAAATTGAAATGTAAATTTTTTTATATTTCTTATTAATATGATTAATATGATTAATATTTAATCATTTAAAAAAATTAAAGATTAAATATTAATCATATATTATTAATAAATTATAATAGCCTAGGTTTTTTCACACTAATAATGTGGCACGAAACATGCTTATTAAAAAAGTTATACTATTTATTAACAAATAATTAAGGAGAACAAATGAAAAATTTAAAAATAATTATTTTTGCAATGATCACATATATGTTTTCTATATTAAGTGCATCAGCTAATACAATTAAAGTAGGTGTGCTTCACTCGCTATCAGGAACGATGGCTATTAGTGAAACTACTCTAAAAGATACTGTTTTGATGATGGTAGAAGAACAAAATAAAAAAGGAGGTTTACTAGGAAAAAAACTAGAAGCAGTTGTAGTAGACCCTGCCTCTGATTGGCCATTATTTGCAGAAAAAACAAGAGAATTGATAGAAGTTCATAATGTTGATGTTATATTTGGATGTTGGACATCAGTTTCAAGAAAATCAGTTCTACCTGTTATAGAAGAATTAAATGGTTTACTATTTTATCCTGTTCAGTATGAAGGTGAAGAGTCTTCAAAAAATGTATTTTATACAGGGGCTGCCCCCAACCAACAAGCTATTCCAGCGGTAAATTACTTTATGGAAGAATTGGGTGTTGAAAGATGGGTTTTAGCTGGTACAGATTATGTTTATCCTAGAACAACTAATAAAATATTAAAGGAATATTTAATTAGTAAAGGAGTGGCTGAAGAAGATATTATGGTTAATTATACACCTTTTGGTCATTCAGATTGGCAGACAATTGTTTCAGATATTAAAGCTTTTGGCTCAGCAGGAAAAAAGACAGGAGTAATTTCGACTATCAATGGCGATGCAAATGTTCCTTTTTATAAAGAACTAGGAAATGTTGGAATTGATGCCACAGATATTCCAGTAGTTGCTTTCTCAGTAGGTGAAGAGGAGTTAGCTGGTTTAGATACTGGACCTTTAGTAGGACATTTAGCAGCCTGGAATTATTTTATGAGTGCTGACTCAGAATATAATGAATCATTTATATCCGCATGGCATGAATTTACTGGAGATAGTAAAAGAGTGACAAATGATCCAATGGAAGCCACTGTAATAGGCTTTAATATGTGGGCAAAGGCTGTTGAAATAGCTGGAACAACTGTTGTTGATGAAGTTAGACCTTCTATGTACGGATTAACAGTTCCTAATTTAACTGGTGGAACAGCTGTAATGAATACTAATCATCATTTAACAAAACCAGTGCTGATTGGAGAGATACTTGATGATGGCCAATTTGAAATAGTTTATGAAACACCAGCAGGAGTGATAGGGGATGCATGGACTGATTTTCTTCCAGAATCTTCAAATTTAGTTGCTGATTGGACTTCACCTATTTCTTGTGGAAATTATAACATTAAGACTGGTAAGTGTTCAGGTCAGAATTATTAAATTAATAATTATTAAATTATTTTGAGAATAAAATGAATATTTTTGTGAAGTTGATGATATGTGTATCAGTTGTATTAAGTTTAATTAATATTTCTTATGCAAACAATTTAGATGACATATTATCAGCTTTACAAAAAGCAAAGTTTTCTGAAAAAGAAGATTTATTGTCACAAATCGCGGACATAAAAAGTAATAGATCTCTTATAATTCTTCAGCATATAGAGAGTGGAAATTTATATTATACTAAAAATGAAAAAATCACTGTTTATGCAGAAAAAATTGATAAAAATTATAAAATTACAGACATTTTAACAGGAAACAATTTAGGTCAAGTAAAGAAAAATAAAATAAAAAGAATTAGCCTTAATAATAAATTACGTAAACATGTAAGGGTATTAATAGCTAAGGCTTCGCTAGTTTCAGAAGATAAGAATATCAGAATAAATGCAGCTAAAACTATATTTGAAAGTAGTTCTTTTGAACTTCTTCCTTTAATTGATAGATCTTTAGTTAATGAAAAAAACAAATCTGTTATTAAGGAGCTGTATAAAACACAAGCTCGATTATATTTATTATCTGGAGATAAATTATTAATAAATAAAAGTTTAGAATATTTAGTTAAAACTACGGATCCGGGAGTTATATCCGTAGTAAATCAATTTGTAGAAAAAAATAAAAATGAAAATAATTTTAAGTTGGAAGTATCTAAAGCAATTGAATTAATTAATAAAATTAATAGTAATATTAAATTTTATAAACTTCTTGAGAACTTATTCTTTGGTTTAAGCTTAGGTTCTGTTTTATTTATTGCGGCTGTAGGTTTAGCAATTACTTTTGGTGTGATGGGTGTTATAAATATGGCCCATGGCGAAATGATCATGATTGGAGCCTATACAACTTATGTTACGCAGTTAATATTTCCTAGCTTTATAGAATATTCCTTATTTATTGCATTACCATTTTCTTTTTTAATAGCCGGGTTTATGGGTGTTTTAATTGAAAGACTTATAATAAGACATCTTTATGGAAGGCCTTTAGAAACCTTATTAGCTACATTTGGTATTTCTTTATTTTTACAACAATTAGTTAGAAGTATTTTTTCTCCGATAAATATGCCTGTTAGCACTCCTCAATGGATGAGTGGAATGATTGAAATTCATCCAGCTTTATCTTTATCATTTGGCAGGTTATATATTTTAGCTTTTAGTATAATGATATTTATATTTTTATTAGTATTATTAAAAAAATCTCATTTTGGCATAGAAGTTAGGGCGGTAATGCAGAATAGATCTATGGCAAGATCAATGGGAATAAAAACTAACTGGGTCGACTCTCTCACTTTTGGTTTAGGTTCAGGAATTGCGGGTATTGCTGGAGTAGCTTTATCTCAGATTACCAATGTAGGACCAAACCTTGGACAAAGTTATATAATTGACTGTTTCATGGTGGTAGTATTCGGAGGAGTTGGAAACTTGTGGGGAACTTTATCTGGAGCTTTTATTCTAGGGATTGGCAATAAATTTCTGGAACCATATTCTGGAGCTGTATTAGCAAAAATTATTACATTGATATTCTTAATATTATTTATACAAAAAAGACCTAAAGGTATGTTTGCCCTCAAGGGTAGAGCAGCAGAAATAAATCAATGATTTCTAAATTTATAATTATTAATATTTTACAAGGGGATATAAAAACAAAAGCTTTTTTATTTTGTCTTTTTATTATTTCAATAGCAGTTCCAATAATGAATATTTATGTTTCAGCAGAAAGTATATTTCATTTAACTGATTATCATGTTGCCTTATTTGGAAAATATTTAACCTATGGTCTATTAGCTTTATCTCTAGATTTGATATGGGGTTATTGCGGAATATTAAGTTTAGGCCATGGAGCATTTTTTGCATTAGGTGGATATTGTATAGGAATGCATTTAATGAGAGAAATTGGGCCTCGAGGTGTTTATGGTGATCCTATTTTACCTGATTTTATGGTTTTTTTAAATTGGAGTGAGTTGCCTATAGCTTGGTATGGATTCGATAATTTTACCTATACTTTATTAATGATAGCTATTGTTCCTGGTGCATTAGCATTTATTTTTGGATGGTTTGCTTTTAAATCAAGAGTTACAGGAGTTTATTTTTCTATAATTACTCAAGCATTAACTTATGCATTAATGTTGGCATTTTTTCAAAATGATTTTGGATTTGGAGGTAATAATGGACTTACAGACTTTAAAGATATTTTAGGATTTTCATTACAGAATAGTAATACAAGAATATCTTTATTTATTTTGTCTGTTATAGCTCTAGCACTAGGTTACTTGTTTTCATTAAAATTAGTTAATTCACATTCAGGTCTAGTTTTAAAAGGTGTCAGAGATCAAGAGGATAGATTAAGATTTTTAGGTTATAGAGTAGAAAATTATAAATTATGCGCATTTGTCGTATCTGCAATATTAGCTGGTATAGCAGGTGCTTTATATGTTCCCCAAGTAGGAATAATAAACCCAGGAGAGTTTGCTCCATTAAAATCTATAGAGGTAGTGGTGTGGGTTGCATTAGGTGGCAGAGGAACATTGATCGGAGCTATTTTGGGTGGAGTAATAGTTAATTTAGCAAAATCTTTTTTTACAGTAAATTTTCCAGAAGTATGGTTGTTTTTTTTAGGTGCATTATTTGTCTTGGTTACATTATACCTCCCTAATGGTCTAATGGGTGTGATTAAAAAAATATTTATAATTTTAAAAAATAGAAGGAAAACTCAAATTGGATAATATTAATAAGAGTGCTAATTCTATTTTGTATATAGATGGAGTTACAGTAAGTTTTGATGGTTTTAAAGCTTTAAATAATTTATCTTTTACAGTCCCTCCTAAAAGTTTACAGGCTATTGTAGGCCCAAATGGAGCAGGAAAAACTACTTTTATGGATGTAGTTACTGGAAGAACTAAGCCATCTCAAGGAAGAGTAATTTTTAAGGAAAATATCAATTTATTTAAATATGATGAGTCATCTATTGTAGACTTGGGTATAGCTAGAAAATTTCAGCGTCCATCTATATTTCCTAATCATACAGTTCTTCAAAATTTAGAATTAGCATCATATAAGAATAAAAATATCTATAGTACTATTTTTTTTAATAATAAAAGTATGGATTCAGATTTAATAACAAAAATTGCTGTTCAAGTAAATTTAGATAGTAATCTATATGATGATGCTAATTCATTATCACATGGTCAGAAACAATGGTTAGAAATAGGAATGCTACTTTCACAAAATTGTAATGTATTAATGTTAGATGAGCCAGTTGCAGGAATGACTGATGAAGAAACAGAGAAAACTTCAAAGTTGTTTAAAAAAATATCTAAAGACAGATCATTAATTGTAATTGAACATGATATAGATTTTATTCAATCTTTAAATTGTCCTGTAACAGTTCTTCATGAAGGCGCAGTATTAGCCCAAGGAAATATGAAAGAATTGAAAAAAAATGAATCTGTAATTGAAGTTTACTTAGGAAGATAAATGTTAGAAGTAAAAAAAATAAATTTGTCATATGGAGAAAGTCATATTTTATTTGATATGTCTATAAATGTTAAAATTGGAAAAGTAACTACTATAATGGGAAGAAATGGAGTAGGTAAGACTAGCTTATTAAAGTCTATTATTGGTCTTGAAAAAATAGATTCCGGTATAATAAATTTAAATAAAATAGATATAACAAAACTTTCTTCTCCAGAAAGAGCTAATTCTGGGATTGCATATGTGCCCCAAGGTAGAGAAATTTTTTCTTTATTAACAGTTGAGGAGAATCTTCAAACAGGTTTTTCAGTTTTAAAAAGGAATGATAGAAAAATTTCAAAATATATTTACGATTTATTTCCAGTATTAAGAGATATGAAAGGCAGAAGAGGGGGAGATTTATCAGGTGGACAGCAACAGCAACTTGCTATTGCTAGAGCTTTAGTAATGAAGCCCAAGATTTTATTATTAGATGAACCTACTGAAGGTATACAACCATCAATCATAAAACAAATTGGAGAAGTGATACGATACTTAGCAACAAATGAAAAAATAGGTATATTATTGGTCGAACAATATTTTGACTTTGCAAGGAAACTTTCAGATCAATATTATATATTAAATAAAGGAAAAATAGTTTTATCTGGAAAAGGTAAAGAAATGAATAAAAAAAAGGTCCAAAGCTATCTTACAGTCTAATTATAAAAATTTACAACGAGCTAATGGCAAATTAAATATCTCATTTTCAAAAAATGAAATACAAGACCTCCATTACACAACTCCATTAAGAGCATTTACAAATGATGATGGAAACAATGACATAAGCTCTGTTGCCGTTGTTAATACATCTGGAGGAGTAGTATCCGGAGACAAACATAGTATTAATGTTAAATTAAAAAATAGTAATGCTATGGTTTTTTCTCAATCAGCTGAAAAAATTTATAAGAGTATTAATAATACTAAAGCAGTTATTAATAATGAAATAATAGTAGGTGAGAATAGTTGGCTAGAGTGGCTACCTCAAGAAACAATTTTATTTGAAAATTCAAAATTAATAAGAAATTTAAAAATACATTTGGACAAAAACTCTGAGTCCTTAGTAGGCGAGATAGTTATTTTAGGAAGGTTAGCTAAAGGAGAATTTTCTAATAACATTTATTTAAAAGATTCTATTTCTATTTATAAAGATTCTAATCTTCAATGGTCAGATATAGTTCTTTTAGAAGATGAAATATCTAAAACTAAACGTTCTATTGCCAGAATAAATGATGCTAATTGTTTTTTTACAATTGTGATGTCGGGTGGAAATGTAGAAAAATATGAGAGTTTACTAAATGATTATATAGAAAGTAATATTAATGATTTATTTATTAGTACTACTTTAGTTAATAATAATTTGATAGTCAGGGCTTTGTCTAAAAACCCTTTAGACTTAAGAAATTTGTTTTCAAAAATATGGATCTTTATAAGGTCTGAAATAAAAGGACTACCTCCTTTCTTGCCAAAATTATGGTGGGTCTAAAGAAATAAAAAGGAAAAATACAAATGAAACTTACACCGAGAGAAAAAGATAAACTGTTAATATCTATGGCAGCTGAAATTGCTAGAAAGAGACTAAATAGAGGGGTAAAATTAAATTATCCAGAAGCTGTAGCGTTGATTTCAGATTTTATAGTTGAAGGAGCAAGAGATGGTCGTAAAGTAAGCGACTTAATGTCAGAAGGAGCAAAAATTATATTTAAAGATCAAGTTATGGAGGGCGTTGATAAAATGATTAAAGATGTTCAAGTAGAAGCAACCTTTCCAGATGGTACTAAACTAGTAACTGTCCATAACCCAATCAAGGAGAAATAATATGATACCTGGAGAATATATATTACTGAATGAAGAAATTGAATTAAATGCTAATTCAGTTTCAAAAAAGTTAATAATAAAAAATTCTGGGGATAGACCTATTCAAGTAGGTTCTCATTATCATTTTTATGAAGTAAATGAGTTTTTAAATTTTGATAGAAAGTCAGCATATGGAAAAAGGCTTAATATTCCTTCAGGAACTGCAATTAGATTCGAACCAGGGCAATCAAGAGAAGTGGAATTGATAGAATATAAAGGTAAGAAAATAGTTTTTGGTTTTAATGCTTTAATCAATAGTAAGTTAAAAGAGGTATAGAATGGTAAATTTCATTAATAGAAAATCATATGCTGCAATGTATGGTCCTAGTGTTGGAGATAAAATTAGATTAGCAGATACAGAATTATTTATAGAAATTGAAAAAGATTATACTTCTTATGGCGAAGAAGTGAAATTTGGTGGTGGCAAAGTTATTAGAGATGGAATGGGTCAAAGTCAAATAAGTAATAAAAAAGGTGCTATGGATACAGTTATTACGAATGCTGTTATTTTAGATTACTGGGGTATTGTAAAAGCTGATATAGGAATAAAAGATGGATATATATTTAAAATTGGTAAAGCTGGAAACCCAGATATTCAGTCCAATATTGATATTATCATTGGACCAGGAACAGAGATAATTGCTGGGGAAGGTAAAATAGTTACAGCTGGAGGTATAGATGCTCACATACATTTTATTAGCCCTCAACAAATAGAAGAAGCTCTAAGCTCGGGAATAACTACTATGTTAGGAGGAGGAACTGGTCCAGCAGAAGGAACTAATGCAACTACATGTACACCAGGACCTTGGCATATATCAAGGATGTTACAATCAGCTGATGAATTTCCAGTAAATTTAGGATTTTTTGGAAAAGGAAATGCATCTAAAGAAGAAGCATTAATAGAACAGGTAGAGTCTGGAGTTTGTGGATTAAAACTACATGAGGATTGGGGGACTACTCCATCTGCCATTGATACTTGTTTAAAAATAGCAGATCAATATGATATTCAAGTTGCCATTCATACCGACACTTTAAATGAGTCTGGTTTTGTTGAAAATACTACGAAAGCTTTTAAAGGAAGATGTATTCATGCCTTTCATACGGAAGGAGCTGGGGGAGGACATGCACCAGATATTATAAAATTAGTAGGAGAAAAAAATGTTTTACCTTCTTCTACAAATCCTACAAGGCCATATACTATAAATACTATAGATGAACATTTAGATATGCTTATGGTCTGTCACCATTTAGATCCAAATATACCAGAAGATGTAGCATTTGCAGAAAGTAGAATTAGAGCGGAAACTATAGCTGCAGAAGATATACTTCATGACTTAGGGGCATTTTCTATGATTGCTTCTGATAGTCAGGCTATGGGTAGAGTTGGAGAAGTAATAATTAGAACCTGGCAAACGGCTGCAAAAATGAAAACTCAGAGAGGTTCTTTACCTGAAGATAATAAAGGCAACGATAATTTTAGATGTAAAAGATTTATTGCCAAATATACTATAAATCCGGCAATAGCTCATGGAATATCCTCTAAGGTGGGATCATTAGAAGAAAATAAACTTGCAGATATAGTTCTTTGGGACCCAGCATTTTTTGGAGTTAAGCCAGAGAAAATAATTAAAGGTGGTGCTATAAATTATTCTTTGATGGGTGACCCTAATGCTTCTATTCCAACTCCTCAACCTGTTCATTATAGACCTATGTTTGGTCATTTTGGAGGCTCACTATATAAAAATAGCGTTATATTTGTATCACAAGCATTTAACCAAACTTCTTTAAAAGACGAACTCGGAATAAATAAATTAACTGAATCAGTTGTTGGCAATAGAAAAATTTCTAAGGATGATATGTTATTAAATAATTATACTCCGGCAATAGAAGTTGATCCAGAAACATATGAGGTTAAGGCTGATGGTAAATTACTCACATGTGAACCAGCTGAAATATTACCTATGTCACAAAGATACTTTTTATATTAAAGGATTATTTATGCTGGTAATTTCATGGAGTAGAAAGGGAAAGTGGCCTAAGAATAAGGTAAAATATAAAATTACTTTAGATGCGCGTGATAGATTATGTAGAAGAAAAAACCTAATACTAGATAACGGAGTGAATATTTTATTAACTTTGGATAAGGTTGTTAATTTTAAAAATGGTGATGCGTTAGAATTAGAAAATGGCGATTGGGTTGAAATTATTGCCGCTAAAGAAAAGGTTGTTAATATTACTTCTATGGATAATGCACATCAATCCCTATTAGCATGGCATCTTGGAAATAGACACTTAGCTGTTCAAATAATTAGTGAAAAGAAAATAAGGATAGAATATGATCATGTTATTTTAGATATGCTAAAAGGTTTAAAAGCAAAACTAGAAGTTACAAAAGATATATTTGAGCCTGAATTAGGTGCTTATGGATCACATAGTCATTGAGTAAATATGAAAAATAATAATAGAAAATTAAACGAAAATATGTATTACTTACTGACTTGGTTTTCTCCGAGTTTTCCAATAGGTTCTTATGCTTATTCTCATGGTCTTGAGTATGCAATTGAATCTAAGATTGTTAAAAATACCTCAGATCTTTCTGATTGGATAAGTGATTTTTTACATTATGGAACTTGTTATAATGATGGAATAATAATTTCTAATGCATATGATGCAGTAACAAAAAATAATTTTAAAGAATTAGAAAAAATCTCTTTAATAGCAAAGGCTTTTAAGCCTACTAAAGAAATTTCATTAGAATCTTACCAACAAGGAGTTTCTTTTGCACATGCGGTATCTAAATCATTGAATTCTAAAAAATTTGATAAGCTTATAACAATTATAAATGAAAATATATCATATGTAATAGCTGTTGCTTGTGCAGGAGCTGTTTGTAATATTAATAAGTTAGATTTAGTAAATGCTTATTTTCATGCTTTTATATCTAATTTAATTTCTGCTGCATTAAGGTTAATGTCAATTGGTCAAACTGAGTCTCAAATTCTTATTATTAAATTTAAAAAGGAGGTTGAATTGTTAACAAATAAAATTTTATTAAATTCATTGGATGACCTAGGTTCTTCAGTATTAATTGGGGATTGGTGTTCTGCTAAACATGAGAAACAGTATTCAAGGTTATTTAGGTCATGAGTTTGCCATTAAGAGTTGGAATAGGTGGTCCAGTAGGCACTGGTAAAACAGCATTAGCAGTGGAACTATGCAAAATACTATACCCTAAGTATGATTTAGCAGTGATTACCAATGATATATATACTAAAGAGGACGCAGAGTTTGTTGTAAGGGCAGGGGTGTTGCCTGTTGATAGAATTAAGGGAGTAGAGACAGGTGGTTGTCCTCATACCGCTATAAGGGAAGATGCTTCTATGAACTTAGTCGCTGTTTCAGATATGAAATTACAATTTCCTAATTTAGAAATAATATTAATTGAATCTGGAGGAGATAATTTAGCTGCAACGTTCTCACCAGAATTAGCAGATATTACAATTTATGTTATTGATGTGTCTGCAGGAGAAAAAATACCCAGAAAAGGAGGTCCTGGAATTACTCGTTCAGATTTATTTGTTATTAATAAAGTTGATTTAGCACCAATGGTAGGAGCTAACTTAGATATAATGGAAAGAGATACTCTTAAGATGCGAGGAAAGAAGCCTTTTATTTTTAGTAATTTAAAAAAAGGGCAAGGGTTAAAAGAAATTTCTAATTTTATAATTAGTAATGCTGGTATATGAAGTATTTTATTATTAATAGACTTATAATACTCTAGACAAAATTTTGCTTAGATGTAGACTATTTTTATCTTTTTTGGAGTTACTATGACTATAGAAACTGAATGGCTTAGTTATGATGTTATTGTAGTAGGTTCTGGTGGAGCTGGAGCACAAGCTGCTTCTGCAGCTGCAGAATTAGGTGCAAGTGTTTTATTAGTTTCCAAAGATCCTTTAGGAGCATCTGATACAAAAATTTCAGAAGGTTTAGCTACAGTTAGGGAATCCGGTTCTGATGATGATATTGAAGAAGTATTGTCAGAAAATATTAAATTAGCTGGAGGTGACTTACCAATAAAAAAGCTTACTGATACATTTTCAAAATATTCTAAAGAAGCTTATGATAAATATCGTGAGCATGGACTAAGACCATCAATAAATAAAGCTAAAAATCGTCCACAATCACTTCCTTTGGCAATGGGTGGACATAATAGAAATAGATCTGTAGGCCATGAAAATCACGGAGTAGCTTTTGGTCATGCGAATTGGGATGCAATTATAAAAGAAAAGAATATTGATTATCTTGAAGATGCATGGTTTCTGGACTTAGTTGTTGATAGAAATAATAAAAGTACTAATCCTGTAATAATTGGAGGTCTAATATATGATGCTAGTAAAGGAGTTTTATTAGCAATAAATTCACCTTCGGTAATAATAGCCTCTGGAGGTTTATCTACTTTATTTTTCCCAAAAACTGATACTATGAGAGGAAATACTGGAGATAGTTATGCAATAGCTCTTAGAGCTGGAGCAGATTTAGTGGATATGGAACAACTTCAATTTTTACCTTTTTGTTTAGCTTCACCTCCTTCATATGAAGGTTTACTTGCTGGAGAACCTTCAACAGCAAGTTATTTAGGTGTTTTAAGAGATAAAAATGGAAAGATTATATTAAATGGAGTGCATTTAAGGACTAGAGCTGCCTGTTCGGAAGCAATAATGAGGGCTGTAGAGGATGGACGGGGAAGTCCAAATGGAGGGGCATTTTTAGATATGACTGCAAATAAAGAACTTCCAAAATCAGGCCCTTATTTTATGAAATATTTACAGGATAGCTTACCTACGGCTTATATAAATGCGAGGCAAGCTCTAGGTAAAGAGGCGGCAAAAGTAGAAGTTGCTTGGGAAGTTAGGCCCGGAGCTCATTATATGATGGGAGGAATAAGGGTCAATGATGATGGTGCCAGTGTAGGCGGAGATGATGAAGGTTCTGTAAAACACGGAATAAGTGGTTTGTTTGCAGCTGGACAAGCTATGGGAGGATTGTTTGGTGCAAATAGGCTGGGGTCAACATCTTTAACCGAATTAGCTGTGTTTGGCAGTAGGGCAGGAGTAGCTGCTGCAAAAAATTCATTAAATAATTCATTTAAAGTTAATAAAAAGCTATTTGAGTCATATATTAATGAATATTCTAGTTTATTCGGTCAAAAAGGTTCCATTGCATCAAATATTCTACGTGATGATATTCAAAAAGAAAGTTGGAAAAAAATTGGCCCTGTTAGAACTGCTAAAGGCATACAGGAGATGGAAGATAAAATAAAGGAAATTGAGACAAAACTTAATAATATATCAATACCTAATTATTTTATTTGGAATCAAGCTTTTATGGATTTTGTGGAATTGAAAAATATGATATGTTCTGCAAAATTAATTGGATTAGCTGCAAAAGAGCGAAATGGAAGTATTGGCGGTCATGTTAGGTTAGATGCAAAAAATATATCGATATTTTCAAGGCCTTATTCAACTGTAGTACATAAAAATAATTATACTTATTTAGTAAAAAAGTTAAATAGAACCAGAACGCCACTTAAGAACTTAATTTATTACAAAATTCTTGAAAAAAAGAGATTATTAGAAGCAAGGTTTTTATCTATGCTTCCTAAAAATATAAAAGATAAAAAATTAGAAAAAAAATATAAAGATATCATGTCAGCAAGTGGCAAAGCTCCAGAAATTATGCCAGGAGGGACTGAAGGAGCTATAGGGGAAACAACTTCAGCATGATAAAAAATACTAATTCATTAAATGTCAATATTGTTACAGTAAGAGATGGTAAAGAAAAAATAGTAGCTTTTACTTATAATAAGAGGGAAGAAAAAGAAAAGCCTATGGCTTTAGATGTTTTAATGCAGGCCCAATCAGAAGTTATTCCGGATTTAGCATTTCGTTATGGATGTCGAGCTAGAAATTGTGGCGTATGTACTATTGACATTAATGATAGGCCTAGAGTCGCGTGTAGAGCTAGAGTGAAAGATGGTGATAAATTAAGTGCAATTGCTACATTACCAGTATTAAGTGATTTAGTCGTACGAAGAGATGGTATTGCAAGACAGATGCGTGGATTAAAAACATCAGCTCAAGGAAATGATTTAAATGTTGATGCACCAGAAGTTTATCATGACTTAACATCTTGTATTGAATGTTATGCTTGTTTAGATAAATGCCCTATGCATATGAGAAATTTTGCGGATAAATTACCAAAATATAATGATAAAAATTTACCTAATGCTTCAGAGGGATATATCCACGGAAATCCATTTTCTTTACTGAAGCTAGAAAGGCTTCGAAATGACCCTCTTACCTCAGGTCAGGGAAAAAATATTGCTTTAAATAAAGCAATAGATTTAGGGTTAGATGCTTGCATAGAATGCCCAGGGTGTAAATGTGGAGTTGGTATAGACCTAAAAAATAAAGTTATTAAACCGCTTTTAGAAGCAGCAAAAGATAAGTTATAAACATAATTCTGTAATATACAGAATAATTTCAAAACAGTATTAAATTTGTAAAATATATTATTCAATATATAGTATTAATTTTATGATATTTAAGGGTTGTAAATATGTTAAAAGAGAACTTAGAATCAAAATGGATAGATTGCTTTGAAAAAAGTTTCTTATTAAGTGGTGTAAATAAAAATAATACAGTAGCAATTATTTCTGAAACTCAATCTAGGCAAGTATTAATAGATTTATCTATGCATGCATTATTAAGGATTGGAGCAAAGCCAATTCAATTTAATGTACCAACTCCAAAATTAAAAGATACTATTCCAGTTAGGTCTACTGGTTCCTGTTATTCTTTTGAAGGATATGATGCTATTTTGCCTGCATTAAGTTCATGTGATTTAATTATTGATTGTACTGTAGAAGGTATGCTCCATTCAAAGGAGCTTCAAACTATTATTAAAGGAGGTGGGCGTCTTTTAATGATATCTAATGAACATCCTGAAGTATTAGAAAGATGTATGCCTGATGAAAGTTTAACTCCTAAGGTTCTATCAAGTTTAGATATGTTAAAAACGTCTAAAATTATGAAAGTTAGTTCAGATGCTGGAACAAATCTTACAGTAAATATTAATGGAGCTCCTGCTAGAGCTGGAGCAGGTTATTTGACACCAGGAGAAAAAGTAGCATATTGGCCTGCCGGTTTGGCATTATTTTTTCCTTTGAAGAATACGGTTAATGGCAAAGTAGTACTGAATACTGGTGATGTTAATTTAACTTTTAAAAAATATATCGAAAGTCCTGTTATTTTATCTATTGAGAATGATTTTGTAACTAATATTGAGGGTGACGGGTTAGATGCAAAATTAATGAGATCTTATTATGAAGGATGGAAGGATCCTAATGCATATGCTATTTCTCATGTGGGCTGGGGGTTAAACCCTAATGCAAGATGGGATGCATTAACAATGTATGATAAGCAAGATGTAAACTGTACTGAATTAAGAGCATTTGCTGGTAATTTTTTAATTTCTACTGGAGCAAATGAGTTTGCGAAGAGGTACACTACTTGTCACTTTGATCTACCAATGAGAAATTGTGATATTACTATTGATGATAAATTGATTGTAGAATCTGGGAAACTAGTAGGTCCCTTAGGTTAATGCCTTTAGACAATATAAAACAAGGTTTTGTATCAGGTAAACCACTAATAAGTTTTAAAGAAATAGGAAATGGGCCTCCAGTAATATTTTTGCATGGTATAGGTGGAAATAGTGATAATTGGATATCCCAACTATATGCAATTTCAAATAATTTTACTTCAATAGCCTGGGATGCAAGAGGATATGGTGAATCAGATGATTATGATGGACCGCTTAAGTTTGAAGATTTTAGCAATGACTTAGTTAGATTAATGGATTTTAAAAATATAGAAAAAGCTCATTTGGTAGGTTTGTCTATGGGAGCTAGAATATTAATGAATTTTTTTCCAAATTATAAAGATAGAGTTGCCTCATTAGTTTTATGTGATTGTTTTTTTGATTACAAAGTACTCAGTAAAGATAAGCAAAAAGAATTTATTGATTTGAGACAAAAACCGCTAAAAGATGGAAAATCATTACATGATATAGCTCCTGCTTTGATTAAGTCTCTAGTTGGTCCATGTTGTTCTATTGAAGCAAAAAATAGCATAAAAAATAGTTTTTTAAAAATTCATATTAATTCTTATTTAAAAACTATAGCTGAAAGTATTTCTTACAATGCAAGCAATAACCTCTCAAAATTTGATGTTCCTACTCACTTAATATATGGAGAATTTGATAAGTTAACTCCTTTAGAAATAGGCCTAATGGCTAAAGAAAGAATAAAAAATTCATCGATGAGCATTATCAAGAATGCTGGCCATTTAAGTAATATAGAACAGCCAGATTGTTTTAATAGTATTCTTATAAAATTTTTATTGCAGCATAGATATAAAGCAAATTTTAAGAAAGTATAATGGTTATGAAAGAAGTTTCAGTTTTAATATCAGGAGGCGGGTCTGTAGGTTTATCATTAGCTGCGGAATTAGGTTGGAGAAATATTGATTGTATGATTATAGAACAATCAGAGGGTTTAAATAATCATCCAAGAGCTAACGCTGTCGCTAACAGAACAATGGAATATTATAGGAGGTGGGGAATTGATAAAGAAATTACAGAAGCAGGAATTCCTCCAGACCATCCAGCAGATTATTATTGGGTATCAAGTTTACATGGAAGACAGTTACATAGAATATCCTTACCTCCTTTCAAAAAAATTAGAGAGATAAAAGATACAGGCGGTTATGTAAAAGAAGAACACACATGGTCACCTTATTTAAAAACTATAACAGGTCAAAATGAGGTTGAACAAGTAATATTAAACTATATTTATTCTCTTTCTAATATTGATATGAAATTTGATCACGAACTTAAAAATTTTGATCAAGACTCGAATGGTGTTATTTGCAAAGTTAAAAATATTAAAACAGGTAAAATAGAAGATATAAAAAGTAAATATTTAATTGCATGTGATGGTGGTAAATCCATGGTAAGAGAAAAGTTAAATATTGGCTTAACTGGAAGGGCTGATATGGCTAAATTTGTATCAATTTATTTTAAAGCTCCTGACTTCATGAAATGCCATAAATTTGGGACAGCTAACATTTTTTTTCCTCTTCATAAAGATTACGCAGGTTTTCTTTTAAATTGGGATGGAGGAACAACCTTTACCTATCATTTAATGTTAAAACCTGGGCAGTCTTGGACTGAAATAAATGCTAAAAATTCTATAGAAGCCGTATTAGGGAAGTCTACTAATATAGAAATTTTATCTATTCAACCTTGGTCTGCTCATGCTTTAGTTGCAGATAAATATCATGATAATCGAGTAATTATGGTCGGTGATGCTGTACATTTATTTACTCCAACAGGTGGTTTTGGAATGAATACAGGTGTATCAGATGCTATTGATATTGCTTGGAAGATTCAAGCTATGGTGGAAGGTTGGGGCGGAAATAAATTAATTGACAGCTATTTTGAGGAAAGACGTCCAATAGGTATAAGAAATACTAAAGAAGCAGCAGATTGTTTTGATCAATTAAATTCTGTAATGGTACATGGAGATATTTTAGATGAAGAATCTGAACGTGCGGATAAATTAAGATATGAGTTATCATTGAACCTAAAGGAGCAAGATAAATTAATAGCTTCATCTGGAACATTATTAGGCTACAGGTATAATAATTCATCTATAATTATACCTGATGGGACAAAAGAAACTTTAGATAATCCAAGAAAATATATACCAACGGCAAGACCTGGTCATAGAGCTCCTCATATTTGGCTTGAAGAGGGTGTGTCAATTTATGATAAATTTGGAAAAAATTTTACATTATTAGTCATTTCAAATGCTATTGGTAATGCTAATGTTTTGATAAGTGAAGCTAAAAATATTGGTATACCTATCAAATTATTACAGATTAATGATCAAGATGTTTTAAATCTATATAAAAATAAATATGTAATAATTAGACCTGATTTAATGGTAGCGTGGAGGTCTGATAGTATTCCTAATAAACCTATCGATATTTTAAATAAGATTACGGGTGTCATATAGTAAACTATTTTAAGTATAAATATTTTAAGCTTGAAATATATATCTAGTTAAACTAATTTTAAATTGTATATTTAATAATTAACTTGAATGGTGCGTAATGAAAATAGCTTGTATCGGAGGTGGACCAGGCGGTTTATACTTTGCAATTTCTATGAAATTAAAAAACCCTGAGATAGATATTGATGTTATTGAGAGAAATAGAGCAAATGATACATTTGGTTGGGGTGTTGTATTATCAGATGAAACATTAGATAATTTAGAAAAAAATGATATAACCAGTGCAAAAGCAATACGTTCTCATTTTGCATATTGGGATGATATAGCTCTTTTTTACAAGGATAAAAAATTAAAATCTTCTGGCCATGGTTTTTGCGGAATTGGTAGAAAAAACTTATTAATTATATTACAAGAGAGAGCCAAAGAATTAGGTGTTAATTTAAAATTTGAATCCGAGGTAGATGATGCATCAGAATATGCTAAAGATTATGATGTAGTCGTGGCTTCTGACGGACTAAATTCAAAAACCAGACTAAAATTTAAAGATATTTTTAAAGCTGATATAGATGAAAGGAAATGTCCATTCATATGGCTTGGTACAAATCAAAAATTTGATGATGCTTTTACTTTTATTTTTGAAAAAACTAAATATGGCTGGATATGGGCTCATGCTTATCAATTTGATTCTAATACAGCAACTTTCATAGTTGAATGTAGTCAAAAAACTTTTGATGCATTTGGATTTTCTAATTTATCTCAACAAGAAAGTATTAATATTTGCCAAGATATATTTTCAGAGTATCTAGGAGGTAATACTTTAATGACTAATGCTAATCACATTAGAGGGTCAGCATGGATAAAGTTTCCAAGGGTCTTATGTGAAAACTGGAGTTATAAAAATATAGTATTATTAGGAGATGCCGCTGCCACTGCTCATTTTTCTATAGGTTCAGGTACTAAATTAGCTTTAGAAAGTGCAATTTCTCTTGCTAATAATTTATTTAAGGAAAAAAGTTGTGATGAGGCATTTAAAAAATATGAAGAAGAGAGAAAATTAGAGGTTTTAAGATTACAATCGGCAGCTAGAAATTCTGTAGAGTGGTTTGAGGATGTTGAAAGATATTTATATTTAGATCCTATACAATTAAAATATTCATTATTAACTAGATCTCAAAGAATTAGTCATGAAAATTTAAGAGAAAGGGATCCAAAGTGGTTAAATGAAGCTGAAAAATGGTTTCAAAGCCAAAACTCCCTTAATAGTAATAAGATTGTTAGAGCGCCAATGTTTGCCCCTTTAAAAATAAGAGAAATGGAGCTAAAAAATAGAGTAGTAGTATCTCCTATGGCACAGTATAAAGCTATTGATGGTTGTCCTAATGATTGGCATTTAGTTCATTATGGAGAAAGAGCAAAAGGTGGGGCTGGATTAGTTTATGTAGAAATGACATGTGTTTCTCCAGAAGGAAGAATAACGCCTGGGTGTCCAGGTTTATATACTCACGAGCATGAAAAAGCTTGGAAAAAAATAGTTGATTTTATTCATTTAGAGACGGATGCCAAAATATGTTGTCAATTAGGCCATTCTGGCAGAAAGGGTTCTACGCAACTTGGTTGGGAAAAAATGGATGCTCCCTTAAAAGAAAATAATTGGCCATTAGTTTCTGCTTCAGCTATTCCTTGGAGTAATAGCAATGCTATTCCTGAGGAAATGACTAAAGATCAAATGCAGGAAGTATTAATACATTTTGTAGATTCAGTTAAAATGGCAAATAGAGCCGGTTTTGATATGATAGAATTACATGCTGCTCATGGTTATTTGATTTCTTCATTTATTTCACCAAAATCAAATATTAGAACAGACCAATATGGTGGTTCATTAGAAAATAGAATGCGTTATCCCTTAGAATTAGCAAAAGCTATGAGATTAAACTGGCCTAAAGATAAACCTATGTCCGTTAGAATATCAGCAAATGATTGGTTAGGAGATGAAGGTATTACGCCTACAGATTCTGTTGAGATAGCTAAGATGTTTAAAAATATAGAAATAGATATTATTGATGTTTCTTCGGGACAAACTTCAGAAGATGCTAACCCAGTTTATGGTAGAATGTTTCAAACACCTTTTTCTGATAGAATTAGAAATGAGGTAGGTATTAAAACTATGGCTGTTGGAAATATTTATGAAGCTGATCATGTAAATTCAATTCTTATGGCCGGACGAGCAGATTTAGTTTGCTTAGCGCGACCTCATTTGTCTGATCCATATTGGACACTTCGCGCCGGCGCAAGTATCGGCGACAGAAATGAAGTTTGGCCAAAACCATATCTTGCGGGAAGAGATCAGATATGGAGGCTTGCTGATCGTGAAGCCGAACAAGAGAAGGATAAATAGAATATGATTTTAGATAAAAAACATGCAGTAGTTTCAGGAGGAGGATCAGGAGTAGGAGAAGCTATAGCATTAAAACTTGCTGATGAATCTAACCTAGTAACTATTTTAGGTAGGAGGCAAGAACCACTAAAAAATGTAGCTAATAAACATAAAAACATATCTTGGAGAGTATGTGATGTATCTAACTCAGATGAGGTGAATAATTGTTATAAAGATATAAGGTCTGCATACGGAAATATAAATATTGTTGTTGCTAACGCAGGAGTTGCTAACAGCAAGCCTTTTCATAAAATGTCGGTATCAGATATAACATCCTTAATGGAGGTAAATTTAATTGGAGTTTTTAATACATTTCAACATGCATTCATGGATATGAAAGCAGATAATTGGGGTCGTATGATTTCAATTGCATCTACAGCAGGCTTAAAAGGATATTCTTATGTTTCAGCGTATACAGCCTCAAAACATGCTGTAGTTGGTTTAACTAAGTCTCTAGCTTTAGAATTAGCATCTAAGGGAATTACAGTAAATTCTATTTGTCCGTCTTATATTGATACTCCTATGACGGATAGAACAATAAAAAACATTACTGAATTAACACATATTTCAAAAGAAGAAGCTATTGAGGAACTAGTTAAATTAAATCCTCAAAAAAGATTAATAAAACCTATAGAGGTTGCTAAAGTTGTTTCGTGGCTTTGTAATAAAAACTCATCTTCTATTAACGGACAAAATATTCCAATTGCTGGAGGTGAAATATGACCAAATTAAAGAGAAAGATTTTATCTGGAGCTTCTAAAAGTAGAGTAAGAACTTGGTTGAAAATATTAAAAACCTCTAATTTAATAGAAAAACAGATAAAAGAGAAACTTCGTGATGAGCACAATACTACATTGCCAAGGTTTGATGTTATGTCTGCCCTTTATAGGTCTAAGCATGGTTTAAAAATGAATGAAATATCAGGAGCGCTAAAGGTATCAAATGGAAACATTACAGGAATTATAGATAGGTTAGTCAAGGAAGGAAATGTTCTTAGAATAGCTATAGAGGGAGATAGAAGAGCAAATTTAGTTAGTTTAACTAATAAAGGTAAAAAGCAATTTGAAGAATATGCCATTGCCCACGAGTCATGGATAAATGTTATGTTAAAAAACATATCGGAGCAAGATTCTCAAGTATTAATTGATTTATTAGATTCAATATCTCACATAAATAGGAGTTAAATATGAATATGATTAACTATAAAGCAAAACATTTTAATTATAACACTGACAATGGGATAGCTGTAATTAGTATGAAAGGGGCTGAACAAAAAAACCCTTTAACCTTTGATAGTTACGCTGAATTAAGAGATGTTTTTAGAGATATGGTTTATTGTGATGATATCCATGCAGTAATAATTGGATCTAATGAAGGAAATTTTTGTTCAGGAGGAAGTGTAAATGATATTATTGGTCCGTTAGTAAAAATGTCAATGAAGGAGCTACTAAATTTTACTCGAATGACAGGCGATGTGATTAAAGCGATGATTAATTGTCAAAAGCCAATTATTGCATCTATAGATGGTATCTGTGTTGGAGCTGGAGCTATATTAGCAATGGCGTCCGATATAAGGGTAGCTTCAACTAATGCAAAGACTGCATTCTTATTTAATAGAGTAGGGTTAGCAGGTTGTGATATGGGAGCTTGTTCTATTTTACCGAGGTTAATAGGACAAGGGCGAGCTGCAGAATTACTATATACTGGAAGAGTTATGAGTCCACAAGAGGGGGATAAATGGGGTTTTTATAATAAGGTAGTTACTCCTGAAGAGTTATTAAATTCAAGTATGGAAATAGCTATTAATATAGTTAATGGCCCTACTTTCGGTAATATGATGACTAAGACTATGTTAGCTCAAGAGTGGTCTATGTCTATTGAACAAATTATAGAGGCAGAAGCCCAAGCTCAAGCTATTTGTATGCAAACAGGAGATTTCAAGAGAGCTTATGAAGCTTTCATTGCTAAAGAAAAACCAAAGTTTGAAGGTAATTAAAAGGATTTAAAATGATTGGCCCAAGTGCACACATTGATACTTTTGCTCGTGATAATTTGCCTATAGAAACTCTTCAGCCAGATTTTTTATTAGATAAATTTAATTATCCACATTTTTTAAATATAGCAGAGGAATTAACTGATGTTATGGTAAAAAAAGGTTTTGGAGATAATATAGCTCTAATTGGTAATGGAAGAAGAAGAACTTATAAAGAGTTAACAGACTGGACAAATAGGTTAGCAAATACTTTAATTGATGATTATGGTGTTAAACCCGGCAATCGAATTTTAATTCGTTCAGCTAATAATCCTGCTATGGTTGCCTGTTGGCTGGCTGCTACTAAAGTAGGAGCTGTAGTTGTAAATACTATGCCAATGCTTAGGTCTTTAGAATTAGAAAAAATAATTAATAAAGCTGAAATTACTCATGCGCTATGTGATAGCAGACTGTTATCCGAGTTAGAGTCTTGTATAGTAACAAATAAATTTCTTAAACATTTAATCCCATTTGATGGTTCAGCAAATCATGCAAGTGATTTAGATGAAGCAGCTTTAGAAAAGTCTGTTAAATTTGAGGCAATTAAAACAGGGCGCGATGATGTTGCTTTATTAGGTTTTACGTCTGGAACTACAGGTGACCCCAAAGCTACAATGCACTTTCATCGTGATTTATTAATTATTGCAGATGGTTATGCAAAGGAAGTTTTAGAAGTCAGTGAAAAAGATATATTTGTTGGATCCCCCCCCTTAGCTTTTACTTTTGGCTTAGGAGGATTAGCAATATTTCCTTTACGTTTTGGAGCAACAGCAACATTACTAGAAGATGCTTCACCCCCAAACATGATTGAAATTATTAAAAAATATAAAGCAACAGTATGTTTTACGGCACCTACAGCATATAATGTTATGTTGAAGGCTATGGATGAAGGTGTTGATTTATCCTCGCTTCGCGCAGCAGTTTCTGCAGGGGAAACTCTTCCTGCACCAATATATAAAGATTGGCTTAAAAAAACTGGTAAACCAATGTTAGATGGAATAGGAGCAACAGAGTTGTTACATATTTTTATTTCCAATAGGTTTGATGATCATAAGGAAAGTTGCACAGGTAAGCCAGTTATGGGTTATCAAGCAAAAATTGTAGATGATAATATGAAAGAAGTAAAGCAAGGGCAAGTGGGTCGTTTAGCTGTTAAAGGTCCTACAGGTTGCAGGTATTTATCAGATGAGAGGCAATCACAATATGTCATTGATGGTTGGAATATTACGGGTGATAGTTTTTATAAAGATAAAGAAGGGTATTTTTATTTTACTGCTAGAAATGATGATATGATTATTACCTCAGGGTATAATGTAGCTGGCCCGGAAGTAGAAGAAACTTTACTATCTCATCCTGCTGTCTTTGAATGCGCTGTAGTAGCTTGTCCAGATAAAGATAGGGGATCAATAGTTCAAGCTCATATAGTTTTGAATGAGCAATTTACAGGTAACGATTTTATAATTAAAGAGCTTCAGGATCATGTTAAGAATACTATTGCTCCATACAAATATCCTAGGTCTATAATTTTTAAAAAATTCTTACCAAAGACAAAAACTGGAAAAATACAACGATTTTTATTGAGAGAGAATACAAACTAATAATTGGAACTAGAAATGAAAAGTAAAATTATTCACCCAAAAAACTGGAAGCCTGCTAAAGGTTATGCGAATGGCATATTATCCTCAAATGGTCATTTATTTATAGGTGGTCAAATAGGTTGGGATTCTCAGCAAATATTCAATTCAAATACTTTCATTGGTCAGATGGAACAAACTTTAACTAATATTGTTCAGGTTTTAGAAGAAGCTGGTGGTGAAATAAATAATATAGTTCGTCTTACATGGTATATAAAAGATAAAAAAGAGTATTTAGATAATCAAAAAAAAATTGGAAAAATATACCAAAAAATTATGGGAAATCATTATCCTGCAATGTCTATGTTAGTAGTTAATGATTTGATTGAAGATGCAGCATTATTAGAAATTGAAGCTACGGCTGTTATCTCTAAAACGTAAAAATGATATCTTTTATAACAAAGATAGTCTGATAAGATCCCCATAGTGATAAAACAAATAGTAATATTAATGTAGAATGCTCAAATATTTTATTTTTATATTTAGCTCCTATAAATTTATTTGAAGAGGTAATAATCCATAGAGATCCGCAAAGAATTGGTAATACTATTACAGCAGCTGAATTTGCAACTAAAGTTAATGTGATAAAACTTGGCATATTCGGAATACTCCATATAAGGGGCGAAAATAGGCACCATAAAATCACAAAGCGGTAAATTTTTGAATTATATATATTTAATGGTTTAGATTTTACAGTATCGTTTAATTTTATAACGTTGATACTATCTGTAATTAAGTAACCAAAACCTACAGCATTCCCAATAACTGAGCTATATAATACTGCGAAAACACCAATAAAAAATAATAGTTCTGCAAACTTACCTATTGATAAAGTTAGTAATAAGGCTAGGTCATCCAGATTATTAATACTAATATTATTCGGAAATAAAAGTTCAGCCCCTATAGTCCATATTGATAAATTAATAACTATTAAAACTGTAGTTCCAAATGCAAGGTCATATAATTGTGTTTTTCTGTATTTAGGGTTATTCCAACCTTTTTGTTGAATAAAATAAGGGTATAATAAATTTGAAATAGATCCACCAACAGCCCCAATTAACGAAGTTATAACTAAAAGAGTTCCAAATGAACCACTATTATTTGGTAATTCAAAAGCAAATATTCCCTTGGTCATTTCTACCGGATCAGGCCCAATCCAAATAGCAGTCCCAATTAAGGAAGTGCTTAATAATACTAAAAAGATATAAAATATTATTTCTATTTTATTTAAAACACCTCTAAAGATTAATATAGAAGCTAATATAACCCAAAATATTGACCACATCCATGAATTACCAAAACCAAATATTTTTTGAGAAGATTCTCCAACTCCTTTGACCATATATGAACCATAAAAATGACCAAATAAGAGCGCAATTATTATTATAAAATAAGGTAAGTAAGGATGTAGTCTATTAAGGCCAGAAATTAGACTTTCATTATGTTGGTTACATAATTGATATTTAGCTATGATAGAAACAAATATAAATCTTATAAAAATAGCTAAAGCCATTGCCCACATTAATGCATATCCATAGTTACCACCAGCTACAGCTGAGTCAACTAAGTCTCCTGCTCCAAGCCAAGTTAATGCTACTATTATTCCTGGCCCCATTGATTTTAAATGTTCCCAGAAATTTTTAGGAATTGGAGGATTATTCATAGTATTTAAATATTATTTCCTTTTATTAGTGTACGCAGATGAATTCTTGGTTCTTTAATAGGATAATCAACATTTACAGAATGTATTAGGCATCTATTATCCCATATTATTATATCACCAATATTCCATTTATGATCATATCTGTACTTGTTTTGTGTAATATGGTTATCTATTTCATCAAGTATTTGGTTGCTTTCTTTTTTTTCGTATCCAACTATTCTATCGGTTCTGTTTGCATTAAAGTATATGGATTTAATATTTGTTTCGTCATGTTTAAGAATGAGAGGGTGAATTACATCAGGAGTCTCTTTAATTTCAGATGCTGTCCTTTTAACCGGTCTTGCAGGCGCTCTTTCTGTATCATAGCAATGGACGGCATTTAAACTATTAAAAAATTTTTTTTTATTTGCGGGTAAATCTTGATAAGCTTTATTTGTATTACAAAATCTAGTATGGCCTCCATGAGATGGTATTTCATGAGCATGTAATATTGTAGCCTTAGGAGGGTCTATTTTAAATGAATGGTCAGTATGCCAGCCATTTCTTCTATTCAATTTTGGGTTTTTGGGCTTATCATTTAATTTAAGATAGGTACTATTTAAAATTGATATTTCGGGTACTTCTCTGTCCCATTGATTTCTTGTTACTTCTGTAAATGGAGTTCCAAAAGTTGTTGCCAAGTTATATAACTCTTTTGGAGAAAGTTTATTACTTCTTAGGCATAATAAATGATATTTTAAAAAGCAATCATATAAAAATTTTTTATGATGATCATTAAGCTTTTTTGAAAAATCTCCTCCTATGATCTCTGCACCTAGTGCCTCACTAAGAGGATTAGCGATTAAGTCCATAATATATATCCATAAAATAAGATTAATTATAGAGTAACTATAATAAGTATATTTACCTGCTAATAAATTATTTAAATTTTTTCTGAATTTGTAAAGTAATATTAATTATTAGGTTGAATAAAAAACTATACATAGTTTAATTTATAGTTTGTTCAGGAGATAGAATTGCTGATAGGGACTTATCAATAATTGCTTTGATTTTTACTTTATTCATTTTATTATTTTTTAAAGATTGAATCATTGAAAGTACAGAAGCTATATATTCATAAACATCTTCAGGTTTATACGATTCAATTATTTTTCCATAATTTTGCATTCTATAAATATAATTTTTAAATTCACTTTTTCTAAGTTTCTCAAACTGGTTCATTTCACTTATAGTTTTTTTATAGAGAAGATGCCTAACAATCTTAGCTTTTTCATATAAACATCCATTTGCATTTTTAGGTGTATTAAAGATAGCAGCATTTTTAATTTCCATAAATATTTTATTGTCAAAGGGTACACCAATATAAGAATATAAGTGATGTATTAGAGTTTGAATATTGTTTGAATTTTTATATTGCTCTAAAATATGTTTTTTTAATGCATTATTATATTTTTTTAATACCTCAGATTTTAAGCCATCTTCATCTATAAATTCTTTATATATCCCGGGTCTAGATACCGCAGCTAGATTAGCAATTTTAGATAATGATACATTGTTAATACCAAAGCACCAATATTCTTGATAAGCAATATTAATTAGTTTTTCTCTATCAAGGGTTTTAGGTCTGCCAACTGGATTTTTCATGATTATTATCCAATATATAATGCAAGTTCTGTATTACACAGAATATTAAAAATGTCAATTTAAAGAAGTTTTTAACATATAATAAATTATTTTGTTAATATCGGTGATAATGCTAAATTAAGTATTTGTTCTATTTTTGATTTATTTAATCGGTTTAATCGATTTATTTGCAAGATATTAAATTGAGCAAGTATATATTCTGATAAAAATTCTGGATTCAAATGTTTTTTAATTTTTTTATCAGCTTGGGCATTTCTAATATATTCTTGGAAACATTTTTTTCTATATTGGGTATATTTTTTCATTAAATCTTTAGTTTTAGGGCCGAGCAGATTACTATTTAATCTAGTTCGTTCCATTAGACAACCTATTGCTTTTTTAGGTCTTTTTATATTTAAGTAAGCTGGATCTTCCGTTAAATTCTTATTACCATCATTAATTATTGCATCAAAATGATTAAATAAATGATTGGGATAATTTTTATAATCAAAGTAATTTTTATGGCAAGGGTCAGCGGAAAGTCTAAGGTATTTATTTAAAACTTCTACTTTTAAATTATCTTCATCACCAAATTCTTTATATATGCCTGGTCTTGATACATTAGCTAGTTTAGCAATTTTTGATATTGATACATTAAAAATACCTTTTTCCCAATATTCATTTAAGGCAATATCAATAATATTCTGCCTTTCTAATATTCTAGGTCTTCCTACTTTTTTTTGCATCATGTTCATTATATTTTATTTTATATTTTTATTTCTTATATATAATTAATTTTTATTTGCAATCAAGATTTATTTAATACATAGTGTATTTAATATAGTTTCTTCCTAAACTTACTTAGTTAGTTTATATTGAGAGTTATAATTAGCTCTCAATATATTTTATATTCCATTTTCATGAGGGGCTAAAGAAGCATATACGGCCTTATTCATATTTGTGTTTATATTATGTTTTCTTCCAAGTTTGTCTATAGCTCCATTTAGAGCTGATACTTCTAATTTTTCCCCTTTCTCTAGAGCAGGCAGCATTGAAGCTTTCATAGCATTTGGTAAAGAATCTAATTGTTTCATAGTAATTTCAACTTGGTTATCGGGTAGTAATATATCTTCAGCTTTAGCTACTGCGACTACTTCTGAAGCTAAATTTTTCATAAGTATTCTAGTAGCAGGGTTTGATCGGCATTCTCCTAATGGAAGTCTAGTAAGACAGTTAACTCCTGCTAAAGTACAAATCATAACTATTTTTTGCCACATATCGGTATATATATTTTCAGGAATAGCATTATTAATACCTGCTTCATTGCATGCTGATTGAAAGGATAAAACTCTTTTTGTTCTCTCATTATTAAATTCGCCAAATTTTAACATTTGCATTGATGAATTATGCATAATTATACCAGGCTTATCTATTAAAGCGCTAATGGCTGCTACTCCTCCAATAACATTGTTTTTTCCAAGTATATTTCTCATAATCTCGACATGACCAATACCATTTAAAAAGGGAATAACAGCTGTATTTTTTCCTACCAATGGTTTAATAAGAAATGCAGACTCTTCAGTATCATAGGCTTTAACGGCAAATATTATAATATCAGCTATATTAAAATCTGTAGGATTATCACTTGCTTTCACAGGATGAATTAGAATATCTCCAGTTTCACTAATAATTTTTAAACCATTATTTTTTATAGCTTCTAAATGTTTACCTCTTGCAATAAAGCAAACATTATGACCAGCATTTGCTAGTCTAGCTCCAAAATATCCTCCAACTCCTCCGGTACCCATAACAACAATGTTCATATGAAGTCCTTTCATTCTGCATATTAATATTATTATATTTATAACTTATATTTTATACGGTAGTTACGTTAATGTAACAAATTAGTATTGCAGAACTCACATATTCATATTTTTTTATATTCATGAAACTAATACAAGAATATATTGTTTTAAAAATTTTTGGGATTATAATTAGCCTATGCAATATTTTAGAAAATATATATCCTATCTATTAATTTTAAGCTTCATAGCTATTAATAGTTTCGGTTTTGCTTTATCAGCATCGGCGAATCTTAATGGTGAAGAAGATATTTTAATATGTACTAATGAAGGCATTAAATATTTATTAGTAGATGGTAGCATTAGCGACACCAAAGATAGCAATACTTTTCATAGTTATTGTAATGATTGTACTGTATGTGATTGTAAATTTAATAATAGCAGTAGATATAATTTAATTACGGTTAATCATACAAAACAAAGATTTATCTCATTTAAATCAAATTTTTTTAAATACTCTTTATTTTATTATAATTCTATAAGAGGGCCTCCATTACGAAGTTAATTTTTAAATTTTTATAATAATAATTAACAAATTGGAGACTAAAATGACTTTCTTAAATAAAATAGCTTTTTCTATTTTAATAGTAAAATTTATACTAATTACTAATCTATATGCTCATGAAGATAAAATTATGTCAGGTGGAAGACCTGATGGCCATGCTCCCATTGGAGTTATGGGAGACCATATGCATAAAAAAGGCGAGTATATGATGTCATACCGATATATGAGGATGAATATGGATGGACTATTAGATGGAAGTGATAATGTAACGGAATCTGCTGCATTGAGTTATTCGAGAGGGGATGGAACTACTCATAGGGTCATACCGGAATCTATGGAAATGGATATGCACATGCTCGGCTTTATGTATGGCTATAATGATAATATAACTTTAATGGGAATGGTAAACTTTATTGAAAAGGATATGACTAATCATACTTATAATATGATGGGTACGACTAAAGTAGGAAAATTTTCAGCACATACTTCAGGGTTTGGTGATAGTTCTATAAGTAGCTTAATAAAACTCTCGAATGGAAAAATAAATTCTCATATAAGCGTTGGTATATCATTACCTACTGGTTCTACTTCAGAAGAAATAACAGCTTTAATGCCAAGTGGAGCTTATAAGGTAATAAGGGCTCCTTATGGAATGCAACTTGGATCAGGAACTTATGATGTGCTTTTGGGATATACTATATCACAAACAAATAAGAAATTTAGTTGGGGAGCGCAAATTAAATATAAAAGTGCTCTTGATAAACATAATGGTTGGCACTTTGGAGATAAATTAGAAGCTACATCATGGGTTAGCTATTTATTGAATGAAAAATTATCTACTGCAATTAGAATGCATGCTGTTAATGAAGGTTGTATAGATGGTCATGACATTTTAATAACCGGAAGAAACCCTACACAAGAAACCTCAAATTATGGTGGACGGTCATATAATTTGGGAATTTCATTAAATATGGTTGGCCAAAATGAGAAAATAAGAGGGCATAGAATTGCTATAGAACTTCTTAAACCTATAAGTCAAAACTTAAATGGTTTGCAAATGGAAAAAGGTACTTCTTTAATACTTGCTTACCAGAAAGCTTGGTAATTAATACAGAGGTTAAAAATATTAACCTCTGTAAAAGCGTTATAATTACTCTAAGTACCAGTTTGGGAATATTAGTAGGTTCTTAATATTTTATGAAACAAATAAAAGTAATATTTTTACAATTTGATTTTAATTGATTTTGGATCATACATAGGTTTAAGGCTTACATCTGCTTGAATTTTTTCTCCTGCAACATCTATTTCATAGTTAGAATTTAATATGTTTTCAATTTTTTCTCCAACTTTGTTACATTGTATATATCCTAGTCCTATAGCTCCTTTTAAATAATGCCCATAATCCTCCAACGGTATCATCAATTTTAAGTTTAGGGTATCGGTCTAAAATTTGGTTTGGAGTAATTTCTTCAATTTCAACTCCGAATGCTCTAGCCATTGCTGCTGATCTTCTTAATTCTTCCATTCTTTCATTATTTAATGCTACTGTAATCGATCCATTTCTTTTGAATCCAGTAGAAAGACCAGTTTCTTCTTCTAATTTTTGGTATAACTCTTGAGAGTATTTAGCGAGGCGTGTCATATTTTTTGTAGCCCTTAATTGAGCAATAAGACCAGCTGCGTGCCAGGTTGTACCACATGTTAGCTTTTTTCTTTCTAATAAAACTACATCTTTCCAGCCTATTTTACCTAAATGATAAGCAACAGAACAGCCTATGACCCCACCTCCAATTATAACAGCTCTAGCTTTTTTAGGTATGTCTATTTATAATCTCCATAGTGATATAATCTTAAAATATTTATTAAATAAATGCTTTAAAAATATGAGAAAATATTATGAATAACGATAAAAATAGTAAATCTAAAGCGCTGAAGCTTCTAGAGGGCGCTTATAATCTTAGGACACCTGCTGATAATATTTCATATTATAAAAATTTTTCAGATTATTATGAAGAAGTTTTTGCAATTGCATTAAATTATAATTATCCAAAAGGTATAGCAAATGAGTTTCTTAAAAATTATAATAACAAGGGATTGATTTGTGATATAGGATGTGGAACTGGATTAGTAGCACAAGAGTTAAAAAGCTTAAATAATGATTTCATAATTGATGGTTTTGATATATCTCCAGAGATGCTAAAAGTAGCTAAAGAAAAAAAGATTTATAACAATTTATATGAAATTGATTTGACTAAGCCAATATATAATGTGCCAAATAATTATTCTGGAATAATTAGTGCAGGTGTATTTACTCATGGACATCTAGGACCTGAAGTAATTAAAAAATTATTATCTATTTGTAGTGAAGGAGCAATTTTAACTATCGGCATTAATGCAGTTCATTATGAAAATAAAAAATTTGAAGATATTATTAATAATTTAGAAAATAGAGAAGAAATAAAAAAAATAAAAAAAGTAAAAGTTCCAATTTATGCTGATAGTAATTATTTAGATAAAAAAATAAACAATATGGCCGTTGTATGTACTTTTATTAAAAATTAAATTTTAATTTTTGGTTGTATATTTAATAACTTAATAATTTTAACAAAGTTTTTTAGTTTTTTTTCTTGGTATTTTTGCACATCTATGTTTTTCCAATTCATGAAACCACTCTCAGAAGAGAGGCCTAAATCGTTATTTTTTACATGATCTTTAACAATATTTGGCGCTGCGAATCTTTTTGATTTCATTGCTTTAGACATATAATTGCTTGCATTATTTAACGTATCAATTCCACCCCAATCTATAAATTCTAATAAACCTAGTACAGCAAACCTTAGACCGAAACCATAAATTACAGACTTATCAATATCTTCTGCTGAAGCAGTTCCTTCTTCTAATATTCTTGCAGCTTCATTCATAGCTAAAGATTGAATTCTTGGTACAATATATCCTGGAGATGGTTTGCAGATAATCGGAACTTTTCCAATTGAAATAAATATTTCTTGTATATTTTTAATATTATCTTTTGTGGTTTCTTTGCAAGGAGAAATTTCTATAAGAGGCATTAAATAAGGTGGATTTAACCAGTGGGCATTTAAAAACCTTTTTTTGTATTTAACATATTTAGAAAGATCAGAACTAAGTATGGTAGAGGTAGTAGATGCAATTATTGCTTTTTTATTAGATTTAATGCTTATTAAATTTAATACTTTACTTTTAATATTTAACTTTTCTGGTACACATTCAAAAATAATATTTGCTGTATTTATTATATTTTTATGTTCATTAAATTTTATAACCTCAACATTATTTAATATTTTTTTAATATTTGTTTTTTTTATTAAACTAATATTGCTTAGTATTTTTAAACTTTGAGATAAACCTGAGTTAGTATTAATTAATAATTCTGAGAAATCATTTTTTGATCTTTTTTTTATATCTATCAATTTTATTTTGTAACCAGCTAAAGCAAATGTAATAGCTATACCTTGTCCCATTCTCCCACAACCAATAATTATAATATTCATTTTTTTTCACTTAATATTTTTTGCAATTTATTTAAACTAAATCTAATACCTAAGTTATTAAGATTTCTTCCATTTTTTTTAAGGTCGCTCCCTGTAAAAGCAGATGCTATATTTAATATTCCTGAGGTTACAGGAGTATTGATATTTAATTTTTTTCCAATAGAATGCATAAATACTAATCCCTCTTTTATGTCTTCAATTATATATCTATGAGAATATAAATTAATATCTTCTCTCCAATCCTTAGAAGTTACAAGTTTGTCATGAGCTAAATTTCCATACATCCACTTTTTTCCTTTGTTTGCATAGTGATCTTTAATAGGAAAATGGGGTGCTCCATAACCTAATCTTTTTCTAATTTTAATTCTTTCTTCATCAAGTTTAAACATTACCTTATGGACGCTTTTTTGGGTGCCTTCATTATGAATGTCCCATTTATTAAAATGTTCTAGAGGAGCTGCATTTAAAATTATTAAGGGAGGGTGAATAATAGGGCCAGCATTCATGAGTGCTGCTGATAATATATCTCCACAATATATTATTGAAGAATAAATATTTTTAAGTTTTTTTATAATTACCTTATGATTAGTATTTGAATAAATACCTGTAGGTAGTCTTGAAGCTCTTGTAATTATAGCTACTGTATTAGAATTTTTTTTACGAGTAAGATAGGGGAGTGTCCCGGATTCCGCAAAAGATATAGTTTTATTTTGTGTTTGCTTTAAGAACATCCAGGAGCCAAAAGTTCCAGGTGGCAAAAATATTATCTGATTATCTTGCAGATAAGGTGAAATTTTTTTTGCCAGATATTTGTGTGTATAGGCAGGAAGCAAAATAACTATAATTTCTGTTTGGCGTATAGCAGTAACTAAAGATTTACAAATTTTATGTATTTTAATACTTTTTTTACCATTTTGATCTTGCATGATAATAATATTTTTATTTTTAATAAGTTCTTTTGAATTATTTTTTGATCTTTGCCAAAAATAGATTTCATGTCCATTATTTGTTAGGTCTGCAGCAGCAGCGTAACCTCCATTTCCTCCTCCAATAACAGCAATTTTCATATTAACCTCTTCATTCACTATTAGACAATAGTGACTCCACTATCAACAGAAATAACTTGTCCAGTAGTAATGTTTGATTCTTCTGAAGCTAAATATACAGCTAAGTCTGCCACATGTATAGGTTCACCTAAGCCAAGTAAATGTGTTTTTGAAATTGTTTGGATTTCAGTACTACTGTCTAATAGCTTTTTTACACGATCAGACAAAGTAACGGAGGGTGCTATAGCATTTACTCTAATTTTATTAGGTGCATATTCAACTGCCATAGACCGAGTCATAGATGCAATAGCGCCTTTTACTGCTGTATAACAATCACGGCCAGGTAATGCCATTAAAGCAACATTAGAGGACATATTAATTACAGAACCACCTCCAGCTTTAATAATTTCAGGAATAACAAATTTAGAACAAAGAAAAGTACCTAATAAATCAAGATTTATACATCTCCAAAATTCTTCTATTGGAGCTTCTGTTACAGGACCATCTTCTAATGTAGAGCCGCCTGCGTTATTATGCAGTATGTCAATTTTACCGTATTTTTTTATTGTCTCCTTTATTGCATTTTTTACGCTTTCCTCATCGCTAACATTTGTATTTATAAAAAACGCATCACCCCCAGTATTTTTGCCTTTTAAATGTGCAGCCTCCGCAGCTTTTTGACCAACCTTAGAGTCAATTTCTGCAATACAAACTTTTGCTCCTTCTTCTGAAAATCTTTCGGCAGTTGCGCGACCTATTCCGCCTCCGCCTCCAGTAATAAATGCAACTTTTCCTTCTAGTCTCAATTTAAATACCTTAATTGATTTTTTAATTAGTTTGAATTAGTTAGGTGTTTTTATCAAATATAAATTTATATATTTGGTAAAGACTTAAGAACATGCTTTGGGGAAGGAAAGAGATAAACAACTATATACATGTTCTTAAGCCCTTAGGGATCAATTATAAAATTGATAATTCTATTAATATTGCAACAACATGTATTTCAAATTAAGTATATATGCATTTTTCATGTATTTTCATAAATTTGAGTTATTAAATATTTAAATTTAATCTCTTTAAAAAAAAAAGAGAGCTCTCATTAAGAAAACTCTCTTTATAAAATATATTATCGAAAATTAATTATTTATATGATTTTAATTCTTTTTTAAATTTTTCTTCTAAATGCCCAATCATAATTTTTCTCATATGATCTGCTTTATTGGAAGTCGTAAAAGAGTATTCCCTAATATCATTATTATCTAGCTTTATAGTAAAACTATAAAATGCTCCTACTTTTTTAATAGAACTAACATTTCCTGTTGCTATATTTTTTGGGTTTGCCCATGCACCCGTTTTTATTTTTATTATATTTGTCATTTTACATTTCCTTCTTAAATATTAGTTTTTAACATTTTAAATTAACATAGATAAAGCTTATAAACAAATAATATTATTAATTTAATGGCAAAAAAATAACCTAGTTATATCATGGGATTAAATGGCTCCGCGGGTAAGATTCGAACTTACGACCGATCGGTTAACAGCCGATTAACACCTTGCTCTGTAACCCTTGCATATCCTCAAAAGTCAATAGAATTTATTAAAGGGGTGTACAGATTTTGTACACTAAAAAACCGATTCCCCATAAAAATTGTTCACTAAATTATTAAAGCAGTTGTCCAGTTCGGATAATCTTTTATATATAAAATTATTTTTTTCTAAATTCTGTCTCTAATTCATTCCATATATTTAAAGCTTGATATTCTGGAACAAACCCTAATCCTTTAGTTGCATCAGATGAAATTATTGTAGAAGATGTTACAACATCAATGACTGATGGCGTATTTTTTATACCTAATTTTATTGCGTCTTTTAATTCATCAGGTTTTTCTACTCTTATTCCTTTAGCACCTAAAGCATTAGCTAGATTTGCATAATTACAATGTCTTAGTTTTGTTCCTGTTATTCTACCACCATAGTTAATTTTTTGATCATGTGTTTCAATATTCCAGCCAGCATTATTAGAAATAATAATACAAATATTAGAATTATTTCTTACAGCTGTATCTATTTCCATAGCATTAAATCCAAAAGAGCCGTCCCCAATTACACATACAATCTTTTTATCTTTATACACCTCTGAAGCTGCTATTGCATAAGGTATGCCTATTCCTAGGCAGCCAAAAACACCAGGATCTAGATAGTATCTTGAAGTTAAACCAATTCTAGCAAAACTTAAAATATCTCCACCATCTGCAATTCCTATAAAATCATTTGATAGCAATGATCGTATTTCTTTAAAAATTAAATTTGGATTAATTTTTCCATCTTTACCAAGTTTTTCAATAGTTTTTGAGTTTATTTTATTAATTCTATTTTTATGTTCTTCTTTAATCTTTTCTATCCAATTATTATCAAATTTTAAATTTGTTAAATGTGGAGTAATTTGTTTTAAGGTTTCAGAAGTGTCTGCTAATATTTCTGGAGACCCCCTCCTATTATCTAATAATTCATTAAAGTTATCTGATATTCTTATAAATTTAGCATTTTTAAATATCGCAGGAGAACCAAATGCTAATTGATAATCTAATCTTCTGCCAATAAGAATAATAAGGTCTGCATCAGTCATTGTATTATGTCTGGCAGAATATACATTATTTGGATGATCATTAGGAATAAGACCTCTGCTATCTTGTGTATCTAAATATAAAATATTAGTTTTATCAATAAACTCTAATAATTCTTTTTCGCAGTTCTTTGCCCCTCTTCCTGAGATTAGAAGAGGTTTTTTAGCATTATTAAGTGTATTTATAGCGTAAGCGATATCATCAGGGTTTGGATAAGCTTTATATTTTTCTTGAGCTTGCATCCATTCTTTAAGAATTAGTTTATTTTTTAATGTTTTTCTAAGTATGTTAGTAGGAATTTCAATATAGCTTGGTCCAGATTCACCTGTTTGTCCAATAGACGAAGCATAAGCAAGATCCAATTCTCTAATTAATTGTTCTGCAACTCTAGCTGTCCTGGAGTATCTCGTAATAGGTTTTAAAATTTCTGTACTGGGTATATCTTGTAAGCCACCCATGTTAGATTGTGGAGAAGGGCTGCAACCGCCAATTAATAAAATTGAATTTGATGATAAGCTAGCATTAGCAATTCCCGTTACTGTATTAGTTACTCCAGGGCCTGCAGTAACCATTGCTACACCAACTTTACCTGTAAGAATATTATAAGCTTGAGCCATGTGAACAGCTGCTTTTTCATCTCTAACATCAATAATCTTTACTCCTAATTTGAAACAAAAATCCCATATGGGTTGTATATGTCCCCCTTGTAATCCAAATATGAGGTCTACATTTTTTGCTTTTAAAAATTTAACTATCCAAGCAGCACATGAATTATTATTAGAGTTTTGATCATTAGTCATTTCTTAATTATTTCCCATATATTTATCAATTTTTTCCCTTAATTTCTTATGAAGTATTTTCCCTGTAGAATTTCTAGGCATTTCATAATTTTCTATAAAAAAAATCTTTTTAGGACATTTATAACTACTTAATTTAGTTTTCGCCCATGAAATTAAATCTTCTTCTTTTATACAATTTTTTTCGTGCAAAACAATAAAAGCACATACCAGCTCCCCCCATTTTTTATCGGGCATACCTACAATGGCAATATCTTTTATTTTTACATGACCTCCTAATATATTTTCTACTTCTGATGGATAAATATTTTCTCCTCCAGAAATTATCATATTTTTTTTTCTATCAACTAATTGTATATAACCTCGTTTATTTCTTAAAGCTAAATCACCTACTGTTACATAATCTTCTATAAATGATTTTTTTGATTTTATTTTATCCTTCCAGTAATATGAAAAGTTATATGGTGTGCTAGCATAAAGTTCTCCAATTTCTCCATCTTTAACTTCGTTTAAATTCTCATCAAGAATTTTTATAGGTTTGCTACCAATACATTCCTTACCTACAGAACCTAATTGCTCAAATTGATCCTCGGGTTGTAACATAGTTACCCATCCTGACTCACTAGATCCATATAATTCATATAAGTTCGCGGTTTTAAAATATTTTAGAATTTCTTTCTTTGTATCTTTTCTAGCAGGAGCAGAAGATATCATAAATGAGAACTTTCGATACATAGGTTTTTTTATATTGTTTTGTTTTAAATAATCTAAAATAATAATAAAATGAGTAGGAACTAATGAAGTAAAAGAAATATTATCTTTATTAATTAATTTAAAAAAATGTTCCGGATTAAAGCTTTTTTCACAATATATACTTATACTTGCTCCAACTGTTAAATAAGAACAGAAAAAATTTATAGAATTAGCATGGCATAATGGCATAACTAGAAGAGCTATATCATCTTTTTTTATACTTAGTTCTATTGCAGTAGTATTAGACAATAGATAATAACCCGCCTGGTTTCTTACTACTCCTTTTGGTTTTCCTGTGGTGCCAGAGGTATACATTAGAGTCCATTCATCTCTGATGTTAGATACGCTAAAAGACATATTTAATTTATTTTTATAATTAATGCATTCTTTATAGTGAATGGTATGTTTTTGTTTTTTTCCTATATTTATGAAGTTATTCCTGTTCAATAAGCTTTTATTTTTAATAAATTTGAATTCTTTACTAAAAATATTTTGGAAAATTAAGAAAGATGGTCTTGAGTCTTCAATCACTTCTCTAATTTCGTTTATGTTTAGACGAAAATTTATAGGAACAATTAAACAACCAATTTTTGCCGTGGCATACATTAATTCTGCATATTCAATACAATTATATGCAAGTATTGCTATTCTATCTTTTTTTTTAATACCTTTGGATAAGAAAAATTTAGCGAGGTTTTCACCATTTTTTTTGAATTCTTTATAATTTAGACTTCTTGTTTCGTCTTTTACAGCTAATTTTTTTGGAATAATCCTTGCATAAGAGTCTATGATTTTGTCGAATGTAAGCATTTATTTTCATTAGATTATTAAAAATATAACCATAATATCCTACACATATATTGTCTATAAAATTAGTTTATATTCGAATACAAGTTGGAAAATCATAATAGATGGTAAAATGGCTCCGCGGGTAAGATTCGAACTTACGACCGATCGGTTAACAGCCGATTAATGCCTTGCTCTGTAACCCTTGCAAATCTTCAAAAGTCAGAATATGCCTTGCTCACAGAGTAACATTTTTTCCCAATTATGTCCATACATTGCCTTATGTGCTGTACAGATTTTGTACACCTAAAAACCGATTGCCCATAAAAATTGTACACCAAACTATTAAAGCAGTTGTCCAGTTCGCATAATCTTTTCTAATCTTAATGCTCTGGTTTTAACTTGTTTAGCCCATCAGCTATCTATATTATAAAAAAATCATGCCTATGGTGGGAAATGCATCTAATGGAAGATATGGTGATGGACAGCGAAAAAAACAGTGTTATAGAAAATTGTATTATTGATATGCTAATTATTTTAGGGAAAATATATAAATTTACATCTAAATTTGAAGATAAAAATTTTGCTGCTTACATAAGAGAAATTTCATATGGCTTTTATAAGTGGGTTAAAGCAAATAAAGCCCCTTTAAAAAAAGATATAGAAGCTATATGGGTTAAAGCTACAAGCATAGAATATTATTAATTTCTATTTATAATTTAAATTAATTTATTTAATATTTACACGAACGATTCGCACAAATTAATTAAATAAGAAATAATTTTATGTTGCATAGAATGACTGTATGCACTGTGAAAGATATTAAAATTATATATTATTTGACAATAAATAATTTTATAATCAATAATATTAACTCTATATTTAATATATGAAGGTAATTATAACAATGGATAGTGAAATAATGGACGGTAAAATTAATATAAAAAGTAAAAAATTCAAGGATATTGCTAATATTCGAGTTTCTAATGCTATTAAAAACATTAGATTAACAGGTAATTTGTCAAATAGGCGTAATTATACTTATACAGAAGAGCAGTATAAGAAAATAGTTAAGGTTCTTCAAAGCGAAGTTTCAGATTTAAAAAAAAGATTTGAAAAAGAATTTTCTAAGGACCTATCAAATACAAGTAAAAAAATTTTTAATTTAGAGGATTAATCTATAAATAGTTTAATTTGGGGTTATTAATTATGGCAGGAGATGAAAAAAAATGGAATTGGGTTTGGCCGGTAGTAGGTCTTAATCAAATTTCTCCTGAAGAAAATTTTAATATGGGCACAAATGTTGTATCTATGTGTGAGCCTTTGGTAAGAGAATCCATTCAAAATTCAATTGATGCTGGTAAAAGAAATAACGCTAAAAATGTTTATATTAGTTTTGTTTTTGGAAAAAATGAAGACGTTGTTGAGGGTAAGGCTTATTCTGAAGAATTATATGGAACATTAAATAAATATAGAGCTGTAAGTGGTATAGAAAAAATAAATTACGGTAACTCTCATTATTTAAAAATTCAGGATCATGTAAATAAAGGTGGAATGGCTCTAGAAATTTTACGAGATTTTATACAAAAATTTGGAGAAGAAGATGGCTCTAATAATAAAAATGATAGTAGCTTAGGAGGAGCAGGTAGAGGTCGTCACGCTATAATTGATAGTTCTAAAATTCAAACATTACTAGTTAGATCAAATTATGATAGTGGGAAAACAGCACTCATTACTGGTACTTCATTATTAAAGCCTGCGAAATATGAAGGTTATGAAAGAAATGTAAGCGCTCAGCTATGTACTAACAGTGTTGATGATTTAGAATTTAAGTTTGATTTTGATAAAGAGTTTATAGGTAACTTTGAGTATAACTTTTCAATAGATAAAGAATATGAAGGAGTTGAAAATGGAGTATCATTAATTATACCTCAGCCACATGAAGATATTAATGAAGAAAATATTATAAATAATTTAATAGAAAATTTTACTCCTGCAATTCTTTCAGGATATTTAGTTGTTAAAGTGGGAAATAAACTTATAGACAGTAAAAAGTTAAGAGGTCTCTATTCTGGTAAAAAAATATTAATGCATCAATGTATAAGGTTATTAGAAAAATCCTATGCTTCTGATACAAAAAATAATAGCGAAGAAATCATAAATATACCTACTGGAGAAAAAATACTTCCCCTTAAAGATCTAGATAAAAAGAAAAAAGAGCAAATTGGATTAAGTATTGAGGAAAGTTTAAATAAAAATGGAAGTTGGTTTGGTAAAGTTAAATTTACTTTATCTAAAAATCAAAATAATAAAGAAGTAAAAAAGCTAGTAGATTTTAATATCAATGTTACGAGAATTAAAGATCTTGAAAATTCACATTATAATATATTTAGAAGTGGTATGCTTATTCCTGAAGCATTAACTGGGGGCAGAAGAGGGAGCCAGCCACAGCATCAAAATGGAATGGTAATAATAGTTGATGTGAAAGATCCACTACTCAGTGAATACTTAAAAAATTGTGAGCACAAAGCTCATAGATATTTTGATGTAAATAAAAATGTTAAAAATAAGTTAAAAAAAGCAGGCTTTAAATCAAATTTAAATGAGTTAAAGTTGTTGCAATCAAGTGCGAGAGATATAGTTGAATTAATTAGTTCTGCGGATAATGTTTCTGATAATAAAGAATTATTTGCTGATATGTGGGGACTTAATATCAAGAAAAAGAGAACAAATAATAAAAAAGAGAAAGTTGTTGATACTAATAGACAAGAAGTAGAATATATTCCTAAGGTTGTTCCACCATGTATATTTTTTAATAGTGAAGAATATTTACAAATTGAAGAAAATCCTAAAAAAAAGAATGATTATGAAGAGATAATTATTGGTTTTGCTTATACTAATCAAAATTCTGCTAAATTTAATAATTATCATCCATTAGATTTTCAATTAGATAAAGATATTAAAATATTATGCGAAGGTGCTAAATATGAAGTAACAAATTTAGCCGGTAATTGTTCTTTAATAATTACAGATCTTCAACCAAACTGGAATATTAAGCTTTCTGGTTTCGATATCAATCGAGAAACTTTTTATAAAATAAAAAGTTATGAGGAGAAATCAACAGATGCCTAGATTAAAGTCTTGGAGATCTCAATTAACAAGTGGCGATTTACCTGTAAAATTTAATAATAATGAAGATGTTTGTGAAATTATTATTGGGCAATATAATGGTCCAGAAATAGAAAATATTGATAATACACAACTAATACTTCAAATTAAAATAGATAAAAAAGTAGGCTTCGATACAAAACAAGTAATAGATATTAACTGTGGTAGCCCCATGCATATTAAACAGCCAAGCCCCAAAGACTGTAAGGCATTTAAATATAGTGAAGGTAGGCATTATAGATTCATCGTTATGGCAGATGATAAAAAAATTCTTGCTGGACCTGACTCATGGCATACTTTCAATCCTAATAAAGATAAAAATGATAATAGAAAAGGAGTTTTTGCAACACATTTTGATTTAGATGGTGAACAAGTATGGGATATTAAATTTGAGCCAGAACCTATACTTAGATTAAATAAAAAGTTTAAAAATAATAATACTATTCAAAATTATATTAAAAGCATAGCAGTTCCAAAGTTTATCAGAGAGGTAATTACTGAACGCAAAAAGCATTTTACTTTAGCTTTAACAAGTGATGAAGAACCTTATTGGATCCAATGGCACTCAGTTATAAAACAACTGGTTGGAGATGATGATTTTAAAAAACTAGATGAAACAGAAGGTGCGAATAATCATAATTTTATAAAATGGTTAGATAATTTAGAAAATAAACTATGTAAAGAATTTAAATTGGCAACATTTTTATTAGATAATATAGGTGAAGAAACTAATGGTGATGTATATGAGTAAATTTAGAAAAATATGTAAGTTTAATGATGAAGGTATAATAAAATTTAAAAATTTAATAGTTAATAATCATAATTATATTAAAACTATGAATGAAATAGAACATTTATGTGAAGATGAAAATTATGTAGAAAATATTTCAGAAAAAAGTATATCTAATACCTTCACTCATAAATTTGAAGCAGCTGAAAAAATTATAGAAGCAAAAGAATATATAAAGGATTTTTCTTATGAAAATATTGGACTTTGGTCATGGTTATCAGCCCATATGATGCCATCATTGGCTCCTAAAAATATTAGAAAATATTATGTTTTCATACCTGATGGAGATTATAGATATAGAGCGAGACATATATTAAGAAGCTCATGCTCTATGTATGAGATGTATAGAGTAAAATCTAAAAGCTTACTAAATAGTTCCCCTATTGAGGTTTGGGGGGATATATTAGAGCAATTTGGATATACATCCTCAAAGGAAGAATTATCTAACGATTTAATAATTGATTTTATAAATTCTGTTTATATAGATGAGGAAACTAAAGAAATAAAAAAAGGAGTTGCAGGGGGTGGAAAAAATGAAAGACCAGGCAGTATAAGAAGATTTAAGAAGCTTATAGCAGAACTTAATTTAACTTATAATTTAAGAGAAATGAATTACGAAGAATTTGTTAAGTTGTTACCTAATGAATATAACAAGTTTTTATACTCAGATGAAATAAAAAATAATAATAGAAAATTAGCTATAATAGTATCATATTTTTTATCAAGATTTAATGAAGAAGCTTATGAAGTTTTAAATTTGGGTAGTATGAATTCTACACACAGCGAAATAGGAAAAAAATTAAATGTCCCTGGTAATACAATAAAGAACATTAGAGAACAGTTTGATCCATATCATGATAATAATAGAGTAGGGTGGTACCAGAGAGATTTATCTATTAGTAGAAAAGAAGTACTAAATGTTTTTAAAAGTAAATCGTTTAAATTTATGCATAAAATAGTCTTACAAATACTAGATAATTCTAAGGAAGAAGATTATGAAGAAATCATAAAAAAATCTAAGAAAAAAAGTTTTTTTAATCTTTAGTATTTTTCGAAATTAATAACAGAAAATAATTATTTATTGGTGATCGTATATGTTCAAAAACCTATTATCTAAGTTAGAACTCATAATCTTCATACTTATATCTTCGATGGTCTTCCTCTTTTTAATGAATTACTCTGAAAGCTTAGCCAAATATATTCTGCCTGAATACAGTTATTTTAAATTGCCATTAACATTTCTATTTTTAATGCCATCATGGATACTTAGCATGTATCTACTATTGTATACTTACTATTTTGCTAAATATATAATTGGGTTTATATTTCGTAATTATGTTTATGCTAGACTCTTTATAGCTTGTCATAAATCAACGAAAAGTTGTAAATTCCATAAAAAAATTGGTTTAGATAAACATTACTGGCATAGAGTTATTAAAAGATAATAGTTATTTATTATAAAATATATGTACGAGGATAATTGAATCTAAGGTGTCAGTTTGTTAAATTTAAATATGGATAAAATACCTGTTATAGACCTTTTTGCTGGCCCTGGCGGCTTGGGAGAAGGTTTCTCTAAAGTAGGTTTTGATATAGTTCTATCTATCGAAATGGATTCTATTGCATGCGATACATTGCGCCTAAGAAAATTCTATAACTTATTTCAAAAGAGTTCAGTTCCTCAATTATATTATGATGTTATTAAAGGAGAAAAACCTTTATCAGATTTAGAATGCCAATATGCAAAAGAATGGAAAATGGCTACTGAAAGGGTATTAGAGGCAGAAATCGGAACTAAAAAAGAATATATATATGATAAAATTTCGGAAGCTTTAAAAGGTTATGATAAAAGTAAGTTAATAGTTATAGGTGGTCCTCCATGCCAAGCCTACTCATTAGCCGGAAGATCAAAAAGGTTAGGGCTTGGAGATAAATATAATACAATATTTAAAGAACTATTTTCTGATGAACAAATAGATAAAATAGATAATCACAAAAAATTAGAAAAAATTATTAAAAAGAAAAAAGATATTAATACTTCTGAAGAAAATAAAATATTACTTCAAGATATTGAAGATTATATTTTAAAAAAAAATGACGAATTTTACAAAGACTCCAAGCATAAATTATATGAACATTATTTAAAAATCATTGAACATTTTCAACCTTTATTATTTGTTATGGAGAATGTTAAAGGAATAAATTCTGCAGTTATTCCATCAAAAAATAATAAAAATGTAAAAGTACTAGATAAAATTTTAAAAGATATTAATGAATTAGGATATGGAACTCATTCAATTGGGTGTGATAGTAATATTCAGCAGAGTTTTTTGAGTGACCAAGATTTTTTAGTTAAATGTGAAAATTACGGTGTGCCACAGAGAAGGCATAGAGTTATTATAATAGGAATAAATAGTAAAAATAATATTAATTTAAGCACCTTAAAAAAAGTTAATACAGATGTAACTGTAAAAGATATGATTAATGATATGCCTAGGGTAAGAAGTGGCTTATCTAAAGGAGAAGATACATACGAAAATTGGCTTACTATTATAGAAAAGCAGCTAATTGAACATGATATAAATGAATTAAGTGATTGTTTAAATATTATAAAAAATAATAAATCTCTATCTAGAGGTAAATTATATTTTAAATCTCTTTTTAAAAATACTGACATAAAAGTAAAAAAATGGATATATGATAAAAAATTAAATGGGGTTATTCAACACACAACAAGGAGTCATATGAAATCAGATTTAATAAGATATATGTACTCTTCTTGGTTTACTAATAAAAAAAATAATCAAATTAAAATTTCAGATTGGCCAATACAATTAAAACCTATGCATAAAAATATTACTATAAAAAATAGTAAATTAAGTAGTAACTCTCATGTAGATCGTTTTAAAGTTCAATTATTTAACTCACCTTCAAATACTATAACTAGTCATATTTCAAAAGATGGTCATTATTTTATTCACCCTGATGCTACTCAATGTAGGAGCTTTACTCCAAGAGAGGCGGCTAGAATACAAACTTTTCCAGAAAATTATTACTTCTGTGGTGGAAGAACTTCTCAATATCATCAAATAGGCAATGCAGTACCTCCTTATCTGGCTTACCAAATTGCATTATTGATAAAGAAATCGCTTAAAAACACATAAATTATAATTAACAAATTCTTATAAAAAAAAGGATTCGGGACATATTTGAGTTAAACAATCGTAAAAAAACCGATTGCCCTTTTGTTCACTAGGTTTTTAAGTGTTCATATATTGTTCACTAAATTAAATTTACAAAATTAGTAAAAACAAAAAACCTAGGTATATCAAGGAATTAAATGGCTCCGCGGGTAAGATTCGAACTTACGACCGATCGGTTAACAGCCGATTGCTCTACCACTGAGCTACCGCGGAATATATTTATATCTCTATACCAACGTATATCTATTTTGCCAAGTATTTCTATTAAATAATATATATGTTAATGTAGATTTATTATTTTTTTATAATTATTATTATTATATAATTTATGAATGGGGAGAAAACTAATGAACAATTTATTTAAAGTTAATACAATTCCGTTTAATATGAGGAATACAATTTCTTTGATATTATTAATAGCCTCATTCATCTTATTATATTTAGGCGTAACCGAACCAATGATGAAAATTTCTGCTGAATATGCTGGCCAAGAAGTTTTTAAGTATAAACAATCTATTCTTCAAGCGGTAGATACATTGTATGAGGGTGGTTATCTTTTAGTTGCGTTTTTAATATTATTTTTTAGTGTAATGATTCCAGTATTTAAAGGTATCGTGATTTTATGGGTATTTTTCTTTGGTGATGTTTCAAAAAAATCTTCGGCACATAACTTTATTTTTAGAATAGGTAGATGGTCAATGGCCGATGTATTTGCTGTTGGAGTATTTATTGCTTATTTGGGAAGTAAGGCCTCTAACATGTTAGATGCTAATCTAGAGATAGGTTTTTATTATTTTACAGGTTACTGCATTGTATCTTTACTATCTTTACAGGCTAAATCACGCTTAGATTAATAAGGCTTATTTTTTTAGCTCTACTTCTATAAATGTAAAGTTAAAATCATTATTATTAATGACGTTATGGTTCACGCCAACTTCTCGTGAATATGATTTTCCACTAATCAGACTTGCTTTTGAAATATTTCCTTTAGAATCTACTATAGTCAATTCACCAGTTGTCATTGGCACTACCACATAATTCATTTGGTGAATATGCGCGCCAGTCTCTGATTTAGGTGGGAAAAACCACTCTGTCACTTTAACAAATTCATTATCAATTTGAACAGTCGGTTTAGCCAGTAATGTTGATATATTATTTCTCCAAATACAAGTGCAGTTATTTTAACTTCTAATAATAAAGTCATTTTTACCAGATTCATCAATACCACTCATAAGATATAAAGTACGATGAGCATGATCTAAATTAAACTTTTTTTCTTGATCAGCAGCAAGTTTTCTATCAAATACTGATGTTGTTGGCATGTATCTGATAGTCATACCTCTTCTTGAGTAAGGAGAAGTGTTTACTCCTGATCCGTGAACTATATATACATCATGTAGAGCCATTTGACCTGCCTTTAATTGAAGCTGAAAAGCTTTATCTTCACTATATTCTGAAGGGTCTATTTCTTGGTTCAGTGTATAATTGTCAGTATTGTCAGTTATATGTTTTTTTAAATCTTTTCTCTTATGAGAGCCAGGCATATATTTTAAGCAACCATTTTCTATATTTGAATCATCAACTGCTAACCAGACCGTACAAGTGGCAAGAGGTCTAATAGGCCAATAAGCTCCATCTTGATGCCAAGGAGTTTCTTTTCCATTTATTCCTGGTTTGGCAAAAAAACTTTGATTCCAAACAGCTAAATTAGGTCCTATGACTTGTTTCACACAATTTAAAATTTCTGGGTCTTGAGCATATTTTATGAAATTTCTATCGTACTTAAGTAAAGTTGGACAATAATCTCTAAATTCTGGATGTTTTTTTAAAATATTGTCATGCATACTTTTGATTTCATCTAATTTTGAATTAGATAATTGATAATCTAAAATAGTAAATCCTTTTTCACTATATTCATTGATTTGTGTCTCAGTAAGCATTTATAATCCTAAAGTTTATTACTTAGAGTACATAAAAAAAAAGATTTAGTCTACTGACATTGGTAAGCTATTATCGTTAGCCCATTCTGATAAAGAAGCGTCATAGACTGAAACATTATTATAACCTAAGTTAGTTAAAATAAAAGCAATATTAGTCGCTGCTATACCTCCGCCGCAATATGCAATTACTTTTTCTTTTTTTAATACATTATATTTTTTAAATATTTCTTCTAATTCATTTAACGGTTTATATAGTTTTGTTTTATCATCAACCATCTCTAAGCTTGGAATATTTATACTATTTTTTATATGACCTGGACGACCATAATCAACAGAGAAAGTTCCATTATGTAAGGATTTTCTTAAAGCATTTATGATAGAAATGTTATTATTTGTGATATATTTTTTTACTTCTTCTTTTGTACAAAAAAAGCCATTTTGAGGCTCACTTTTGAAAATATTTTTTGGATAGTTTATATTATCTCTAGTTATTGGTTTATTCTCATATTTCCATCGATCAAAACCACCATTTAATATTGAAGCTTTATTAAAACCCATAGACCTCAACATCCACCATACTCGTGTTGCCCACTGAATATTATCTCTACTATATAATATTACATGAGTATCTTGCCCAATTCCTTTGTAAGACATTACTTTATCAAATGTATTTTGGTCGGGCATCATAAAACGATATGGGGTATTTTTTTTTGAAATATCATTAATATCTAAAAAGTCTGAATTAGGAATATGTTCTTTGTTATAATCCTTTATTCCTGACTCTATAGTGTATATTTTAGTAGGATGGTAATTAAGGTATACAGTACAATCAAATATTCGTAGGTTTTTATTATTATAGTTTTTCTCTAGCCAATCTGTTTCTACTAATAATGAATTATTAAATTCTTTATTCATATTAAATTACACCTTTTAGTTATGAAAAAATGATAATTTAGTATAAAGTTATTAATCTATATAAAAAAGTATTATTTAATTTATTTTGGGAGATTTTATATGAATTTATCAGGTCAAATTGCCTTAGTAACAGGTGGCGGAACAGGTATTGGTAAGGCTATTGCTAAAGCAATGCTTTCAGAAGGTGCAAAAGTCATAATTGTAGGAAGAAAAGAAGAAGTATTAAAAGAAGCTCAAACTGAATTAGGTTCTGGTACTGAAATAATGGTATGTGACGTAACCCAAGAAGAACAAGTAAATAAAGTTTATGCTGATATTATGACCAATCACGGTAGAGTTGATATTCTTATAAATAACGCAGGTATGGCTGCCAGAGCTAAGTCCTATGAAATGAGTTATGATATGTGGAAGAAAGTTGTTGATGTTAATCTCAACGGTGCTTTTTTATGTGCACGTGGAGCTATGAAAATTATGGTCAATCAAAAATCTGGAAGAATAATAAATATTGGAAGTATTTCTGGGCAAATGGGTAGACCTGAAAATGCACCTTATACTGCTACTAAGTTTGCAGTTGAAGGTTTGACACGAGCATTTGCACTAGATGGAAGAGATCATGGAATAGCTGTAAGTGTAATTCATCCTGGAAATGCCGCTACTAATATATGGAAAGGCAGAGAAGAAGTATCGGAAAGGGAAGGTTTAATTCCGTTGGAAGATTTAGGTAAGCTTGCTGTAACTATGCTTACTATGTCCCCAAACGTTAATATTTTAGGTTCTGTCATCCTCCCTATCACTCAACCATATTTAGGTAGAGGGTAAATTATATGGTGGAAGAAAAAGCTAATATAATTATTAAATGTAGAAATAATAATAATTTGATTCCAGATTTAAATGATAATATTCCTAAAGATGTTAATGAAGCATATTTAATTCAGGAGCATGTTATAAAAAGTTTTAATTATAATTCTATAGGATGGAAAGTGGGTTGCACGACAGAAATGGCTCAAAAGTTTTCAGGAATGACCGAGCCTTTTTCAGGAGTTATGTTTAAAGAAACTACTAGTTCAAGTCCTAATTTATCTATTAATAGTGATATGAATAAGCCAATTATTGAACCTGAATTATGTTTTGAAATAGATGGAGATGTGACCGATATAGGCGAATTATATAATAAAAACAATATATTAAAACATATAAAGTCTATATTGCCAGTTATTGAGATTGTGGATACTAGATATAAAAAAGGTTGGGATATTAAGGCGTTAGAAACAATATCAGATAATGGAGTTCATTCTTTACTAGTAAAAGGTAATGAATTATTGAATTGGCAAAGTTATGATAGATTGAACTCAGTAATTAATCTGTATATTGATAATAAGCTTGTATGTTCGGGAAGAGGAAGTAATGTTTTGAATGATCCTCTAAATTCAATTTGTTGGCTAGCAAATAAACTTATCAATAGAGGTAAATTTATTAAATCAGGTGAAATAATTACAACAGGAAATACATTAGATAAAGCAATATTTGCTGAACCAAATACCCTTATTTCCGCAAACTTTGAAGGCTTGGGAACAGTAAAAATGCAGTATTCCTAGTTTCCTTTAAAAATAGGATTTTTCTTATTTTTAAAAGCTTCAACGCCTTCTTTAGCGTCGTTGCTAGATGCAAGCATTTCTTGAACTCTATCAAATTCTGCTACAGCTGCTTCTCTTCCATTTTCTAATGCCAGTTTAGCACTTTTTATAGTTTCTTTTACGGCAAGAGGAGCCGCAGCAGAAATACTTTCTGCTATCTTTTTAGCGCGATGGAAAACTTTATCGGGTTCAACTACCTCTTGTACTATATTCATCTTTAAAGCTTCTTCACTATTAAATTCTGTTCCAGAAAGTAAATATTTCATTGCATTTCCCCAACCAGCTCTTTGAACAAATCTAATTGTTGCACCTCCAGTAGGCATAATCCCTCTAAGTACTTCCAATTGTGAAAATCTACAGTTATTTGCTGCAATAGTTACATCACAAGCCAAAGATAACTCTACACCATATGTAAATGTAATGCCCCTTACAGCGCATACAACTGGCTTAGATCTAATCAGACCCCTAAGACCTAGTGGATCTATAAGGTTTTTAGGGTGTAAATATTCTCTATTACCAGATTTCATGTAGGGTGCAATTTTTGGTAGATCTATACCTGCCGTAAAGTGCGGACCATGGCTAAAAACTAATGCACATCTTGCTTCCTTATTATTTTCATATTCCGTATAAGCTTCAGCAATTTGTTTAAACATTTCTGGTGTAAAACCATTTAATTTTGTGGGACGATCAATTCCAATATAAAAAATATCATTAATTAAAGAAGATGTTATCCTGCCTTTTTCTGGGTCTGCATCTGGCTTAGGTGCTAATGGAGTTTCATCAATATTCATATTAAACCTCAATTTTTTCTAGTGGATCATTTATTTCTTTTGGTAAAGATTTAAGAAAAGCTTTTCTTTTTTTAATTTTGCTATAATAATTTACAACATTTTTATATTCAGCAATTTTTATGAACATACTACCCATATGTATACTGTAACCTACAGCTGTATCAACTGCAGAAAAACCTGAATTTAGTAAATATTCTCTATCTTTTAAATGGTTGTCTAATACTTCTATAGCTTTCTCTAATCTTCTAGATTCTAACTTAATTACCACAGGCGACCTCAATTCTTCTGCAATTATAATATTTTGCTGAACTAAAGAGGCACCGTGTACAGCTATAGTCTCAGCATAGTGTAGCCATTGTAACCATTCGACATGTTCTGTATGACCCACACTTCTTCCAAGTTTATCTTCTTTATCAAAAACTTCACATAAATATTGGCATATTGCCCCTGACTCATAGAGAATCGTTTCATAATGAATTAAACATGGTACTCTCCCTAAAGGATGTACAGACAAATATTCATTGGATCTAGTATATTTTTGATCAAAAGGCATTTCTATAAGTTCAAAATCTATATTAAGTTCATATAATAGCCATAAAGATCTCATAGATCGCGCGTTAGGACAGTGATATAGTTTTAGCATTTATTAAAACCTCTTTTAAATTAAATTCCTCTTATGATCCCTCGATAAGCAGTCGTTCCATAAACTTCGAAAGTTAAAAGGCCTGCTTTTGCTAGTGGCAATTCTGATAATTTTTTTAAAGCAGTATCTTCATTTTCAGACTCTACAACACATAAAGCACCTTTTCCATCAGTTCTGCTATAAATTTCTCTAATAAAACCTTCTTTATATAATTTTAGAGCGTAATCTGCTTCTGGATCCATTAAAGGGGCAAAATCTTCCGCTGGTTTATCTGGATCTCTAGTTGCGACAATAAAAATTTTCATTTCTTACTCCTATTATTTTAGATTATATGAATTAATTTTATCAAAAAGTTCAATAAAATTTAATGCAGAAACATTAACTTTTTCATCTGCTATGAGATCAAAATCTTGATTAATTCCGTATTCTGTGGCTCTTAATACAAAAGCAGTTTTAAGGCCATATTTGCTTGCAGCTAATAAATCTTGATTATGGGCTGCAACAAGCATTACTTCTTCAGGTAAAAGTTTTAGTTGTTCTACCGCTCCTAAATATGTTTCAGGGTCTGGTTTATAATGCATAAAAGTTTCGGCAGAAAAAATATTATCCCATGGTAATTTTTGTAATTTTGCCATGTTAGTTAATAAATCTATACCTCCATTTGATAATGTTGAAATTGAATATTTAGATTTGAGTAAATTTAAACCTTCTATAGAATCATTCCATGGTCTTAATCTATGCCAAGCTTTATTAAGGTGCTCTATATTATTTTCTGTTAGACCTGTTATATTTAGTTTTTCTAAAATTTTAATTAAAGATTCTTTATGAAGTGTATCTAAATTTACCCACGCTCTGTCTCCATTTCTAACTTTATCCATAGAGGGCATATAATTTTGTCTCCACATATCTGTTAATGTTTCCCAATCTCCAGATATACCTGTACTTTTTTCTAATGAAAGACATTCTTCTATTACCGAAGATCTCCAATCTACTACAGTGCCAAACACATCAAATACAAGAGCTTTTATCAATCTATTTATCCTTAATTTAAAAAATATTTATTAATTTTAATCTATTATGACAAATCACACGTAATAATAACATAATTAATTTTTTATAAGGAATTTATAATGAGATTTTTTAAGAATTTATGTTTAGTTTTTCTGGTGTCAACTTTTTGTATAAGCAGTGTTTTTGCTGGCCCTGCTAATAAGATGGAGTCTGACAAATTAGTTAACTCTTACTTAGTTGTAGAAAAACTAGCTAGTGATGGAAACTTAAATGCAGTTAGTAATAAAAAAACTATGTACAGTTTTTTAAATGAGGATCAAAAAAAGTTAGTTAACAAGATTATCACATTAAAAAATGATAATAGATCAAGCTTATAATTACTTACTGGAAAATTCGTTATATATTTCACTAAAATTAGTATTTATATAACGTGCAGTCTCTAATAATTCATTTTTACTCTCCCAAGAATAAAGATATTTATAACATATATCTTTTGAATTATTAGAGACTATTTTAATTTTATTATATATATCAATATAATTTTCATCAGGTTCACTGATTTTAGATAAGAGAAAAATTAAACTTTCTTCTCCAGCTGGCATTGGCCTTTCACTTACTAATGAATTATCAATTGCGTGACATGTATGTTTTAGGTGTCTTAGAATATTGTCAGTATTATCAGGATGGTTAATAGAATATTGACTATGTTCTTTAATTATAAATATTATATCTTTTATTTCTTTAAATAAATTTTTTCTATTAGGAATAATTAGGTTTGTATGATTTTTTTTACACTTTCCATCAACTCTTAATGAATTATTACCATTTGGTCCTAAAGTTAACTGCATATTAGAACTAGTAAACTTTAATCTAACAAATCTACCCCCTTGAGTTGTTTGACTTCTCCACTTGCCATTAGCATAAAAATCTTGATTTTTTTGTATTGAAACTCTTAAATCTGCAGATCTTTTTTTATTGTCATAGTATAAATCTAGTGTTGCTCTATTAGAATCAATAAAATTTATATCCCAGTTTGCTAAAGTAGTAACTTTGTCTGTTCTAAGTACACCTTTACATTCAAAATTATAATATTTAATTGAATCGGCTTGAATTGCAGAAATGTTTAAGAAAAATGTTAATATAATTAAAGAAATGTAAAGCAGTATATTTATCCTTCTTTTAAAGCTTGATTTATTGATTTGTGAAAATGTTGAAGACCCGGTTCATTTTTACCAAAAATTAATTTTCTAGTTGGATCTGCATAAAATCCTTTTTGAACATCTTCTCCAAGAGGGAAATCTTCCTCTAGAACTACATCTATTGCTAAATTAAAATTATTATCCCAATGATTTTTTTCACTTTTAGTTATAGCCTTTTCTTTAGTAAATAAAGAAAGTGATATTTTAGTCTCATTTTCTTTATTTCCAGGTAAAATATGCCATACTTCTACATGTTCATGATGTGTCACTAAAATAGTATTGGGGAAGAGAGTAATTACTTGAATAGTATGCATCTTAAAGTCATTATTTGTTTTAAGTTTATTTTTTGATTTTAACATAGATTGTCTTGGTCCAATAATTCTTATATTCGATCCAAAAGAGTCAAATAAAGCTATGTCACTCATTATAATTGGAAAAAGTGTTTTATCATGTAAGCTATTAATGTGATATAGCTCTAAAAATGTATCAGCAGCTAATTTCCAATTCATATTAATATCGATTATTTTACTTTTATAAAAGTGATAATTTTTTAAATTATAGTCCTGTAATAATAAATCTAAGTGATTAATATTTTTCCTATATTTTACTTCGCTTTTTTTGTTCGAAGTAAGCCACAAGAATCCATTATGGTCATTAATGTTTAGCTCTGTTAAATTACATTTTTTCTTTTCTATACTCTCAAATGCATTTTCTCTAGGTCTTCCAATAAGTTTTCCTTCTAAGTTATAAGTCCATGAATGATAAGGGCATTTGAAAGAATAAGCTTTTTTTCCAGAATCTTTAGTTATTTTAGCACCTCTATGCGTACATATATTTAAATATGCGGCCACTTCAGTAGCTGTTTTTCTTACCACTAATATAGGAGTATCTATAAGCTGAATTGTAAACCAATCTCCTTTATTGGGAATAGTTGAAGAAACTCCAATACAAACAGGGTTATTTTTAAACAATATATCTTTTTCTCTTAAATTCCTTTTTAGGTCTATATATTCTTTTACGGGGTTTATATAAACATCAGTAGCGTAATCTGTCTCATGATTATTAATTAGAGTATATAGCCTATCTTTAACATCTAATTTACTGTTCATAAAATTTTCCAATATTATTATAATTGATAATATATTGTTTTTACTATTAAAAATAATATTTATAAAATAGTTATTATTGCAGACCTGAATTGCAATAATAACTATACTAAGATAGTTTTTGTAATTTGTAATTAATAATTTAGGAGATAATCATGAGTGATACTAGACCTATATGTATGATAACTGGCTTAGGTGAAGGAACTGGTGGTTTTACTGCTAAAAAATTTTCTAAAGAGGGTTATAGAATTGCTATGTTAGCTAGATCTTCTGAGAGATTAGAAAGGTTTGAAAAAGAACTTGAAGGTTCTAAAGGATATATATGTGATGTTTCAAATATAGATCTTCTTAAAGAGACTTGCTCAAGAATAAAAAAAGAAATGGGTTCTCCAGAAGTTCTTATTCACAATGCTATAAAAGGAAATTTTGATAGATTATTAGATGGTAAACCTGAGTGGTTAGAAGAAAATTTTAGAATAAACACAACGTCATTACTATATTTAGCTCATGAACTGATCCCTGATATGGTTAAAGCTAAGAAGGGTGTAATAATAGTTACTGGGAATACTGCCGCTAAAAGAGGTATTGCCACTACGCCTTATTTTGCTCCAACAAAAGCAGCTCAAAGAATTTTAGCTCAATCTTTAGCTAGAGATTTTGGCCCTAAAGGAGTTCATGTAGCTTATTTAATGGTTGATGCATCGATAAACACACCATGGACTAGAACTAGAATTCCAAAACAGATAGATCAACCAGATATAATTTTTGCTCAACCCGAAGATATAGCGGATGAGATATTTCATATAGCTAAACAAGAGAGGTCTGCATGGTCTTTCGATGTAGAAATAAGGCCAGATATAGAAGAATGGTAACTTAGTGATCTGTGTAATAATATTTTTCGTAAAGTATAATAAAAGAAAGGTATTATTATGAACAATTCAAAAGATTTTTTATATATAGGTGGTTACATTTTTTTATGCGTAGGTGCATTTTTTATGGGTGCATTTTTAATTTAATAAGGAACTATGC
>Ga0222719_10000218_pt1 | contig 57265 bp, 78 predicted proteins | sample C33_34DmetaG_FD_165039 | JGI IMG/M metagenome (GOLD analysis project Ga0222719, IMG submission 165039) | Estuarine water microbial communities from San Francisco Bay, California, United States - C33_34D | ecosystem: Environmental > Aquatic > Marine > Unclassified | place: USA: California...
TTGTTCACGCGGTTCACGTTCGTGTTGTTCACGCGGTTCACGTTCGTGTTCACATTCGTGTTCACGTTCGTGTTTCGTCGAGACGCGCTACGTTTTCTCGCAAGCATAATTGGTTCTCGAATTTTATGACCTTCGAGATACCGTTTCGTGGCATCCGCGAGTTGTGATTTTGTAAGTCCATCCGTGAGCGCGACACCCGCCTTCTTTGCGATGCGTTTCAGTTCTGAAACTTTGGAATCACTCGCAAATAGGATATCATAATCCTTTTGCTTCAGTCGTGATTTACCATCCACCATAAATGTTCTATTCCTACTGAGAACCAGTGGTGGAAGTGGGAGATTATCTTCCTGAATATCCGTGTACGCCTGACAGATCTTCTTACGAGACAAATTCAGGTCCTTACCGGTATTCTGTTTAATCATCTGGCGTAGGTTTTCTATATCAAGTTTTGGATCACATGCATCCATCCATACACTTTAGTATACAAAAACATTATAAATTATGACCAAGCATATATAACCGCACTTTATCTTCATATTCCATATTGAAATCAAATATATTAAAGTCTTCTATGTCTATCTGGTGCGATTTTATCCTGATGGAGTATTTTCCTCTATTTCTTAAAGTGGATGTGATGATCGTTTCGAGAAATTGTTTCGGATTATCGAGATCTTCTTTGTATTTTGGTATGACGTGAACTTTTATACACTCAATTTCGTGTGGTTTTTTGTCAAGGAATGGTAAGAGTGGTATTTCTTCTGCGACACCACCATCCACATACGTTCGACCTTCATATTTACCACATTCAAAAACGAGTGGAATGGCGATGCTCATACATACAGCGTCAATCACTTTCATGTCTGGGTGTGTATCTACGGAAAAGTATTCCGTCTTCGATGAGTTAAGACAGAACGCCGCGACATAAATCTTCTTTTTGAGTTCTTTAAATGTTGGATTACAACCACACACTTCGACGAGTTTCTTTCTGATAGGTTCCACGTCGACGAAGCCAAATTTGTTAAAAAAGAGTTCAATATTTACCTTAACAAATTCAGAGATGTCGAGTGACAATGAAATCTTGCGAATCTTGTCGACGGACATCCCCAAAGCTAAAAATAGTGCCAGGATGGATCCGGCAGAGGCACCGGATATCTCCTGGACGTCACGAAGTTCTTTATGTATTCTTTTAAGACGGCCAATCATGGCATAAATGCCCATGGCACCGGGTCCCAAAACCAGATACTTCATACCTATTAGTAGAATTGAGGAAATTGACGTCGTAAAGACGCAAAAATAATGGCGAACACGAGTGCGTGCACAAGAACAGATTGCGGACTAGTTTGTCCCGATCGAAGAATACCACCGGATCCCGGGGGCAAGGTCAAAAGAAGACCTGGACTCAAAGCGAGGAAGAGGGTCGTGGTCACGAGCAAATCAGCTTTCGTCACGACCAAGCCCATCACACGCGCGACCAACGAATACACCAAGAAGAACACGAGGGCGTGGAAGAAGATAGCCATTTGGTTCGTCTTACCATTGGTAAACTTGACAGACTTTCCATCCGTGGTGAGCAAAAGACCGGGACTGAGCGCCGCGAAAAGCGCGGTCGGGATGGCAACCTTTCTGGTCGCGATGTCGGGGAGCATTTAGTATATGCGTATATTATTTTGTGACGTGTGTGCTCCTATGAAATCGAGAAAGTGATCAAGTGTAGCACCAATCATGAATGTATGTTTCATGTTCATGTCTTCGATAGACTCCTGGAGCTTTTTCCAAATGTATGAAATATTTGGAATCACTGGGCAGTACAAGTACATCGGCGATTCGTCGTGTTCTTTGTAACAAAACTCCATAAAATCATTGAAGTTTCCTGCGTTAAATACGTGATTTTCCAGCCATGCGTCTCGAATTAAAAGATTCATAATATCCCATAATTCCCATAATTCATCCGAGTATTTCGATTCCCAGTCATGAATCGTCATTTGATCCTCTTCATCGTCTATCACGTCGCCGTGTTCATTTAATTCCACGTCGAGGTCATAGTTGCCGTCTTCTATATATTGGCTCCAAACCATCGTTCTTACTTATCTTCCTTAGGAGGCTTCTCTTTTATACCGGTTAACGAAAGCGTCACAGATTCTTTCGTCTTTAGGTTATCTTGAATCGCGTTAATGGCCCCTTCCACCTTGACCTCGTCACCACCAAAGAATTTCAAAAGGCCCTCCTTAATAGAATCCTTATTAACACCTGACTTACGGACACTTTTTCGCAAACTTATCTTCCCCTTCCTGAGGTTAATGGTATCAATGCCCTGATCAACCATGTGCTTCTTTACCGACTCTTTGAGTCGCTTTTCTTCCTGGTTGAGGACTTTGATATCAGCTTTCGCTTCAGAGAGTTGCTTACTGAGTTCAACGAGTTTCGAAACACTCGTCGAGAGTTCATTAGACACAGAAGACATAATTACCTAGTATTACTCTAAAATCTTTAAGCGCACAAACTACGCTGCATCAAATCCGGAGCAATCGTGGAGTTGTTCCACACGAAAGCATCCTTCGGGTTCGGCGGATCGGCGCGAATTTGTTGGTTGGCGTTTCTCAAAGCACCACCGGTCGTTTCCGGGAAGCCAATTTGTTGACGCGGGTCCAAGAAGTTTTGACCCTTGAGGATATCTTCCGGTGCAAATTCACCAAAGTCTTCCTGGGAAGCGACTTCACGGGGTAACAAGGAAGACGCAAGTCCAGTCCCAGCCTTCATTTGGCACTTACTCGGTGCGACATCCTTGCTGTCATAAAGGCTCGGCGCATACATGGTTTCTTGGATGCTGTACTTCGACTTGGTGGACTTCATCGTGAACAACAAATAAACAAGGACGGCCACAGCCGCGAGCATGACCAGCTGATTAGGGCGAATCTTCACCATCTTTTATTATACAGTATACAAATTTTTTTATTCGTCATCCTCATCTTGGAAAGCAAATTCTTCTGGATAAGTCTCTTCGGGCTGGGGTGGAGGCTGGACCATCTTGACCTGGACAACATTCCATACCGGACCGAAAGCCTTCTTCGCAAACCACAATCCGGCAAACTCGAGAATCACCGAGCAGTCACTTTCAGTCGTGAGCGTGCTGAAGTCGGTGAGTTCCTGATCCGCGGTGAAAACCTTCGTCGGTGCAATCTTATCCGCTGAAACCTGATTGTCCGTAACGCTCGCGGTATACGCAGATTTGACCGTATCTTCGGTAAGTGACTTACCAAACCAAGATTTGGAGTTTTCGACGGCGGCCTGGATGTTTTGTGCGTCAAGTGCTTGTACGCGTTCGAGATTTCTTTCGGATACGACATCAAGGGTCACCTCGGTTTCAGTGAGACCGGTCACCTTTACCTTGTTCAGCTGAACAAAGCACTTCTTATTGTCATCTTTGGTCGCCTTAACAAAGTAGAAACCTTCGTCGTCCTTGGTGGGAGTATCGTATAACATTATACCGTACATTGTACTTATTTCTTTAAACCAACGAAAGGTATTTGCGCTGCTTTTAAAAGTACTTGCTTTGGAACCCAATTATCTCTGGTCGGCCTGTATCCATAGAGGGTTTTCAAAATATTGAATTTTTCTGGAATCTTTCCACCTGTCGATGGCCTGAAATTGTATTCATTCTTCACATAGTTTTTATTCTTTGATGTTCGCCAAATCCGATCATTTATGTTAAAACGCTGATTTCCTTTCGTCTTCTGAAATCCTGGAACACTCACACCTTTCGTGGAAGCCTTGAGACCGATAACGAATTGTCTTGATAGACGCTCTTCGTCTGGGGGTGTCGTGTACGTGAGATATTTACGCGGGTTCACCGCCGTCGCGGCTTTCATATTCACGCGGCCGTCGGTCTTTCGTCGACGTGGTATAGTCATGGGGAGTTTGTGAATTTTCTGATAAATGGATTCAATCGTATCACTTGAGTTAATGGACACATTACTCGAAATAATTTTGGATAATTTTACCATGCGCTGACGATCCTTTTCACGCTTTTCTGGACGAAGACCAAGCTTTTGCATGAGATAGACGTCATCGAGTAAAAATCGTCGACCTGCAACATAGATTCGATCATCGCGTACGATTGTACCAGTAAGTCTGTTTCTATAAGTGACACCCTTCTTTTTTGTTTCGACAACTTCAAAACCAAATTCACCTGGACGCATAAATGGAATATCAAGAATGCCTCCGATAGTCTTCTCGACAATTTGCCCCTTCGCTGGTGAAAAATACCGAGTCTTGAGATCGAGTGCAAAGAGTTCAACATCGATGAATACGTTCATTTTCGATGGTTCGGGACCATCGCCACCTTTTTTCTTCTTGATGAGAATGTACCTACGAGTCACGAACGGCCCCTTTTCAGCGAAACCAAATCCCAGGAATTTTTCAAGTTTCGTCTTTTTCGAAAACCTCGATCGAATTTCCCGGTCGTATTTTGATGCGATTTCACCAAGTTTATTCCACAACAAAACTTTGATAGCTTGAAGTTTCCCAAAGTACTTTGAATCGTATTTGAATCTCGGAACGAATTTGGTATCTATATCACTCGTGATAATTCTATCTTTGCGTTCAATGTAATAATTGAAAGCCTCACCACCAGAGATCACGAGGTCGCCACTCGTTTTCAAGAAATCAGAAAGTTCACCAACCATTCTATAGACAATGTCACGGATCGAGTCGGTTACGTATGCGTAGACTATCTTTTCCATCGAGTCTTTCTTGTGAAGTCTATAGAGACGCTTTCTAAAATTTGCTACATCGTCGTTCTCGTAATACTTCTTCAGTGTGGCATCATTGAAGAATAGATTCTTCAACATGAACCGATTGATGACGGCCTCTGAGTAAATGCTATCGTCCATTATAATATTGTGATATATAAAAATGGAGTGTGAGAAGCTCGAGTGTGATGTGATTGACGAATGTAAATGTTATGCCATGAAAGGTGAATCGTATCCATACGAAAAACAAATCTGTGGAGTTCGTCGAGGAAAGCGTGTATTCCCATGTAACCCGGGATGTTGTTCCGGTGGATGCCCTGGGCAGTGTAAAGGTGTCCGTCCCAGACCCCCATACAAAGTAACAGACGACTTTTTCACACCATTCCAAGTCGACATTCCGGCATACCTTAAAATTATCCTTGTGGTTCTTTTAGGTCTGGTCATAATGAGCACACTATCATTACGAAAATGAGACTTAAAGATGAGGCGTCTTACAAGGATATAAGATGTCTCTTGAAACTATCCAATCTGAACTCACCGCTCTCCGCACCGAAGTTAAGTCTTTGACGAAGCTTGTCCGAAAGGTTAAGGCGAAGCAAGACGACCCGGACGGAACCAAGGCTGCTGAGCGCGCGAAGAACAATGGTTTCAACCGCAAGCAAAACGTCAGTGACAAGCTCCGCGCTTTCATTAACCTTCCGGCGGAAGAAATGATTTCCAGAAGCGAAGTGACCAAGGCTATCACCAAGTACATCACCGATAACGGCTTGAAGCACCCGGAAAATGGTCGTGTGCTTATCATGGATGAAAAGCTTCGTGATCTCTTGCAACCGGGTGATGTCCAAGTCACCTTCCTCAACTTGCAAAAGTTCTTGAGCCCGCACTATGTTAAGGCTTAAACAAATAACACACTAATGAAATAACATGAACATCAATAAGTCCATGATCGAAGAACTTATTGGTACAAAGCCAACCAAGTTGGATTTGTATCAAAAAGCCTTCACGCATAAATCAGCCCTAAAGGAACACGAAGAACTCACGGGTTCCTTTGAGACTTTAGAATTCATAGGCGATTCAGTCTTAGGATTTGTGATAACGAAATACTTGTATGACAGATATGAAGAGAAGCAAGAAGGCTTCTTAACGAAAGCTCGAACACAACTCGTTCGAGGAGAAACACTCGCATCCATCGCGAAAAAGCTTGGACTTCATGACCACGTTCTCATGGACGAAAAGGGTATGCGAAATGGATGGAATAATAACCCAAAAATTCTTGAAGATGTATTTGAAGCCTTGATTGGCGCTATTTACATGGATCTTGGATTACTACATGCGAAACAATTTGTTTTATCGATCTATGAAGATTCACAACTCGTAGACATGAAGTCTATTATGGTCGATAACAACTACAAAGACCATCTCATGCGATATACACAATCAAACAACTTACCACTTCCAGATTATCGCGTGACATCTCAGATTGACGGTGTTTTCACGGTTGACGTCTTCGTAGATAATGTATTTTTGGGACGGGGATTTGCAAAGAGCAAGAAGCGTGCCGAGCAAAATGCAGCGAAAGCTTTTTTTTACCCGCCCCAGCTTAAAAGATAGATTCATTGATAGATTACTATGCACCCAAACGTCGAAGCACTTATCGCGAGGGAATATGCAGCCCAAAAGAGTCAAGAATGGCTCGCGCTTCGTGGTAATATGCTGACTGCGTCAGATGCCGCGACTGCTATCGGGAAAAATAAATACGAAACACCACACGGACTATTACTTAAAAAATGTGGTCTCGGTGAGAAGTTTACTGGGAATGAAGCCACACGCCACGGTGAAAAGTATGAAGACGAAGCTCGTATTCTCTACGAAGAGAGACACGGTGAAGTCGTCCACGAAATTGGTCTCTGTCCTCATCCAATCCACACGTGGTTGGGTGGAAGTCCCGACGGTGTGTCCGAATCCGGAAAACTCGTAGAGATCAAGTGTCCCATGAGTCGACAGATTTTACCGGAAGTGCCCGAACATTACATGCCTCAATTACAGCTATGCATGGAGATTTTAGACTTAGAAGAAGCTGACTTTATTCAATATAAACCAGCAGAAACAAATTGGCCTCGTCCAGAGGAGTTTGTGGTCGTCAACGTGAAACGAGACCGTGAATGGTGGAATACGTATCTTCCAGTCATGAAGGAATTCTGGGATAAAGTGGTATATTATAGGGAGCATTTGGATGAGCTCCCTAAGCCACAAGATAAACCAAAACGCGCGCCCAGAAAGAAGAAGGAGATTCCCATTGAAATTCAAGTTGATCCCGACGATACATACCTAAGTGACTGAACATTCTTCAAAAGTCATGCAATCATGTCGATCGAAGACCAGTACATCAAAGCGAAGAACCGCCTCAATGGCCGTCTATTTGCGCCTTATCAGAGTGAAGGCGTTCTGTGGATGCTTTCCATGGAAAATCAAGTACACGGACCGAAGGGTGGGTTCTTATGTGACGAAATGGGTCTGGGTAAAACCGTGCAAGTCGTTTCAACGATTCTGGGGAATGAAAAGAGACGAACGCTCATCGTTGTACCCAAATCTATCGTAACGCAGTGGGTTCATGAGATAAAGAAGTTTGCACCCGATCTTTCGGTCGGTGTGTATGATGGTTCAGACATGCTTCGATATGATGTGGTAATTTGTTCATATTCACTCATCATCAATGATGGTCCATTGCATCGTATTTCATGGGATCGCGTCGTCCTTGATGAAGCACATGAAATACGAAACCGTGCATCGAAAACGTTTAAGAGTGCTCGGGCGCTTCGCACGAATATTCGATGGATCGTCACTGGGACACCCGTCTTTAATTCAATGAACGACTTCGTATCTTTGTGTGAATTTTTGGGAATCGAAAAGACACTTGTCCAAGGCATGACGAGTAAGATTAAAGATATTTATATTCTTCGACGAACAAAAGAAGATCTTGCAAACATCGATAAAAACCTCGAACTTCCACCGTGTTCGTTTGAAAATGTAGAACTTGAGATGTTTTCAGATGAACGAAAGTTGTATGAGTTCGTATTTAAAGATGCACAAGATACAATCAAAGATATTTTCAAATCGTCCCTAAATATCAATGCAAAAAATATGGCGATTCTTGAGTGTTTGTTACGAGCGCGTCAGTGTATGATTTGGCCGCAGATGTATCTCGATGGTATGGCGCGTAAAAATAACACAGAGCCTGAACGATGGATTGGGCGATCAAATAAGATGGAAACACTTTTTCGTATGATTCAGGGTCATCCAGACGAAAAGACACTCGTGTTTTGTCAGTTCATGGGTGAAATGAATTTCATTCAAAGCGTCCTCAAGGAGATGGGATACACCACCTTCAGAATTGATGGATCGTGTTCAAACGCTATGCGTCAACACGAAGTGGAATCGTTTCGAAAAGCTCAACCAGGTGCCATATTCATTATTCAGATTAAATCGGGTGGTCAGGGACTCAATTTACAAGAAGCCACGCGCGTGTACATCACGGCACCATCTTGGAATCCGGCGACCGAACTTCAGGCGATTGGGCGCGCACACCGTACAGGACAAACACGACCTGTCTATGTGAAAAAACTTATATACAAAGAAACGGACGAATTCATCAGTGTCGAAGAAGAAATGATGGCACTCCAGGGACACAAGTCCCTCGTATGTTCACATGTACTCAACGATCAAAGACTTCAATCACAAATTCCCGTGAAGCGAACCTGCGAAAAAATCTCAATTCTCGACATCAAAAAAATTTTCAGAGCATAGACTATATTACAATGTCTACTATCGGAAGCCGCGCTGAAGTGTTCCATGGTACTGCCGACAAGACCTCGGGTGGTCTTACGAAGAAGGATCTGATGATGGGTAAGGATGGTCGCATCAAGAGCAAGGCTGCGCACGATGCCGCCATTGTGCGTATGAAGTCTGAAGGTAAGGGCGCCATGGTCAAGGTGTTCAAGCCGAAGAAGGGCAAGTTCGCGCTTCAACCGAAGCAGGGTACGAAGGCGTACGAAAAGAAGATTAAGAAGATGGAAAAGGAAAGAAAGTAATTTCTCAATCTATAGTAAATGACACTCGCAAAGTGGGATGAGTCTGTTCGTTTAGCAAAGATTCAATTGGGTATGAACCCAAACACCTTTGTTAAAATACAGGGAAAGTTACTCAAGGAAGCTCAGAAGATTTATCATTTACTTCTATTAGCTGATTAATTTCTTATTATAAGATATAACAATGTTCAACCGTATGAAAGCCGCTGCTGCTCGCACACGAAACGCCGCGAAGGCGACCTATGCTCGTGTTGCCCCGATCGTCGCAAACAAGGCCCGTCGTGCCGGTGCCGGTATGAAGAGCTTTGGTATGGCCGCTGCCAACAAGGCTCGTGCCACGTATGACAAGATGCGTCAGGGTAAGAACGCCCCGGCCGTCGCCCCGACGCCGTACGTCGACAACAACTCGCGACGTATTTACAAGACGAACACCGGCGCTGTGTTCTCCAAGGATGCCAATGGCAACAAGAACTACAAGCCGGTTGCGGGTGCCATCAAGAACGGTGCGAACGCGCCGACTGTCTCGATTAACGCGGCAAATGTCAAGACTGTTCCGGTGAACATTCGTCCGACGAACAATGTCAAGCCGCTCCCGGCCGCCTAAACAACAAATTGAAACCCCTTAAGTCTTTGTGGTTCAAAAACCATGAGATTATACAATTTCCACGTAATACCAAACTTTCTGTTCAAGAAATATACACTATTGAGTTCAACAATAGCGAGTCCTGTATTCCTTGCATAGAGCCCATTTTCGGCAGAATCACCAAGCATATTCTTTTCAGGGTCACACACCGATGCTTTGATATCACCGTCGATCGTCGTGTCGACCTTCACACGAAACTTTGGTTCGCGGTCAGGAGATTCCTTAATGTTCGAATTAAACATGGGTACGAGTTCATCTTTCGTCATAGTCTTACCGAAGATGGTTTCACTCTGTTCGGCAACGCTTTCGATGATTTTATTTTCAATCGCACGTAAAGTATCGTGAAACTTTTTTACGTAGTTACCTTCTTCATCGTGTCCTTTCATAGAAAAGTCAATGTTGTACTTTGTCTGACCAACTTCGGGTGTAAAACCAGAGACTCCAAAGGGCATGTACATTCTCGGGGTCGTGATTCGTAAAGGTTTTCCATCTTTCGTTGACAATACAATTTTCCTATTATTGTAATTGGCAATCTCAAGAATATCCAACGCGTCGACAAACTTTGCCATTAATGTATTACAATCATTCGTAAACTTTAAGCTGAACAAGCGACGCATTCCGGTTCAAGGCTGAATTGAATCGGGCGTGCCTTTGCTTTAGATCTCAAATAGTACATACCCGTCTTGAGTCCTTGCTTCCATGCGTACATGTGCATTGAAGACAACTTTGAGAGTGTTGGACTTTCCATGAATAGATTCATACTCTGAGATTGGTCAATGAAACGACCACGATCCGCAGCCATATCAATGACATCCTTCATTTTGATTTCCCAGACTGTGCGATACAAGTTCTTAATGTCATCGGGAATATCCGTAATGTTTTGAATGGAACCACCCGCCTTCACCATGAGATCCTTCATGTCCTTTGACCAAAGACCAATCTTCTTGAGATCCTCAACAAGGTGCTTATTGACAACGACAAACTCACCCGCGAGGGTACGTCTCAGGTAAATGTTTGTCGTGTATGGTTCAAAGCACTCATTATTGCCCAGGATTTGCGCGGTGGAGGCTGTGGGCATTGGAGCCATGAGGAGACTGTTACGAAGACCCTTTTCTTTGATCCGTTCCTTGAGCGCGTCCCAGTCGTAGTGAAGCTTGGTTTCACCTTCCCACATGTCAAACTGGAGAATGCCTTGGGACGCGGGAGAACCCTCAAATGTCTCGTAAGAGCCCTCAACCGCCGCCAATTCACAACTCGCCTCCAGGGATGCGTGATACATGGTTTCAAAGATACGAGCATTCATCTCCTTGGCTTCATCTGAATCAAATGCGTAGCGGCACAAAATAAATACATCCGCGAGACCTTGAACACCCAAACCAATAGGTCTGTGTCGCATATTAGACTTTCGCGCAGTCTCAACGGGATAAAAATTTCTGTCAATGACTCGGTTTAGATTTTTGGTAACAATCTTTGTGATTTCATGAAGTTTTTCATAATCAAAAGTGCGAGTCTCTTCATTGACATACTTTGGAAGGGCGATTGATGCCAAATTGCAAACAGCCGTCTCATCCTTATCAGTGTACTCTAAAATTTCTGTGCATAAATTTGAACTCTTAATCGTCCCCAAGTTCTTTTGATTGCTCTTCTGGTTACACGCATCCTTGTAAAGCATGTACGGTGTCCCCGTCTCCGTCTGTGACTTGAGAATCGCCTTCCACACCTCCCCAGCTGGAACTGTCGCATTGGCTCGACCCTCTTCCTCGTACTTTGTGTAAAGTGCCTCAAACTCTTCACCTACGGCATCCGAGAGACCCGGTGCTTTGTCTGGACAGAAGAGAGACCAGTTACCACCTTCTTCGACTCGCTTCATGAAAAGGTCTGGGATCCATAGAGCAGAGAAGAGATCACGGCAACGCGCTTCTTCATCACCTTGATTGAGGCGCAATTCGAGGAACTCCATAATGTCCGCATGCCACGGTTCGAGATACACAGCGATAGATCCTTTACGACGACCAGCCTGGTTCACATAGCGCGCTGTGGCGTTAAATACACGAAGCATGGGAATAATACCGTCTGACTGACCATTTGTCCCTCGAATACGAGACTTATTGGCTCTTACATCGTGAATGTGCATACCAATACCCCCAGCCCACTTTGAAATTTGTGCACACTCCGTAAGAGTTCCATAGATACCATCGATACTGTCACCCTTGTTTGCAATCAAGAAGCAACTCGACATTTGTGGTCTTGGAGTCCCAGCATTGAATAAGGTTGGTGTCGCGTGAATGAAGAGACCCTGACTCATTTTATCGTATGTTCCAATGACGGAATCTATATCGTCCCCGTGAATACCAATCGCGACCCGCATGAACATATACTGGGGTGTTTCCATGAGAGTTCCGTCGAGACGTTGAAGATATGACTTTTCGAGTGTCTTCAGCCCAAAATACCCAAAATCATAGTCACGTTTGGTGACGATATCATCCCTGACACGCCCGGCAATTCTTGCAACGTCTTCAGTCACGATCCCAGCTTTCGCGAGTTTTTTCATTGCGATGTGAAAATTATTGGGTGCAGATTTTTGAATATTACTGGCAACGATCCGTGTCGCGAGTATTTCATAGTCAGGATCCGATGTAATCATCCCTATACAAATCTCAGCGGACAGTGTGTCGATTTCGTGTGCGGTAATACCATCATACAGGGACGATGCGACCTGTTGTGCAACCTTTGACGAATCGCAATTTTCGGAGAGTCCATATGTTAAATTCTTGATCCTATTGGTGACATTATCAAATTTCATATCCTCAATACGACCTGAGCGTTTTATGACTCTCATGTTTACTAACTATTCCAAGGGTTTTATTTTTAACTTACTTCCTGCGACACTCGATATCGGTACTTCTGACACGCACGGGACCAGCAATCTCAACCTTTCGGTTCGGCTGGAGAAGGTACGTATTCACGTTGAACGGTCCTTCTTCGCCCGGTTTAGAAATCGGTGCATAAGAGCCAATGAACGGTTCAACGCTCTTAGACGGAAGACGTTCCTTGTTATCAGGCTTGGTATTGTATGTCCCATCAAAGTCAGCGAGCACAAACATAATTTAATATGTACCAACAGTTTTTTTTCCGACCTTATATTAAATGTGTGACAATCTTCACCTCAATTCCCTGAAGCAGTGTCAGACCCCACTGAACACACTCTTCTTTTCCGAGTTCAACACGAACATTCTCCAGCGGGCAATCAGGCAAGAGTTTAAGAATAAAACTGAAATTTCCATCGATTACCAAAACAAGGACGATTTATATGGAATCATGCGTGTTGTTTTCATTAACAACGCTGGTAACCACTTTGAAAAGGTGAATGATCAAGTCAAACAAATGAATACACGTGTCATTCAAACGGCGATGTCACAAATTCAGAGTGGTGTATCTCAGTACATGGGTTTTATCCGTGATGTTGACACCGTGAGCATCCCCTTGGCTCAGCCCATCAACACGAGCACATATGGTAAAAAGATTGACCTAAGCGCAAAGGTGGGTTTGTAAATTGTACAAATGTATAGATAAAGTCGCAAGACTCGATGATTCCATTGCACCGATGATTTCAATCGCATTCGGAGAAATGCGGTTCATATCCCGGATTCTCTTAATACTGACTTCAATCAGTCGCTTCATTCGAGCGATTGAGAGATCGCTTTGGTCGTAATGCACTGTTAAAAAATCGTACACATCATGCAATTTCTTAACACTGTGATATAAATGTACCGGTAAGTAATCCATTATAATATACATGGCTATTATTTACGCCGCCATTTCGCGGGAATTGTTTCGACACCTGGGGCATACTTTTCACTCGCCTGAAAACGAAGGCGATACATAATAGAAATGATAATGATCAGGGAGACAATGGACACGATGGACATTCGATCAATGTTGTTAAGGGTCATTTGATATCTACAAAGATTTAAAGTTTTTAGTCGTGGTTCAAATAAGATGAGTCTGAATTACTACAAAGACGAGACCGAAAAAGTGTGTAAATCTAAAGGCTGGGACCGTGCTGCGATAGACACGGTATGGTTACTTCTTACCGAAGAAGTTGGTGAGCTTGCGTCGGCGATTCGTCAACAGAAGAAAACGTACAAAAAAACAAATCTAAAAAAAGACAGAGGTACGGATGTCATGATGGAAATGGGGGATGTGTTTAGTTATCTCTTTCAATTGGCGCATATGCTTAATGTTGATCTTGATAAGATGTGGGAGGAACACAGACAAAAACTCAAGACCAAAAAATATAAAATATAGCCTACTATTAACTATGAGCAAGTACATGCTTTGTGATCAGGATGCGATCAATGACGTGAACCCATTCGTGTCTCGCGATTTTTCTTTGCCGGGTGGCGTTCGGCAGCTCAGCTCTTTCGCTGATCGAAGCCTCGTCAAAGAGAAGTCGGGTATGGATGTTCAGGATGAAAGAAGTCCCTTTTGCGAATACGCGCGCACAGGTGGTTGGCGTACGAAGGACATGTGTGAACCATCAAAGCCGAACTGCTTCGATGATCGACCTCTTTATCCAGAAAGAAATATCGATTATGGGTTCGTTGCACACGCAAACCCGAATCACAGACACAACAATCCTAAATCTCCCATGCGTTTTGATTTTAGACATGCTCTTATTTTGATTATTTTGATCATTGCAATTCTATTAATTTTAAGACGTTAAATAATCGTAAAAGATTTTTCGTCGACATTGTTCGTTCGATGACATCCGGAAGAACTTCTCGACAGAAATATTCTGCATATTTTCTTTGCCAAGGACTCTTCTTGTTAATGAACGAGGGTGTAAATGTCGGATCAATGATCTTGACCGTATTCATGACACGAATGTACGTTTTTATGTCCACGATTCCACAGAGAATATTCTCGAGTGCAATCGTCGCCATTTTAACACGTGTTTCATGTGTCGGTTCAAGCATCGTTTCGAGGAAGTTTTCGTACTGAATGGATTGTTTTCGAGAGACAATTTCGGTCCAGTCACCCCGGGGAGTTGTGTTTAAGTAATCGACAAAATCGATGTACCCACGCCCGGGTACATATTTTAAGTAGTTAATTTCAACATAGGCGAGATCGGATTCAATGTCATGAACGACGAGTGCTCTCTTTAAAAAGGAACTCATATCTTCAAATCCACTCTCTTCTCTAAACCATTTATAGATGCCTAAGTGCCATTGGTTCATGTGTATTTCAAGCTGAAAACATGAAATACACAGGCATCGCCAATAACACGTTTTCTTATCTCCTCACGCTCGATGAGTTTAGGGATAAAATGCCAGAAAATACGAAACCATCGTGGATAAAGATTACAACGATCACGATGATTTCCAATTTCATTGAAGAGATTGACATTAAAAAACTCCGCGCCGCATTCGAGAAGCTCGGGTCAATCAAACTTCGCAGAAGTGGCTCGAAATTTGATGGTTTTGAATGGAAACTGAAACCAACGACATTCTTTAATCAGATTACACTCACATACGAAGACGTTTACAGTACAAAGTCTATCAAAGTTTTTCCAAATGGAAGCATTCAAGTGGCTGGGTGTTCCGATCTTTTTGATTGCAAAAGAATCATTACACAACTCACATACATCTTGAAAGTGTGTCTCAACATGAAGCGCGAAGTGTCACCCGATTCGTTTCGTATCGTCATGATCAATTCCAATTTCAGTCTCAATTACAACATTAATCTTATGATGGTGGCCAATCACTTTGAAAAACACAACAGACTCTTCAAAGTGTCGTTTGAACCGGACAGGTATTCCGCTGTGAAAATCAAATTTAAACCCGCAGAAGAGATGAAAGAGATCACGACGAGCATTTTCTCAACCGGGAAGATTATCATCACTGGCGCCGAAACACTCAAAGAAATCGTTTTTGCGTACAACATCATCAATCAGCACATCAATGAAAATCCAGCCATTCGAGTGTCCGAGACACTGGAAAAGGAAAACTTTGACGTCTTCCTCGGATATAAATGTGAAACGCTCATTCCTAGAATCAGGGAAAGGGGATTTCACTCGTGGTTGCGCACCGTCGAGAACAGGCCAATAAATTTCTAATGTAATATTAACAAAATGTCTCAACGACTTGGTATGGCAGACGGACGATGCTTCACCATCAACACGTCTTCTCAATTGCTCAACAATAAGATCATGGAATCCAATAAGGTTCCGCTCGTCGACAATTACGCGTACCGTCAACTCCTTCAAAGAAGTGGTCCGAATTTGATTGATCAAATTCAATCGACGCAAGACACCAACGATCGTTGCTCGTCGTGTGACAGACCTCTGTGAGTAAAATGTGGTAAAAAAGTTTAATGCACTACTCCAGGATGAGCACGTGTTCTATATGTCTTAATCGGGTGAGATCACAGAGGTTAAATCCACCTATTCGATGTGGACATATATTTCATTCAAAGTGCCTGGACGATTGGAAAGAGAAAGGTAAGAATACATGCCCTTTATGTAGGAAGGTATTCGACGTTTCACAGTTCAAAGTCACATTGACAATACAGAATAATTATGCAGCCACATCGAACAGTATATCACTGAACGAAGACGTCATGTTTAACGTGATGGATCTGTTTGATATATCTTTTGATGTAGAAAATACTATAGATTTAGACAGTCTTTTGACGGACCTTGGGGTGAGTCTTACCGACTTTGATGCCTCGATCACGGACACAGAATGAGCTACAATATTTACTGTAATTCAAACCAGGATAGTTTCTAGACGCCTTTCTCGGATCGGTAATAGCCTTTCCTTTCGCATCAGTCAGAAGTGGACCCGTCGCCCATCCACGCTTGTGACTGAAGACGTTCGCTTTAAACACGATGCGCTTACCCTTTTCAACCTTTCCAGCTTGTCTGATTCTTGATTCGGGAACCTTGAAAAATTTCGCAATGCTTTTCACCGTGTCACCCTCTTTGACTTTGTACTCGACGACACCGTGTTGTACATAAAAGTGAAAATCCCCTTGACGGATATAATTCGTCGGACGCCCAGGCGACACAAACATCATGACCTTGAAATATCCTTTTTTGCACTTTTCATTACCTTTCACTGGGTAGACCTTTTTGGGGTTGTCGGAAACAACGCGTTCCGGGAGACTTTTACAGTGTGTATAGTTATGTGGTCTATTTGACAGACCAGATCTATCACCAGGAATTGACTTCTGGTAACGGTAGGCTTCATAATCCCCAACAGCATAGGCATAGCAGTTATTATTGCCAATACCAGACGACGTGCCCCAACGTCTATTTGTAAACTTTCTTTCGGAGCCACTCAGGGGAAGTGGTGCCATTTACAGTTGACTCAGAAAAAAATATGGATACATAATAAATGTTCAAAGAAATCGTCAAGGCCGAAAACAAGTCCGACGTCATCACCGAAGCTCTTGTGTTCCTTCTCAATATCTTGATCGGAACCTTCCTTCTTCGCGTGTTCTGGAACCGCTCTCTCGCCAAGCACATCACCGTGCTCAAGCCGATCTCGTCGCTCTTTGACGCGTTCGTGCTCTCCGTGTCTATCGCGGCTGTTCGTGGTATCTAAACCTCTTTATAGCCCTTGTGACGCACACCTTTAGGACTGACGAGGGTCGGAAATGCATCCATACCTTCGCACTCATTTTTATCACAGTCGACAAACACGAATGGCTTACCAGCCTTTTTCATGTAATCTAACTGTTTACGAGTCCATCCACATCCCATGGTCCCGTAAATTGTCCAAGGTTTACCCCTGGGAATACGCGTCGGTACTCGAGACAATATATATAACGCAACGAGAAACAAAATGACGAATACCAACATATCTTAATATAGTATATCTTTACATATTTTTTATGAACTTACACATTTGTTCCTTGGTCAATTTTGGATCCAACTTGAACATCTTGACAAGGTCTTCTTTCTTGTAGAGACGACACTTACGTTTTTCAATCTTGAGGTCACCATTCTTATTGATGAATACCTTGGGTCCTGGCTTAATTCTCTTTTCAATCTCTTGAACTTGTTGCTTTACAGTTGGACTACGCCTGGCGACCGCGATACCAGGTCTCTTTGGTGGGCGGACCTTCTTTGCGGCTTCTTTTTCGAGAACAGCCTTGGCGCGACGAATGGCACTCGCAGTAGCGGGTTTGACGACAACTTTTGGTTGTGGTTTGGGTGTCATCACCTTCTTTTTAGGTAAAACTCGTCTAAGAATGCTAACTCTCTTCTTTGATTGAAGGAATGGGTGATTCAAAATTTGATCATAGGTGGGAAGATCTTCGTGCTTCACGGGGCGAAGACGTCTAGATGTAATATATGGATTGGTTGAACCAAGGTATTTTTCTGGAAACAAATCTTTTATGAATTGCTTAACCTTTGTCAATTTTGTGTAGGTATAAATGATATTCATAATGTAATGAACATCATACATGTAATGTGATCCCACATAAATACCAACATTTTTGAATTCGCCACTTGTGACATTTGGATTTCTAATACCTTCAATCGTTGAAAGACCAAAATCAATAATGATTGGTTTGTTACCTTCCAATACAAGGATATTGTTCCAGTGAAGATCGTGATGTCTAAACTTTGGATACTTTTCGTGGATTCTCTTCAAGTTCTTAACGAGTTGTGAAATCAATTGACGGTAATCGTTGGTCGTGTGTTTATTATGTATCCATCTCGAAAGTGGTTCGCCTTTCACGTATTCAAAATAAAGAACGTCTTCATTATTACACGATTTAAAGTGGTACATACGAGGTACACCCATACCTTTCAATTTCTCCGCGATACGATATTCCATTCGTGCGGAAGATTCACGCGTGACCTTGACAGCAATTTGTGTTTTGCACAAATCATCGAGACAACCATAAAACACGGCGCCGAACTCACCCTGTCCAAGCTTTCGGAGGTTCTTACCCTTTTCAATACGAAGACTCACATTTGAGAAAAGTTCTTTTGGGTTGCACGCCTTCTTCCCACGCAAATATTTCTTGAGTTCTTCACCGACCGCGTTCTTCTGAGCGTCGGTCTTGGCATTGTTGGCGATGTGGACGAGATTCGCAAGCTTTACCATACTTATTACAAACTAAGAAAAGTTTCTCCGTGTTGTGTCATCATCTCTTCTTCTATATCAGCATCTTTGATGTAGCCCTTGAGCAAGTCTAAAATTTCTAAGTTTTTCGTGGCCACAGCACCAATCATAGTTGGGTGCGCGTAAAGACCAACTACTTCTTCATACATCTCTGGTTTGAAAGAAGTTTTGCAGGTGTTCAAAAATACCTTGAACATTTCAGCGGCAACCACGTGATCGTGATACATAGCCATCCAGTAAGTAATGTAGTTTTCCCATTCAATACTCGATTGTTCTAACATGTCATTCACATCTTGTACAATTTCATGTTCATTGGCTCTGAGAGCCTCAAGGTCACCACGTTGAATAGCTTTGGAGATGTTCATTTTTTAACTTAATTTTTATGAGATTCATACGTGACTTAGGGGAGGCACGTATCAATCTTGTGATTGAATGTAAGGTGCATACATATTTATTCTTCATCCACTTCAATGTCTTCTTCTTCTTCTTCTTCTTCCTCTTCACCGGAAGAGACACCCTGGAAGGCAAACGACGGAAGTTTCGCGGACGGTTCGAGAAGCGCTTGTTGCAAACGAACAGTCACACCAAACTTGTTGTCAATGAACCAGATTTGATTCAAATCAACAATCGTGAGAACCTTTTGACCCTTTTCGACGGTATCCAGGGAAACACTCTCACGTTTCGTGTTATACGCTTCAGGGACAAAGGTCCCGTCCGGCTTCGTAAGAATCTTGAGCTTCATGGTCGCCGGGTATTGTTCCTTACCGGGACGGACGAGCGGTTTGTACAAAGCTTCCTTGAGAACGGCGACGTTGAATTCCTTACCCAACCATTCCTTCGAGTTCTTCGCCACGGTCTCGACGATGATGTCATCGAGTTGCTTCAACTTTTCATGAAGCTCCATGGCTTCTGTGTTATCGGTATCAAACGAGAGATCGAGTGAATACGAGGTGCGTCCACTCGTTTCGTCGGTGTAGGCACTCAAGCCGTACGGAGAACGCATGTACGGAAGTTGGATGTAAAGTTTTCTGTTGTTATCGCCATTGAGGTAGACAGCTTTGCCACCGTTTTTGTTCTTACGAAGTTTCGAAAATCCCACAGACGCGGGGTTGAATTCGGATGCTTGTTGGATAGTGAGCGACATGTTTGTATATGTTATATCTCTACTAGGACTTCAAACTTTAAGCAAATTTTTTTCTCCAGGAACAGTAAACAATGGGTCTCTTTAAAGATTGTGGATGTGGATGCGGTGGCTCCAAGGCGCGTGACAAGTTTGTCATCTCTGTGATCTCGGCTCTGCTTTTCTTTATCGTGGCAAATCCGAGTACGTTCATCATCATGCGTAGAATTCTCGGCGCTTGGGTGTCGAGCCCGAATGGGTGCCCGTCGATTGCCGGTCTCGCGTTGCACACGGTCGTGTTTTTGTTGATCGTGTGGGGTATGATGCAGATTCAAAAGGAAGGATTTGCCGGTGAGGGTGAATCTGACGAAGAAATTGAAATCTCCGACGAAGAATTAAAGAAGATTGAAGCCGAACTCGATAAAGACGAAGACGAAGACGAAGACGAAGACGAAGACGAAGAAGTTCCCCCGATGGCTGAAATGCCAACGGCTGAACCGTACATGTCCGAAATCTCTTTCGCTCCGTCCCCGAAGAATGGAAAGAAGTCCACGCTTGGATCTTTGGATTTGGGTATGGATGCACAAGCCGCCCCGATCGTCTCCACTAAGAAGAAGAGCGGTAAGTACACGTCGTGCAAGTGTGCGGACGGTAACGAAATTATGCTCATGCGTTAAGTAATACAAATGAACACTCAGTCGTTTGTTCGATTCTCGTGAACTCTATATTTTTTATTTTTTCAAACATATTTAAGACATGTTTTTCGTAAATTGTAATACAATTTTCGAAAAATATGGTACCTCCATGTTCTACAATCAATGGTCCCGATTCACCAATCGCTGCTTGTAGAGTTTCAATCATATACTTAATTTCTTACCTTTTCTTAAAGTCCGTTTTCGATGGCGTACTGCGCAACACCGCTCTGAGATTCAGCGGGTTCCCCCTTCGCCGCACCTTCGGGTTTAATGCCACCCCCAAGCTTCTTCTTCATACCATCGCGCTTCTTCTTCATACCACCACGCTTCTTCATACCACCCACACGCTTCTTGAACATCTTACGCGTTCGGCGTTGAGAAAAGAGGTATCCGAGAATACCCGAAAGAGCTATACTGAGGATGAGAATGATGAGGGTTTTGCCGTCCATTTATAGTATACCCACAGATTAAAAATCTTCGTCAAACCCAATCTCACCCGAATCGTCATCAAGTTTTCCATAGTCGCCGACACGCTTTTCAAAGAAATTTGTTTTACCATCGAGACTGATATTTTCCATGAAATCAAATGGGTTTTTCGAATTCCAAATGGGTGGTTCTCCAATTTGTTTAAGAAGACGGTCTGACACGTATTCAATATATTGTGACATCTTTTCAGAATTCATACCGATGAGAGCGCATGGAAGGGCATCCAATATGAATCCCTTCTCAATCTCAACGGCTTCCTTAACAATAGAATGAATAGTCTCAGTCGTTGGTTTATTACGCAATAATTTGAAAAGTTCCACCGCAAACTCTTGGTGGAGTCCCTCGTCACGAGAGATAAGCTCGTTGGAGAAGCAGAGACCTGGCATGAGACCTCGCTTCTTGAGCCAATAAATAGCGCAGAAGGAACCAGAGAAGAAGATACCCTCAACACACGCAAATGCGAAGAGTCGCTCAGCAAAGGAACGTGACTTTGTATCAAACCACTTCATAGCCCAATCCGCTTTCTTTTGAATACATGGAACTGTTTGGATGGCTTCAAAGAGCTGCTTCTTCTCAGCACCATCCTTAATATACTTGTCTATGAGTTTACTGTATGTCTCTCCATGCACCATTTCATTATGACACTGATACGCATAGAAAGATCTCGCTTCAGAGGATTGCACCTCATCAGCAAAGTTATTATTGATATTCTCAAAAACAATTCCATCGGACCCAGCAAAGAATGCCAGGATGTATTTTATGAATTTCTTTTCATTTTCATTTAGAGTCTTCCAATCGTCCAAATCCTTTGAGAGATCTACCTCTTCAGCAGTCCAATTACTCATTTGAGCCTTCTTGTAAAGTTCCCATAGATTTGAATACTTCAGAGGAAAGATTGTAAATCTATTTAGTGTAGGGGCTAAAATAGGCTCATACTCGTTTTCAACCCAATCTTGAAATTCAAAATAGTTCCCGACCCGATGATCATCAATAAATATTTGAGGGTAAGAGTCAAGTCGCCCACCACACAGTTTTTTAAGCTCCTCCTTTTCTATCATTACTTTTTCGTATTCGAGTCCTTCCGACTCACATAGATTAACCGCGTGGTCACAATATTGACATCCTTCCTTCGAATAAATAGTGATTTTCATCTGTGATATTATCCCTGATTATTTTTTGTGTGAAAATTTTAAGCATGATTGTTGCATCAGAAATACACCAAGATGATATAGTAAAAATACTCGTAAACGAAGACGGAATAGAAGACGAAATGTACGGAATAGTTGGTATGAACACTGGCCTGGTTCTTGGAGTTCGGTATTTAAATTCCACAGAACTTGTATATAAGTCCGCGTGTGTCTATAAACTGGACGATGATGATCAGGAAATGAGTCCCGCACCATACGAAAGTGTTATGGAACATTACCCAAGTGGTACCAAATTTCAAGACTTGGAGTTTAAGTCACTCGGGGATAACATGTACGTACATTACGCGGAAATTGATATCGAGGACTCGGACTCTGAAATCTATGACGAAGATGAAAGCGACTCTGAAATGGATGACTTTATTGTCCCAGATAACGAAATTGATGGTAAGGTTATTCCACCGGAAAACCACACCGAAATTGATAAAGAATGGGATAAATGGAAGCCATCGACCCCAGGGGCTCGAAGTTTTAAAGATACAGTTGATATGATTGAAATGCACGCAAAACGACACGCGGATAATCTTAATTTTTAGAAACCTAAGTTCCGGGGGAAAACAAGATTTTTAAAAAGTTGATAGAGAGAATAACATGCTAGCTGCTATATGGTCCGATGTGGACAAACTTCTTAAAGATCAAACAGAACAAAAGCTAGTGGATATCAATATATGTAGAGAGTGTGAAGGTGTCAAGGTGATTGGCTCCGATGGATTTCCGGTATGTTCATCATGTGGTCTCGTTGATGGAACATTCATCGATGAATCACCGGAATGGACGAGTGGAATTTCCGATGATGGTACGGTCAGCGATCCATCGAGGTGTGGAAATCCAAACGCAAACCCGGAACTGTTCTCTCAGAATTGGGGAAAGGGTACCGTCATCTCTACGTATAGAGCATCAACGTATGAGAACAAGCGCATGGCTAAGATTAATTTTCACATGTCGATGAATCACCGCGACAGATCTCTATTCCACGCGTACAAAGATATAGACGAGGCGTGTCATACGCTTCCAGATTGCATTCTCAAAGATGCCAAAATTATGTACAAAAAATTTAACACTGAAAAGCTTACCCGTGGTGCGGTACGTCTCGGTATCAAAGCCAATTGTGTCTTGTACGCGTGTCGTCTCGCACAATATCCAAGAACAACGAAAGAAATTGCGGATATGTTTGGTATTCAATCAAAGGATATTAGTCGGACGACGCAAATATTCAAAGATACACTCATGGGTAAGACGGAAAAAAATTACGTAACAAAACCAATCGATATTATGCCGCGACTTCTCGGCCCTTTCAACGCGTCAAGGGAGGAACGATTACAATGCAACAAAGTATGTGCAACACTCGAAGACTGTGTTGAGCTCATGAGCAAGACACCAAATAGCATCGCGTCCGCAATCATTCTCATAGTACTTAGCGATAGATGTTCCAAATCCGAAATCTGTGAAAAGTGTTCAGTATCGGTACCAACAATCAATAAGATTGAAAGTATCATAAAAAAACACTTAGAGGTTAAAGCTCAAAAATAGACAGAATGACGAAGAAAGTCTTTTTGAGTACGCCTTGCTATGGGGGTTTGTGTTTAGAAAAGTATATGATAGGTATAATAAAATTGCAACTTCATTTGATTAAACATGGTATCCAACTGTATATAGATACGACCGAAAACGAATCGCTCGTGCACCGTGCTCGAAACGTAGCGGTTGGTCGTTTCATGCAAAAGACGGATGCAGATTACTTCATGTTTATAGATGCCGATGTAGACTTTGACCCTGATAGCGTTTTACGACTCATTAATTCCGAACATGACATTTCTGTCGCGTGTTATCCTAAGAAATGTGTGATGTGGGATCAAGCGGCGAGTGCTGTGAAAGGAGGTGATGATCGTAACATGGCTATGCTCTCGTCGAGTCTCGTATTGAATTTTGGCGCATCGCGTCGTCCCGTTGAAAATGGATTTATCGAAATCTTGGATGGACCAACAGGTTTCATGCTCATCAAGCGTGAAGTATTTAAGAAGCTCGAAGAAAAGTTTCCCGAGTTGTGGTGTAAAAATGATCATCAAAATAGAGACTTTGACGATTATCATGCCTGTTTTGACTGCATGATTGACCCAGAAACCAAGCGGTATTTGTCGGAAGATTATGCATTCTGCCGACGTTGGCAACAATGTGGTGGGAAGATTTATGCGGACATTAACACAACCCTGGGACACGTTGGAAATTTGCCTTTTAGTGGATGCCTTAATGAAAGGCTTAAGGCTTAGATACTTTGTATATGAAGTATGAAAATAACGACCATTCTTACGACTCGATCAAAATCGTGTCACGTGAAGACACTTCACACAATTCTTCGTCTAAATTTGAAGTGTTTGGAGCGTGGTGTGAATAATGAGATCGTATTCGTGAATGACGACCCATATGAGAAGTCGGATGTCATCACCGATGCAGTGAAGAAGAATCCAGATAAGATACTTTTTATAGACTTTGGTGTAGGTATGGATGACGATTCAATTCTCCAGGTATTTGAGAAACATGAAGGTATTGGATGTCTGGTGTTTCCGGGTGTTAAGGAAGGTATCGATTGGGGACTCTTCAAAGCAAAGGTTCGAGACGAAGAGTGCCTCGAACCGAATAGTCAGATGGGTCTTCATTTTGATACTGAAGTTGGCCGAAAAGTCGCTGAAAACATATACACGGTCGAGTCCACGTGTGCGCGCGCGTGGATTATGAATTGTAAGAATGCATCCAAGTTTATGAAGGACAAAAAGAATGGAAGTATTAAGATTCTTCCACGAGCTGACAACATGTTTGCAAAGTTCAAAGAAAATGGCATGAAAATTCATGCATTTACAGCGGCTAAGTTAACCATGACATACTCACATGAGTGCATTAGCAACATCCTCAACGCTGCGGGTGTATCAACAAATTAAAGCTTAAGATCCATATATCAACATGTCTATACCGTCGTCGGAACCACTGTATAAATATGTCGTGGGTTACATACATAAAGTATGGGGAACGGAAGAGTATTTTCCGGGACCGCAACCAATATCAATTGAACGGAAACACTTTCATATTTTACAAAACAATGATTACGTCGTGTGTGAAAAAACCGACGGAATGCGTTACATGATGGTTGCGTTGACGTATGAGGGTGCTCGTAAGTGTATATTTGTGAATCGATCATTTGAAATGTTTGAGGTATCGATAAGTTTACGAAGACCTGCGTACGAGGGTACAATTCTCGATGGAGAACTCTATCAAGACACACTCATGGTCTATGATGCCATAATCATCAACGGAAACCCAGTCGGTCACATGAATTTCAAACAACGCCTCGATGAAATTGGTAAATTATTGAAAACAATCATTTATGTTAAGACGGATAAATATAGACTCAAACTCAAGACATTTTACCCATTGATTAAGTTTAAAAAGTTTATGGATGAATATCTTCCAACCGTGACACAAGAGGTTGATGGGCTCGTATTCACACCGGTGAATGAACCGGTGAGAATAGGAACACACGAAACAATGTTTAAATGGAAACCGAGAAATAAGAATACCGTCGACTTTTATATGAAAAAAGATACGAGCTTTGTGGGTATTGGACAAGTGGGTCCACCTGTGTGGAAACTCTACGTTCAAGAAAAGGGAAAATTGTTTTTCGAAAGTGAGTTTCCAGTATCTAAAATGGACGAACCGTGGTTTGAAAATGGCGCGATCGTAGAATGTATGTATGTGACATGGGAAGATGGACCATTATGGTGGAAACCACTCAAGAGACGACGAGACAAAACATATCCCAATAATAGACGAACCTTTTACCGAACGCTCGTCAATATCAAGGAAGATATCGAGATGAAGGAGTTTTTAGATTGTATACCAAGACATAATGCCCTGTACGGTTAGGAAGTGGGCGCTCACTGACAAATTCATCGTTTTTGTAATACCATTTGCCTTTATGTTTCGTAAAAGCCAAATAGTGTCCCCCGTGTTGCATACCCATATGAATTCCTGATGCAACCAAAGAATATTCAAATTGATTGATGGTTAATTTTTCCACAACATCCACGTGACTTTTCTTATCAAATGAAACGATGAGCACCTTTGGAAGTTCTGAAAAAACACACCGTGTTGTTGCGATGTGGTGTACCTTTTTATTTTCATCGATGAAGTCTGTGATTGGATTCCACTTCATGGAATCATGAAGCATTTCTTCCAAAGATGCCTGTCGAGAACATAAGATATGAATACTAAAATCCTCGACGCGTTCAGACTTTCCGTTGGGCCATATAGTTTGTTGAATCTTTTTACCATAGAACCACTGCTTAATGATTGGGACTGCACGCTCTAAAATATCTATAATACATAATATTGTTTCTTGAATATCGTGTTGTTCATGATCGTCAAAGCGAGGAAATTTTCCCCGAAAAAGATTGCGAAGAAGTGTTACATCTATGACATGATTGTCACTCACTTTCCAAAATATTCGAGTCATGTGTGCATACACTTTTGTGAATTCACATGGGCCTTCGTAACCATGATCTATGAAATGATTTGAGAGGCATGGAATATGGAGAAGGCATTGTAAACTCGTGTTAAAATAGCATGAGTTTCCAGAATTTCTAAATCCTTTCATTAAAATTTGTGAATAAAAAAGGCTTAAGAGGAAAACGCAAATGATAAATGTAAGAAATCATGAACGTTGAATCTATTCTGAAAAAGGTTGAAGCCGCTTTCGATGCGAACAAGAACGATCCTTCAATTGAAGTAGAAATGCGTCTTGGAAAGTTTAACGGATCGATGTTTGACACGAATGTTGGAAAGGATGTATTCGAACGAATTTTAAATGGTCTCGAGCAGTACCATGGATGGGAAGATGTCAAAATGACCTCGTCCGAAGTCTTTTACAGGGACCGAGACAGTGTTCGTATGAATGTGGATGATGAAACCGGTGATCAAACGATCGTACAAAAAAGGTCGATGTTTAAGGAAGACATTAAGAAGGTGAAAAATGCCCCCTTTGATGTTCGGTTTAGTATCTGTCGAGAGGTGCTCATGCCCGAAGATGGTGACTATACGGACATGGATCGTAAACGATTCAAGGAACGTAAATCATTTGTTCGTAAGAACTTGAGCATCGACATGACAAAGTCTACAGGTGACACTGTAGATATGGATGCCGAAGACCCGACATCGTACCAGGTTGAATTCGAAATCGTCGCACCTAATCGAGTTGAAACTTCGGAACAATTGTTTAACATCGTGCACAAAATAAATGATGTATTTAAATTGTTGTCTTCTAATAAATGATGAATGTAGTCTTTTTACTTTTGGTCGCTGGTGCACTCATGTATGACAGAGCTGTAAACACTAGCGAAGTTGGTGGTTCCAAACACTTTTACATGAGCGAAGGTATGTCCAAGGGTATGTATAAGCGTATGGAGGATTCGGGTGTCACTTCAGAGTCTTTAAAAGCATTCGTCCATATGGAAGACCGGATGCTGGAACTTGAACATTTAGCTGTGTGTAGTGGTATACCTAGACATCTTGAAGTGTCTGCACTTTCTCAACAAATAAGGGATCGTTTCCCTGCGTTCGATTTTACCTATCATGGCATTCACGTGAAACAAGCTGCTGAACCGAATAGACTCATCAACAGAAATATAACATGTTAATAAGAGATTTAAGCATGTATTTATGTGTCGAACTTTCTATCATGTGAATTCTTTTGAGAATAAAAAGAATCAAACCATTGTCATCTTCGAGACTATTTTCCCTGACCCACTTTCTAGGATCTTCACTGTTTACGAAATCATGGGTGTACATATATCTAAACTCTAAATGCGACATGAGTTTTGCGGATTCTCTACCCTTTCGTATATAGTCAGCGATTACGTAAATGATACCGTCTAGGAATTCTTCTTTTGCCATGTGCATCCATGAGTCCTTTTTCGTACCCCATGTCACCGTGTCATCATCGACGCGAACGCCGTGCCCATACTTAGTCTTGCCGAGCTGGAGTCGCTCAAGAATAAGATCGCGTGGGTCTTCCATGTTGATAATGAAACGCGACATATCTTTATGTCGTTGGAATAAATTCCCAACGAAGGTCTCCGCATATATTCTTCCATATGAGATCCTGTTGATATAACTTTTCTTTCGACTTTAAGAGTGGAAAGTATTGTAGATATTCATCTTCACCTAATAATTCACAAAATTTGTAGAGTACATATGAATAGCTAAGGAAGTTCTTTCTATCCGGTGGACAATGTCGATCAAACGGTTTTTGTATATCTTTGAACATGATTCTGAGGCGCTCTTCGAGTTCCTGTGGCATACTTGGAGGTTTGATACCATTAAGGATATTCGTAATGTATGGTACATGTTCATAATACTTGTTAAGTCGAAGCTTTTTCAAAAGTCCGCGGATTCTTGTGTGTGTAATTTCATCGAGGGACCTGATTTTGAGTTTTTTGAGTTCTGCTCGAAGCTGCTCAATCACGTCATCCGGAATGGTTGTCATTTCCTGCGCCTGAAATTGTGACATTTGTTCATTGAAATGGTTTTCTCGCTTGTACGAGTAATTCACAATCTTTTCCGTATTCTCTTGTTCTTCTCTGTATGTAAGTTCTTCGCTAATCAAAGATGCAATCACGAGACCACATTGGTCACATATAAGGTCACTCGTGTCTTCGAAGAATATGATGTTACTATCTTTACATTGTGGACACTCGTCTCTCTTTCTTTCGCTGGGTCTGTGTATGTTTTGATTTTCAACATCGTTTAGGTAATCCATGAATATATCTTTTCTCTGTAGACCTTGCGTCTCTTTACAGTTGAAGACATTATCTACGGTCGTGACTATACCTGTATCTTCAACGTATCTATTCATGTAAGGCATACACCTGATTATGTAATCTGACATCTCACTCTCATAGGTGTTCCTGTTTTGTGGGTCACTTTCAATTAACTCTCTCCATTTTTCAATCTTGTTGTTGTATCTACTTAAAAAGTTACCCTCCATATAAAATAATGTTCACCAATCTTTTAAACCGTGTTATTGTTTGGGTGTACGGCTTTTATAAATACATGGTCACTATGCCAGATTATTATATAGAAAATGTAAACGTGATCTATACTCTAGATCAAATGAAGAGTTATGATATCAAAGATAAATTATGGAAAGATGAATCAAAATATTGGGATCGGGATACAGACGAGGTGTATTCTGATCTTACATACAAGGATTATATGACTGCGACAGTTCCAGAAAACGTCAGTAAGACTATTCTTCGAATAAAATACTGGTGCAATGGAAGCATCTACAAACTTATCACAGAAAACATGAAGTTCCGTTTACCGGATGATCTCAAGAGTGGATTTTCATTTAGTATCCCTTTGGGTGAAGCCTGGTTGGTTGATCACGACGATAAACCCGTGAGAGACATCACCAAAAAGGTGAAGCGATACGCTGGACCTAAAAATGATTTTCATGGCGAAAAGGTACGAATACGAGATATGTTGTATTATACTGAAGATACGCTAAAGAAAGATTACCCAGCCATTCGTTTGATAAATGCACTTGGGATGTCTAAGAGTGTGAGTACGATTGACGGATACACTACCGATCTTCGCTTGCCTTAGTGGCTAAGTAAAATCGAAGCTCACCGAGATCCGCGACATTGTATTTTAAAATCAGAAAACGATTCGCTTCTTCTTGAAGAATTTGAACAGATGCACACATGCTCGTCGCTTTCGTAAAGATATTCAAGTATTTCAATGAATAGAGTCCCGAGATTAACGGACTCTCTTCATTGCACTCAATTTCAGTCTCTTGATTCGCAAAGTCGCCTTCACAGCGGAGTTTCAGTTTCGTACCCACACGCGTGATTTCAATTTCACTGCCAATGTTGGACATGTCACGGCAGAGACGCTGTAAGTCCATGGATGGAAGAGTTGTGACCGTCGTCATTTGAATGTCGGGAACTTCAATTTGACTTTCGTTGATGTCGAGGAGTTTCAGTTCAAAACTAGTGCTCGTCTTCTTTGCTTCACTGACGATTTCAATATTCATGAACTCCTTGGAGTCAATCGTAATTTTGAGGACGTCGTTGTTTGTGATCGATTTCAGGAGCTTGAATGTATTTGAAATATTGATACCCGCGATGACTTCTTGTTCGCACACGTATTCTTCAAAGTTTTCAGCGGGAAGAAACATATCAACGAGAGATGTACGCGCTGTGTCAAGTGTCACAATGTACATACCACTCGGCTTAAAGTATATGTTCAAGTCATTGAGTACATCTTTGAGAACTTCGAAAGTGGACTTAAATGCCGATGCTTGGATCGTCACCAATCTCATATCTATGAGATTAATTAATTACTTCTTTATGTTATTATACGCATCTGACACACTCACCGCAATGCGTTCTTCAAGCTCTTTTGTCATGGCTGGCTGCAATGATCGCCCATAGCTATCTAAACTGAAAATATCGCCATCGTCATCATCGCCGTTGAGTGACGTTACACCACACGCCGATCCGAATCCACACCCACCGAAATCATTCGTAGGTAAAAGTGATTCGAGCCAGGCTTTGATTTCGTTACCGACGAGAATTTTACCATTTTGTGTCAACAGGGTCGGTACTCGGGTAATGGAATTTGCATATTTTTGCGGAATGCCCTGGGTGTTTATATTATGAAACTTTACCATCTGTTTGAAAGTCTTGTTCTTTTGAATATAATCAATAATGTCTAGGCTGTGTGCACACCGGGGACTGTATATCAGTAGTGACATTTATATGTACTGGTTTATTTTCTCAATTTAAATTAACGCATGATGAATGGATTACCCATCGCCCTACTCCTGACCGTCGTCCTTCTTTTGACGGTTAGACGCGAATCTTATAGTGAAATTTTTGGTTTCTCAGGGTGGAGCAAACCCAGTGAAGGAATTATCCTCGATGACCCAGTGGAAGACATTTCCAGGTATCGAGTGGTCGAAACGAAGGTTGATAATGATACGGTTGAACGCCTCGTGCTCGCGACGAACAAAGCTATCAAGCAAAAAACCGGTGTGTGTAACTATATTATCGAGACGACGTCAATTAAGAAATTCGTGGAACGTAGTGGCGATAAGCAATTTTACCGCGCCATGTTCATGGCTGTGAAGAATCATGGGTTTGCGTTTGGCTTTGCGGTGACGGTCGACGCCGAGATTAATGGTGACGTCGTGAAGATTAAGTCTCTTCGAACGCAACCGATTGATGCCGATATTCCGAATGATATCAAACCATTCACAGACGGCGAAGCTGGGCAAGATTTTATCGACTATAAGCTCGTGAGAGAAAAAGCGATGCCTACCAGAAGTGAGTTTGAAACTGCCAAAAATAAATTCCGTTAATTGTAATGATCAATATCAATGATGTTCAAAAGATCGAAAATACACGAAAACAAATAAAGAAGGAAATATACAGCAAAATTTTCGAACAATTTTCGAGAAAGATTAAACAGACGGCTGAATTCGGACAGAAACAAGTTTTTCTACGTGTACCGAGTGTCGTCATGGGATATCCATCGTTTGATCGTTCAGTCGCCGCGAGGTATCTCAAGCGACAGCTTGATAACGGTGGTTTTATCACGCAATTGGTCTCTGAGATAGACATTTACGTGACGTGGGACGTAAAAGCGACCAGGGAATCAAAAAAAGAAGAGGAAGATTCAGACGTAGAATTTCCAAGTTTTGTCAATCTTAGAAAGGTTGCCAATCAATACAGGGAGTAAGTGCGTGGTAATCTTTGTATTTAAAACCCCACTTAAATCATAAATGGACAATTTAAACGTACTCGTTGAAGCGAAAAAGGAGTACCTTGGGCAATTGTGTCATCTCATGACCCCAGTTATGATTCAAGTGTTTCAAGACATGTATGACGAAGCGACCAAACTCTCCAAGGGGCGAAAAGTGCTCATCATGTTTCAAAAGCTTCTCAAGGAAGTTCCGAATTGGAGTAACGCCATGTCAAAATCGCATTCTGATAACATCGCCGAACGCTGTTCATGGTTTAGTGATCTACTCGCAGCGGTCTTCGTTGCGTGTACAAAAATTCTGTCAGCTGTTCGTTTGAAGGCTGATAACAAAAAGATTAGCTTGAAACTTCCCACAAATGAAGTTTTTATTCAAACCGTCTATAACAATGCTGCGAAGAATCTGTACAAGGATCCCTACGTGTACCACGAGGAACAATCTGAATATCTCCGCGACGAAAAACTTACGGCGCGATTCTGTGTTTGTATTGAAGAGTCAATTAAAGAACTGATCCCTGTGCAGCAAATTCTCCAAACGTACATGTCACAAGAAAGTAAGGATATCGATATCGGTGAAACCGACGATCCAGAAGATCCTGATATTTTTGACGAACCTGAACCTGAACCTGAACCTGAACCCGAGCCCGAAGCGATGCCAACGGAACAAGAACCCGTGGCCGAAGCCGAAGGTGAACAGACCATGGAAGACATTGCACCAGTCGAAGACATTGCGAGACCCATGGGATCTCCCCTTGATAATGAATTTAAGACGATTAATAATGTCACGGATCCGAACCCAGCACCCGAACACGAACCCGAAGCCGGTGACGAAGGTGTCTTTTTTGGTGACGCTCCAGAACAGCGAACAAAAAAAGTTGGCTATAATTAAATGGAACTCTCCGACTATTTGCGAGACCCCGTATGGGCGGCGCTCATCGGTGGGCTCATCACCGCGATCTACATTCACGCCAAGGCTCAACTGAATAACGAAGGTAAGCTCAAGATGGCTCAGTATACGAAGCCAGCGGCGCTCAACGCGATTCTTATTTATTTCATTGTTTCGAATGGTATCGGTCAACGTGAGTCGATTTCCACGGAACCTTTTTAGACTTAAAGATTTTGAGGGTATAGTAATAAAATGGCGTCGGTTTCTGCGTTTAATGACATGATGACTCAATTTCTTGTGGAATTGCACAAGACTTTCCCACAGGAGAAAGGCATTAAAAAGTTTATGACTCAATTCGAACTCTTGAAGGATGCGAACCCGAGAATGGCTGTGGATACGTTCATGGGTGGAATTACACCGTACGCCGATAAGATTTCACAAAAGGACGAATCATTTATTCTTAAGGATTTGGAAAACATCGAATACCTCTCTGAGTTGAACTTCAAGGAAAATTGGAACTCGTCCCTCTCTACTGCTACGAAGGATGCGATCTGGCAATACTTACAAACACTCTACATGCTCGGTACAACGATCACCGCTATTCCAGCGGAAACCCTGAGCATGATTGAAAACATCGCAAAGGATTGCGCCGACAAGATGGGTGATGACGGAAGTGGTATCGATGAGGCGGCTCTCATGAAGACTATGAACAGTATGTTTGGTAACCTTATGAAAAAATAAACCTCACATTATATAAATGAAAGCTTGGTTTGACGATCCGAAAGAGCTGATCAAGGCGGCAAAGGTTTTGCAATTCTGGCCGACGAATAAACAATCTCCAGAAGAGCGCGTGAATGCAGCTTCGAGATTCGTCATCTATGCAACGTGTTTTCTTTATTTGATTCGACGAGACATTCGTATCTTCGTGCTCGGTGCTACGATCCTCGGTGTTCTTTATGTTATGTACAAGGCGAAGATGATCAAAGAGACGTATGGTCGCCCGACGTTTGGTGGTCAAGGGTGTCAAATGCCCTCCATCGATAATCCGATGGCAAATGTTCTTTTGACGGACATCACGGATAATCCTAACAGGCCACCGGCGTGTGATTACTCGTCAGTTAAACCGATTGTTCGTAGTTTTGTGGATGATCGCATCCCGTATGATGCAGGTCGTTCGAGATCCCCGTTGCCGATGTATCAAAAGAGTGCTGCGTCTAGACAGTTTGTGAGTGGACCAGTCACCTCTATCCCAGGTGATCAAACGGCATTCGCGGAATGGTGCTATGGTGACAGGCATCGCCCATTATGTAGAAGTGACACGGGTGCTTGCAGCCCGAATGCGAGAGGTGCTCAGCTCGGCGCTTTCTCGGGATTGGATTTCAGTGGAGACAGACGATAAATATTCTTACGTAATAGTAAATGGCATATCAGCTCCAACCAGGCTTGTCGCTTGTTGAAAATCCGGCAGTCCCGACAAACCGCGCGACGGATGACGTTTTCGTATACCCTCAACCGAGTACGTTGAACTTTGGCTCGAGACCCCAAACCATGTTATACGGTACCGCGCCGTACATGGCTGGTAAGGGATCTCCAGCGCAGTATATCGATACAAGCGATCAGCTCAGACCTCAGTCGACGTCTCAATTTAACAAGTTCTTGGTCAAAACTCATGAACGTAACTTCTTTCCTCTTCAAAATATGGAATGTAAAGTTCCGCTTCAATCCATGAGCTATGAACCAACCAGTACGCGCGCCGATCTTCAGAATGGCTTGTTTAATCAGAGATACCATAATAAAAATATTAGCAAGAAGTAAGAATGGCTGATCCCATCTCAGTATTAGCTGTCGCCGGTTTGGTGTACATGGGTCGATCCCTCAGTAAAGATACCGAACCTCCAGAATTAGGTCCCCGTCTCATTACTGAACCACAAGAACCTCTCTTGTCTGATCAGGTTCCAGAATTCAGAGAAACTCGTTTCGACAATCCAGTGTCTGTGCAACCGAAGAATGAAACACCGTCGTTTGCTGTCATTGCTCCACAACAACGAAGCGGTGGTCAAGAAATCTTGAATATGCGCAATCGTATGTACGATCAAGGTCGTATGAACAATCTGTCTCCGATTGAGAAGCAAATGGTTGGTCCGGGTGTTGGTGTTGGACCGAATGTTCCGGCGTACGGTGGATATCAGCAGTTGTTCCGTGTCAATCCTGTCAATGTCGGTGAATACCGTTTGACGACGCTCCCAGGTCGTTCTGGTCCAGCGCACGATATCTCCGGTGGTCGCCACGGTGTCATTGGTGAAGTCACGCATAACATGCCAGAAAAGACGGCGTTCCTTCCAAGTCGACGCCCAGAAATGCCCGGACGCGCGCAGGGCATGGGTGGGCGTATGGTTCGACAGGAACACGAACGTACGAAGCGTACGACGAACCGTGCCGAGACTGGTTTGCGTACGGATGGTCTCGAAAATGCACCGGCGAAGCGTTTCATTCCTCTAGGAACGATGGCGCAAGACCCGACGCGTAACAAGTCTGATGCGAATGAATTCCAGTATCAGTACAATAATCATCCGGCTCCGGGTATTCATAATTTCCATGGTGGTTACAAGAATGCCCCTGGTAGCACAATCGCCCAGGAACGTGGTTACAAGGGATACACTACAGAACAACTCCAAAACTATGGTTTCAGAGCGGATGATCGTCGTGGTAAGGCGAACAGACCTGGTAACGCGGGTCGTATGAATGTTCGAGAAACTGCTTTGAAGCAAAGTGGTGTTCTTTCCAGTGTTCGAGCCGATACCACCAGAATCGATGGTCGCATGAATGCCGCGAACGGTGGCTGGACGCAACACTACACGAATGATAAGTATTACAACCTCAACGCGTACAAGGGTAACGAAAACCCGAATGCCCGATGTAATGAACTCGACGTGGCGAAGAATCAGCTTGTAAAGAATCCATTGGCACAACGCTTCTATTAGATTGATTTAGATATCCGAGTAAAACACTCATTAAAATATTGTACCTATATTTTAATGAAGGTCTACAGCCTCGACATCGATAGCAGTGAAAGAGATGCTACTTTGCATCCATCATGTTCCGAATATGTTGTGAGTTTGAAAAATCCAATCTATAACGTTTCGAAAATTTCACTCGTATCAGCAAAAATTCCAAATACACAACTTCTCATTCATTCCGCAAATAAATCGTTTACTGTGGATGGAACACTCGTCACGCTCAATGAAACGAATTATTCGAATGCACATGATCTTGCATCCGATCTTTTGAATGAACTCGCTCCACCTGTATCTAATGTAACCTCTATTGTATACGACGATGATACGAATGCATTAACATTTTCAAATGTAGGTGATTCAAATGCATTTACTTTTGAATTCGGAACGGGTCTAAATGGATATACGAGTAATACGTCTTCAAACACAACACCACACCAGGTTTTAGGTTTTGCTTCTCTTGATTACACATCGACAAATGGTCGCATTATTACGGGTGCATTAAATCTTACTGGACCGACTTCGATTATTGTCCGTTTGAGTTCTGGATCCGACCAGTTCAATAAAACTGTATACTCAAATACACCCTTTTATACGGGGCGTATTCTTACGAAAAGTGGTGAAATAGTTCACGCGGGAGCTGACGATCCATTGACACACGAATTTCACTCTGGACCGCAGCGATCTATTCGTGATTTGCGAGTCGAGTTCTTCTATATGAGTCATGGTCGTCTCATTCCTTATGATTTTAGAAACCAAGATCATGTGCTTAAGTTGGAAATTACTGGGTCTACTGACAAACTCGAAAGTTTACCTAAAGTTGATCGAAAAACGGAGTTACCGCCACCAATAAGTATTCCTGAATTGGAGAATCCTTATAGATGGAAAGAGTATGCTTCCATAGCTATGATTGTTTTTATTGGCATCATCGCTTTGATGCTTACAAAACGTAAACCGCTTACGCCCGCGTAACAGCGTAAACTGGCTGGAGCGGCTTGCGAACACGAGAGGACATTTGAGACATCACCAAGTAGACAGTCACGGACAAAAGCGTCGTGAACAAGGCGGTCAACGTATAATGCATACCACCATTGCGCTGAACCTTAACGATTTGGTTGATCAAGAATCGAACCAAGTCCATCCACGCGAGCGCGGCCGCGAAAGAGAAACCCGCAACGACAGCGTTGAGGGATTGAGACTCGAGCTCCTGGGTCACCAAGTTAACAGCGTCGATCGCCTGCTTCATTGTATAATATAATATACAAACAGAAATTATTCCGGGAGTAGGTCTTCTTCGAGTGCGATCTTCTTGTATTCTATTTTTTTATAACCTTTCGTCCTGGACGTATCGCTATCCGACTCCGAGTCAGAGTCGGAGTTAGAGTCACTATCATCATCGATGAGTTTAAATTCATTCGCTGTCCATCCCTCCACAGTGCTCATTACTATTAATAGCATTTTTTAAGAGCTCTTCTACCGGACTCTGGGGTTGCCAGGAGTCCCACGCGTCGTACGCATCGTTCATAGCCTTGAATGAAGGGTCGTCTCCTGAATAACGAACAAACTCGATACTGTCATCGTTAATAAGGTCAATTTCGTCAACGTTTTCGTCGTCTTCGGTGTCTTCATATATTTCTGGAAAATGACTTCCAATTTGTTGCCCGACTGTGCGCATCGCACAATACTTTGCGGCATACTCGAAATCTTTACCGAGGACTGCATCACGACCACATGCTTTCGCGTATTCGCACGAAAGAATGATAGCCTTTTCGATAACCGGTGTCACGATATCTATGAGAGTTTTCAAGTGACTGTCATACATATCGTTACTCGTATCACTGAGATCGAATCCAGTCTTCATTTATTAATTATCTCCAAAAATAGTTTGTGCAATTCCGTCCATAATTCTAAGAATATTGTAACTTAGGCCGTAGACTCTTAAATTTCTGTCATGTGTATCGTTCGGTGTGAGATTCATTTTGAGTGTTTGATTCTTTACGAGTGAAAAATTCTTTTGACCTGTTGGGTATGGTTTTTCTGGTTCAAATCCAAAGTTGTACGAATAGAATCGTCGAATGAGAGGCGTTTTTGCGTGGTGAATGCCCGGTTGAAGTGCCTTGAGAAACATAAACTTCCCGGTTTCTCCTGTGATAATTTGTTCATCGTCAAGACGTAAATCAAGTGACACCAGGTTTTCATAAAAGAAGAGTCGATTATCGACGGCGATATATATGTTATCATAATCAAACGGCGTCACGAAATCACTGAATTTTCGATTATTTTCACGTTGGAACACGAAAAAGAGTTCTTTCACTGGATTCACGAATGCCAGATTTACCGTGTTATCACGAACTCCTTTTGGAATTTTGAATGCATTCTCCTGAATCTGTGTGATGACAAAATCGCGACGTGTGTGTTGAATTTTAAGTCTTTCGGCACTTTCGAGAAAGATGAGTTCGAGATTCATGTTAAAGGTTTTAATTAGATTTTCTAAATACGAACGTTTCAAATGATCATACACACGGACGTGTCCCGCACTCGTACCAGTTCCGTCATTTGATTTTGCACCCGCGGCGATTCGTGTACCGTCACCAGAAATAGCCACCGACCAACCGAGTTCATCACCCAAGGCCTCGGCGTCGAGGTCTTTACCCACATGTTCCCAACCACTCACACCGTAACTATACACACGCACATGTCCGGCGTCTCCACCAGTTCCGTCATTTAAGTTGGCACCCACGACGAGAATACTCCCATCTTCGGAGAGTGCGACGGAAGTACCACTTTGATCACCCAACGCTTCACCATCGACATCCGGGCCGAGTTGTATCCAACCATTTGACGATGAATATTCAAATACCCTGACATGCCCGGTTGAAGACGTGTTTTTTGGAGCCCCTACAGCGAGTCTGTGACCATCACCCGACAAATTAATAGAAAAGCCAAATTCATCACCCGGATTTTCACTGTTTATGTATTCACCGAGCGGAAGCCATTGTTGTGTGTTTGAATTAAAGTATAACGTTCTAACGTAGCTCGTACCATCTGGATTATTTGCGCCACCCGCAACGCGCGTACCATCACCAGATATAGAAACGCTATATCCAAGTGCATCACCACTCGCTTGTCCAAATTCCATATGTTTTTGAGTCCAGGCACCTTCTTGATATACATAGACGTAGTATACACCCTGTGACGTAGAGTACCCGCGTCCACCAATCACAATTGTATTTCCGTCGTGTGATAACTGAAGCGCAGCACCAAAGTTTAGGTTTTGGTTCGTTTGGTGTGTGATTGGGTTTATTTCTTGGCCACTCCCCCAAGTACTTCCATTCCATCTATAAATTTTGACTTGTCCGTTATTTGAAATGGCGTTATAGTTATGATCCGGTGCGCCAACGGCGAGTACCGTTCCGTCACCCGAAAGAGAAACAGCCTGACCAAAGAAATCATTCGCGACGGCACCGTCTATATCTGATCCCAATTGTACCCAAGTTTGATTCACGAGTCTATATACACGTACATGTCCAGAATCATTCGGAATGGCGTCGTTGTTGGGGGCGCCGACAGCCATGATTGTCCCATCAGTGGACATGGCGACTGAAAAACCAGATTCATCACCCGTCGCTTCACCATCAATATCTACACTTATTTGTAAGTAGTTACCAAGTTCATATCCAATACCCGCGGTCGTGTGCGGTGCGTACGAAGTCACGTTATTTACGGATATGGTCGTATTGTCAATAACCACATCTCGGATGTCCCTAAATTTTACCTCAATTTCAACTTCTTGTTTATCGATGGAGCATAGTGGTATTGCGAGTTCTGGATTCTTATAAAAATAAAAAGGAACGTCAACAAAGTACTTTTGTGATGATGTGGCGGCTCCGAGATATCCAATGATCGAAGGATCTGCCACACGCACGGATGATTGTCTGTTCGGGTACTTTCCTATCAGTTTAGATAAAGCTGTTTGATTTGTTTGTGTACAGTTTTGTTCCGAATAAATCTGAAGGTAATCACTCGGAATGCGCTGTATGACCTTATTCCCGATTATGAGATCCACGTATTCAATCATGGCGTGGGCTATAGATTCAATATACCCAATACCACTACTCGATGCGTTTGGAATAGATTCGAGTTCAATCTCAAGGCTTACGGTTTTTAACAAGTCTCCTATATTCACTGGAATTCTACTACGAAGAGTGGTTCCAAAATCGGCGACACCATCAAAGTCAAGTTTCGTGAATGACTTCGCGAAATTTGTATGTCTGGAAAAGCGTTTCGTAAAATACGTAAACTGTGGTTCAACTGTAAAAAACCTGTCCTGTGGACCGGTTGTCTCGAGCTGAAGTCTACCAGCCATTACTACTATAAAGGGTTAAAATTTTAAACCAGCTAATCCACTTTGAATGCGCAAGACGTTATAATTTTTTGCGTATACACGAATCGTATTTGTTCCCCTCGTAGTTGAGTCAAGTTTTACTGTGAATAGTTTGTGATATACACGACTCATATTCACTTGACCTGTTGGGTATTCAACCTGGGGTCGCTCGGCAAACGAATATACACCGAATATTGGATTTACTGCCGTAACACCGAGCACTGTCGGTGAATTTGTGTGATGTGCGAACGGTTGTTGATACGTAATGAATTTGTGATCAGCGTTAAATACTTGATTGTCATTAAATTTGAGTTCGACGTTATCAATCTTTTCAAAATTCAAAGGAAGGTTATTACTGGTATAGTAATCGTTTTGAGCGACAAAGTACATTTCCTTGACGGGATGTTGAAATTTCAACATCACTGACTTTGTGTCTAGTCCATAAGGCATCGTAAATTGTGACATTTGTAGTTGCGTAATCACGTATTCAAGCGGGCGGGTCAACAAATAGTTCTTTTCGTCGTTTCCAACAAAGACAAATTCCGTATCCATGGAAATGTTCTTAATGGATGCCGTCACGTTCGTAGGAACGATATTGTTTTTAGTATCACGAACAATCTTATTGAGTGGGTGTAATTTGACTCGAACCTCAACGAGTTGTTTTGTGAGGGCACAAATAGGAATCGAGAGATTTGGATATCTATAAAAGAAGAAAGGTAAATCAATGAAATACGTATAGTCACCTCGGTATCCAAGATAGTTTCCGTGACCGTTCAAAAAATAGAGCGACTGTGCAACGTCGTCATCATTATTGTAGAGTTGTTGATGCATGAAAATATATTCGCCTGTGATACGTTCAATAGTTTGCCCACCTATCAGAAGTTCGGCATATTCGATGAGTTCCGTACACACGGATGGTACGTATACGACGTTGTTGATGGAATTACTCTCGTCTGGTGTTGGATCACTTAGGGTTATCTTTAGGGATATATTCTTGATGAGATCTCCCTTGTTTTGTGGCACTCGACACTCGAGTATTTCACCGAAATCAATTTTTCCATCAAATGGACTTTCAATCTGCTCGAGTGCAAACTTACTATGTCGTCTGAACAATGTCAAGAAATACGAAAACTGTGGCTCACCCGTAAGCCATTGATCTTGGATACCAGTGACAGCAAGTCTCACACGTCCAGACATATCTACTGTATGTGAGTAAAATTTTGCGAAATAAAACGGTTCACTACAGTAGAATGAATCTTCAACTGAGGAAATTCAAACCCGAAAATATGAGCGATGATCGGGTATGTGTTTTTATAGGTAAGCGTAACACAGGGAAGTCGACCCTCGTGAAAGACATTATGTACCATAAAAAACATCTCCCAGCGGGAATAGTACTGTCTGGAACAGAGGAGGGGAATCATTTTTACTCAGATTTCATTCCAGACCTTTTCATTTACGGTGACTATGATCGCGAAGCTATCGAACGCGTGATGGCAAGACAGAGAAAACTTGTGGGCGCAGGAAAAGACAATTGCGGTGCGTTCATGCTTCTCGACGATTGTATGTATGATAGTAAGTTTCTTAAGGATACATGTATTCGTCAATGTTTCATGAACGGCAGACACTGGAAGATCTTCTTTATGCTTACAATGCAATATGTCATGGACCTCCCTCCCGCCTTACGAGCCAACGTGGATTATGTATTTATTCTCAGGGAAAACATCATACAGAACAGAGAAAAACTGTATAAATCCTTTTTTGGCATTTTTCCATCGTTTGATATGTTTTGTAAGGTGATGGATCAGTGCACAGAAAATTACGAGTGTTTAGTACTTGATAATACCGTAAAATCAAATAAAATATCCGATTGTGTTTTTTGGTACAAAGCGACCATCAGGAAAAATTTCAGGGTTGGTGGTCCTAGTTTATGGCAGGCGCATAAGAAAATGTACAATCCTAAATATTTACAACAAAAAGAAGACGATGCAAAAAATGCAACGAAGAAAACTCGACTCACGGTGATCAAAAGAAAGTAAAAATGCGTCACGTGTATATTTCAAAAAACTCAGGCTATATAAATGTCTGACATACGAACGATGAACCTGAATGATAAAGATGATGGTATGGTGTCGCTCGATAACCCATCGACTACATTCGTGCAAGAAAATGCACATGAAAAAAATATGAGTCAAAGTAAAGATACAACGACCATGGATTCCACCCCGATTTCCGAACTTATGGGAGGTGCGAGCGCCGCCCCGGATATCATGGCTCCTCCGATGATGACCGCCGAACCGCGCATGCAAAGTGTTCTCGCAACCGCGCCGCAAATGCAACAAGTCGCACCCATGCCGACTGAAGAAAAGAAGGTGGAACCGAAGAGTAAAAATATTATGAATTTGACCGACGATCAATTGTTTGCATTGATCGCGGGTGTGTGCACTGCCGCTGCTGTGAGTAGGCCGGTCCAGGAGAAGCTTGCGAGTACTGTACCCAAGTTTCTGAGTGAGAATGGCTCTCGAAGTGCGGTTGGTTTGGCTTCGACGGGTCTCGTCGCCGCTCTTATTTTCTACATTACGAAGACGTATGTCGTGAAGAACTAATTAATAGGTCGACACGTTCATCGCTGACGCCACGGGTTCCACGGGTGCCGCATTATTAGCAGTTTCCCAACCCATTTGCGTGTAGAGCGTCTTATGAATACCCGAATAGTAGGTAATCAACGCACCCAACGTAAAAGTGGTCACAAATAATACACTACCTTGCAGTGTTTTCTTTGTGTCTTTACCATAGTTCTTGACAGTGTCCTGCGACTTCTTATTAATGCGTCCAAAAACAAACGCCAACAAGAACGAGAAAATAGATGCGATCATCATAAACTTTTGATCGACGGCCAATTGTGGAATATTTCCGACAATCAGTCTGAGAATATTTGGCATGGCGATCGTCATCAGCGCGAGACGCGCGTTGTAGTTTTCAATGAGGAGTGGCAATTGCGTCACAAGCATGACACCGATCCATAGACCAATGGCTTTCGCCACGAGGGACACTGGAGTCTTCATATAAATTTAGTGAAGATTATTTATCCTGAATGTACTGACCACAGAACTTCGTCCTTGACGAGATCTTCTCGTATATTCCAAGGTTGATACAAATCTGGCGAAGTTCAACAAAGTTGTCCCAGAATTCCCGAGAGTGAGAATATTCACGCACGGTCGTATGCGCGAGTTCGTGGATGAGCACATGAAAGATTTGATTTGAATTTTGTCCGTCGATGCATAACCCGATGTCGACACCTTTGTTCGTATTGTATCCAATCGGTCCCCGTGTTCTATGCATGGCCGTGATTGGAATACATCGTGTTAACATTTTGAACTTTTCATTATTTGTTTCACTCAAGTGTTCTCGTAACCGCCTGTACTTTTCTTTTACCTCGACAAGTCGCTGGGGTTCACGCGTTTTTGTGAGTATCACTAAATTAATTATGATGAGCAGAAACCACGCTATCATTTTTTATATACAAAGATAAATTTACTATAGAGTTCCGAAATTCGATTTCCTTGCAGACCCTGCCACATTTCTAATTTGAATCCCATGTCTTCTAGATGTGTAATTAATCGATCCTTAAATGCGACTGGTTCTGAACGAGGTCCATCTGCGTAAAATGGTGTATCAACCAAGTGTACGAATAATTTCTCACCAAAGCCACCATTTCCCGGATACCGTAGTTTGAAAAAATTACCCAATTCGTCCGTCAATGGTGTTTTGAATATGATCTTTTCTGAATCAGGTATGATGCCTATGAGTCGTCCGCCGGGTCTCATGCGTTTTCGTATTTCGCGCAGTGAATCAAAGAAAAGATCTCGCGTTTGAAATATATAATGGAGTGAAAAGTTATAACAGATGATATCAAAGTATCTGTGTGGACAATTGAAAATATCACCCTGATAAAAATTGACACGGATTTTCATGTTTTTTGCGCGTGTCTTCGCCTCCTCGAGCGCCGACGGTTCTGGATCACACATGTTTATATTTGCACCACACGCACGCCATTTCTGGAGATCTCCACCAAAACCACATCCCACGTCAAGAATTTGGTGACCTTCTTTCGTGACCGACTGAATCAGCTCACGTTTTGCATCATTGTGCGTCCTTCGAAGGTCTTCCATTTATCTTTACTATTTTCAGTCTTTTAAACGACTTAGTGACTCAAAAGGCTTAAAGTTTATTATCGTAACATGACTATAATGGCTTCTCTTGAACAAGACTACACGACGGTTCCCGGACAGCTTTTCGCATGCCTGTCTGTGATTGGTCCCGAGTGCCCCCAAAAAAATGATAAGTTTGGTATTAAAATCCGCGGTGCGTTTGCGACTCGTGATGAAGCAGCGAATCACGCAAAGCGCCTTCAAAAGGAAGATTCGACGTTTGATATTTACGTCGTCGATATGTATAAGTGGTTGTTGATCCCACCGGACCGTGATACGATTGAAGATGTCCACTATCAAAATGAAAAGCTTGAAGAGATTATGCAGGGGTATAGAGAAAACCAAATTCAGGCTGCAAAGATGTTCGAAGAACGTAAGAAGGACATGATGTCTGTGCGCACAGATGGTTCTTACATCAAGCCTGGTGATGAAAATTCCAAATTTTACACGAAACCCGACGAATCACCTATCAGTCACCCGGCTGAGGTGTTGGAACGTCTCCAAAAGGAAAAGCCGGACACCCCAATGGAAGAACTCGTAAAGGAAGCGGATGCGATCGTTGCGTCCGAAGTTGAAGAACACCGAAAGAAGCGCGAAGCTGAAGCTGAAGCGGAGTCGTCGACGGATGGGAAGATTGAAGAAAAGGCGGAAGAATCAGGTGAGGAAGTGACGTCAGCATAAAAAAAATTATGAGTATAATGTAATATGCTCAGCGTCATTCTTAATATCATAACATTAACTATTGTCGCGGCGCTATTTATTTTGTTTTTTTCCTTGTACAAAAAGAGAAAAAACAAAAGTGATACTGCTTTTGAAGTGGGTTTAGAATTGCTAAAGGATCCACTCGTCGTGAGTCGTGCGTATTTTACGGAACCGGCGACCGGTGATATCGGTGACTTTGAACCATTTTCATCTTCAGGATGGTCTGAGGATGACTGGTTGCATGGTTTTTCCCATAAAAAAGCCTAGAATAAAGGCTACAAAAATAATAATATACGCTGTCTTATCGATAGATGAAAACAAATCATTCGTCTTGTTTACATCGATCGGCTGCCATTGCTGTTGTACACCCGGGAACATTGGTGGAGGCGGGGGAGGAGCCTGTTGTTGCATATTATAAGACGGTTGTTGGTGATCGTCATAGAAATCGTCGCGGTCATCATATTCTTTATTTAACGATTCGATCTCAGACTTATAATCAATGGGATTTCCTATATCCGTCTCCATTTTGTTATACAAATCATCTTTTTTTTAAGCTAAATTTCCTCATCTGATTCATCTGACTCGTCAACGACAAAGTCCTTAAGGTTTCCATTTTCATCAGCCTCTTCATCGTCGTCTTCGAATTCCGAGTCGTCTTGAGAATCGTATTCATCTTCCGTGTCGATTTCACTCCCCAAATCAGAATCATGATCATCTTCAGCGTAATCGTCGACAACCACGTCTTCGGTCGGTTTAAACAATTCGGGTTTCTTTATCTGGCGTCCTGAGCGAGTCTTAGTGATCGACATTTTCTTTTTAATTGATTCTATTGTTTAAGTATTTTGGATAAAGAGTAACACCCTTGTTTATTGCAATATTCATGAGTCGGTTTTCGAAAGTGTATCCTATTTTCTTTGCGAGTGTGTGTATCGGTTCCTGGATATCATAATCACCCGATTCTGCATATAAAGCAATATCTTCAAGGTTATCGAGTGATTCAAGCATATATTTTTGAGACATATGCACATCCACGTGCATGTATCTTTGCGCCAAGTTGAATTTTGAAATGAAATGCATAAAGACGGACGGATTGACACCGGAATACACGTGCGCTTCACGCTTGAGATCCATGAACGGATCTTCTTCTGGCTCTTCTTTGAAGGCGAGTTTTGATGCAAGGACTATACCCACACCTAATAGAATGAACGCCATATCTGTAATTACATGTTATTTTTTATTCGGGTACAATACATTCACGGACTTTGTATTGAGTGCATAGATTCGACCCTTCTTGCGACACACCTGACAATCCTGGAATATTTTACCCTTTTCTATTCTAAATGATGTATATGTTTCGTGATTTGTCTTTGCCACTTCACAATAATTTGAAGTTGTTGTCGCTATATATTTTTGACGCTCTTTCGAAATTTTAATCACCGTGACCTGATCATGTTTAGGCATACACGATCGAATGTATCGTTCGACATGACCCTTTGCTTCAACATAGTCTATATCGGATTTTTCTCTTTTATTGTCCGTTTTTATATCCGGGCATTGTTTTATCTTTTCCTTTTCTGGATATAACCGTTCTACTATCTGTGGTTTAAGTATATGTCGCCGACCACAAAAATCTTTACAAAAGCCATTACGCCTGTCTCGGAGTGTTTCACATCGACAAAAACACTTCTGTGTGATTTTGTCACCGCTTATGTAAAACCATACGTGGTTTGAACCATGAGAACGTTTGAGGTTTTCACAGTACTTTGAGGTTGTTGATGCAAGGTACTGATTCTTAAACTTGAAAAGTTTTGTAATGTGTGCATCTCCTTGACCTTCGAGATTCACACGAACAAAGTCTTCGAGGAGCATTTTCGTCTCTTCGTCATGTAATTCATCCTTCGTCTGAACATCGGTGAATGATCCTTCTTTGATGGCTCTAGATGGACTCTCCACGTGTACGAAGTCTTGATTTTCGGTTCGAACCGCTGCCATGGCTAAAATTTCCTTGTCGGGTGTTTGATCTATCCGTAAGAGTGTACTAAGGGGTCCGGTTTTGTATACAAAAACTGGTAAATATGCAACTTGAGTAATTTTACCAGTGTTGTGACAATCACTACACCCTTTCCCGTCACATGAGTCGTGTTTTCCCTTTTTATGCGACCACGGCATACGAAACCCACTCCCTTTTGAACGACGTTGTATGTCACCGTATACAGAAGAATCTATGATTTCATTCCAATCGATTGACTTCTTTACCGTGTATAAGGCCACAAGAATATGTTCTCGGAGTGCGATTGCAGATACTTGATTCACCACAAAACCCGGCCAATTTAAGTGAATACCTGTTTTCGTGAGACTTCCAACTTTTTTTGGAGGTGACACTGAAATAAGACACTCTTTTCCACCGTGACGCTTGACTTTATCACAAATAATTTTACAGATGTCTTGAATTTCTTCGATACTCAAAGCTTCTGTATTTTTATAGTCAATATCAACGAAAAAATTATATGTCGGTGTCTTTTGTTCGACGACAAAGACCTTTTCTCCGTGTCGAACACACTCTACATATTTCGTATAAAACTCATCCAATTTATCAAATGGCACGGAGAGGACTCCACCGTCCATGAGCACATGTGATAACTGGTTTCCGTGAGCGAATCCCTGTTGAGAACACCATCTTTTAAACATACTTGTATTACATACGCGTCTATTTTTTAATACCTACTCACAGCTGATACGAATGACAAGTCTGGTAACTCTACACTCGACGCCAGTTCTTTTTTCATAACTAAAAGTTCGTACACTTTCATGTCTTTAATTTCTTCAATCTTCTCATCGGCTTGTTCCGGTGTATGCACCCTGTTATCGATGAGAAGGTCTTTAATTTGCCTGAGAATGTACGCCTTCGACTTCATCACTACTTAATAGAGAATGTTTTTCTATTCATGCTTGAAACACACGCATAAAACTCTGGATTTTTTATGACGTTATCTATGATTCGATTCCAACGCTTACGAACATTGAACTCTTCGAGGGTGTCAAAACTCATGTAATCGTTTTCATCAAACGTCTTTTTTATTGGTTGTTTGTTTTGTTTCTTCAATTGTGTCTTTTGCTTTTCATCGTAAAATTTCTTAATGAGACCATACTGGTCATTTCTAGAATAGTCGACGAAGAATACAAATACATTGTATATGAGTTCTGTCGTCGCGTTTTCCTTAACTGTAAATTTAAAGTCGGTATATTCTCCTCTTTTGAGTGCCACCACTCCTCTCGTTTCTTCCTCGAGTTCTCTTAGAGCACATCGAAGGGGATTGAAAATTTCTCGCCGGCGACACCCGCCTGTGACAAATATCCAATCCTTGAAGCGACGATCTCTGACGGTTAAAAACCTCGGTTTTCCATCAGCGAACGTCACTGGTATCGCTATCGCTTTGTATTTTTTCATTGCTCATTAGCAAGTTACAATTAATGAATATGTTTATTTCGCCGACAAATCGCCCAATTCTTCACTCTTATTCGCAGTTTCAACCTTGACGTCTTCTTCCTCTTCGTCGGGTTCATCTTCGTAATAAGACAAAGCATTGATGTATTGGGCCATTTGTCCAGAGTGTGCCTTCACCTCTGAAATTTCAGTTTTAGCATTCTTGAGTTCCCTGTAAATGTACAAGGTACCCAAAACGCATACAGCGACTGCCACGAGTAGCATGGTTTCTCGGTCGTATGAAAACATGTTGTTCTAATAACATTTCATCTCAATTTTTTAAGCACCTACAATCGCACCCATTTTTACTCTGTTAGAGGGGGCGCATTCGTATGCAGCTTGTCCAAATTGAACAGCGTTGTAGTGTGGATCTTCACAATCTTTTCCGGTTTTCGTTGGTGCTTGCTTAGCATCCACAAACTTTTCCAGTGTCCTGGATTTTGGATCGTAAGTGAGCACAAAAACGATGGCTAAAAGAGCTATAACAGTCCAAAGCATAATTATACTATTACCTGTGATTTAATTCGAGTACATGAGGCCGCCCATACCATTCTCAATGCGAAGGACATTGTAGTTCACGGCGTAAATTTTATCCAAAGAGTTGTTTTCCGTACTGACAATTCTCGCAGAATCAAGTCGGGAGAAGTTCAAAGAACCCGTCGGCTGAAGCTTGGAGGTTTCGAGGCAGAACGGGTAGATGAAGAGAGACGACTTCTTGTCACCCGACGAGAAGGGCACGTGGTAGTACGAAGAGACGGCCGAGTAGTTCGGAGACGCAAACTTGAAATCGGTGACATCCGTACCGTTGATTTGCAACTTGACCTTGTTCGTTGCCGTCATCAAACCACTCGCTTGCGTGTTACTCGCGAGGAACTTGATCGGATGGTTGAAGTTCAATTCTTGGATCTTGGCCTGAGACGCGACTGCGTTTTGAACTTGCGTGATCAAGATGCTTTGCGGCTTGCTCGCAAAGACCGCGCGTTCGTCAGTGTCAAGGTACGCGTAGTTCGCGTAGCATTCCCACTTGTGAATCGCGGCGCTCGGGCCCCACGTGATTCGGAGCTCGACATCGTGGTATTGAAGAGAAATCAACGGCAACGCGGATTGCCAGTTCTCACAGAAGAAGAAGCGAAGCGGGTAGAATTGTTCGTTCGCACCACCTCGGTAGATACCACCTGCGACAGACTTCGACAAGTTCGTCGCGAGAAGTTCCGGGGCGATGTGCGTCGAGAACGCGGAATCTTGTTCATCGATCACTTGACCACCGATGAGAAGTTCAACCTTGGAAATCGCCGTGCTCCAATCGGCAACAGTGTTCGCTTGTGTGCCATCACCCTTGATCGGCATGAAATACACATAGTTAAGAAGGTCACCCTTGCGCTCGAAACGCACGGTAGACATGCCGTTGTTCGACACGTTACCCTGGATGACCTGGCGTTCGGTCGTTTGAGAAAAGTTCGTGTGACGACGGTAAGTAGATCGAAAGAAACTGACTTCGGGCTGACCGACGAGGTGTGCATCTTGGGCACCGACGGCGACGAGTTGGGCAATACCACCAGACATTTTATACTATATTAGTATTTTATTTTTTTAAGCTCGGCCTCGAGATGCTCTATCTTCTGTATGGCTTTCTGGAGGGCTCCATACATAGATGCGTATATTTGATCTGGGTTAAGGAATTTGAGATCCGGAATGCCGTATTTCTCATCAATAGTTTCAATGGATTTAGGCATGACTTCTTCGACCTCCTGAGCAATCCAACCGAGGACGTTTTTGTCTTTTTGATGTTCACTAAAGTCAACAATCCCATCACGCCACGTGAATCGACGAAGTGGTATATTCTTGACGGTTTCATAACATTGATCGATGTCTGCATTAATGATATTCTCTTTGAGGCGTCTATCGGACGTGGATGACCACGTACCACCACCGGATTTTGCCGCGGTTCCAATCACCTCGAGATCAAATGTGGGAGACGACGTTTTAATACCGACACGTCCACTCGTGACGAGGGAATTTGTGATATTCGTAAGTTGTATGGTCGTTGAGGCTGTATTTCCTATAGTCGTGACCTGTTGAAGTGTGTGCGCTGGGGTTATCGATACGGTTCCGAGTGTGATCTTACTCGCCAGAACGTTCCCACGGACGGTGAGTACGTTTGATCCCGTGTCTTGTATCACGACATTTGCACCCACGTCAAGTGTGTGAATGGGTGAAGTATTCGAGATACCGTAATTTGAAATAACCGAATTAAAACCGGTTTGAGCGTTTGAAAACGTAATTTGATTGGTAAAGTTACCACCAATGTTAGATAAGAATCCGGCGTCGCCATAATACGCGGCAGCCGTAATGGCACCTGGAGTCGAAAGGTTACCACCGCCATTGAAATTCATAGTCGTCACATCAATGAGTTCACCTTCGGGTGTGTATGCGACAATATTAGATACCGCAGTTGCAGCTCTGACAGGTCTTATAAATGTTGCGTTTGGTCTTGTAGTATTAAGTGCGGTTGTTCTCGCGTTGAGTACGATTGTATCGTTGTGTTGATTGCTCTGACCGGCCTTGAAACCAATAGCCACGGCTGTTTGACCTTGTTCGATTTCACCGGCTTGGTAACCGATCGCGACTGAATTCGTTTGTTGTCCCTGATAGGCACTCAGATATCCAAGAGCAACAGTGGTATTGTTTTGGGAATATCGACCCGCTCTGTAACCCACAGCAACGCCGTATGGTTGTTGGTTATCTTCACCAGAACCTTCACCAATCGAGACAAAGAATGGCCCTTGGCGGATATTTCCCTCGACACGCATATCACCATTTACGTGTAGGACCTTGTTCGCAAAAGTTGCATTTGTACCAATACCGACACTTCCCGTAAAAACACCATCACCGTTTACAGTTGCGGCTGTCGCTGTGAGACCCGTTGTGAGTAGTTTGTTTGTCGCACCCGTGCACACATAGCCATCAGCGAGGAACTTATTCGTACCACCAGCTTTATCAAGGATGAGACCATCACCAGACGTGTATCGAACGCGTGTGCTCCCGATTTGTAAAGCACCGGTAAGATGCATCTGTTCACCCGGGTTTGTTGTACCGACACCGACAAAGCCACTGTTTTTAATAGTGACGACGGGAGAATTGGCAGTTCTCGACGCACCCGTCGCTTTTGTATCGAATACAATTTCACCGGCTCGAAGTCGAATTCGATCTTTCGTGTCATTTCCCTTGAAGAGTAAGAGTTCCGATACCGTATTCGCTTGGTCAAAGACTCTATTTTCAATCACAGTGTTTGCGTAGCCATTATCTCCAAGTGTGCCACCAAACAGGATGGACTTGGGTCCAACCGTACTATCACTTTGACCAACGTACACGTTACCAGACACATTGAAATCACCGGTTTCGTTAATTCTAAACTTTTCATTATTGTTAATTCTGAAGACATGATTGTATCCGGTGGGTACATTGTATCGCAATTCATTTGGCGATTGTGAAACACTAAAGTTTACGAAATCCGCACCCGCATTATACAAACGAATCTTTTCACCCACAGAATTCTTGAAATTTACGATACCATTCGTACCAACTTCAACGCTTCCATTTACAGCGAGTCGGTTCGTATTAGGTTGTGTACCGATACCGACGTTGCCGTTCATGAACGTGTCACCACCGCGTTTTACTTCGAACCGGTTCGTGATCACATCGGGGTTTTGACCATTCGAATTTACGTCACGAATCACAAAACCCGCATCATTAACGTCGTCGTGGAAATCGAGTGCGAATTTGATTGCATCACTCGTACCAATTTGGCGAAGATACGCCCAATCATTCACAGAACCACCGTGTCCGAATGATATGTAGGTGTTTGAATAGTTTTCAGTATCAACACCCGACACATTCAGGAGTGCGGGGCTTGCGTCGAGGTGAACGTGACCACGCACACGAGCATCACCGACAACATCAAGTTCGTATCCACTCGTCGGTTGGGTCGTACCGATACCCAATTGTCCCGCGGTCGTCATGACCATCATCGGCGTTGCAGTACCGACACCGAGTTCAGTGTCCACATGAGAACCACCTCGGTACCACGCAAAGTTACCCTGTGTTCTAAAATATTGCGTGTTGGTTTGTACACCGAGACCGTAACCAGAACCATATAAATTAATTTTTTGGCGTGTAGATACTGGAAACGTTATATCCGTGAGGAGTTTCATGTCGCCACCAACATCAAGGTTCGCGGTCGGTTGTGTGACCCCAATACCCACAAAGTTGGTCGTATTCTTGTTGAGAATTGTCATGGCCGGTACGCCATTTACATTTTCATTTGACCCGACAATGAGTTGTAAAGCGCCCCGATCTTTATTCGGCGTTCCGACGATTTCTTCGTGACAGAATGACCGAATCTTAGAGAATGCATGCTCACGATTTTTATAGTTTGGCGTTAGTGTCATTTCAACGTTATTCAGTTCGGGTTGCGTACTCGCATACCCACGCTTGATTTTGAGTGCACGTGTCAGACTTCCTTGAATCGATGGTCCGGAGATGATTGTGAGTCTCGAATCTGCATCCGTCGTGCCGATACCGACGTTCGACGTTGAGAGATCGATCGTCATGATGTTGGATTCTGTACCGTCAGTGAACGCATTTCCAAAGTACATCTTTTCGCTGTTCACTTGAATGTATGCGTTTTGGTTATTGTTCGTATCGATGAAACGGAACGTTGGGTGTTGGTCTTGAATTCGAATATCTCCGTTCACGTGTAACTGACTTTGCGGTGTCGCTGTATTAATACCGACTTGTGCATTTTGATCAATTACCATGGACACCGTGCCATTTTGACCCGGATTAAGTGCGGCATCGTTATGCGAACCACCCTTGAACCATACAAACCCATGTGGTGATCTATAATATTGGTTGTCAGATTGTACACCAATACCATACGTGTTCGAATACAGGTCAATATTTTGTCTCGTGACACTTCCAAACGTCACATGTCCATTGACGAAAACATTCCCGTCAACGTCGAGTTCTTGTTGGGGCACAAGCGTACCAACACCCACCTTCCCGTTTTTAGGAAGAAGTAAAAGGTTAATGTTATCCGTACCAAAATTATTCGAACCTTGAATAAACACAGAACCATTCGGTCCAACACTTTGGTCGATGCCCATACGCGCAGAAAGCCCGCCATCTTCACTCGTGATGTGAAACTGCGAATACTCGACATACGACGGATCACCACTCACCGCGACACCTTTATTCCCATTGATACCCATACGACCAGTCGCCGTGATGACATTACTCGTCACGAGGTTGGAAAGTATTTGACCGTATGAGTGAATGACTGGTTGGTAATGGTAGTTTGGATTTATGACAAATTCCTTTTCTTCGAAGATTTCTATGATTGGGCGATTATAATACTGTGGCGTTTTGGGAGTTCCAATGACACCCGTCGTTGCGTCTTCGTCCCAGATGATAATAGCACACCCAGCTAAATCACCGCTTACGACACCCTGAACATTATAGATCTTAATGAAACCCGGTGGCACTTGAGACACCACATCAAATTCAACATAGTCGTCTGCCGTACCATCCGTTTGAACGATAGTGGCCAAGTTCCCATCATACGCATTCGACGACGCTTGATAATAGGCACTTCCGGGTAAATTTGATTGTCGAGATGTCGAAATCGTCATTTTACGCCCACCGATGTCGAAAATTTCAATCTCACGGAAATGAATCTTCGTACTTTGATTATCGGCTCGATCGATGCGCACCGTCCACGTGTGTACATCATTGTGTACATCGAGACGTGCGTGTGGTGTATCTATACCTATACCAACATTAGACGTCGTCGCAATCGACGTCGTAATGTTTGAAAATTTCATTGACCGTGTCGTGACATTACCCGACAGCGATTCGCTAATTTGTTGAAGTGTGATGTTTGAAAGTGTGCTCGCATCACCAAAATAATAGTCGCTCGTAACGTTCCCGTAGACGTGTACATTTATGCTATTTGACGTATCAGGAATAATATCCTTTGCAACAATCTCGGAGCGTGTAAAACCTATCGCGTACTCTTCATTACCGATACCACTTTGATCGGGGGTTCTGTAAATCGCCATAACATTTGACTTTGCACCATTCCGATCCGTAATTAAGTATGAACCAAGATCGTACCCCAGATTACCCGGATTTTGTTCACCGTACCCAATTAATGGATTACTCACAACGGTAATAGTCGCATAAATTAACTCAGTATCACCGAGCGTCGTAACATTACCAACAATCGTAGTATTCCCACTCACGAATAAGTTACCTCGGACAACGAGTTTCGATTCACCGGTATCATCGATGAATACATTGGATCCAACATCTAACGTGTGAATTGGAGCCGTGTTTACTATACCAACGTTCGATGTCGTGACGAACGATGTCTCTGTGTTGCTAAAAATCAGTTTTGAAGGCACGAACGCCGACGTCGTGGCAATTTGATCGAAGCTCAAGTTTGAGAGTAGACCCCCGTCCCCCAAATAAACCGAAGCCTCAACGAACTGGGTACCTCGCTCCTTTACCTGGTGACTCTTGGTGTTGTAAGACATTACAACATTCTGAGCCACATTCGGAGTCGTCTCCTCGACCTTCCTGAGATACACATTCGTAAAAACGCCCGTGTTCCCGATGTTCGGCATTGTTACTTTAAATAAGGATTATATTTTGGGATGTACCTTAATGTATTTGACTATGTAAACATCATAAGATACAGGTCTTACCTTTTCATCAACTCAGCCACTTGTGTTTCGAGGCGTTCTTTGTCCTCGATGAGCTTCTGTATCGTACCAAACATAGCTGCGTATATTTGATCTGCGTTTAAGAATTTTACGTCTTCAAGGCCGTACTTTTCACCCACAGTAGTCACGGATTTTGGTAAGACTTCTTCAACCTCTTGAGCAATCCAACCAATTACGTTCTTATCGGTAATGCCTTCTACATCATCACGCCACCTGAAACGTCTGAGTTTAAGGTTTTTCACGGTGTCGTAGCACGTCTCGAGATTTGCATCTTGTATGTTTTCTTTGAGTCGTGCGTCTGATGTAGACGTCCATGTACCACCACCCGTCTTTGCGGCATCTCCATTTACTTCGAGAGTGTACGCGGGACTCGTCGTCGCGATGCCCACATTTGAAGCTGTAACGAGGGATGTATCAGCATTATTAAATTCGACTGTGTAAGACGTCGTGTTTCCTGTAGCTGAAATCTGCTGGAAGGTGTACGCGGGTGTAATCGAAACGTTTCCAAGGGTGATTTTACTTGCGAGAACATTTCCTTCAACAACGAGTACATTGGATCCTGTATCGGAAATGTAGACATTGGAACCAACACTGAGTGTGTGTGCTGGTGAGTTGTTCGCAATACCAGCCGGCCCCGTGGTAATCAAACCAAGTGTCTCATTTTCAATGGAGATCGTCTGTGTCGTGACGTTCCCATTCGTGGCGATAAGTTCAAGATTCGATGCGATATTCGAAAGGAAATAACCATCACCAATGAATCGCGTGGCGTAAATATTACCCGTGGCGTGCATAACATTTGACCCCGTGTCATCGAAATAGACGTTAGATGCCACACTGAGCGTATGTGTGGGTGCTGTATTTATGATACCCACCGGACCTGTCGTCGTGAGACTAATGTCCGTATTCAAGAGAGAAACGGTTTCACTCGTAACATTTCCATTTGTGACGATGAGTTCAAGATTTGAGGCGATATTCGAAAGGAAATAACCATCACCGATAAATCGTGTAGCGTACACATTACCCGTCGCGTGAATGATATTAGATCCTACATCATCTATGTATAGATTTGAACCAATACCCATCGTGTGTTCCGGTGATGTATTCGCGATACCCACATTGGACGAGGTCACGAAACTCACGGTATTTGTAAATTCAATCGTATTTGCTGTGGTATTCCCATACTGCGTAACTTGTTGAAGTGTGATATTTGAGAGACCGTGGGCGTTCCCATAATACACACCAAATTCACCGACCGTGATGTTATTTTGGACTTGAACATTCCCTTGAAGATCAATCAATAGATTCTTGTCGGGATATTGATAATATAAAATGTGATCATCCGTGAAAGTATTTTGTGTATACCCAACCGCAAAACGATGTTCATCTGCGTGATGAATCAATGCGATATTAGAATAAGAAACAATCTCCCCTTCTTCGAGGTGACTGTGTTCAATCATAAAACCACTATCAAGTCCAGTCGCGCTGTTATTCGAACCGACTCCAAATATCCTATCTTCAATCGTCACCGACGTGGATGAAATGATAGTTGTATTACCACCGAGAGTAATGTTACCCAAAAATTCTGCTTCTGCTGCAGAGATCACATATTTACCCTCATCTGTGAGATATACAGGAGACTGTTTAAAGAAACCATCGTGGTCAACCATGGGTAAGAATTTTTTATTTGGATCGGTGAGACCGGTGACGGAAATGTTCGAACCAATTTCTACATTTGCTGTCGTGACAATACCCGTTGTCGCATTCGTAAATTGGACCACGTTCGAAATCGTATTTCCGGTATTCGTGACTTGCTCGAGTGTTTGAAGCTTTGTCAAAAGATTTGCCGGAACAATTTTTCGGAGAT
>Ga0222719_10000220_pt1 | contig 57210 bp, 84 predicted proteins | sample C33_34DmetaG_FD_165039 | JGI IMG/M metagenome (GOLD analysis project Ga0222719, IMG submission 165039) | Estuarine water microbial communities from San Francisco Bay, California, United States - C33_34D | ecosystem: Environmental > Aquatic > Marine > Unclassified | place: USA: California...
TACGTTATTTAGTTGATTGGTTCCAGTATAACCCAGAAAAGGAGCTTTAAAATGGGTACAGTAGTTGGAGTAATGGTGTTCTTCGTAGCACTTGCAGTAGTTGCTTTCGTTGTTGAGACAGCAATAGACCTTGGCTATATCAGAGCCGTAAATGACAAAATGGAAGGAAAGTGGGATGAGTAATTATCTTGTACATACAGTTAATGTCTATGATTTAGACTTAAAGCTAATCTGCTACAGCGGATTTACTATGAAATTCAAGGCAGAGGAATACGCTAAAAAACTTCGTTCACAGCACCTTAAACATATCGGTAAAATCGATATAGTAACAAAAGAGGTTAACTATGCGTAAACCTAAAATGACTGATAAGGAAAAGGCCGAACACATGAAGACTATTTCTTTTGCTAACTTAGTAAGAGAACTTGATGAAAAGTGGTCTCATACTTATATTGATGTATCTAACTTAGTAGACGAAGAAGCTACAGATACTAAACAGTGAGATCCAGTGAATCCATTCCCTATGAGTGGATTCCGTGGATTTCATTGGAATCCTCCCTGTTGTGTAACTTGCCCTCTGGCTCTCCTCCCAGAGTTTAGAGGGTTTTTTAGACCACAGTGGTCTGTTTCGAAACTTAACCCAAGAGGTAAAACTATGACTATCAATTCTACAGTACACAAAGAATCCTGCGGCTACAACGACAATCTTCGCCGTGACGCCGTGAGCTTTGCAATTATGTGCGGAAATCAAAAAGCTGCGGCAAAGCGCTTTGGCGTTAGCGTGGGAAGTATCCATAACTGGCTTTGTGCATTTGACTTCAATAACGAATATCACAGCGTAAAGATGCAGAAACGCCTTGAAGGTGTGTTTTCTAAATCTTACAAAAATGGTAATCGTGTTTATGATGACGCTTTTCGCCTAGAGGTTGCACACTTTGCAAACCGATACAGTGTTCAACATGCCAAGAAAAAGTTCAAAGTAACCCACAACACTATTTACAAATGGCTTAAAGCCTTCAACATGGCAAATAGCTACTGGAATAAGTAAAATAAAACAGCCCTCATCCCCTTCGGGGGGTGGGGGTTATTTTTAAACTTTTTTTTTCAAATCATAGTAAGGAAATATATTGGTAGAAGTTATTGGTGTGTTCTTGTTATATGTACTTATTAAAGCCTACAACAAGGATCAAGACAAAGACCAATAACTATTATGTCCACGAGAGTAGAGTACCACTTGTACAATGTCTACAGAAGGAATAGTGAATGAACGAAACAGTTCTAGATAGACTAACTAGAGACCTCGAATACAGGCAATCCATGCTAGATAACAGGCAATCAGCTAGCTTCTTAGTAAAAATGGAAGCAAGAGAAATAATAGAGTTTTCTTATGCTCACATATTAAAAGGTTTAGAAAGGAAATCAACGTTAGTAGAGGTAGCTAGTAGTATTGGCAGACGCCTACGACAAAAACTAAGACAAAAACAAAATAGTGTATTAGATATTCAAGGTGGCTGGTTTGTTATGATCAGTTATATTGAGCTAGGTATACTAGGTTATCGTAAAAAACACACTTACCGAAATGGTAAAAAAGATAAACACAGATCATACTTTATATACGCTAAAGACTGGAAAGCTATCAAAGAGCTTATGGATTTAGTTGATACAGAGAAGTGTGATATGTTTCCCGTAAACACACCTGCTACGCCTTGGGATGGCTCTGCCTATCATCCAACAACAGGTATTAGTGTAATTAAGAAAGGTTATGAAGATGCTCTGAAGTATTTTGAAAATAATGACATGAGCTATATTGTTGATACCTTAAACAAGTTAAATAACACTGCTTGGGAAATAAACCCAAAAGTGTTTGAGGTATATAAACAATGTATGCACAGTGAGAAAAATCCCTTTAAGTTTACTAAAGAGATTGACCCAATTAAACGGGCTTCGTTAATCATTGAAGCAGAGGCTATACAGAGGCTTGCAGAGAAGCACATAGGGCAACCATTCTATCACCTGTATAACCTCGACTTCCGAGGACGCATTTACCCTAATACAGCGTTCTTACACGAGCAGTCCAGCGACAATGCAAAGGGCGTCTTGTTACTTCACGAGCCAGTCCCTTTAGGTGAGGCAGGGTTATATTGGCTTTGCGTTCACACCGCTAACTCTTGGGGTAATGACAAGGTTACACTTGACGATCGAGCTAGCTGGGTTGAAGACAATTGGATGTGGATTATTAACCAAGCAGAAAACCCCTTTGGTACTTGTGACTGGATGAAAGCAGATAAGCCTTTTAGTTTCTTAGCAGCTTGCTTTGAGATTAAAATGTTAGCAGATTGGTGTCGTGAAGGTAATTCAGAAGAAGACTTCCCTAGCTGTTTACCTGTTTATATTGATGGCTCTAACAATGGTGTTCAACATCTTGTAGCAATGTCTCAAGACGATGAAGTTGCGCCTCTTGTCAACTTAGTTCCTCAAAAACTTCCTGGCGATGTTTATATGTTTATTGCTAACAAAACCTGGGAAAATCTTGAAAAAAGAAAGGCTAAGCTAGACGCTTCTACGATTAACAAGTTTAACGATGTCTTCCAAACTGCTGTTAAACTTCAAAGAGACTACCAAGAGGCCCCTGATAAGTCGGAACGTAAAGCTTTAGCTTTTCAAGCTGCTCAGACATGGCGTAATCAAAACCGTGACCTAAGAGAAAAACTTTTCCCTGTTTATTGGACTAACATTCAAGATAAGAAAATCCAACGTAAAACAGTAAAACGAAATGTTATGACTCTTGGTTATGGCGGTACGGCCTACGGTATGGGCCAACAGGTGATAGAAGACACAAGGGATATCTCGCCCTATCTAAGGGACAAAGAACACCTCTGGGGCGCTCTCCTTGGCTCTCTGGTGTATCAGACCTGTTATGAGGAGCTTAAGGGTCCAGCAAGTATGCTTCGATTGTTTCAAACTTTAGCAGAGAGAGCAAACGAAAAGAAAGTGTATTTGAGTTGGTTATCACCGATTACTAGCTTCCCTGTATGTCAAGCCTATAGGAAACCAACGACTAAACGAACTGAGCTTAAGTATGGTGATGAAATACTTAAGGTTCAGTTACAAGTATGGGAAGAAACTACAGTAAACGAGACTAAACAGAAAACAGGTGCTGCACCTAATATTGTTCATAGTCTCGATGCTGTCCACTTAACAATGTGTATACACGATGCAGACTATATAACTACTGTTGTGCATGATTCCTTTGGATGTCATGCTGGCAATATGTCTGATATGTTTATGCACGTAAGGCAAAAGTTTGTAGATCTCTATAAGGCAGAGCCTTTAGAAGATATCTTAGAACAACTAGATTCTACTGACTTATCACCAATGAAAGGAACACTTGATGTCGCAGACGTTCTCAAGTCCGATTTCGCTTTTGCATAAGCGTATTAAAATCAACTTCGATGGCAACCAAGATATTGCCTTCGTAACTTCTGTAAATGAAGAGGATGAGTGTATAGAAGTTCTGGTAAACCCAGACGAAGAAGAGCGTCAGTTCTTTGCTGAACTATATCTAGACAATAACCCAACTGACTGGTATATTGCTGAAATCTTAGACTAACAATACCTGACGTTAAAGAACAATAATGTTCCCTATAATGACTACTATAACCCAAGAGGAAATATCTAATGGCTATTTTGAAGAATGTTGAACTGTACTTTGCTAAACTTAACCCTAAGAAACCAAATGATCGTTTTGATAAAGAAAACCCAACATGGGAAGTACAAATCCGTACTCGTGACAAAGCTCAAGCAAAGGAATGGAAAGATCTTAGCATTAATGTTAAGCCAGATGAGGACGATGCAGGTATCTTTTATAAAGCTACCTTGAAGAAGCGCTCTAAGAAGCGTAACGGAGAAGAACAAAACCCAGTGTCTCTTGTAGGCGGTGACTTGTCAGCTATTGATCCGGATAAACTAGGTAACGGTTCTGTTGGTAATGTTCGTGTTTATCAGTATGACTACAACATTGGAGGTCGTGAAGGTATTGCTACAATGCTAATGGCTGTTCAAGTTACTACTTATAAAGAGTATGAACCTAAGCCTCGTGAAGACGATTTTGAAATGACTAACATGAAAGTGGTTAAGGTTGCTGACAATCAAAAGATTGACACTGATGATATGGTAGACGATGATCTAGACTTTTAATAATAACACCTGAGTAAGTGTATAAACTGCTCATAATAATCAAATTCGTCAAGAATGGAGAGAAGCATGAAACGTGAAGATTTTTTTAACTGGCTGGACACTATAATTGACAAGGGTAACTCTGACTGGTATCTCGTAGAAGACTTTGGAGATGGGGATATTTGGATTAGGTTTACTAACATAGAAGAAGGAGAAGAAGAATGAAATTACTTAAAGGTGTATACCTAGCCGGACCTATGGCTGGTTTTTCAGGTAAAGAAATGAAAGAATGGAGAACTTATGCAGGAACAGTTCTAGCAGATCATGGTATTGAATTTTTAGACCCTTCCCGTAGAATTTCTTTCCACGAACAACTCTTAGATGATAGAGGTCTAGAGAGCAATATCGCCAAGCGTATATTTAAACAAGATCTCAGAGACATCGCACGATGTGAGATCTTATTAGTTGATATGCGTAATCATCCAAAAGCCAAGGGTCAGGGTACAGCTTGTGAAGTTATGTTTAGCCACATGAAGAACAAGACAATTATTATGTTTAAAAATAAACATGATCTTATCAACCCGTTTATGACCGCTATGGCAACAGAAGTCCACAACAGTTTAGATGAAGCTCTTGAAGCTTGCATTGATTATTCGGAGTAATAAATATGACCAGAAAAACACTCGGGGACATCCTCGCAGAAAGCTTTAACAATGACAAGCGCACTTATTCCTATGAGGAAGAGGGCGATATGTTCTTTCCTGAATCTATCTTTCCCCATACTGTTCGATTTGGTAGTGCTACTGTTATGGGGCGAGGTAAGGATTTAGATTATCTTACTCTTACATCAGACTTAGGAAAAGCATTCCCTTATCTATTAACACGAGACTGGGAGTACACGGGAACGGAAGAACAGTATCTAGCCAACCCACAACAGGTGGAGTTTCAAACTTTCCGCTTAGGCTGTTATAACCTTGTTGTCGTATCGAACGCTAAACACTTTCGTATGATGGTAAAGGCTAACGATCTCTGCGTTAGGCTTAAGCTAGCCAACAGGGATGATCGTATTGCGGTCTTTGATTCAATCTGTGCAAAAGGAGAAATCTAATGGGTTTTAGTCCAAGGATGTACGAAATACACTCTTTCCTTGAAGGGGAAAACGGAGTATGGTGGTGGGAGCATATTGATACTTTTGCTGACTTAACAGAAGCATCTGAATGGTATAATAGGTACAAAGATGCAAACATGAGTGTTCGTATTATCGAAACTAAAATAGTAAAGGCTTTTGAAGATGGAAAGGAATACACATGACTAAACTATATGACTTAGAGCCTATGATTATGGACTGTTGGCACGTTTGTGATGACCTTCAGGTAGTGTTCAAACAGATAGGTGACGGTGAGCGTGAGCCTACCCCAGACGAACTTATGAACGCCCTGCTTGGTATGCAGCAAGTATACCAGTGGAAGTTTGAGCAGTTGTTTAACAAGTATGAAGATGTTATAAGAGAAAGAGCAGCTAATGGCAATTGAAGTCCGTGAGACATACTATGAGATTTACCTTGACGGAGAATTATGGCATGAAGGTAGTTTTGAAGCTTGTAAGGAATATGCGCTTCATGCTCTTGATGATGACTGCGCCGAAGTCTATAAAGTAACTTTAATAGAGGAGAAGATAATTGTTTGATCATCAACAAGTCTTAATACCGATTAATAGCGCAGAAGAACTTTCTATTGTATCTATTAATGGAAAGCCTGAAGTAGCTATATGTGGTCCAGAGGGTGTATATCATAATACTGTAACTCCTTTGGGCAATGAGAAAGACTTACGCAACTTCATGAAGAAATGGTTTGGAGACTAATATGAAAGTAGCAGCCTATTGGAACCTTCATAAGAATATTTTCTCGATTCAGTCCCGTGAGAAAGAGAATTACGGAAAAGTAATCTCTCATGTCAACTCAGTAGTAATTGCATTACCAAAGTTTGTTGTAAGGCAAGCTGGACGAGAGAAAGTATTAGAGACTAAACAGAAGAATGTTCATGCCTTTATAGTAGGGCATTTACTTCCGGGCGAGTTTATAGCTCCCTCTAATCAGCCTACGCTAGTCTACTATAACCCACACAAATTTAATACTTTTGTGAAGGCTGACACTAAAGAACAAATTAAACAAGCAGACGTAGCCATCTTAAGGCTACATAACAAAAAACCAGTAATAGAGGCTTACTTATGAATACTTATGATACCTTTGAAATTAACGACTTTAAAGGAACTTATCAGTTCGAAATTCATGTAGAGGGCAATGTAACCCAAGGCGGTTCAAACACCTACGGCTCAGATGACCCTGCATGGATGGAATGTGAAATAACAAGCATCTATAACCCTAAGAAAAACCAACCAGTATCTAAAAGGCTATTTAAAGCTTTGTTAGATGAATATGAGGTTTTCTTTTCAGAAAGGCTATGTGAAAGTTATGAAGGATGATTTTGATTGGCAACTACTAGAAGATCTTTTTGAAGAAAGATCAGCCATACTAGAGTATGATGCAGGATACCCCCGCTACGAAGCTGAACAGTTATCGGCTCAACAGATGGGGTATGCTAATAAAGCAGACTTAAAATCAAAAATACAAGAAATGAAGGCAGGAACAAACCTATGACAACCTATAACTACGATATCTTTACTACGCCTTCTATGTTGTGGAAAAAAGAGACTACTGATCGTTGGCAATTGGCAATAGATGTTTTTGGTAAACTTAAGTTAGAGGGTTTTTACCCTATTATTCATATAAAAGGCAGTGATGGTAAAGAAAGAATTATCAACGGTAATGACGGCATACAAGACTGGAGCAACTATCTTATGAAAAATGGCTACAATCGGATTGAACGGCGGATTATAAAAGAAATGCAAGAGCAAGAGGAAAACGGCATGAAAGTAGTAGAAGTAAAAGAGACAGGTAATTTTGGTTATAGTGCTTATCTGGAAAGAGAAGCAGAAGAACAATACCAAGCTTTGATTGCGGAATCAAATTATAAAGTAGCAGAAGAGTGCGAGAAGAAAAAAATGGTAGACTTCCACGGCAACTTCAGTAAAATGGATCAATCATCCCAAGATGAAATTATTAATCCGAAGCACTATAAAATGATTCCAAAAGAAGCTTACGATCGATTCCCTGAAGGCCTAGAGTATATGGATCTTATGGAATATATCTTAGATAGCCATAGCGGTGTTAACTCACATCTATTGGGTCAAATCTTTAAGTATTCTTGCCGACTAGGTAAGAAGGATGCTGACTTGCAAGACGCTCGTAAAATTGAGTGGTATGCTTCTCGTCTTGTTAAATCACTAGAACATCAACTTATTGGCGGAGAGTTTTAATGAGTGTTTCCGGTTGGTATGAAGGGGAATACAACATTATTAACTTTCATTACGATGATGTAAGAGACCCAATACATCTTGCAGAGCTATTATTAAATCAGTTTGGCAAAGACTGTGTAGGGGTTGATCTTGAAGTATCAGGCGAATATTTAGATGGATCCGATGCAGAAGACAACTTAGAAAATTTGTTTGCTGTGTTGGACCCACCTGAATGGCCTGATTTTGTAGAAGGAGATCTAGTATGATCACAGAAGAAGATATCCAAGCAATGAACAATGAGAAGGCTCTCATAAGTGTAAAAAAAGAATTTAAGAATGCCTTACAAGGTATTTCAACAGCAATTCACTACTTACATGAGACCTCAGACTATGAGTCTTTAACTGTAGATAGGATTTTTGAAGACCTTGTTTCTGCACATCGAGAACTAAAGGAGTTAATTGATGATTAAAAGTTTTGAACGGGCTTACATACGGCGTATGGCTAGGCTTTATCGAGAGCAAAACTGGGATATGTCTATTGGTATGGCAGTAAGAAAAGCTAATGAAGCCTATGAAACCTATAAAGAAGCAGAGATGGAGATTATGTATGAAGAATACGAGCGCACTCAATAAACTAGAATTTGATATGGGTAAAGGTAAGTATAGCGAGCTTGCTGATTCTCTAGAATACTGGGCAGAGCAATTCTATTTAGACGAAGAAGTATCAGATGCCTATGGTGATCAGATAGCCTATCTGTTGCATAACATGGGAAATCAAATGAGGGAATTAACTGACGATTAAGAACAGAAGCAAGTAAGCTAGGAGAAACTTATGAAACTTGTATTCGATATTGAGGCAGACAATCTTCTGCCAAAGATCTCTAAGTTTCATTGTGCAGGTGCAATTGATGTCGAAACTGGTACTGAGTACTGGTTTCGGCCACACCAACTCAATGAATTTTTAGAATTATTAGACAAAGCAGAAATTATTATTGCCCATAATGCTATGGGGTATGATGTACCTGCTTTGTACAAATTAACTGGATGGAAGCCTAAAGCTTCTGTACAATGTACCAAAGTTATGTCGCAAGTACTCAATTATAGGCGGTTTGGTTTTGGACACTCTCTTAAGGCTTGGGGTGAATCCCTTGGCGATCATAAAGGTGATTATACAGGGGGTTTTGATAATTTTAATGAAGATATGTTTGAATATATGCAACAAGATGTACGGCTAAATGTTAAGGTCTATAAGAGCTTGATGCAAGAACTAAAGAGGTATATAAATAATTTTGGATCTAAGGATATTCTCAAAGCAATACGCTCTGAGATTACTATGGACGGGATTATGGCAGAGCAATGTGAGAATGGTTGGAAATTTAATAAACAGGATGCTGAAGCTTTAAGTAAGACAATTAATGAAAAGATGCTAACAATATCTAACTTCATTAATCCACTACTTCCAGGCAAGGCAATTGTAGTAGATCCTGATACGAAAAGAGATCACGAAACAACTACAGGAAAACGCTATGCAATATCTAAGAAACCAACTTACACGAAAGCGGGAAAGCTCACAAGCCACATTAGCCGTTGGTTTGAGCTTGATTTGGACACCACTGTTGATACTTGTCCCGTTTGGGGTGAATACTGCCGTGTTACTTTTGATTCTGGCGATATTGGTAACACTGATACGGTTAAACAATATTTGGGAACAATTGGGTGGAAACCAGACGAATGGAATTGGAAAAGAATCAACGGACAATTCGTTAAAGTCTCAGCAAAACTCTCAGATAGTTCCTTGGAAGGACTCGGAGATGTAGGTAAAGCTCTTATGGAGTACTATACCCTAAGATCACGTAAATCTATTTTAGAAGGATGGTTTGACTATGTTGATGAAAATTCAAGATTACATGGTGACGTTTTTAACATCGGTACTCCAACGTTTCGGCAGACCCATAAAATCATCGCCAACTTACCTAGCGGGAAAGCGGTCCTTGGACCTGAATTCAGAAAGCTCTTTATCACGGAGAAAGGATACAGACTAGTATCTGCTGACTCTGCTGCTTGCCAGTTAAGGTTATTGGCTCACTTTATGAAGGATGATGCTTTTACTAAAGAGGTGTTAGAAGGAGATATCCATCAAAAGAACGCTGATATTCTTGGTTGTAGTCGTGCTACTGCCAAACCCTTTATCTTTGCTTTCTTGTATGGAGCGGGTGGTAAGAAGCTCGGTAGTATTTTGAAATGTTCTGAAAAAGAAGGTAATAGAGTAAAGAAGAAGTTTCTGGATGCTATTCCAAGCTTAAAGAAACTTATTGCCAAAGTTCAAAACATAGCAGAAGTCCAAGGCTATATTCCGGGGCTTGATGGTAGACCTATTCATGTAGAATCTGCTCACAAAGCACTTAATTACCTTATACAAGGTGCTGAAGCGGTTGTTATGAAATATACAGTGAACATGATTCATAAAGAACTTGCTAAAGCAAATATTGACGCTAAAGTCCTTTTGTTCTATCATGACGAAGTTACTTACGAAGTTAAAGATGAACAAGCAGAAAAAGCGCAGACAATAATTATGCGTTGTTTCGAAGAAGCGCCTAAAGAATTAGGAGTTAATATTATGACTTGTGGCGATTGTAAAATAGGAGATGATTACTATGACGTCCATTAAGAAAACATACGCTGTATACGAAACAATCCAAGTACAAAGCTGCTACATTGTTGAGGCTAACTCTGAAGAAGAGGCTAAACAACTCCACGAGGAAGGTCATTCTGAATGGGATTGGTCTGAGGACGGGGACTGTTGCGGGGACACCTATGCTGAAGAGTTGGAGTAGGTTATGACGTCCATTAAACCAATAGTGCCTGTTATTCGTTCTATGACAAAAGAAGAGCGACAGGCTTCAAAAGATCGTGATAAAAAGAATGGTTGGCGCATTTGCGCCAGCTGTGGCAATGCAAGTAAAGGCACATGGTGTGGCTTCTGTTTAGAGGAAGAATAATGTATATAACTGTAGAAGAAAATATACGCATTGAGTTTGACCGTTTCTTTGAAGCAGTTAAATTCAATGGCTTTGTTATTGAAGATAACCTTGCTGAACTTTTAGAAAAACTAGAGGAAGACATTATCCAAGAGTATGATGGCCAATCTGATGAAATTTTTAAAGAGGGATACGATGAAGGTCATGATCATGGTTATGATGAGGGCCGTGATCATGGTTTTGAATCAGGTTATGAAGAAGGGTTTGGACAAGGAGAAGATGAGGGTTATGATAAAGGTTATGACGAAGGTCTAGAAAGTGGCAACCACGATGGCTATAAAATAGGTTATGCAGAAGCTCTTGAAAATTGTAACTGTAAAGAGGAAGATTAATGTTTACTGTTGAGCATGTTGACAATTATACAGTAGTGACTACTTTAGATCAAACAGGGTTATATTCAGATGTTGAGATCATTCTAGACGAGACTGATGTTGTCCTACGACAATTTAACGAAGATACAAAGTGTTATGATCTAATTAACCTTTCTCATCAACAATTCAGGGACATAATTGCGTCTTTGTCAAAAGCTGAAGGAGCATACTATGCAAGCTAACCTATATGAAACTGTCGCTTTACAGTTTTTTAACCCCACTCATAGGCACCACAATGACTTAGTAACAGGTCTTAGAGAAGAAGCTGCAGAAGTAAATGCAGCTATTAACTTAGGAATTAGGTCAGAAGTGCTAGATGAGCTTAGTGATGTGCTTTGGTATGTTACTGTTATAGCAAATCAGCAAGGTAGTAGTTTGTCAGAAATTATGAAAATTAATTATGAAAAACTTGAAGCACGAGCAGTTAACGGAAAGAAAGGAAATAGCAATGCCTAATTGGTGCATGAACAACGTACAGATCTCTGGTGAAAAAGAAACACTAGAAAAAATTGAAGTAGCCGCAAACAATAGTGAACTACTTAAATTCCTAGCCCCTTTAGGTCAAGACTGGGATTATGGGCTAGCGGTAAATACATGGGGTACAAAATGGGATGTTAATGAACCTTACTGTGACTGGGATGGTGATAACACCCTTCAACTAAGTTTTGATAGTGCTTGGGGTCCACCTTTGGGGGCTTATGATATCGCAGAATCAACAATGAACTTAGAAATTACTGCAAGCTTTTATGAACCTGGGATGTGCTTTGTCGGTAATCGAGATCGCAGCTGGGAGTTTGACTTCGAAGATGAAGGCTGGGCGGATGGTATTCCTCAAGATCTAATTGATGACTGGGGTCTCGAAGATGAGTATGATAACTGGAAAGAGTGGCAAGAAGAAGAAGAAGAGGAAAGCTAAAAATTACCTGACGTTAAAGAACAATAATGCAGGGTATATCTTCGGGTATCCCTGCTAAAACATTAAAGGGGCTACTATGATAGCTATTATTGATGGAGATGTTTTGCTATACATGAGTATATGGAACATGGAAACCAAAGAAGAAGCAAGAGAAAGATTCGATGAAATATTTCAAAACATACTAGAAGGTGTATTTGCAACAGACTACGTCATGGCCTTAGGTGGCCCTGACAATTTTAGAGTTGATCTTTATCCAGATTATAAAGGCAACAGAGTAAAATCAAAATCAACAAGACCAGATTGGTTCTTAGATTTGAAGTCTGATATAGAAAGCGAATATGATGGTTGTGTGTTTTCTGACAACTGTGAGGCAGACGACTTAGTAAGAATATGGGCTACTGAATGTGATGCCGCTGATATGAAACGAATTGTTGTATCAGTAGACAAGGATTTGGACTGTATCAGTGGTTTGCATTACAACCCCCGTAAAGGCTTGATTTATGATGTAGAACAAGAAGATGCAAATTACTTCTATTGGAAACAAATTCTTATGGGAGACTCTACAGATAATATCCCTGGACTTCCTGGAATTGGTACTAAAAAAGCCGATGCCATCTTAGCACATAATATTAAATATAAAGACAGCGTGTGTAGAGCATACCATAACCAATATGGAGAAGATGGCTATAATTACTTGATTACAAATGGTCGTCTTATTCACATCTGGCGACACATCAATGATCACTTTGTATTAGATCGGAAATACTATGACAATGCTATCAAAGGCTGAAATTGGCCATTGGAGTTATTCTTATAAGTTTGATCCAGAACAGTGGTTCGGCTTTATATACTGTATAGAAAACACTATAACAAGTCAATTTTACATAGGTAAGAAACAATTTTACCATGGCGGTAAAAAGAAATCAAGGACTTATGGTAAAGAAATGACTTGGAGAACTTATGAAGGTTCTTCAACAAAAGTTAAAAGCGATATTAAAAAGTATGGAAAAGATAACTTCAAGTTTAATATCGTTGATATGTATAAAACAAAAGGAGGTCTCTATTATGCAGAGGCCTATCTGCAAATGTTAAGCGAGTGTATGACTGAAACTTTAAGTGATAACTCAACACCTCGATTTTATAATAGGCAGATTGCGGCTATTAGGTTTGTTCCCCGTGAGCATCCTACAAATAGAACTAAATCTTTTGTTGCTAAGATAAAAAGGAGATATGCATGAGTATGCACCCTGCAGCACCAATTTCATGGTTAATTGCTATGTCTGTTTTGGCGCTAACTATGTTAAACTACTTATTTGAATTCATGAGACTAGACCCTGTGATGTCAGTTATAATCTATCTTTTCTTTACAGAGTTTAGCAAGCTAGTAGCGGAGATGACTACAAATGGGAAGAATAGTAATTAAAAACCAAGCGTGTGAGTCTTGTGGAGGATCGGATCCTAAACAAATATATGAAGATGGATCTGCTTTTTGTTTTTCTTGCCGCAAAAGCTTTCCTAAACCTAAAGAAGAGGCTGATGATTTGGGATTTGAACCAGTGACAACAAATAGTAGCTGGAGTGATTCTAAGCTTCAGGAAGTGAAAAATGAATATACTACAAGAGGTTTTAAAGAAAGGAATATCTTTAGGCAGGTTTCTGATCATTATGGTGTTAAGGTTTCTTACAATATTGATGGTGACATTGACGCTCATTATTATCCTTACTACAGTGATAATACCTTGGTTGGATACAAGGTCAGAAAGTTACCTAAAGACTTTACCAGTATTGGAACCATTAGAGGTGGAATGTTTGGACAGTCCCTGTACAATGGCGGTAAACGACTAGTAATTACAGAAGGTGAACTCGATGCTATGGCAGTACAATCTGCATGGTACAAAAAGTATAAAACCTTTTACCCTGTCGTTTCTCTACGCTCTGCCTCTAGTATTAGAGACTTAATCAATGAGCGGGACTGGATCCGTAAGTTTGATGAAGTAATCTTGTGGCTAGATAACGATGACGCTGGCAAAGAAGCTATGAAAGAAGCTGCCCGTATTATTGGTTATGATAAAATCAAGGTTGCTAAGTCTACCGAAAAAGATGCCTCGGACTTATGGGTTAAAGATCCAGATAAAGTTTTAAAGACGATATATGACTCTGTAGACTATACACCTGCAGGTATCTTAACCAAAGAAGAACTTTGGCATCAACTAGAAGATTATAATAAAATAGAATCAGTACCTTATCCAGAGTATATGACTGGCCTTAATGAAAAATTAAAAGGTATGCGCTTTGGCGAAATAACTTTATGGACGTCAGGTACTGGTTCTGGTAAATCAACACTGTTAAGAGAGATTGCTATAGATCTCTTAGAAAAAACAGAAGACAAGATTGGAATTATATCCTTAGAAGAATCACCAGCAGAAACTGCCCGTAAGATGGCAGGTATGGCAATCAATAGGAATCCTGCAAATGACGAAATCCCAATTGAAAAACTTAAAGAAGGATTTGATATCGTTTTTGGTAGCAACCGTGTTATGGTCCTCGATCATCAAGGTAGCATATCAGATGGCTCCATTATGGACTTTTTGGAGTATATGTGTCTTAGCGGTTGTAAGTACCTCTTTGTTGACCATATTACTATTTTGGCTTCTGAAGGGGCTGAAGGGTTAACTGGTAATGAAGCTATAGACAAGATAATGAATGACCTTTTAAGGCTGTGTAAGAAGCATAATGTGTGGATCGGCCTAATTAGTCACTTACGTAAGACAGATAATAAGGGGAAAAGTTTTGAAGAAGGTAAATTACCATCAATGGATGACATCCGTGGGTCAGGTTCTATTAAACAAATCAGTATGGACATTATCGCTTTTGCTAGAAATGTTGGGTCGGCTGTTCATGACGAGCGCAACACTATTAAAACAAAAGTGCTCAAATGCCGATACACAGGTTTAACAGGACCAAGCGGTAGTCTTTATTATGAGTTCGAAACAGGTAGACTATCTAAAGGATCTGACCAGTTTGAAGAACAATCGGAAGGAGTTATGCGAGTATGATGAATGATCAAACGCTTGTATTAATGTCGATTGTATATCAGATGTTAGAGAAAGACCCTAATATAGATGGATTCAATCCGTTTGTACAAGAATACTTAGAAGGGTTGGCAGAAGAATTAAACGAGATGACTGAAGAAGAACAGAATCATGTTTATTTTTATGCTGACACCTTCTTTAATAAAATAAACAATGTAAAAGAGGTGTTACACTAATGGAAGAAATTTTTAAAAAATTCATGGACGAAGGTTATACAAATAAACGATTTGAAAAATGGGTAAATAATCCCAATGTAAAAAAGATTTATAACCCTGAACAATTAGAGTCTATTAAAAAGATGTGGAAAGGTACTCCTATAGAGAATATCGTAGATGCAAGCGTAGACCTTCAAATCGAAATTGCAGAAGAAATTATGGAAACTTCTAAAGAAACCTTAGAAGCACTTGCTAATATTAAGCCAAAAACAAAACCACGTAATAAAAACAAATAGGGAAAATAAAATGCAACCATACGAAAGTTTCATCCATCTTTCTCGTTACTCACGTTTTCTAGATGACGCAGGTCGTCGTGAGACATGGGACGAGACTGTAGATCGACTCGTAGGATTTTGGAAAGAACGTGTCGGTACAAATACTGTTACCGAAGCGGAATATTCAGAACTTCGCAGTGCTATCTATAATCGTGAAGTAATGCCTTCTATGAGGGCTATGTGGAGCGCTGGCAAAGCTCTTGAACAAAATCATTTCCGTGGTTATAACTGTAGCTTTGCTGCGGTTGATCATATCCGTGTATTCGATGAGATTCTTTTTATTCTCATGGCAGGTACAGGTGTTGGTTTTTCTGCTGAAGCTAAATACGTAAACAAATTACCAATTATTAACGATACCTTTACGGAGACAGAACGTGTTATCAGTATTGAAGACAGTGCAGAAGGTTGGGCAAAGGGCTTACGAAAGCTTGTTGCTGAACTATACTTGGGTAACATTCATCAGTGGGATTACAGCCGTATTCGTCCTGAAGGTGCTCGCCTAAAAACAATGGGGGGTCGGGCCTCTGGACCAGAGCCTCTTAAAGACTTATTCTTCTTTATTACAGAGATGTTTAGAAAGGCTTCTGGGCGTAAGTTGCGCCCTATTGAAGTTCATGACATCGTATGTAAGATTGCTGAAGTAGTCGTAGTGGGGGGTGTACGCCGTTCAGCGCTGATTTCTCTATCAGACCTTGGAGATCCCGAAGTGCGGGATTGTAAGTCTGGTCGTTGGTGGGAGACTGAACAACAACGTGCATTGGCTAACAACTCTGCTTCTTATGAAACTAAACCTTCTATGGCTGTATTTATGGACGAATGGATCGCCCTTATGAAGTCTGGTTCCGGTGAACGTGGTATTGTATCTCGTTATGGGTTGCAAGATATGTCGCCAGAACGGCGAGATGGAGATAAGATTGTTGGTCTTAATCCTTGTGCAGAAATTGCTCTCCGCAGTAATCAACTATGTAACCTTACAGAAGTTGTATGTCGTGAAAATGATACGGCAGAAGACTTGAAACGTAAAGTTCGTATTGCTGCTATACTTGGTACGCTACAGGCCTCTTTAACTGATTTCAAATATGTACGTAAGATTTGGCAAAAGAACTGTGAAGAAGAAGCGCTCCTAGGTGTTTCCTTGACTGGTATCCAAGATTGTAAAATTCTTCGAAAACCAAAGCCAGAGTTACTTGAAGAAATGAAAAATGAGGCTATTAAAGCTAATGAGGAGTATGCTGCAAAGCTTAATATCAACCCTGCCGCCGCCATTACAACAGTTAAGCCGAGCGGCACTGTTTCTCAGCTTGTCGATAGTGCTTCTGGTATTCATGGACGTTTTGCGCCTTATTATATTCGGGCTGTACGGCAATCCAACAATGATCCCTTGACTGCTTTCTTAAAAGACAAAGGTGTTCCTAACGAAGAAGACGTTATGAATCCAGCTAAAACCACAGTGTTCTACTTCCCTATTAAATCACCAGAAGGGGCTACTTTAGCTAATGAACAAACAGCTATTGAGCAATTGGAAAATTGGTTGCTGTTTAAGAAGCATTGGGCAGAACATTCGGTGTCTGTGACTATCTATGTTAAAGAAGAGGAATGGATGGAAGTGGGTGCATGGTGTTATAAGCACTTTGATGCTCTTACTGGTATTTCTTTCCTGCCTTATTCTGATCATACTTATGCGCAAGCCCCTTATACTCCTTGCACATACCATGAGTTCCTCGCTGCTACATCGGCAATGCCAAAAATTGACTTCTCTGAACTGTCTAACTATGAACAAGAAGATAATACAGAGGGCGCTCAAACTTTAGCTTGTGGAGCGGGTGGTTGTGAGATCTAAAGATTTTTGGAAAATAGCTGCCGTTAAAGAACAATTATCTCCTTGTATAAAGGAATGTAAACTAGAGGGTGCCTACTGCGAGAGTTGTGGTAGGCACCAAGATGATATCAGAATGTGGTCCACTTACTCTAACGATAAACGTAAAGAGATTATGGAAAACATAAAAAAGAAAGATTAGATATATGAAAACCTTCGGAAAGATTATCGGTGCCTTATTGGGCTATACAATTAGCGCAACTGTAACAGTCTATGTAGGGCTTAATGTGTTGAAGTGGCTTGGGTTAACTTTGGTGCTATGACTGAAATTATAGACCTTAACGAAAAGAGGCTTGAGAGTGAAGAAAAACTAGAAATCAGCCAAGCAATGGAAAATCACAACTATGTTATGGATATTTGTGATGATATCTTTGAATATGGGTCTGTACTTATAACTCAAAGCATTGACGGTAACGCTCAAATATCTGTTAGTGGAATCGAGCTAGAGGAGGTCTTAGAAATGCTTGTAGCCTGTGCGCTTAAGATTCAAAAAGAATAATGTTTGTTGCATTACTTATATATTGCAACTTAGAGCTTAATACTTGCAAACCCGAAGTACATAATACTATATTTAAGAAAGAACAGAGGTGTTATGAATTTCTAGCTGCAGGGATTAAATATTATGAAAGTCAAGGGAGTATAGTCCCTGTGTATAAATGTGTTAATCTACTCGAAAACGAGTTAGATGAAGGAGTATAAAATGAGTTGGTTCTGGAGATATGTTAACTACTTGGCGACTTGGCGTGACCATCGTGAAGCAGTAAAACAACTTAATAAGCTATCAGATAAACAGCTAAAAGATATTGGAATTAATCGAGCTGACATTGATCGGTTAGTATGGTTAGAAGAAGATAAAACAATGAGAGGTCGTGGATAATGACTAATGAAAATATGGAAGAAAAGTTGGATGAACTTGTAGAAGATATGTTTGAGACTTATATCGAGGATGGATTTGATTTTAATACAGATCAATCTCTTAATGATATTTTCTTCATGATCTTCAATGATGCTGTTCAAATGACACTTAAGGTGTTGGAAGAGAACTCTGAAGAGGAAGAGACAGAAGAGTAATGTTATATGTCATTGGTAAAGACGATTGTCCTTGGTGTGATAAAGCTAAGGAACTACTTGATAAAAACCACACTCAATACGTATATAAAAATCTTAGTACTCTTTTTCCTGAAAAAAGAAAAGCTTGGAAAGATTTTATTAACAACGAACTCTCTAAGACTACTGTTCCTGTTGTTATTAATGTTATTGGTGGTTACTCAGAACTATCGGAGTTAATGGATGACTAAAAAACCAACAGGTAAACCTAGGGGAAGACCCTCTACTAAGGTTAAGCTGAAACATAATCCTAAGTCTGCTCGACAAGACTTCCTCAAGAAGTTTAAAGATTTAGATTCAATAGGTATCTATGGTGTAGATAAGTTTACAACAGAGATTATAAACCATTTATGGGAAAACCCTGAGATTAGTTTTCATGTGACTGATAGTAATCGTTCTCGATTAGATAACTCTAATAGAGCATTTGGTCAAAGAAGCTTTTCTATGTATCGTTGGAACGTATACCCTGAATCCGGGTTTATTGAACAACCTTTAGTAGAGGCTATTATAGTTTCAAAAGATTGTTGGGAAGAGGTTAACAAGAGGCCTAATCCTTATGATGTTAAGCTATTACTCTTGGAAGAAATCTAATGAGTAAGGATGTAGAGACTTTCTTCCCTTATAATCAACTTAAAGGGCATACTCTGGTAAACTTTATAGAGTTAAGGAAAACAGAACAGGGTATGTTCAGTGACATTATGGTTGTTGAGTATAAAGGTGAAGAATATGAATTGCTCTGGGATGAACATTATTCTTACTACACTGGTAAGGTTAATGGTGAAAAGGGCTATGTACTGTAAAATAGGAGACTACTATGAATAAAATTAATGAACTAATGACAGCTCTTTGGGAGCACAAGAAGTCAATTGTTGTTGGTGTAGCCATCGGCATTATTCTCGCTAACCTAGTAGGTTAACTTTCCCCTCACTCTCTCTGGCTGTCCTTATGGATGGTCGGAGGGGGTGAGGGTTTATTTTTTTTTTCAATCTAGGAGAATGGTATGGTGTGGCTACTTCTATGGTTTCATGTAGTACCAGAACAAGGGGTACGTTACCATCATCTTGGTACGTTTAGTAATGAAACTATTTGTAAAGCAGAGTTAAAAGAAGCCTCTGTATTGGTGAATGATAAGTTAGAAGCCATAGAGTGTATAGGGGTTAAGTTAAATGATTAGTAGAATATTACTTATTTATAAATGGTATAAGTTACTTAGGACTAAAAAGTACTCATGGGACTATTGTTTTGCTTGGTCCCTTTATAATTCAAAACACTACAATATTGATGGAAGTTACAGGAAATGAACGTGATAAACCTCAGAGAAGAGGCTATGAGGCTTAGGGCAAGATATAGCAGAGTTTGTATCAGATCTATGCAAAAACAATACCTGACGTTTAAGAATAAAATACTTGAGGCTCTGCCAAAGTGATACTACGGACTACTCTACTGACATCTGAAAGAGTACTTCCTAATGCCCCCCGATGATGTCCTCTCTACACCTCTTGTGTATACAACGCGGGGGGTTATTAAGTATCACTTTGGTATCCTTAAGAGGTATTATAAAGTGATGTTTTTGTTGTGTTATTTTATATAATGTTTTTAATATATTTCAATGTAATACTAAGAATATCTTTAAAGTGTTATTATTGTTTATAAAAATTTTGAAAATAAAAAATATCTTGACAATCAGAGTCAACGAAAAAGTTAAAAAGGAAATAGAAATGCCAGTAGACAACCGCAAAGATAAAACAGGCGGTCGAAAGCCTGGGGCGGGTCGTCCTAAAGGTTCTAAGAATATTAATTCTATGGCTTCTGTAAGGAAGCTTGAAGAACTCGCTTTTGATCCTATCGAAATGATGGTTACTAAATACAAAGATATTCAAGAAAAATTAGACTACCTAGAGCAGATCGGTAAACACACCTCTGGGGCTTATGCTCAAATGACAGCCACTCAAGGTACACTTATTAATAACTTAATGGCCTACGGGTACAAGAAAATACCTGATAAAATTGAACAAGAGGTTACAGAGAAGAGACCTATTTCTATCCTTTTAACTGATACTAAGGAAAAAGACAATGGTTGAACTTTTAACACAAAGTCAAAATATCTCCGAACCCTTCTATTTGAAGGTAGCACAAGGCGAAGTCTCTGGACACGCTAGTGTTCATAAGTTTGGTGCTGTCCCTGAAATGGCTAATAATGCTTCAGGCACTATTTGGGATGTTAATGATACAGACTACCCATGGGCCTCTTGGGATACTGCCGGAGCTATTACTGTAGCTGCTGTTAATGCTGCTGATAACGGTATTGAGCTAACCATTGTAGGGCTTAATGAGAACTATGAAGATCAGACACAGACAGTTACTGTATCTAGTGCTTCTGCTACCACTGTAACAGGCACATGGAAACGAGTTTATAGAGCTTACTGTACTACTGCCACAAACAATAATGATATTCTCATTCAGAAGTCTGGTGTAACGGTAGCTAAGATTGTTGCTGGTAAGTCTCAAACGTTAATGGCGGTGTATACTGTCCCTGCTGGTTATACCGCTTACATCCTTAAAGGTGTTATGTCTTGTGCTGGTAATGCAGATGCCACAGGAGATATGTTTGTACGTTACTTTGGACAGTCTTCTTTTAGAGTAGGACACTCTTTTGAAGTTTCAGGTACTGGTGGTGAGTACTGCTATGATTTTACTGTCCCTGTCAAAGTACCAGAGAAAAGTGATATCGATGTAAGAGCATCGGTTAGGACTAATAATGCAAGGCTCACAGCAGCCTTTGATATTCTCCTTGTAATAAACTTATAAAAATAAAAAAAAAAAGGGAAAGTTATGGATAAAGAAGAATCTTGGCATCTTTCTAAGAATGTGCCTATAACCTTTATTTTAGCGGTAGTCCTACAAACCTTTGCCTTAGTTGCTTATATATCTAATATGAATTCTGATATAGGTACTAATACAAGAGAGATTGCCAGACATGAAATCAGACTTGCTCAAATTGAGAAAACACAACAAGAACTTAGAGTATTAAATGCTCGTATAGATGAGAACATCAAAGCTATCCGTGAAATGATGGAAACTTCCCGTTCAACTCCGGGGAGGTAATTTATCGTGGACCCTATCAGCTGTGTTACTCTTGCGGCTGGTGCCTTTAAGACTATTAAATCTGCTATAGCAGCAGGTAGAGACTTACAGGACATGACCAGTCAACTTTCTACGTGGGGTAAAGCTTTTAGTGATTTTTCTAATTTAGAAGAAAGACAAAAGAACCCACCTTGGTGGCAAAAAACCTTTAAAGGCAGCGATGAAGAGACTGCCCTTGAAATATTTGCACATAAGAAGAAAATGGAATCCATGCGTGAGGAGATCCGTGGCCATATATCATGGAACTATGGACCTAAGGCATGGGAAGAAGTATTACAGATAGAGGCGTCTATGCGTAAAAGACGTAAAGAAGAATTATATAAGAAACAAGAGAGATTAGATAATCTAATTAATTGGACCATAGGGCTCTTGGCGTTTGCTGTTGGTATGGCCATACTAATAAGTATTTTTTGGTTCATCGGCAATTACCAAGGGAGATGGTAACATGGAAAATTTAAAACTTCCAATAGCTCTTGTTATGGCTATGGCTGTACAACTTGCAGCTGGTGTATGGTGGGTATCCCAACAAGCAGCTACTATAAGTAGTTTAGAAGAGACTGTTAATCAGCTAGGCTCTAAGATGGCTATTGAAGATAATGTTAATCTTAAGAGAGATGTTCAAGACAACGCTATGGAAATAGAGTGGGTAAACGAAGAACTAGAAGACCTCTGGGATGAGCTAGCAGCAATGACAGCAGCTATTAATGAAATCAATAAGATTAAACAACGTGTAGCTATTATAGAAAATGACCTTAAGTATATTGGTAGTGACCATAACACTATGTTTGACATGAAGGGTAAGTAATGCTCTGTGTGTTAGCCTTTATTGGATTTGGTCATGCTTGGATTAATGGTAGCAATCAATTTGTTCAATACTGTTATTATGATTGTGGTCTTCCTAAGAACGGTCTTTGGTATGATAGGGTCTATCAAGTATCCTATAACTATAACTGTCCAATAGAGGTGAAGTTCAAATAACCTATGTTAAAAGAAAAGATAAATATGTATTCTATGATGTTAATGGTAGAATAATTATTATAACTAGCAATCGAATTATAGGAGAAAAACAATGCCGCAAGGAAAAGGAACTTACGGAACAAAAGTAGGACGTCCACCTAAGAAGCCTAAAGGTGGTAAGAAGAAGTAATATGGGGAGAGCTAATCCAAAACTATGGGAGAGGGCCAAGACTCGTGCGAAGTCTCGTATGGGTGGTAAACACTCCGCTAGAGCTATGCAACTTGCTGCCAAGATCTATAGGGACTTGGGAGGCACTTATACAGGTACTAAAACCAAAGCACAAAAGTCTATGACTAAATGGACTAAACAGAAGTGGCGTACTAAATCTGGTAAACCTTCTGTGCTTGGACCTAAGGCTACAGGTGAACGTTATTTACCTACTAATTCAATCAATCGAATGACAGCTGAACGTTACGCTAGGTCTTCCGCTAAAAAGCGTACGGACACAAAAGCAGGTAAGCAATACTCGTCACAACCTAAAAAGCGTAAGAAATAGTTTTAAGAGAATTATAATGATACAGTTACATGAGAAACAGTCAGAGGTTATTAGAGATCTATTTGTAGATAATACTTGTAGGTACTCAGTAGTAAATGCCGCACGGGGCTTTGGTAAGTCCTATTTAGCGGCTACTGCGGCTATCATTGCCGTACAAGAGTTAATGGCTCTAGATGATGATGTGCCAAATAAGAATGTGGCGCTTATTGCGCCTACTTATTCACAAGCAGTAGATATCTATTATCCTCTGATTGCTTGGCAGTTAGGAATGGAAGACTATGTAGACAAGTCTTCTAAGGCAGCAGGAACTTTTTGGTTCCCTGGAAATGTTCAGTTAAAGCTATGGTCTTATGAAGCGTCACAACGTATGCGGGGTACTGGTCAGTACTTTGTAGTAGCCGATGAGGTTACTTCTTGGAAGGGTGCGGGTATGAATCTCAAGGAATCTTGGGAGTCTATTATTCAACCTTGTGTGGCCACTCGTTGGTCCCCTAAGAATGCTAAAAAGTTTAATGCTAACCCCGGGAAGGCGCTGATTATCAGCACACCTAGCGGTTACGATTATTTTTATGAGATGTATAACAGACAAGATTCTGATGACAACTGGAAAAGCTATACTTACACCTATGAAGACTCACCCTTCCTTGATGAAGAAGAGATTGATAGAGTAAAGCTAACACTAGATCCGCTCAAGTTCGCCAGAGAGTATACTGCAAGCTTCGAAGACTCTGGTAATAATGTTTTCTATACTTTTAATAGAAAAGAACATATAAGCAAAGATCTCCCTTATTTCGATGATAATGAGGATGTACACGTAGCAATTGACTTTAACGTTGGTATTATGGCTTCTGTAATTTTCGCTATTCGTGGCGGACAGATACATATTATTGATGAGATGCAAGGACATCCAGACACAGAAAGTTTGGCCATAGCTCTTAAAGAACGTTTTAAGAATAATAGAATTATTTCTTACCCTGACCCTAGTGGTCGTGCTAGGAAATCTTCTGCTGCTGTTGGTACAACAGACTTTAGTATTTTACAAGGTAATGGTATTTCGACTAGAGCGCATACAAAAGCGCCTCCAATTATTGATAGTGTAGCAGCAGTAAACAAAAAGTTTAAAAATGCTGCAGGAGACATTGATATGTATATTCACCCTAAGTGTGTTAATACTATTAAGTCTTTAGAGCGTACTCAATGGATTGAAAGTAATCCTGATAGCGCTACAATCGATAAAAAAGAAGGTGTAGAACACTGGACAGATGGCCTCCGCTATGCGGTAGAGTACCTGTATCCTATCCGCTCTGGATCTAAAGTAACAACAAGAGGCTTTGGCTTCTAATGAAAAATTAAAAGGAATAAACAGATGGCACCTAGAAACTTAAGTGTTAGGTCAAGAATCAAGAATAAAATTTCTCAAGGTAAGATGTTTGGACGTAAAGCTTATAAATTCACTTCCGCTCGTAAAGCTGCTCTTATGAAAGCTGTTAAAGCTTCTGCGGCTAAACGTGGGATGAACACAAAGGCATTACGTGCCAAACTAAAAGTAACACGAGGGGCTAAAAAACTTAGTAGTGCAGCACGGTCTGGAGTAAAAATTGCTAGGAAACGGGTATCAAGCTCTATTAAAAGAGCAACTAGCAACCGAAATACAAAAATGCTACGTGCTAAGTTGAAGGTAACACGAGGAGCAAAGACTGCTCGTAATGCAGCACGGGCTGGTGTAGCAGTTGCTAAGAAACGTGGACGTAAGGCCTTTAACCGTGCAGGTGGTAACACTAAGGTACTGCGTGCAAAGAAAGCAGTCAGCAACACTTTCCGTGGCACGGCTTCTCGTTCTGCTTCGGCAAGTAATACAGCTCGTTTGTCTCGTCAAGGCGCAGCAGCAAAAGGTCGTTCGGCTACTCGTCAGTCTAACACCCGTACAGCTTCTTTGCGTGTACAAAAGTCTAGCACTTATCAAGCACAAGGACAACGTGCAAAATCTTTGGCTCCTGCATCCCAAGCAGTTTCACGTTCTCGCAACCTAACAGCACAGGGTGCAGCTGCTCGTCCAGGAATGGGGTCTAAGAACGGACTTAAGCCTATCGCTAACGTAGGACGCCGTAAGACTTCTTATGACGGTGGACGCCGTAACCGTGCTAATAACCTTATGCGTAGACCATAATGGCAATCTTAGGTAGAGTCGGTCGCTTTATAATGACCCCCGCTCGTAAATTAGCCCTAAGAAAAGCACAAAAAGCAGCTGCAAGGGCTGCTAGACGAAGGGCTAAATCAGTAATACGTAAAAAAGCTATTAAAAAAGTAGCAAAGATGAAATTTAAAAGGTCAGCTTCTGGCTTGATTTTAAATTCTAACTTTAAAGGAAAGGCAGGGCGTCAATTAAAACGTGCTACCTATGCTACTAGATTAGCATCTTCAAGGGCTAAATACGGAAAAGCTATTACTAAAGAAAAACTTGTAGGAGAATTCTTTCCAGGTCTTTCTGGTGGTCAAGGTATTGTAAGACGCCGTTATTCAGATTTAACTTTAGGTGAAAATTTTAGACGAAATATATCTCGTAAAATAAAGTTATCGCCCCTTAGTGTAGTAGCGGGTGCAGCGGGGGCGACTATAGCTCTTGCTTCGGCTCAAAGAGATATAAGTAAATTGTCTAATGTATATGCTTCAAATACCACAAATAATCCGTCTGGTCAAAGTTCTTCAATAAGTTCTAACCGTTACAAAAGGGCGGCTTTGACAAGATACACAAGGATGTCGTAGATGGCTATTAAACGAATTGCAAGGCGATTTATTAAAAAATTTGCCAAGAAGTTGTCAGCTAAACAACTGGCGGCTGCTAGGCGTAACATTAAAAAGGCTATTGCTGCAAGATCAAGAAAGGCAGGAGCTTCTGTTGTTAGGGCGGCTAAAAACCCTTTAAAAACTTATGGCGGCTCTATTGTTAAAAGAACCACTAAACGCAGAACTAAAGCTTTAGCTAGAACAGCATCAAGCCTTAGAATGACCAAAATGTCAAGACCTGGTCTTGTTAGTTCTTTGGGATCAAAGTCCAGGGCAGCCCGTATTGCTGCGGGGACAAGGGCTAGTGCTAAAGCCGATTATGATATTGTTAATAATATCTATAAGACTAACCTAGCTAATCTTGAAAGAAAGGGCAGCAAAGGTGTTTTCGGTTACTTTAGAGCCTCCGCTGTTCGGAAGTCTAAAAGTAGCGCCCTAGCTGCTAGAAGCTCATTTAACATGGCATCTGCTGATGCGAGTAGCACTGCTCGTGCTTATCAAATAGCAGACAAGCTAGTGGCATTGAATGAGCGCCAATCAATTCGGCTTGCAACTCAGTATGCAAATCTTTCTAAAGGTAACACCCTCAAAGGTTATGCTGGTACTGTAACACGAGATGCCTTATTTGCTGGTGCAGTTGGTGTAGGTGCTTACGCTGGTTATAATTCTGTTAAAAACAAAAAGAAAACTTAAGTATTTAAACTGTATTAAGAATAGTTCTGATTATACCGCTGCATTTGATATGTTGCTGATTAAAAATTAATAATAATAACTTTTTGTTACCCATCTGAGGATCGGTAGAAAGGACACACTATGCCACGTTCAAAAATAACGTCTACATCTAAAGATCTAATAACAGACGATGGTTCTGTTTTAGTTTCTGTTATACACGGCGAACAAACACGGCTTGATATGGTAGTAGGTTGGCTAACTAACCTTACTGGCTATACTATCACAGCTAAAGTAGTTGAAGGCAATAACACCCAAGGTACAGGGACAAAACCAACAGACCCACAACCTTCAGGCGCTGTTATTAATCTGCCTATTATTGACACAACTCCGTCAGACAATCAATTTGAAATTGTTATTCCACAAACTGTAATTGATACTTGGGCAACAACTCCAGAACCTGATAAAGCTATTTATGGTTTTATTGGTTTAGAAATTGCCGATAGTAGTACTGGGAATAATCAACAGATCTGGAAACCTCTTCGTGGTTTGTTAGAAGTTCGCTATTCACCAACGGAGGCTACATAACATGGCATATAACCTTACGCTTAACAACCAACAATTGCAGCTAAGTCTTGCCCGGGTGGGTGGACAAGGTGCTAAAGGTGACTCTGTTTCTAGTGTATCTTTAAACGGAGATGGTGACTTAATTGTTGTTATTTCAGACGCCGGAGGAAATGTTCTTTCAACAACCAATGTAGGTGGGTCTGCTTATATTGCAGCTACAGAAGCTATTTATGATAGCTTTGACGATCGTTATTTGGGGGTTAAAACTTCCGCACCTACAGTAGACAATGATGGTGACGCTCTTCTAACTGGTGCTCTTTATTTTGATTCTACAAGTAGTAATCTTGGTGTTTATAATGGTTCTGCTTGGGAGTATCCTGTAGTAGAGGCGCAAACAGCTCAAACAGCGGCTGAGACAGCGCAGACAGCAGCAGAGTTAGCAGAGACTAATGCAGAGACAGCGGAGACTAACGCTGCAGGTTCAGCCACCAACGCAGCTACTAGTGCTACTAACGCAGCCAACTCTGAGACCAATGCAGCCACTTCGGCTACTAATGCTTCCACTTCTGAGACTAACTCAGCTAATAGTGCTACTGCTGCCTCGGGGTCTGCTTCTGCAGCCTCTACTTCAGAAACTAATTCAGCTACTTCTGCAACCAATGCAGCTAATAGTGCTACAGCTTCTGCTAACAGCGCAACAGCCTCTGCTAATAGTGCTACTTCTGGCGCGACTAGCGCCACTAATGCGGCAACCTCTGAGTCTAACGCAGCAACCTCTGCAAGCAATGCATCTAATTCTGAGGCTAACGCAGCTTCTAGTGCTAACGATGCATCTACCTCTGAAGGTAATGCTTCGGCTTCGGCTTCAGCGGCAGCAGTGTCAGAATCTAACGCAGCTAATTCTCAAAGTAGTGCAGCTACTTCTGCAGCTAATGCGGCTACTTCAGAGACAAATGCAGCAAGTAGTAGTAGTACAGCGTCAGCTACCTTGGCACAAGTACAAACCATCTATGATAACTTTGATGACAGGTTTTTAGGTAACAAGTCCTCTGACCCTGCAACAGACAATGATGGTAATGCTTTAGCAGTCGGTACGTTTTATTATAACACTACAACCAATGAATTAAAAGTCTATAGCGGTTCTTCTTGGGTAGCCCCTTCAACAAGCGCCTCTAACAGCGCTTCAGCGGCAGCTACTTCAGCTACTAACGCGGCTACTTCTGCAACTAACGCAGCAAACAGCGCTTCTGCAGGTTTTACCTCAGAAACTAATGCTGCTAATTCAGCCACAGCAGCGGCTACTTCAGCAACTAATGCAAGTAACTCTGAAAGTGCAGCATCGACAAGCGAAACTAATGCTGCTACTAGCGAAACAAATGCTGGCAATTCTGCTACGGCAGCTGCAACATCTGCCACCAATGCAGCTACTTCAGAGACTAATGCAGCAAACTCTGCGACAGCAGCAGCTACTTCAGCAACTAACTCTGCAAATTCTGCTACTGCTTCTGATACAGCTAAAACAGCGGCTCAAGCTGCCCAAACAGCTGCAGAGACTGCAGAAACTAATGCGGAGACAGCTGAAACAAACGCAGGTAATAGTGCTACTTCGGCAGCTACTTCCGCTACTAACTCAGCTAACTCTGCGACAGCGGCGGCTACAAGTGCTACTAATGCAAGTACTTCAGAAACTAATGCTGCCACTTCAGAGACTAATGCAGCTACCAGTGCTAATAACGCAGCAGCCTCGTATGACGCATTTGATGATCGTTACCTAGGGGCAAAGGCCTCTGATCCTACTGTTGATAATGATGGTGATGCTCTTATTGACGGTGCCTTGTATTTTGATACAACTAATAATGTAATGAAGGTTTATGACCTTGGTACAACTTCTTGGTTGCGTACAACACCTACTTCAAGTGATCAGACATCAATTAATACTGTTTCTGGTATTTCTTCCGATGTAACAACAGTATCTTCAATTAATGGAAGTGTTACAACAGTAGCTGGTATTAGCTCCAATGTAACATCGGTAGCTGGAAATGAATCAAATATTAATACGGTTGCTGGTGTTTCCTCAGATGTATCAACGGTTTCCTCAAATAATAGTAACGTGACAACAGTGGCGGGTGCTATTGCTAATGTAAACGCAGTTGGAAACTCTATTGGCGATGTAAACACAATTGCGCCTTATATCAGTGACATTAACCGTTATGCCACACAGTATACTATTTCAGCTTCTGCACCTAGCAGCCCTGCTGCGGGTGACTTGTGGTACGATACTATAGCCAATACATTAAAGTATTATACAGGGTCTATATTCGCTTCTATCTCTGCTGGTATTTCGGATGTTGTAAGCGATAGTACTCCACAACTAGGCGGTTCACTAGATGCCCTAAATAACAATATTACAAATGTAGGTACTATTTCTGGTTCTAACCTTCAGATAGACTTTGGAGGTCTATAGATATGAGTAAAATATTACAACTTCGTGGCGGTACTACCGCAGAACACGCTACTTTTACAGGCGCAGTACGTGAAGTAACTGTAGACACAGATAAAAACACTCTTGTAGTTCATGATGGTTCTACTGCTGGTGGATTTGTTGTATCACCAGATGATGCAACTGTCCGTGCCTCAGTTGAAGCAGCTACAGATAGTAACGTTTTTACAGATGCAGACCACAGTAAACTAGATGGCATTGAGGCCAATGCAACTGCAGATCAAACAGCAGGTGAAATTAAAACATCCTATGAAAGCAATGCTAACACTAATGCTTTCACTGATGCTGATCAGACAAAACTTTCTGGTATTGAGACAGGTGCTGAAGTAAATACTGTTGACAGTGTAAACACACAGACAGGTGCTGTAGTACTTGATGCTGACGATATTAGTGATGCATCTACTACTAACAAGTTCACAACTTCTGGAGATATATCTAAACTTGCAGGTATTGAGGCCGGAGCTACAGCCGATCAAACTGCGGCTGAGATCAGGGTGCTTGTAGAAAGTGCGACTGATAGCAACGTATTTACTGATGCAGATCATAGTAAGCTAGACGGTATTGAAGCGGGTGCTACTGCAGATCAGACTGCTGCAGAGATTAAGACTGCTTATGAAAGTAATGCTAACACCAACGAGTTTAGTGATGCAGAGCAAAGCAAGTTAGCAGGTATTGAAACAGGTGCCACTGCAGACCAAACCAAAGCTGATATTGATGCTCTTAACGTAGATGCAGATACACTAGACGGGCAGCACGGTAGTTATTACACAGGTTATACAGATACCGTAGTAGCTAACCTTGTAGATTCTGCTCCTGGCACACTAGACACATTAAACGAACTAGCAGCAGCATTAGGTGACGATCCAAACTTTGCTACTACTACAGCTACTAATATTGGCACTAAAGCTAATAAGACTATTACCGTTTCAGCAGGTAGTGGTCTTACTGGTGGTGGAGACTTAACTGCTAACCGTACTATTAGTCATGCTGATACAAGTACTGTCTCAGACGTTAATGGATCAGGCAACACCTTTATCCAAGATATTGGGTTTGACACATATGGTCACGTCACTTCTGTAGGAACAGGTACAGTTACAGTTGGTGATGGTGCTATGACTGTTACTGCAGGCTCTGGTTTGTCTGGTGGTGGTCAACTAGGTACAGCTAACCAGAGCGGCGCCTCTAGTGTAACTGTATCACACGCTGATACATCTACACAGGCAAGCCTTACAGCACTTACAGGTGCTGCTGTAGTGAGTGACATTGACGTAGATACTTATGGTCACGTTACAGGTCTTGCTACACGTAACCTCACATTAGCTAACTTAGGCTACACAGGTGAGACTAACGCTACAGCCGATCAGACTATCACTGCAGGTAGTGGTCTTTCTGGTGGTGGTACAGGTAACGTAACCCTGTCACATAGTGATACATCCAGCCAGGCTAGTGTGAACAATAGTGGTGCTACAGTTATTCAAGACGTTACACTTGATACGTATGGACACGTTACAGGCTTAGCTTCTAAAGCTATGACTCTAGCGGATCTAGGTTACACAGGCGCTACTAATGCTAACTATATCACTAACAACAATCAGCTAACCAACGGTGCTGGTTACACAACTAATGTTGGTGACATCACAGGTGTAACAGCAGGTAGCGGTATCACTGGTGGCGGTACATCTGGTACAGTCACAATCAATCACGCTGATACATCTAGTCAAGCATCAGTGAACAACTCAGGCCGTACCTACATCCAAGATATTACTTTGGATACCTATGGTCATATCACGGGTATTACTAGCGCCACAGAGACTGTTGTAAACACAGATACCAACACTAACCAGCTTACCACTTTCCAAGTAGAAGATGGTGATGGCAATGAGGTGACTATCTCTCACGGCAAAGAGTGGAAGTTTACAGAAGCTGGCGGCATTAACATCAACTGGACTGACACCAGCAACGGCTCAGACGCTGACCCCTACGATCTGTCCTTCAATATTTCAACATCTATCACGGCGGGTGGCGGTTTAACGGGTGGTGGGGCGCTTAGTTCAAGCCGCACAATTTCCCACGCAGATACCTCCTCTCAAGCATCAGTTAATGGCTCTGGTCGTACATACATCCAAGACATCACCTTGGATACATATGGTCACGTCACAGGCATTGCGACTGCTACTGAAACTGTAGTCAACACAGACACCAACACCACCTACTCCGCTGGCACAAACTTGTCCTTGTCGGGCACGACATTCAACGTGTCTAGCAATCCAAGTTTCACAGATGTTTATGTCGCAGATCAGATACTCCACACTGGTGACACCAACACTTACATGCAGTTCCACGCTGCAGACCAGTGGCGTGTTGTAGTAGGTGGGTCTGAACGTCTTGAGGTTAAGAACTCATCACCGCACGTACTTGTATCTGGTGACTTGAACAGCACTTCTGATATACGTTTGAAGGATGATATTAAGCCTATTGAGAATGCACTCTCTGACGTGTGCAAGCTTGAGGGTGTATCTTTCAACTGGAAAGACACTGGCACCAAGGCGACAGGGTTTATTGCTCAACAAGTTGAACCTATTCTGCCTGATCTCGTAAGTACAAGCGAGGATGATGGCATTAAATCTGTCAACTACATTGGTCTTATTGGACACTTAGTAGAGGCAATCAAAGAACAACAAGCTCAAATTAATGAGCTTAAACAAAAACTTAACAGCTAATAGTTCGAAAGGAGAACGAAGATGGCTATACAAGTAGGCGGTACAACCGTCATAAACAACAGTAGGCAATTACAAAATGTTGCGTCTGTTGATGCTACTACAGTTGCGACATTAAATGCTGCGGGTATTGGCGGGGCTTCCGGTGTTGCTGGTATAACTTGGTCCACCGTAGTCAGTGGCACAACCAAAGACATTGACAGTACTGCCACTGACGGGAGCAATACATGGGTCGCAGTCGGTCAAGATGGCCTAATTCTTCGGTCCACAGATAATGCTTCGACTTGGAGCACTGTCTCGCACCCTGCGGGTTTCGCCAGTAACTTTAGCACCGTCAATTATGCTGATGGTGTGTGGATTATTGGCATTTATGCAACCTCTGGTCAAGGTTCTCCGTACCAACACTATCACAACTTTCTTCGCTCAACAAACGGTGGCGCAACTTGGGCCTATCAGGCGCACAACGGGAACATGCTTGTCGAACAGGTAGCTGGGGCCAATGACGGGACGTGGATTGCTACTGGCGGAGGTGGGCAGTACATTCTCCGCTCTACTAATGATGGGGTGAGCTGGACGAGAACTTCATTTGGAAATGACTTTCAATGCAGAGGGGTGGCAACAGACAACAATGATAACTGGGTAGTCACTGACGGCTACTATGTCAGAATACGAACCTCAACTGACGATGGCGCAACTTGGACCGCAAGGACAGTGGGAAGCGGTACTGGCTTACATTACGCGGTTGCTTCCGGTCCTAGTAATGAATGGGTACTCACCGGCACCGGAGGGACATTTAGATCAACAAACCTGACCACTTGGACGACTGTGCCGTCAGCATTTACGACCCAAGCGTTTTTCTATGACACAGATGTTGGTGCTTACATTATGCCAGCGGGCGCCAATGTTCTTTCTTCCTCGACAGACGGTTTCCAAACAAGTTCTACCAGCTTTGCGGGTATTTCGGCAAATGCTGTACGCGGCAATAATAACGGAACATTCGTTGGCGTTGGGCAAGGCGGTAAACTATATAGAGGAACGATATAATGTCTACAAAGATTTTCACAAAAGGCGATGAGCGTGTTGTGGTTCTAGCTGATGCTGATTTGGCTGACTGGCCCGGATATACTGAAGAAATTTTAACCGGAGACGATGCAAGAGCCTTTCGCAATAAATTGTTGCAAGAGAGCGATTGGACGCAGGTTTCAGATGCCCCAGTAAATAAGTACGAATGGCTCTCATATCGTCAAATTCTCCGTGACATGCCAGGTCAAGACGGCTTTACGGCGGAATGCACATGGCCGATTAAGCCTGAGTAATAGCCGCATAATAATAATAATATTAGCTTAGTACCTTTTAATAATTCAAATAAGGACTTTTAATGTCAAAAAGAAAATCTCGTTATGCTCACAAAAACAATGTACATCGTATTGGTTTCCATGTAATTCCTAAGAATGAAAAACAAGATAAGCTTATACGATCTATAAAAGTTTATCCTATTACAATTACTATAGGTTGCGCGGGTACAGGTAAGACTTACTGTAGTGCAGGAACTGTAGCTTCTTTATACCAACAAGGTAAATACAAGAAGATTGTAGTTACTAGGGCAAACGTACCTACTGGTAAAAGCCTTGGTCATTTCCCCGGAACTATACAGGAAAAGATGACACCGTGGTTAATACCGATGCTAGAAGTTTTTGAGGAAGCCTTTGGTAAAGAAAAGTATAAATATATGCTAAACAAAGGTGAGGTTGAAATTCAACCCATTGAAACCATTCGAGGCCGTTCTTATAAAGACGCTTTAGTATTGGTTGACGAGGCACAAAACTTATCTATAGATGAACTAAAAGCAATAAGCACAAGACTAGGTGAGAACTCTAAACTTATTTTAATGGGTGATCCTGCCCAGTCAGATGTTAAACAAGGTGAAGATCTTCTTAGATTTTGTAAAATCATTAAAAAGGTTGGCATTTCTTTACCTGTTATTGAGTTCTCTGTAGATGATATTGTTAGAAGTGATATTGTTGCAGACCTAGTAAGGGTGTTTATATCAGAAAAACTATAGAGAATGACATGGAAAAGTATTATACAGAAGAAGAAAGAATTATCGCGCTAGATAAGGCGAAAAAAGAATTAAACTCTAGAAAGAGCCAAGAAATTTGGGGCTATAATGATTGTTGGCAATTTGTAGTTGAGTACGATAAAGCCTTAAGTGGTGATAACTCTAAGCTACAAAATTTAGACCTTAATTATGATAGCCCCGTTTCTTGGGAAATTCAAATAAAAAAATTATTTAGAAATTACGAGGTTTTTGCAAGCTACACTAATTATGAGATTGTTAAAAACAAAAAACCCAAAACTGGCGATGTTGCTTATCAGATTATGAATGACGGAAATATCTCCGCTTTAATAGCTGACAAAAGCCATTGGGTAACAGCAACAGGCGATAACGGTGTTATAAGGGCAGCTCAGAAAATGTTCTTAGAGCGATACTTGCCGCTAATCGTCAGGCCAATTAGGGATTAAATTATGGCAGTTTATTTTTATAAAAATTCGGAAATTCTAGCGCCGTTTAGTATTGTTTCTAACGAACCTATGTTTGATATGACGACAATATCTTTGAAGACTAGACGAGCAACACAAGGGCATCAACGCTGGGAATTGAGTTTTAGTACACAACCCACTGATAATGATGTCGAAGATGCCTTATTAAGTAGTATTGATAATCTTAATTCAGAGACTATGGTTATGCCTCAGTTGACTTCAGTAGAGAAGCGATTTAGCTTAACAGGAGTAGTTGCTCTTTCATCTACAGCATCGGCTAATAGTACTTCTGTTATTGTGGCAAATACAGCAAGTAATAACGGCATTATTCCAAAAGGTTATTTTATAAAGTTTTCCACATCAGATAAAATTCACGTAGTAACAGCAGATGCAGACGTAAGCGCTGAGACGGGCACAACAACAGTATCTATTTATCCAAAGTTAATTTCTGAAGTTACTAGCGGAAGCAACATATTAACAGGGGCTAGTGTTGCTTTTTCTTATTATAAAGACATAAACAATCAAACAGGTATTACTTATACCGATGGTGTTTTAGCAAACCCCGGCACTATTACTTTGTTAGAGGCGGTGTAACATGAGAACTTTTTCTAGTGCTGTACAGTCCTTGATTGATAGTGGCAATATAGAATACTTCTTTCTGATTACCTTGGAATTTAATAACACTTATAGGTTTACAAGCTATAGGGCTAATTTAGAGTTTCCCCCAAATTCGGGAAATATTTACACCGCAGATGGTGGTTTATTTGAAATAGATGAACCTAGATTTTCTTCTGTAGTTGATAGAGAGGCCTATCGTATTGTTCTTGCTGAAGAGCTAGACGAAATGTTTGCAGAATTTGAGGCTAATGTCGTGGGTAAGCCAATTGATGTGAAAGTAGGATTTGTTAGCAATAACGTTCCTTTGCTTAGTGAAGCGGATGTTGTATCAATATACAGAGGTAGAGCAGATAGCCCTTCTATATCTAATGATTGGGAAGAAAAGCTAGCAATTATTGAAGGTACTTCTCCCATGGCAGATCTTGATGCAGTAAACGTTAGATTTACCTCCAAAGATGGTATGGACCAAGTCAGCACTACTGACACATCTTTTGATGAGATATATGGTAACAGAGAAATAACTTTAAAGTGGGGTAAAATATAATGGGTTTAAAATTATTCCTTAGAGTACTTACAACCATTATTTCTATTTCTTATCAGCAAAGACAAATGGCAAAAATGCGTGCTGAAAATGAACGCAGAAGAGCAGAAGCTGAAGCCGCTGCAGATAAGCGCAAAGGATTTATTTTTACTATAAGCGGGGAAGCAGCCCCATTACCTATTGTATATGGTAAACAAATGATTGGTGGTATCGAAACTTCTCACAAAGTTAGTAACTCTTATTTAGCAGGTGATGAATCTCTAGCCGATAAAGTTCTTTTTGAAACCCTAGGGTCTAGCGGAACTGGTTCTAAAAACGAATTTTTACACGTACAATATGCCTTATGTCATGAAGGTATAGAAGGTGTACAATGGATTAAAGTTAATGGTGTAGACTATAACGAAGAAAACTCTAAGTTTGATCATCGTTTTAGAATTTATAACAACGGAGGTACTGCTGATCCTGCTGCTACTGCTAATGGATTTCCTTCAACAAATACTTTTACTGGAACAGCTAACGTATCCGCAACCTACAAACTTAATAGAGATGACTATAACTATGCAGGAGTTCCTTCTGTTCAATTCTTAGTCAAGGGTCGCAAGATTAAAACTATTGTAAGAAGTGGCGCAGGAACTGACTTAAGCCCCTATTCTTATGCATTAAGCAGCACAAGCAGTTACAGTAATAACCCCGCCTATTGTTTGTTAGACTATTTAATGAGCGCTAATTTCGGTAGAGGATTACCAGAGAGTGAAATTGATTTAGAGTCATTTTATAATGCTGCAAAGGTGTGTGATACTATTGTAATGACACAAGCCCTTGTTGGTGGCCAAGTAAACGGATATAAGACAATACATACTGTTGCAGACTTTGCCTCTTTGCCGGGAGATTTAGAAGATCAGACTTATGAAAATGAAATTTGGCAAACAGAAGACAACGACAAGTTTTACCAATGGCAGAGAACTAGCTGGCAAGAAACAGCCTTCTCTGAGCGTAGAGATATACCTTTATATGAATGCAACATGGTTGTAAACCCTGAAGGATCTATTCGCGATAATATAGAAGAAATTCTTTACACAATGGGTTTAGCCGAGTTAAGCTGGACGACTTCTGGTAAGTATAAATTGTCTTTAGAATACCCTGCGGATCAGGCTGCAACAGAAGCTTTGGTTAACGTTAATCATGTGTTTAATGAAGACAATATTATTAAGGATGCAGTCAAACTTGCTTACTCTGATGCCTCAAATAGGTTTAATCAGGCTACGGTTAGCTTCTTAAATGAACATGAAGACTTTAAAGAAGATAGTATTTCCTGGCCACCCCTATTTAGTTCAGTTTATAACACCTATATAGCAGAAGACGGCAATCAACCCCTTAAGTCTTCTATCGCTTCGAGCGGAGTTACAGACCCTTATCATGCGCAAGCTCTTTGTGAACAACTAGTTAGGCGTTCAAGAGAAATATTGTCTGTTTCTTTTAGAGTGGATAAGTCAGGATTAACAGTAGAACCTGGGGACTTCATAAAAGTTACTATTCCTCAAAATAATTTAAATAATCAAATCGTAAGAGTAGAAGAGGTACAAGTAAACTCTGACTTAACGGTTAAGATTTCTGGTTATACCTTTGATCATACTATGTTAGCTTGGAATGTAGCAGATGATATTGCGTATGCCGTCCAGCCTACTTACGACTTTACTGTAGATTCACCTACTAATTTTGTTTTTACTAGAGGTTCTATTAACAACGATAATAAACAAGTTGTAGCCACTCTTTCTTGGACAGACAATAACAATGGTAGCTCTTTTTCTTATGATGTTTATTATAGGGTAAATGGACAAGCTGATTATATATTTTTAGCGAACACTAAATATAATCAATTAGAATTGTTTAATTTTGAAGGACTAGCTAATAATAGCAGTTTTGACTTTAAAGTTGTTGCTAAATCCCCTTTAGGGCAAAGTAGTGCACCCTTAGAAATTACTAATCAACTTGTACCTAGAGCTCCTAATGAGATTAATGCTCTTAATATCACCGAAGAACAATACTTAACAAACAACGCTTCTGGTTTAAAGAATCGTCTAAATTTATCTTGGGATCCAGATAATACTGGTGTTTTAGCTTACTATTATTTAGTAGAATACAAGGCCAACAGCGAGACTACATACCAAATAGTTGGGACAACAAATAACCCTGAAATATCAATAGCCGATGTAAAGGCGGGATTATTTGATTTTAAAGTTACTCCTTATAGTATATACAATTATGCAGGTGAAACTTTAAATACGCAACAAAATATTGTTGGTTTTTCAGCTAATCCTGCTGATCCTACAGGTTTTACAGGCAATATTAATGAAGGTCAAATTAACTTAACCTGGAACGAACCAACAGACCTTGATGTCTTGTACGGTGGACATTCTGAAATAAGATTTCATCCAGCTACAGATGGTAGTGCTACTTGGGACTCTTCCTCCACTATTGTAGAATCTCTTACGGGAAATACTACTAACAAAACGGTACCTACTTTAAGAGGAACTTTCCTTATAAGATTCTATGATGCCTTTGGCAATATTTCTGTAAATGCTGCACAATTTGTAAGTACATTTGTTGATGAGTCCTTTAATTTTATTAGCACTGTCGATGAAGCTGCAAGTAATTTTTCCGGTACTAAGACTAATTGTTCTTATGTTTCAAGTACAAGTAGTCTTGATTTAAATTCTGGACAAAGCTCAATGACTTACGAGTTTAATTCTGTAATTGACTTAAACGAAATTGTAACTGTAAGGCTTGTGCCAGACATTAAGGCAATAGTTACAAACGCTGGTGTTAATGTTGCTGATTACGTAAATGTAGGTTTAGAACCAAGATTTACTGGGCCTTTGGCAGATGCTAATGTAAAGCTATATGTTGCAACAACCGAAGATGATCCTAGTGGCAATCCGACTTGGAGTGATTTTAAGTTCTTACTTATAAGTAGTTTCAAGGCAAGAGGCCTTAAATTTAAATTAGAGGTTGAAGCAAAAGATACTAACGTTGCAGTTTCTATTACTGATCTGGGTGTATCTCTTGACAAGAAAGATGTCATAAAGACAGGAACTAGTACAAGCAGCACTTCTGCTGACACCACTGTTACCTTCCCTACTGCCTTTTACGCTGGACTTAGTGGGACAACACCCCCTAGAGTCGGTATACAATCAATTGGAGGGGTGGCAGGAGATCAAATATTAATTGTTTCTAGAGATAATACTGGCTTTGTATATTCTGTTTATAACAGCGGCTCACGGGTCCAAAGAACAATAGATTACCAAGCAATTGGTCAATAAAGGAGAAAATTATGTCAACAGCAAGTTTAGTTATTGACGCCAACCAAAGTGGCCTTGCTTATACAGCCGATTTAAATTCGGGACTCGCTGCAATTAACACTTGCCACTCAGGAGCAAGCGCCCCTACAACGCAGGTTGCAGCAGGGAAACTCTGGCTAGATACAGGCGGAACAAATCCTGTTTTAAAGATCTATCGTAGCGGCTGGAAATCACTTTTTACATTAAATGCTACAAATATCTCTACTAGCGTAAACGCCTTAACAACGGCTACAGCTAATGTAACTAGCACTTCTACGTTTACAGGTTTAATTACTGCAAACGGAGGCATTAAAGCCAATAGCATTAATACAACGTCTGGAGATATCACTTTAGATAGCGCTGGAGATATCACTTTAGATAGCGCTGGAGATATCACTTTAGATAGCGCTGGAGAAATATACCTCAAACCTACTACCGATGATGTTTATATGCAAGGTGTCACTGCAAATGAACAACTTCGTTTTAATTTAGGCACTAACGAACAGGCCATTAGCTCGTCTGACGCTCTATTGCTTGCATCGAATAACAATAACCCTATCTCTATTGGGTCTGCTTCAGGAACGATTAAGCTTTTAGACGGCTCTTCTGAAAGAGGTTATCTTGATGTTAACACCACTGATACAATTAAACTATACACTGGCAGTGCGGCAGGTACTCTTAACTCTACATGGTCGGGTGATGACTTAACGGTTCAAGGTGATGTTAATTCAGTATCCGATGTTCGTACAAAAGAAAACATTGAGTCTGTTAAGAATTCTTTAGACTTAGTATCTCAATTACGTGGCGTCTGGTATAATAAGATCGGCGAAGAAAATCGAAAAGTTGGTGTAATTGCTCAAGAAGTTGAGGAAGTTTTACCCGAGGTAGTACACACAGATACTGAAGGCATGAAAGCTGTCGATTATGGTAAGATGGTTGGTGTACTTATTGAAGCAATAAAAGAACAACAGGTCAAAATAGAAGCACTTGAAAAGCGGTTAGGTGATAAATGACAAAAGACGATTATGATCTTAATGGTAATGGTAAGCTAGACCCTAAAGAACGAGAGCTTATGCTTGAGGACAGACGTCTAAGGATGGAAGACGCAGACCATAAGCGAGATGCTCAACTTAAAATGACTTGGGCTGCTCTTTCTGGTATGCTGCTTTATCCTGTAGCAGTTATTATTACTTCTGCAGTAGGTCTTGACTCTGCTGCAAAGCTACTATCAGATATTGCTAATATTTATGTGGTTAGTGTTTCTGCTCTTGTAGGTGCCTATTTTGGATTTAATGCTATGGGGGCAAAGAAATGATACAGGCTTTTATTAGTCCATTAGCTTCTCTTGCAAGTACTTGGCTTAACGGTAAAGTAGAGACTAAGACTGCTGAAACAAAAGCTAAAGTCGCAAGAGCAGAAGCAGAAGCCCAAATAATGTTATCCCGTGCTACGAGTGAAGCCGATTGGGAAAAAATTATGGCGGAAGGTTCTCGTGACAGCTGGAAAGACGAGTGGCTAACTATTCTTTTCAGCATACCCCTTATCTTAGTTTTTACAGGAGACTGGGGACGAACCATTGTAGAACAAGGTTTTGCCGCTTTAGAGATTATGCCAGCATGGTATCAATATACATTAGGGACTATAGTAGCAGCTAGCTTTGGTGTTAGATCTGCAACAAAGTTCTTTGGGAGTAAGAAGTGAGATACACTAAGGATTTAATAGTATTAATTATGGCGGCGGGTCTCATGGGCCTCTTGGGGCTTATCGTAGTAGATGAGTTTATGGTAGCCGCTGAACATGACGCAGAACTAGACCAGAATATCATAGAACTCTTACAGATGTCTATTACAGGTATTATTGGTGTTGTTGCTGGTTATGTAAGTGGAAAAGGATAAAACACATGGCATTTAAACTAAGCAATCGAAGCCTCTCAAAGCTTGAAGGTGTAAACGAAAAGCTAGTAGCTGTAGTCAAACGTGCTATTGAGCTTACTAAAGTAGACTTTGGAGTTATCTACGGTCTGCGCACAGTAGAAGAACAAGAGAAGCTTGTAGCTGCTGGTAAGTCTCAGACTATGAAGTCTAAGCACCTAGAGGGCCGTGCAGTAGACCTCATGGCCTACGTAGATGGTAAGGGTGTCTGGGAGCTAAATGTCTATGATGACCTCTGTGACGCCATGAAAGAGGCAGCTAAGGAACTTGGTGTAGCTGTCAAGTGGGGCGCAGCATGGTCAGAGGGCGACATTCGTTCCTATGAAGGTACAGCTGAAGATTCTATGATGAAATACATTGACTTGCGCCGATCTCAAGGTCGTAGACCATTTATAGACGGTCCTCATTTTGAGTTAATGTAAATAGCTGACGTTTAAGAATAAACAAAGAGACAGAATAGCTCTCAAGTTAATCTGAAAGTCTCTGCGAGGGGGGTGTAAAAACCCTCCTCAAAACAATACCTGACGTTTAAGAAGAAGGTTCCCCCAGTATTATATCTAAAGTATATTTAATTTATATATATATATATATTTCAGTTATATTATTAATAATAATAAATATAGGAGTCGTAATGGCTAAAGGTAAAGATTCACGAATAATTCGTGCTGGTGTATCTGGTTATAATAAGCCTAAACGTACTCCAGGTCATCCCACAAAGTCTCACATTGTTGTAGCTAAAGATGGTGATAAAATAAAAACTATCAGATTTGGTGCTCAAGGAGCCGTAGGCTCACCAAAGAAAGCAAATGAATCTGAAAAGTACAAAGCCCGTAGATTAGCTTGGAAAGCTCGTCACGCTACAAATATAGCCAAAGGTAGAATGTCTGCTGCATATTGGGCTAATAAAGTCAAGTGGTAAGGAAAAAATAAATGTCACTATTAACAAAACCTACTAAAAATGTAAAAAGATCGGTTGCTGATCCTAGTGATAGTTATCAATCTCTGAAGCCTCTGTGGAAAAAATCAAGGGCGGTATTACAAGGTGAAGAGAATGTAAAGGCTCATGATGAATATCTTGAGTTTGATTATTCGAATATTCTCATTCCCTTTTCTCCTAGTATGACTCAACGCCAATATGACTTTTATAAGTCAGAGGCAGAGCTTCCAGGTTTAACATCTCAGTATTGTAAGGTGTTGATTAGTTCTTTGTTGAGGAAGGAATCTCATATTAAGCTACCTGAAGACTTACCAGAAGATGCAATGAACTGGATTAAAAACAACTTTACCCTAGATGGTCGTTCTTTGTTTAACTTTCTAGATAATGCTCTTTGGGAAGAACTGCAAACTTCACGGGCGTGGGTTTACGTTGATTATCCTGAAATTTCTCCTGAAGAATATGATAATATGCTTCCAGAAGAACGTGATAGTATTAAACCTTATCCAGTAGTGCTTGAGGCTGAAAATGTAATTAACATACAAACAGAAAACCACCCAGTTACACGACAAAAAACTTTAAGTCGTATGGTTACTCGTTATCTGTCTAAGCGTTATACACCAGAAAATCCTTGGCACCCTAACTATGTTGATACTGTTTGTGACCACTACCTAGATGAAACTGGGCGTCTTGTTCTTGATTATTATGAACAGACAGACACTAACAATGAAATTAAAGTTCTTAACGGGGATGTAAAGCAAGAATACACAGAGATGGGTCATTCTAATACCTTTACAAAAGTAAATACAGTGTATCCAACAATGTTTGGTGAACGCCTAATGCGTATTCCTGCTTGGCCACTTAATGGTCAATTTGACCCTGTTGAACCTGTACTTATGCCACTTATTGATCGTGAAGTATCTCTTTACAATAAAGTATCTCGCCGGAACCATTTGCTTTATGGTGCTGCGACTTATACGCCTATTGTACAGTCTGATATGGCTGACGAAGAATTTCAAGAGATTGTAGATGCTGGCCTTGGTACTTGGCTACGAGTACGAAAAGATGAAAACATTTCTGTATTAGAGACGCCAACAGGTGCTCTTAACGACATGGATCGAGCTATTGAAAGCACAGTTCAAGAAATGGCTAAAATGGGTATTCGTATGCTATCTCCAGAGCAAGCCGCCTCTGGTGTTGCGCTAGAAATACGTAATGCCTCTCAGACAGCTCAACTAGGAACCCTTAACGCTAAGGTATCTAGTACGCTCAGAGAAATTATTGCCTTTATGCTTAATTGGAAGTACGGAACAGACTACAGTTCTAATGAAATTGAATTCCAAATGTCTAATGACTTTGCCCCAATGGTAGGTGGAGAGGGTGCTATGCGCCTTATTTCAGAATGGTATCAATCTGGCATTATCAGTCGTTCAACTTGGGTTAGCATTGCTAAGTACAATGACTTCCTTCCCGCTGATTACAGCGATAAAGCAGCAATAGAAGAAATACAAACAGACCCTCTAACAAATCAGCCCTCAGACGATCAAGTCGAGGTGATTGAATAATCTCGCTAACTACTCAGTGGAGTACTAGATGAATATCAATGACAAACTATATGATCGAATCGTAGATCACATGGCAGATGTTAGGCTTTATGAAGAAGGCGTTCAAATACAAAATCGTAGAATACTTCGCAGACACCAAAAGAATGTTCGAGACCTTTTGAAAGGTAATATTCGAGCAAGTCTTAACAAAGAAGTAAGTCGTTTTGGTACTGAACTCTTAGCACATAAAACTAATACTCTTAAAGAATTTTCAACATCACAGTTGGATTTCCATACAGACAACCTTTATAAAGAAGTTAAAGACTTTTATAAGGTTTCAAAACCAAGAACAAAGGAGCTTCTTGCAGAAGTAACTGGTCCGACAATGAAAGGTACCAAAAGCGTTTCTCAAAACGTAAAGAATATTGCTGCAGGTGAACTTGTAAGGATACAGTCTAAAGTTAAAGCTGGTCTTGCTAGGGGTTTAAGTTCTAATGACATAATCAAAGATGTCTTAAAAACAACTAAGATAACAGAGTATCAAGCTCGTGCCTTAACACGCACAGCTATTACATCTACTCAAACAGCCGCTTTAAGGCGAGTAGCAGAAGATAATAAAGATATTCTAAAAGGCTTTATGTTTACAGCTATCTTAGATGCCAGAACCAGCCCTATTTGTTCTTACCACAATGGAAAACTTTACGATGTTGATGATAATAGGTTTGTACCTCCTTTACATTGGAATTGTCGTTCATCATTAGTACCAGTATTAAAATCAAAAGAAGAGTTGCTAGAAACAGCTAACGTCAAAAAGAATATCTTATCTAAGAAAAAAGAAGAATCCCTTCCAGGAACAACCCCAAGGGTTGAAGGTTTTGGAGTATGGCTTAAAAGACAATCTATGGATGTCCAAACTAAGATGTTAGGCTCTATTGATGCTGCTAACTTATTCAGACAAGGCAAAATAAAGGCTAACGAGTTTGTAACACCCAAAGGTAAGGTGTTAAGTATCCAAGCTTTAAGGAATAAAGCAGCGCAATCTACTGCGGTTTATAAACCTCGTCAAAAAGTCAGAGAGCAAGATATTAGAATTGATGCTGTAAGAGCAAGCAGTCTAATACGGAATCCTAAGAATAAAGATGATCTTCGTCAATTATTTCTTTTAGACTCTGATGATTACTCTAAGACCCTGTCTTTAACAGATTATAAAGGTACTAGCCTTGTTGGTAAAACAGCTTCACGGAGAAGAGTAGGTAATGAGTTTGATGAAAGAAACTTCAGTGCTGACCCTTTAACGGGTGAGATTAAGAATAATAATCTTTATAGCCCTGACTTTAATCTTTATCAAGAACGTCTTGACTTTATGCGTAATTCTAAGCTCCTTAAAGCTGACGAGAAACAATTCATAGAATCCCTAACTAGTAGCCTAGATGATAAAATCTCAGTAAATCAACAAACAGTTATTGTTGAAAACTTAAGGGTTGTTTTAGAGCGCTTTGCTAAAAACAAACAACCTTGGGAGAACTTAGCTTCTGTTATTAGGGCTGAAAATAGATTTGCGGTACAAAACGTATCTCGATTGCTAGACACTCGATCCCGCAAAAGATCTGAATTGTTTGTTAGCTATTTGTCTAAAGATACACCGCAAGTTAATATTCTTGGCAAATATTTTACATTTGCTGATCTTCAAAAGACTCAGTTAGCCGATCAAAGGTTTATTGATGCTTGGAGAAGAACACAAGGTAAAAAGTTAGCTAGGAAAATATTTATTACTGGTCGTGCGCCCCTTCGGGTTTACTTCAGAAAGTTTGTTGATACTTATCCTACCAAGGAAAAATTAACTAAGAACTTACTTAAGAAAAACCCTAAGTTAAAGAAGGCTTATGATCTTTATAAAAAAGTTAACAACAGAGAACCCTCTGACGCATGGTTTACACGTTTAGCAGCTAATAATCGTGAAACAGTACGCCGAATACTTGATAGAGAATTTTTAGTTGCAAGTAAAAAACCTACTGATAACCTTTTCGATGAAAAAGCGATTGACAGTCTTACCAAAATATCCAAGCTAATTGCTTCGGGTCAATCTACAGACTATGATAGTTTAGCTATTAATATTGGAAAATCTTTTTCTAAAGACTTTGAAAATATTATACCTTTTACAAAACATACTCTTAAAGATTTTCACAAAGAAGGCTCTAAGATATTAGAATTTTTTAAAGACCAAGGTCTTATTAAAGTTCAATTTAGAGGTAAAACCCGTAGAGGTATCTTAGATTTAGATACAGGCAGAGCTTCTGGTGGCTGGCAGGATACAATTTCTAGAGAAGTTATTGTAGTTGATAAAAACCTTTTAAAGTTACAAGAGGCAGAAAGAAAAGTCACTATCTCTAGACGCCTAGGTATTACTTCAGCAAGAGACAGATTATATGTCAAGGCTAACAATAAAACTTATGTAGATGCAAGAGGTAATAATACGGGGCTACCGTTAATCTCCCGTGATAAGTTTGCAGACTATGATCCAAAACAGATCGATCGTGAAATGGCTGAAATGTTAAACCACGTTATGGAGGTTGAATATGGAGTTGATAACGAATTCTTTGGGTTCATGGATGATATCGCTAGATTTAGAGACCCAAGAGGTAACTCTAAGTACTTTGACAGTATTAATGAGTTTCGTCATGAAATTCTAAATCGGGGGGAACAAGGCTACGGCTTAATGTCCACAGCCAAGTACCATGCACAAAGAGGTCAAAATTTTAGGACAACTGCTTTTATTGATTCTCGGGGGCGTGTATACCATAGAGGTTACTTAACACCTACAGGTGGTGAGCTTGTTAGGCCGTTTTTAAACTCTGGCAAGTCTATTGTTATGAATGACGGTGCCTTTGATGAGTTACAGATACAAATAGGCGCACTTATTGGACCTGGAACAGAGGCATTAACACAAGCTGGTCGTAGAGCTATATTTGCTCGTAATCAAGAAAAGATTATTGAACTAGGTGAAATTATGATGTCCAAGACTCAAAGGGACAGAAGGCTACGTGAATTCCTCCAACACCCTATTATTAGGGGTTTAGAAGGTGCAGAAGTCGCAAAGATGTCTCGTATGGCTCTTGAATACGCTAGAATCAATAGGCATCTAAAGCAAGGTAGGCCGCTTAACTCTTATAAAACAAAACTAATGATAGAAAACGATGCATCTTCAAGTGGTGCTCAAATTATTGGTTTGTCTACAGGAGATAGAGCTGTTTCACAGGCATCAAATGTATTGGCTACAACCCAGAAAAATAGACTCTATGACTTAGTTGCGATGGATACAGTCAATGATCCTGACTTTTTAAAGATTGCTGGTTTAAGAGATGCAGGTTTAACTTGGGAAGATTTAGCCAAGGCAGCTAAGGCTCAAAACATGGTTTCATTTTATGGTGCAGGTTCGGCTACTAAAACAGCCAATGTTGCCAACAAACTGTCTAAGGTTTTAGATGACAAGGGTTTTATAACAGTTACTAAGGCTAATTTGTCGGAACAATTGCGTATTATTGATGGTAAAATAAAGATTGCTAATCGAGAAGATGCAGTTAGTGTTGTTGCCGAATTAACTTCTTTTAGAGACGAGCTTGTTGAATTAATAAATAAGAACGAGCCTGTTGGAAGAACACTATTAAAACAAGCAGCAGATATCCATCCAGATACTGCTGACTTTGTAAGAAGACTTACTAGTTCCCGAAAAGGGATAATAGGTCCAAAAGAATTCTCAGAAGTCTCAAGGATTATGTCTAAGAACCTTGCGCAGCGAGCACCTGTAACTGATAATTTTATAAATTATTGGAAGCAAGTTGCAACTGCTTATGTTCAAGACACCAAAAAGGTAGATATTCCTTGGGTTACTTTTGACGGTAAAGTTATGATGCAAAGGTATCGTCCAAAGATACAAGAGCGTGTGGACTTTAGTGACTCGGTTTCGGGTCGAAGAATTTCTAACATTTATGAATCAAGTGCAGAAGACGGAAAACTTTTAGGTAAAGGTTCTCTCAATGACGCACGAATTGGATTAGGTGTTAACGGAAATCACAGCAATGATGCCGCTATCGTACGGCGTTTCCATTTATGGGGGCGTAAAAACGGCGTTGATACTGCTACGATTCACGATGCTTTCTTTACTAACATATCGGAAGCAAATCGTGCTAAAACTGCTTTAAGGACCATCTATGCTGATGCTCTTGAAGGTGATACTATTAGGAAGACCTTACGTGAAATGCGTAAAGAAGGTCTTTCAAGAAAATCTTACAATGAACTCTTAGCTAAAGCAAAAGAGTTGGGTCTTATTGACCCTCCTAATAAGATTACTAGAAAAGACATACTAGCTCCAATCCGTGAGGGAGAAGACTGGTATGGCATTGGTCCATAGTTATTTGTAATAGCCTATGTGACTTTAACAAAACAAGATGTCTGTGACATTAAACATATTATCTCAAGCTGTGCTTGGAAGGAAAAATTATGAGTGAAGAAAATACAGTAATTGAAGAAGAAGTAAATGAAGTAGAATCCAATGATACTACTGAGCAAAATGTTCAAAAGGAAACCGTTGAAGCTTCAAGCGAAGACAAAATTGATCCAATTGAGCAAGAGGTCCAAGAGCGACTTACTAAAATGAAGTCAAACATGGACCGTATGGCCAATGAGCGTGATGAAGCGCTTAAAAAGGCTGCGGAGATTGAACAAAAACAAAAACAAGACACTATCAATCGACTAGAAGAAGAAGGAAAACTTCAAGAAGCACTGGAAATGAAGCTAGCAGAAGCTAACGCTAAATTAAAAGTATTTGAAGAAGAAAATACTAAACTTAATCGAGATAACGTAGTTAATTCTACACTTGGTGGTTTAGACTTCCGAAATGATCGCAGTCGTCAAATGGCTTATCGTGATATTGTTGAGCAACTTGTACAAAATGAAAACGGTACTTGGGTTCACAAATCAGGAACAACTATTCAAGACTTTATTCTCTCTTACTCAAAGAATGAAGATAATTCATTTTTGTTTCGTGTTAAAGCGAACTCAGGAGCAGGGACAACCTCTAGCTCTGGAACACCAGTAACAAATTCGAACAAGTCTTTGTCAGATATGACACAGCAAGAAGTTCTTAATTTGGCGGCAAAAGGCCAACTGGGAAATTATACATATTAAATAACTTAATAGTTAAATAAGGATAAATAATTATGGCTATTACAAACACAGACTTTCAAAATGTCGCACTCGCTATCTCTGCTTACGCAGACGAAGCCTACACAACTGCTCAAAAGCTAAACTCAACTGGCATCGTTGGTATGCGTGATGATATTAATGCTGATGGCGAATCCTTTGTTGGTCAGTTCCGTTACTACAAGCCACTGGCAGCTAACGTAAACGTTGCTTCCTTGTCTTCCGCAACAAACGGTACATACACAGATATCACAACTGATATCGCCAACTATGTTAAAACTGTTCGCACATTCGGCGCACAGCAAGTAAACATGCAAGAAGTCGTATCCAAGCAAGACGGTCTTGCTAAAATTGCTCGTGACTTTGCACAAGTACGTGGCGATGACGAAGGTACTGCTCTTATGAACCTTCTCAAAGGTGTTGCAGCTTACGAAGTTGCTACAGGTGATGCAGGTGGTTCCGGTAACGGCGGTCTTACAAGCTATGACACAGATGCTGATACAGCCGCAACAGGTAACTTTGTTGACGTAAACGCCCTTGGCACCTTTGGTGCCGCTGCAACTGGTTCTTCTGACGCACGTAAACTCTTCGACTCTACCGCTGTTGGCGCTGCTCGTGGTGAGCGTTTGTTCCAAGCTATCGGCATGGGCTTCAAAGACTACGAACCAGACTTTATGTACATGGTTACTTCCCCTGAGATCATGGCAGAAATGCGTGCTGCTAACTTGGTAGACGATACAACTGTTACAGATGGTAACTTGAACTTCAGCACTATCTTTGGTGGTAAGTTCCGTTTGGTAATGACTCGTGCAAACCAAATGCACAGCGCCGCTTCCGGTGATTTGAACGCACAATCTACAAAGTGTAGCTTCATTGTCAAGCCAGGTGCAGTAACCTTTGCCCCAGTGGCAACACCTACACCAGTAGAAGTTGATCGTGACGCAGCCTCCTACACAGGTGGTGGTTCTACCAACATCTGGTACCGTTATGGCTTCATCATGCACCCAATGGGTTACGATTGGGCAGGTGCTACAAACGCATTTGCAACAAACGCTAACTATGCCGCTAACGCTTCGTGGGATCGTAAAATGTCTGCGCTTAACTTGGGCATCCTGCCTATCTTCCACTCATAATAATTAGGAGGAGCTAATGGCTTTAGTTCTAAATACTAATAGTTATGTAACAATTACTAACGCTGAAACTTATTTCGAAACTCGAATTGACGCTGCAAAATGGAATACTGCTGCAGAAAGTCTAAAAGAAGAAGCTCTTGTAACTGCTACACAAATTATAGATAACAATCCTTGGATTGGTTCGGCTATTAGCTCTTCGCAAGCTCTGGCTTGGCCTCGTAAAAATGCAATGTACTATGATCCTCGTATGGGGTTTGATGTTACCTTCACTAATTCAGAAATTCCTGATTTAGTTAAAATTGCTGTTTATGAACAAGCCTTACATTTGTTAAATAATGAAGACTTACTAGCTCAAACAACCCAGACATACGAGAGTATTAGTATCGGTAATATTAGTTTATCTGATTCTAATAATGATGTAACTAGAATTTCTATTACACCTTCCTTCGTTATGAAACCCCTTAGACCTTTGATCCGTAGAGGGTCACAAGGACAAGGTTCTGGTTGGTGGAGGGCTAACTAATGTCTCTTTCTGCAAAAGTAACTGCCGCTGTTAACAAGGCTTTTATTGCTGCGGATGATATAGTTAAGCAAGGAGTCCTCTCTACTAAGTCGGTTTCTGGTTATGATTTTGGATCACGCCAAACAGTTAGCACTATTACTAGTCAAACTGTGGACGTAATTATCCAGTCTACTCAAAAACCTTCTGGAGAGGGCTTCACAACTACAGCTGTTATGAAGTCAGGTGTTGATATTTCGGTTTACGATGTATTAACAGTTGAATTAAAGGTCTACAATATTGTTGACTATACGGACAATAATTTTACTATTGAAGCCATCTTAACTAAAGAGGTACAATAATGTATGATAATGTTCTAGACGATATTGAGGCAGTGTTTAACTCTGCCACTTGGACTTCAAACAACATTGATATTTACCCAGATAACTATCAAGGTACTATCTCTGATCAAACAGAATTTTGTAGGCTTAACGTATTACCTAGCAACAGTGAACACTACGCATATGGCGGTAATAAACAGACTGAAGGTTTAGTTGCAATTAAAATATTTGTTAAAGCAGGTGAAGGTCAAGCCCGTATTATGGCTATAGCAGATATCTTAGACGTAAGTCTTCAAAACAAAAAATTAACAAATGGAACAGAGCTTGGAACATCCTATTTGAATGTGGAAGGGCTAGACCCATCTAATAAAGCGCTATACAGCGCCAGATACTTAATACCATTTAAACTATATGGAGAATAATAAATGGCACATATCGACTCACTTAGTTCAGGTATCTTTTCCTATCTAGATATCTTTACAGATAGTGCTACCGTGACCCCTGCTGCTGAGACGGCAACGGGTTATTCCGCACTTTTCGATACTAATACAACAGACGTAGATGCAGCAGATATTGTTCGTATGCCTTCTGTACGTGAATTCCCTTCTATCGGTACACCAGCAAATATTGTTAACGTACCTGTTTACGGTCAAAACACATCGTCTCAAATCCAAGGTCAGTCAGACGCACCAACACTTGAAGTAACAGTAAACTATAACGCCGGAGACATGGCTGCGTTCCATACTCTTGTAGGCCAACAAGTTTATTTCCGCTTTATGATGTGTGATGCTGCTGTAGATCTTGCAGACTCTAATGCTGGCGCTAACGCCGCAAAGAATACTTCTTTTTACTTTAAAGGTAAAATTGAGGCAATCTTGGTTAACCCACAGTTGACAGATGCGACAACCGCAACTGTTACTCTGTCGGCTCAATCAGACTTCTTTGGTCCAGCAACAGTGTAAATTAAAAATGTAGAAGCCCCTTAACGGGGGCTTTTATACCTATTATAGAAAGAGAATTATGACAGATAAACCATTTAGTAAAGCATTTGTTATGCGAACTACATTCCGACATATGCGCCGTAGTGTAGATATTAGTATTCGTAAGAGTTTTGAACGGTTCAAAGATTTTAAAGAAGATTCACGAGAAGGCAAAGATTGCCTAGAAACTCTTTCTGTATTACATACAGTACGAAAAATGCTTGATGATTTTCAGGCAAACAATCAAGAACTATTTACAGAACAAGACAAGCTTAGTTAGAGAGAAATTATGAAACATTTAGTTGGACGAACCATTACTGAAAAAGTTACTTTTATGGGTGAAGAAGTAGAAGTTAAAAAACTAACAGTAACTGAGGTTTTTAAGATTCAAGACTTAATTAAAAAGTCACAAAATAAAAAAGATGAATACGATGACATTAGTTTAATCAAAGATGTCATTCGTCTAGCAGTCACAGGTGCTGCTGAAATTACCGATGAGGATTTTAATAGTTTTCCCGTTGGCGAACTAACCCAACTCTCTGAAAAGATTATGAGCATTGCGGGGTTAGGGGGCGCTTCTTCGGGAAACTAACTACACAAGAAGAAACATTATATGAAATAGCTTATAATCTAAGGATTCCTGTTTATCAATTATTATCAGAAATGCCTTATGATGAGTTACTAAAATGGACTAGTTTCTTCAAACAAAGACCTGTTGGCTGGCAAGAAGATCAAAGAACATTCTTGCTACTACGTGCGGCAGGGGTTAAAGGTTCTGCTGAAAGCATATTCCAATCTTTGAAAACCATTAAACAAGGTCAACAAGATAAACAGATTCCAGATAGAGCAGTACCTAAAGGTAAGTTCTTAGATATGATGCTTAGAGCCAAAGGTGGAGACTCCTCTGGTTGGAAGATTAAATGAGGAAACTACCATGGCTGAAGTCTTTAGTATGGAAGTTGTTAACTTTCAAAAAGAAATGCGCAGAGTTGAAAAGGAAGTTAGTCAAATGACTAACCTTGAACTCGATGATAGAATTGATTACGCAACCGATACTCTAAAGGTCGTTACACCTGTTGACACAGGCAGAGCAAGGCGTGGTTGGAAAAATATAAAAAAGTATGACACTTATGGTTTTAGGGACGGTACTATCTCTAACGAAGTCGAATACATAGATGTCCTCAACAATGGACACAGTAGACAAGCACCTCGTTATTTTATAGAACAAGTGCTAATGAAAATAGGTATACTAATCCCTTAAATAACTGCCCTCTGATGGCTCTCGATATACGAGACTGTTAGGGGGCAATTTTATTAAATGGAGGCATCATGAGTGGTGTAGAAATCAGGGTACGTGCTAATACAACCCAAGCACGAGGTGAATTACAAAAATTAGAAAAATCCGTTGGAAAGATTCAATCTGTTACTAGCGGTCTTGCAAATTCGATTAAAAGTGCTGTTGCTGCGTACTCCGGTTTTGTCTCTGTTAAAGGTATTGTTTCGGCTGCGGACAGCCTTAAGAACCTTGAAAACAGCATTGCTCTTGTTACAGGTAGAGGAAAAGAGTCACAAGCAGCTTTACAGCGGCTTTACGCTATCGCAGCCAGAGGTCGTTCTTCTATTGATACTACTGTTGCAACGTTTAACCGTTTTGGTTTAGCGCTTTCTGATGCAGGTAAATCTACAGAAGAAATTTTAGCTGTTACAGAGGCAGTAGCTAAAGCTGCTACACTATCCGGTGCGTCTGCTGAGTCAGCACGAGCAGCTATTGTTCAGCTTGGTCAAGGTTTGGCTTCTGGTGAGCTACGAGGCGAAGAGCTTAACTCTGTACTCGAACAAACACCACGTATTGCACAAGCTATTGCTGATGGTATGGGTAAACCCTTTGGGGAGCTTCGCTCATTAGCTAAAGACGGTCAGATTACTTCTGAAGCTGTATTTGAGGCGCTTATCAGTCAGATTGGTGCTATTGAAAAAGAATTCCTTACTCTAGAACCTACTGTTGGTTCTCTTTCAACAGTAATGCGAGATGAGTTTACTAGGGCTTTAGCTGCTATTGATGATATTGCAGGATTCTCAGAAAATGCAAGAGGTAAAATTGAGCTTTTAACTACTGCATTTAGGTTTATTGCCGACAATGCAAAAATTAACTTTCTTATATTACGTATCGAGTTAAGAAATCTTGCTAGGGACTTTACAGATACAGCAAAAAATTTATATAATACTGTTTCTTTATTATTCTCAGAAAGTTTCACTGTACAAGGTTTTAAGGATTCTCTTACAGCAGCCTCAGATTCTCTAAAAGAATTTATAGGTCTTACCAACGAAGATGGCCAAGAAAGTAGCTTCCAAAAGTTATTTGCTAAAATACCACCCCTTGACCTTTCTGGTTATCTGCCAAACCTTTCTGAAATTGTTGGAAACCTTACAAGTTTTGCGGTGTCGGTAAAAGATATTTTCTTTGATATTTTTAATGATGTTATCTTAAACTCAACTTGGTCAAGTCTATTTTGGAAAGGCACCGATAGGATTGGTGGACCTAAGTTTACAGCAGCTATACAAGATGTTTTATCAAAACTTAGCGGCTGGGCTACTAAAATTAAGACCTTATTTCAAGACGTATTCTTAGGTGCTAGGGACTTTAACCAGTTTGGTGAAGCAGGTAGAGGTGAACGTTCAGGTGGTATTGTTTCTTATTTTGAGGGTGGTACAACCGCTATCGGAGGTTTTGTAAGCGCTATCAGTTCAGCAATAACAGAGTCTAGTGCGCTAAATAAGACTCTTGAATTCTTTCAAGAATTACCAACTTCTATTAAAAACGCCGCAGCTGCCTTGGGGGATTACACAGAGGCAAGAGGGGGTGCTATTGGCATAGCTAATAGCGGTGTTGATGCCTTATTTGGGGAAAGCCTTGATGCTTTTGGTCCACAGCCCGGTCTAAACAGATCCCCAGGAATTGTAAGTCAGGTTTTCGAGACAGCAGAAGAAAACAAGTATCTTATTGCAGGTGGGCTTTTAGCAACAGGGTTTGCTGTTAAATTCCCAGAAGTAACAAGCAATCTTTTACAAGGTAGCTTTTTTGTTCTTGGCGCTGCTGCAGGTACCGCCTTTTTGGCTGCTCTAAAAACACCTATTGTTCTTCTTGCGCTTGGTGTAAGTTTCGGTCCAGAGCTTTTAACCAAAGCAGCAGAAAGTGGTGCTATCCGCAAATTAGGTGTAGCAATCGGAGATGGTATTGTTAAATTCTTTGAAGAAGATGCAGAAGGCCGTGGTGTGTTTAAAAGAATTTTTGATGCAATTCTATTAGGCAGTACAGAACTAGGGGGTGGCTTACTTGAAGGGCTTAATCTTGGATTTAAGACAAACGAAATTGCGGATACAATAGCCGGAGTAGTTTCTATTGCTCTTGTAACAGCGGGGGCTGCAGGTATACTATTGAACGGCACTAAGTCTTTCGCTGGTACTATTGCAAAACTTCTGTTCGGTTTAGCATTCAAGACTGCCTCATTTGTAGGAATTACTGGTGTATTAGGGGGTGTTTTTGAGAAATTAAGTCTTGAAGCTCAGACAAGCCCTAAGTTAGAAAAAGCTAGACAAGGGCTTAATAAGGCAGGTGGCCTTTTAGGTAAGTCTTTTAAAGCAGGATTATCAGGTTCTTTTGCTCAATTAACCGCAGATGCTATTGTACCAGATGATGCGCTTGGAGGCTTAGGAGAGGCTCTCGATGGTGCTATTGGCGGTGCTGTTGCAGGGGCTCAATTAGGTGCCATTGGTGGGCCTTTAGGTGTAGCTATCGGCGCTGCAGTTGGTGGTGTTGTAGGTTTAGCATTCGATGTGCTTAATAACGAAGAATTGATGTCTAGTATAAAAGGTATTGGTACTAAACTCTACGACATCGTAGTTGTAGACTTACCTAATGCAATTATTGATGCTTTTAATAAGGCGACTAGTTCGGTTAAGTCTTGGTTCCGAAGTCTCTTTAGTGGAGGCGGCGGTAGCGGCGCTATTAGTGGTTATGAAGGTCAAACCCAAGCAGACTTCATTCGAATGGGGATGAACGGTAAGGCTTCAGGTGGCTACATCTCAGGTCCAGGTGGCCCTAGAGACGATTCAATCCCTGCAATGCTTTCTAATGGTGAGTTTGTTATTCAGGCTTCAGCTGTTAAAAAGTTTGGTGCTGGTTTCTTATCTATGATTAATAACGGCATGATGCCTCAAAAATTTATGGATGGTGGTTATGCCAGCCTTATAAGTCGAAAAGCCTACTTACAAAACCAAGTCGCAAAAGAAAAACAGATCATTAAGGTTTCGGACAAAACACTAGATAAATCTTCCCAAAACACAGCTATTAAAAACCTTGCAGATGCAAACGAAGCATTAGCAGAGATTGAGGCACAGCTTTCTAAATACGATGAAGATGGAAATTTGAAAGTATTTGATTTAGATACCGCTAATAATAAAAATAAAAATAAACCGAAAGGCGATAAAAATAAAGACAAAGAAGCAAAGTCTTTAGCTGAGAGCTTCCAAGAGGACTTCCGTGCTGGTTTTTATAATGCGCTAAGAACTGGTGACTTTTCTACTATATTTGGAGAAATTGCTGAAAGTTTTACTTCTAAAGTAATTGAATCCTTTGCTACAGGCTTTACAGACTCTTTGTTTGAAGGTCTTGGTTTAAGTGGTGAAAACGGTATACTAGAGAATTTATTTGCAGGTACTGAACAATTTGGTACTAAAATCGGGTCGGGTATATCTAAAACTATTACAGATAGTTGGAAAGAGTCCGAAGCAGGAAACGGTGGACTTCTTAAAAGCTTAGGTGGTCTAGCTAAATCTCTCTTCCAAGGGCTAGGTTCTGTTTTAAGCGAGGCGTTTAACGGCTTAACATCTATGCTAAGTGGCGGTTCTGGTGGGAGTAGTATATTTAGTTCTTTTAGCGGGATATTTAGTGGTATACAGGGATTTGGCTCTAACATAATGAGTAGCATCTCAAGTGGCTTTTCCAGTTTTACTTCTTGGCTTGGATTTAGTGAAGGGGGTTTAGTTCCTAGTACTGCTTACTCAAGATCAGGTATGGACAGTGTTCCGGCGATGCTAACTCCAGGGGAGCTAGTTGTTCCTGCTGATAAAGTATCAGACTTCACAGACTTGAAAACAAAGTCACAGCAAGTATACAATATTAATGTCTCTGGGGATGTCTCTAGACAGACTCGTAAAGAAATTGTTAAAATGTTGCCTGAGATTACCTCTGGTGTCAATATGAATAACAGAGAAAACAATTACAGACGCTAAGCCCGT
>Ga0222719_10000221_pt1 | contig 57097 bp, 54 predicted proteins | sample C33_34DmetaG_FD_165039 | JGI IMG/M metagenome (GOLD analysis project Ga0222719, IMG submission 165039) | Estuarine water microbial communities from San Francisco Bay, California, United States - C33_34D | ecosystem: Environmental > Aquatic > Marine > Unclassified | place: USA: California...
TGTTGCAATTGTTATAGCAGGACTTTTTGGCATATATCCACCTGGGTTTGTAGCCCAAGTGGTAGCTTTTGCATTTGGTTTAGCTGCAGCAACAATATTTCCTGCTTTATTAATGGGTATATTTTACAAAAGATTGAATAAAGAGGGTGCAATAGCGGGAATGCTTGCTGGTCTAGTTATTACCTCAGCATATATTATTTATTTCAAGTTTCTTAATGTTCACATTAATTCAGCTGATAATTGGTTTTTAGGAATATCACCTGAAGGGTTTGGTTTTGTTGGTATGATCTTTAATTTTGCTATTTCCCTTTTCGTTTCTTATTTCTTCGCCAAACCACCAGATGATGTTTACCGTATGGTAGATGAAATCAGGCAACCCTAAAAATTAAAGGAAATTTATAACCACTCAAAAAAGAAACAGTGGACACTGATATAAACCTAAAATATATATTACTTCGCATAATATATATTATGTTAAATTATAGTTATTCAGATCTTGGCGAGATGCCTTTAATACGTTGGAGAGTTATTTCAGTAGCATTTCTTCTGTGTTTACTAAGCTCTTGATATCCTTCATCTGCCCACCAATTATCTGCATCTTCTTCGGATGGAAAAGAAAATAATATTACACGATCAAAGTGTTTGGGATTATCTCCTTCAAGACATATTGGTGAATCATCATATGTTATAAACGTTCCGTTATATTTTTTTAGAAACGGAAAAAAACCTTTTTCATATGTTCTATATTCATCTCGATCATTGATAGTTAAATTGACCACCATATATACGTTTAGAGTTTCTGACATAGTTATCTCCTGTGATTTATTGTTATGTGTAAACGCAAAAATGTAAATAAATCTTATGTCTATTTATTAACTTAAACTTAAATTAATTAGTGTAAAATAAGAATATATGGCAAAAGAAGACAATTTAGAATTTGAGGGTGAAGTTATCGAAACTCTTCCTAATACTACCTTTAAGGTTAAATTAGAGAACAATCACATAATTGAAGCTCATATTTCTGGCAAAATGCGCAAGCATTACATTAGGATTTTAACTGGTGACAAAGTTAAAGTTGAAATGACTCCATATGATCTAACAAAAGGAAGAATTACTTTTAGAGGACGTTAGGCTTTAGATTTAGCTGTTTTCTTTTTAGCGCTAAACTTTACTTCGTTAGCAACTAAATCAACTTTTATTTGGCCGCCTTTACTAAGCTCACCAAATAAAACCTTATCAACTAACGGCTTCTTGATTTTATTGGTAATAAATCTTTCCATAGGCCTTGCGCCCATTTCTTTGTTATAACCATTTTCAGCAATCCAATTTAGTACTTGTTTAGAGTAAATTAGCTCTACATTCCTTGCATCAAGTTGCGCTTGAAGTTTTGTAAGGAATTTATCAACAATTGATAATATTACTTTCATTGGTAGATAGTTAAACTGAATGATTTCATCTAACCTATTTCTAAATTCAGGAGAAAACAGTTTTTTAAGTGATAACAATGCATCAGATTCATTAGATTGGTCACTAAAGCCAATACTTTTCTTCTCTAATAAATCAGCGCCAGCATTTGTTGTCATAACCACAATTACGTTCCTAAAGTCTGCTTTTCGGCCGTTGTTATCTGTTAAAACCCCAGAATCCATTATTTGAAGTAATAAATTAAATATGTCTGGATGAGCCTTTTCAATTTCATCTAGCAAAAGCACGCAATGTGGATTTTGAACTACAGCTTCAGTTAAAAGCCCTCCCTGATCAAAGCCTACATAACCAGGAGGTGCACCAATTAATCTTGAGACAGTGTGTCTTTCCATATATTCTGACATGTCAAATCTAACAAGTTCAATACCCATCATATGTGCTAATTGATTAGTAATTTCAGTCTTACCTACTCCAGTCGGACCAGCAAATAAAAAAGATCCAATGGTCTTATTGTCATCTCTAAGCCCTGCTCTAGATAATTTAATGGCATTAACTAAGCTCTTTATAGCTGTATCTTGACCAAAAATAACAGTTTTAAGATCGGATTCTAATTTCTGCAGATTAATTGATTCTTGACTTGATATGGTTTGTTCAGGGATTTTTGAGATCTTTGAAATAGTTTTCTCAATATCTATTTGTTTTACAGTTATTTTTTTTGAATTTTTTCTTGAGATGTTAAGCAAAGCTCCCGTTTCATCTATTAAATCTATTGCCTTATCAGGTAGAAATCTATCATTTAAAAAACGCTTAGATAATGTAACAGCTGAATTTATAGATTCGTTGGAATATTTTACGTTGTGGTGATCCTCATAATTAGTCTTCAGACCATCTAGTATTTGTATACATTCATCCACAGATGGCTCCAAAACATCTATTTTTTGGAATCTTCGAGATAAAGCTTGATTTTGATTGAAAACTCCTCTGTACTCTTGAAATGTTGTTGACCCTATACATCTAAGCTTGCCTTTGCCTAGAGCTGGTTTTAATAGATTCGATACATCCAGGCTTCCTCCAGAAGCAGACCCAGCACCAATAATGGTATGGATTTCATCAATAAACAGTATTGGATTATTCTGATCATCCAGAAATTTTAATACTGACTTCAACCTCTTCTCAAAGTCTCCTCTATATTTGGTACCTGCAATCAAAGCCCCGATATCTAATGAATAGAGTTTTGATTCATGTAAAAATTCTGGGGTATCTTTCGAGTTGATTAAGTGAGCAAGGCCTTCTGCAATAGCGGTCTTCCCAACCCCAGACTCACCAACAAGCAGGGGATTGTTTTTAGTGCGCCTGGCTAGAATTTGTATAATTCTTTCAACTTCATCTTGACGCCCTACCAATCGGTCAACTTTATTAGATTCCGCAAGATAATTTAAATCAATCAAAAACTCTAACTCGTTATTTGCTGCAACTTTCTCAGTTTCACTCTCTTCATCCGATGAATCAGAGGCGGCTTCAGCTTGTTCGCCCTCAGGTTTTCCATGAGAAATATAAGAAACAATATCGAGTCTTCCAATGCCTTGTTTTGAAAGTAAAAAAACCGAATGCGATTCTTTTTCAGAAAAGATAGCAACTAATAAATTAATAGGTTTTACAACACCTTTACCTGATGATTGAACATGAAAAACAGCTCTCTGAAGAACTCTTTGAAATCCCAATGTGGGTTGAACAGGTTTTTTTGCATCTACTTTAGTAGGCGTATTGTCACGAACATGTTCTTCTAGATTTTCTCTTAAGGTTGCTAAATTAACATCGTTTGTTTCAAGCGCTTGACGAACTTCATAATCTGAAATAAGCATCAATAGGAGATGCTCAATAGTTAGATATTCAAGATTCTGATCTTGAGCTTGATCAAATAAATTTGCAATTGATTGTTCTAATTCTTTACTAAACATTAATCCGTTAAAGGTTCGATTTCACTGATGAGAGGATGCTCATGAGCTTTAGCCATCTCATTAATTTCGTGAGATTTCATTTCAGCAATCTCTTTAGGGAATATACCACAGACGCCCTTTCCTTTAGTATGAACAGCTAACATAATTTGAGTTGATCTCTCATGTTCATAACCAAATATAGCTTGAAGGATGTAAACAACAAATTCCATAGGAGTAAAATCATCATTCAATAGAACAACTTGGTACATTGGAGGCTCTTTAAGATCTGGCTTGTCTTCAAGGACAACAGTGCCTGTATCGCCTGCACCATTCGAATTGTTTGATGGTTCTGAAGACATAAGAATCTTCACATTCTTTTAATCATTTCCTTAGCAAAGCCTGAACAAGAAACTAGATTAGCGCCATCCATCAATCTTTCAAAGTCGTAGGTAACCATCTTATCTGTTATTGCGGCTTCCATTGAAGAGATTATTAAATCTGCTGCTTCAACCCAACCCATATGCCTTAGCATCATTTCTGCTGATAGTATCAATGAACCTGGGTTTACTTTGTCCTGACCAGCGTATTTAGGAGCAGTGCCATGTGTTGCTTCAAACAACGCTGAGTCATCTCCTATATTTGCTCCTGGAGCTATACCAATACCTCCAACACAGGCAGCCAAAGCATCAGATATATAATCACCATTGAGATTCATAGTAGCAATAACATCATATTCCTTTGGTCTAGTGAGTATTTGTTGAAGAAAAGCATCGCAAATAACGTCTTTGACTATTATATTTTTTCCGTTATCTGGATTTTTGATTGTAACCCATGGACCCCCATCTAAAAGTTCTCCATTGTATGAGCTCATACTTAATTCATAGCCCCAGTCTCTAAAGGCTCCTTCAGTAAATTTCATGATGTTGCCTTTATGAACTAATGTTACCGAAGATCTATCATTCTTAATTGCATAATCAAGTGCTTGCTTAACCAATCTCTCTGTTCCTTGCTTAGATATTGGTTTCACACCGAGCCCGACTTCTGTTGGGAATCTAATTTGGGTTACACCAAATTGTTCTTGAAGGACTTTAACCATTGCGTCAGATTCAGGAGATCCTGCTTCAAATTCAACGCCTGCATAAATATCTTCAGAATTCTCTCGAAAGATAACCATATCAACATGCGATGGATTTTTAACTGGACTTGGAACGCCAGTAAAATAACGGATTGGTCTTAAACAAACATATAAGTCAAGGATTTGACGTAGAGAAACATTTAAAGATCTTATTCCTCCTCCAACAGGAGTAGTCAAGGGTCCTTTTATGCTAACAATATATTCTTTTAGAGCCTCAATAGTTTCATCGGGTAACCATGTATCTGCATCATAAACTTGGGTAGATTTTTCACCACAAAATACTTCCATCCAAGATATTTTTTTTGTTCCCTGGTAGGCTGTTTCAACGGCGCTATCAACCACATCTATCATTGCAGGTGTAATATCTATTCCGATCCCATCACCTTCAATGTATGGGATAATTGGGTTATCTGGAACTTGAAGAACCCCATCCTCTAATATAATTTTTGAGCCCTCTTCTGGTATCTTTATATGCTTATAACCCATATTATCCTCTTTTAAACGAATATATATTGTAAAATTTGGATGAATTATACTCTAAAAAAACCTTTAAAATTAGCGTTTGTAGTTAAAATATGACAAATAAAAATAAAACAGTTGTTGTTGGGATGTCGGGTGGCGTTGATTCATCTGTAGCAGCTTATTTATTACAAAAACAAGGTTTTAATGTTCAAGGCTTATTTATGCAAAATTGGCAAAATGAGCCTGGTGAGGTTTGCACATCTGAGGTTGACTTTGAAGATGCATCAAAAGTCTGTGATCAACTAGATATTCCCCTGCATAAAGCTAACTTCAGTGACGAATATTGGGAGAGAGTCTTCAAAGAATTCCTTTCTGAGCATGAAAAAGGAAGAACTCCAAATCCCGATATCTTATGCAACAGAGAAATAAAATTTAAGTCCTTTTTAGAATACGCTTTAAAAATTGGAGCTGACCATATAGCAACTGGCCATTATGCGAGACTTAATTATAAAAGTGATCATGCCATTTTAATGAGATCAAAAGATTTAAATAAAGATCAAACATATTTTTTACATGAAGTAAGCGGTCAAGAATTTGCTAAATGCATGTTTCCACTTGAGGGTTTAACTAAATTTGAGGTTAGGGAGATAGCCGAAAATAATAACTTTATCAATCATGATAAAAAAGATTCTGTTGGCATCTGTTTTGTGGGAGAAAGAAACTTAAAAGACTTTCTCAAAAGATTCATAAAATTTGAAAGCGGCAATATTAAAGATTTAGAAGGCAACGTCATTGGAACTCACCCAGGCGCCCTTCTTTTCACTCAAGGACAAAGACAAGGATTGAATGTTGGAGGCGTCAAAGATAAACCTGAACTACCTTGGTATGTTTACGACAAAAATATTGAGTTAAATGAAGTGTATGTCTGCCAAGGTGAGTTTAATGATTTGTTATTGAGTGATGGTTTGCTAATGGAGGAAATGAAATGGATAAATAATACAGTTGTTCCTAAGCAGCTAGAGTGCGAGGTTCAAGTTCGCCATAGAGGCAAACCCGTTTCATGTGTTGCACATTTTATGGATAAAGGTGTTAGGTTATTATTCTCAGAAAGAATAAGAGCAATTGCACCCGGTCAGTCAGCCGTACTTTATAAAAATGATGAATGTTTAGGTGGAGGCATAATAGCAAAAGCATTAAAAGACTAGCTATAATTCACACTATGAAACATCAAGAACTAATTTCACCTCTAGATAATCGTTACAGTAAAAAAATTGTTGATTTAGCTAACAATTTTTCAGAATCTAACTTAAATAAAACCAGATTAGAAATCGAGATTGATTGGATTATTTTTTTAACGACACAATGTGGAAAAAACTTTAAGCCGCTCTCCTCTGCAGCTAAAAACAATCTTTTATTCATTAAAAAAAGCTTTAATGATAAGTCTGCAAAAAGAATAAAAACCATTGAATCTAAAACTAATCATGATGTTAAAGCTGTCGAATATTTCATTAGAGAGGAAATGAATAAATTCTCTAATTTAAAGAAGTATCAACATCTAGTTCATTTTGCATTGACTAGCGAAGATGTTAATTCACTGTCATACGCGGTATTGCTTAGAGATGCACAAGATATATACATAAAAAAACTTGATGCTCTTATTAAGGATTTAAATTCTAAATCAAAATCTTGGGCAACATTACCCTTGCTAGCCAGAACTCATGGTCAAGCAGCATCACCCTCCACGATTGGAAAAGAAATAAAAGTATTTCATCAACGACTGACAAGACAGAAAGAAATACTAAAAAAAATGAAACCTATGGCTAAGTTTGGTGGTGCAACTGGTAACTTTCATACTTTAATTTTGTCTGATGCAAGTATTGACTGGGTATCTAAAACTAATAAATTCCTATCTTCATTCAAGATTGAACAAAATCCTATCACTACTCAGATTGAGTCTCATGATGGGATAGCTGAAATCTGTCACTGTATTCAAAGAATTAACAATATTTTGATAGATCTGAATCAAGATATGTGGATTTATATCTCTAATGATATATTTAAGTTAAAACTTAAAGATGGTGAAGTTGGCTCATCCACCATGCCACACAAAGTCAATCCAATAGACTTTGAGAACTCAGAAGGAAATCTCGGATTATCTAATTCATTGATGAATTTTTTCGCCGATAAATTAACTAAATCTCGATTACAAAGAGACCTTTCTGATTCAACAGTATTAAGAAATCTAGGAGTTGGATTTGGATATAGTTATCTTGGAATTTGTTCTTGCTTGAATGGTCTGAGCAAAATTCAACCAAATAAACAAAATGCTTTAACTGAATTAGATGATAATTGGCAAGTCCTTGCTGAAGCGCTTCAAATAGTCATGAAGCTAGAAGGTTACGATAATGCATATGAGGAGATCAAAAATAAAACCAGGGGTCACAATATAGATAAAGATTCTTATCTAAAAATCGTAAATGAGCTTAAGATTAGCTCAAAATCAAAAGATCAATTAAAAAAATTAACTCCTTCAAACTATCTTGGCATAGCTTCTAAACTCGCAAAATTATAAATTCTGTAGTTTAACTACCTAAATAATTATCTATAAATACTAATTTAACAGTATTTTTTATAAATATTGACAATATAGTTCTAATAAATTCAAATGCACTACATATATAGGGGTATGTTAATGACTAAAAATAATTTTAAATCTGAAGTTGAGAAGCTCAATGCTATTCCTGAATTCAGTAGCTCAAATTGGAATTCTATTAAGCCTGAGTATGCTGCAAGAATGAGGCTTCAAAACCAATTCAAATCTGGTATCGATATTGCTAAATATACTGCTTCCTTAATGAGGAGAGATATGGATGCATATGATTCTGATACATCTGCCTATACTCAATCATTAGGTTGCTGGCATGGTTTTATTGGGCAGCAAAAACTTATATCGATTAAAAAACATTTTGGTACTACCGATAAAAAATATCTCTACCTTTCTGGCTGGATGGTTGCTGCTCTTAGATCTGAGTTTGGTCCATTACCTGATCAGTCTATGCATGAAAAAACATCAGTTGCATCATTGATCAGAGAACTCTATACCTTTTTAAGACAGGCTGATGCACGAGAATTAGGCGGGTTATTTAGAGAACTTGATAATGCTTCCGAGGCTGACAAAGCAAAAATTCAAGAAAAAATAGATAATTTTGAAACACACATAGTTCCAATAATTGCAGATATTGATGCAGGCTTTGGAAACGAGGAAGCTACGTACCTAATGGCTAAACAAATGATTGAAGCAGGCGCATGTTGTATACAGATTGAAAATCAAGTTTCTGATGAAAAACAATGTGGGCATCAGGATGGTAAAGTCACTGTGCCCCACTCTGATTTTTTAGCAAAGATAAATGCAGTTAGGTATGCATTTTTAGAGCTTGGTGTCGACAATGGAGTCATAGTCGCTCGCACCGATTCTCTAGGAGCAGGACTAACAAAACAAATAGCTATTACTCATGAGGTTGGAGACCTGGGAGATCAATATAATTCTTTTCTTGATGTTGAAGAATTAGATCCCTCTGAATTAAATCATGGCGACGTACTGATTAATCAAAATGGTAAAGTGGTTAGACCGAAAAGACTTCCAAGCAATCTGTATAGATTTAAAGAAGGCACAGGAGAAGCAAGATGTATCTTAGATTCAATTACCAGTTTACAAAATGGAGCTGATTTAATCTGGATTGAAACTGAGAAACCTCATATTGGGCAAATTGGTGCAATGATGGATGAGATTAAAAAAGTTGTCCCTAATGCAAAGCTTGTCTATAACAACAGTCCATCTTTTAATTGGACTTTAAATTTTAGACAACAGGTATTTGATTCGATGACAGATAATGGAGACGATATGTCTGCATATGAAAGAGATGATCTAATGAATGAGAAATATGATGCTACAGAACTAGGTATAGAAGCTGACAAAAAAATCCAAACTTTTCAGGCCGATGCTGCTAGAGAAGCAGGAATTTTTCATCACCTAATAACACTACCAACTTACCATACTGCTGCATTATCCACAGACAATCTGGCTAAAGAGTATTTTGGTGATAAAGGAATGCTAGGTTATGTCGAAGGCGTTCAGAGAAAAGAAATTCGTCAAGGTATCGCCTGTGTCAAACATCAAAATATGGCTGGATCGGATATGGGTGATGATCATAAGGAATACTTTGCTGGAGAAGCTGCTCTTAAAGCATCAGGCAAAGACAATACCATGAATCAGTTTTAATTAGTTTCACAATCCCCTATGGTGGTGCGCCCGCAAATTTGGCAGGGCGTACCATCCTCTATATTTGCCAAGCCACCACAACTTCCTGAAATGGGTTTATTTTTAACAATGACACCTATTGAAATTGCTGCAAATGAAATCGCTATTAATAAAAAAACTGTTAGAAACTCAATCACTATAATTCCATGATTTGGATTTAATTTTAATATTCTCTTTTGCCATTATATACATAACTGCAACACCGTGATCATTTGCAAGAATTATCCCCTTTTCTGGACCAAGAACATTCAAAGCTGTAGCCCAAGCATCTGCATTCATTGACGATTCTTCTGAAGCAACGGTTACTGAATAAGATTGATCTAAAATTGATCGTTCGTTTATGGGTGTAAAACTATGGCTTATGACATCTCCTGCATCATTAATTTTTTTATTTCTATATTCACCTGAGGTTGCAACAGCCAAAAAATCAGTTCTCATAATCTCCGTAATTGACTGGTTTTGCGTGATTAATGGATTTTGAATTCCAATGACCCAAGGAGCGCCATGCTTTGATCCGTTGACTATAATTTCACCACCTATATCAATTAAAAAATTATTCCTATTAGAGTCGATGAGAAGCTTTGCAATTGAATCAACAGCATAGCCTTTTGCTATGGAGGATAAATCAAATTGAAAATTGTCTTTTTTAATAATGGATCTATTTGAGATTAAATCAAATCTTTCCAAGGAAACTGGAATAGTATTTTGACTCATTGTGGTTGCAGGCCCAAAACCTTCCTGAATAACTAGAGAACCAATGGTGATATCATAAAAACCATCAGTAATCTTATGAAGTTTTTCTGCATAACTTAAAAGAGAATACATATCGGATGAGATAGTTATTTCTTTATCAATTGGAGCTGCATTAATTCTGGATAACTCAGAAGACTCTTTATAGTTTGAGGCTATCAAATCAATTCTAGCTAACTCAAACTCGATAGATTGTTTTAAAGAATCAGGAATATATTCCGTTGAAACTAATTGCCAGTAGGTGCCATATATAGGTCCTGAGATTTGATATGTAGCTGATTTGTTATAGTTATAAGCAAAAAATATACAAATCAACCCTACCGAAAGAGCGATTAATTTAGAGAGAGTTAAACGATTCAATGAGCTATTTAGCCACCAAAATCATCAAGCATGATATTTTCAGGTTCAACACCTAGGTTAATAAGCATATCTATACATGCTTTATTCATCATTGGTGGCCCACACATATAGAATTCACAATCCTCAGGAGCTTTATGAGATTTAAGATAACGTTCAAAAAGCACTTGATGTATAAAGCCTGTCAATCCATCCCAGTTATCTTCTGGTTGGGGATCTGATAATGCAACATGCCAATCAAAGTTCTCATTTGTTTCAGCTAATTTATTAAAATCTTCTACGTAGAACATCTCTTTCAAGCTTCTAGCTCCATACCAAAAAGAAATTTTTCTATCACTATTGATTCGTAAAAGTTGATCAAAAATATGAGCTCTCATTGGGGCCATGCCTGCACCACCTCCTACAAATACCATTTCAGCAGATGATTGTTTTGCAAAGAATTCTCCAAAGGGACCAAAGACTCTTACTTTATCACCTGGCTTAAGATTAAATGTCCAAGAAGACATAACGCCTGGAGGTATATCAGATGAGCCTGGCGGAGGACTTGCAACCCTAATATTAAATTTTAGTACTCCCTTTTCCTCTGGGTAATTAGCCATAGAATAGGCACGAATAATAGGCTCAGAATTATTAGCTACGTTATCCCAAATTTTAAATTTATCCCAATCTTCTTTGTACTCATCAGCCACATCAAATGATTTATAATCAAGATCTGAATATGCAGGCGCTTCAAGTTGAACATAGCCACCTGCCTTGAAGTTAACTTCCTCTCCTTCTGGCAATCTGAGAACAAGTTCTTTGATGAAAGTAGCCACATTATCGTTAGAAATTACTTCACACTCCCACTCTTTAACGCCAAAGACTTCTTCGGGAATTGTGATTTTTAAATCATTTTTTACTGCTACTTGGCAGGAAAGCCTCCACCCATCTTTTTTTTCTTTTGAGTTAAAATGAGATTCTTCTGTGGGCAAGATAGAACCGCCTCCTTCAGTTATTTGGCATTTGCACTGACTGCAGGTACCACCACCTCCACAAGCAGAGGATAAAAATATTTTCTTTTCTGCAAGCGTCTGTAGTAATTTATTGCCTGATGGAACTACGATTGGGTTTGAGGAGTCGCCATTAATTTCAATTGTTACATCACCTGAACTAACTAACTGACTCCTTGCAGCAATAATAATAGTTACTAACAATAAGACAACGCCAGTAAATGAGAGAACACCTAAAAATAAATCAATCTGCATAAGTAATACCTATAGTGAAATTCCCCCGAATGACATAAACCCAAAACTCATTAAACCTACTATTAAAAAAGTAACGCCAAGTCCTTGGAGGCCTTCAGGGATATCAGAATATTTTAATTTTTCTCTGATTCCTGCCAAGACAACAATCGCCATTGCCCATCCAACACCTGCGCCAAGACCATAAACAACACTTTCGCCGAATTTCAAATCTTTCTCAATCATAAAGAGTGAGGCTCCTAATATGGCGCAATTAACTGTAATTAAGGGTAGGAATACTCCCAAAGCATTATAGAGAGCCGGAACGAATCTATCTAAAAACATTTCAAGAATCTGAACTGCTGCTGCAATAACTCCGATGTAACTAATTAATCCTACAAATTGAAGATTGGCTTGAGGCAAACCAGCCCATGCTAGTGCACCTTCTTTAAGAATAGTGTTATAGATAAGATTATTTAACGGAACAGTTATTAAACAAACCACAATAACCGCTATACCAAGACCAAAAGCTGCATCAATTTTTTTTGAAATAGCTATAAAAGTACACATGCCCAAGAAGACTGATAGAGCAATATTCTCTATAAAAACAGTGGTTATAAAGATACTAAGGTAATGCTCAAACATTTAACTCTCTCTTAGATAAATCCGGTGCTGTTGCATGCCCTGATAATTTATACTCATTTGGTTCTACTTGATCTGTTTTATAGGCTCTAATACCCCAAATCATCAGTCCGATTAAAATAAATGAGCTGGGAGGAAGTAACAAAAGATTGTTAGCTGGGTACCAGCCTCCATTGGAGACCAAAGGCAAAATCTCATAGCCCATCAAAGTGCCTGCCCCAAATAATTCTCTTACAACAGCTACTGCAATCAGTATAATGCTATATCCGAGACCATTACCTAAACCATCTAAAAAACTAATAAATGGCTTCTCTTTCATAGCAAAGGCTTCCGCTCTGCCCATGACAATACAATTTGTAATGATCAATCCTACAAAAACTGATAATTTTTTGCTTGTTTCGTAGTCATAAGCTTTTAGCAGCTCATCAACCACAATAACAAGAGATGCAATGATGGTCATTTGTACGATGATTCGAACGCTGCTTGGAATATAATTTCTAATAATTGAAATAAATAAATTAGAAAATGAGACCACGCTAGTCAGGGCAACGCACATAACCAAAGTCACAGAAAGATTGCTCGTTACAGCTAATGCTGAGCAGATTCCAAGAATTTGAAGGGTAATAGGGTTTTCTTCAAGCAATGGCTTGGCAAGAACTTCTTTGTATTGCTTAACTGTCATAATTAATCTTATTTAATGTTTCTTTGTAACCACTTTCACCAAACCAATAAACTAACATGTTTGTAACGCCTCTGCTGGTTAGGGTCGCTCCTGAAAGGCCATCAACTTGATATGAAGCCATTTGATTTGATGGATCAACTTTTCCTTTTATGACTTCAATCTCAACCTCACCATCTTTATAAATAGATTTACCATCCCATAGAGACTTCCATTTGGGATTATCTACTTCTGCGCCTAACCCAGGGGTTTCTTTATGGGCATAAAATTCAAGGCCCTTGATAGTATTCAAGTCTTTATCAATTGCAATATAGCCAAACAATGTGCCCCAAAGTCCATAACCTCTGATCGGTAATATAATTTTTTCAAGTTGGTTTGATGAATCTTTTAGTAAATATATTTTTCCAATATTTTCTTTATTTTTTACAATCGCAATGTCTTCTGAAGGAGGAATGGGAGTTGAATGATCGGGCTGTTTTGAAAAATATACAGGATCGTAAGTATCTAAATCATATTCACCATAACTATCCAAAAGTTCGCCTGAACTAAAATCTACAAATTTAGGAGTAAGATTAGAAAATTGAGCTTCAATTGATTCATCGGGATCATAAATTGCAGCAGTTTTGAGTATTTTGATTCTTTGATCATTGAGTTTGTTAAGATTTTGCATGTCTCTTAAACTCACCGCTGCATAAGAAACAACTAATGAGCAAAACAAACAAACTAAAAATGAAACTGTAAGTGTTTTTAAAACTGAATCATTCATACGAAAGAGCCCTCTTGCGTTTTGCAATATTGTTAGACACGACCATATGATCAATTACGGGCGCAAATAAATTAGCAAATAAAATTGCCAGCATCATGCCTTCTGGAAATGCAGGATTGATTACACGAATGAGGACCACTGTAACACCAATCAAAGCACCATAAATCCATCTGCCAGCATCAGTTCCAGATCCCGATACTGGTTCAGTCGCCATGAAGACTAGGCCAAATGCAAAACTACCTATCACAAAATGCCAATACCATGGAACTTGAAACATTGGATTGGTGTCTGACCCAACAATATTTAAAATTGATGACATCACGATCATCCCTATAAATGTACCTAAGATAATTCTATAAGAAGCAACTCCTGTTGCGAGAAGTATGAATGCTGCAATACCTATAGCAATAATAGAAGTTTCGCCAACAGATCCTGGAATGTTGCCTATGAATGCATCAAACCATGAAAAATTATCACTCAAGCCCTGCAAACCACCTTCAGCAGCATAACCCAAGGGAGTAGCTCCGCTGAATCCTTCTGGGGTCACTCCAGTATCAGAAAGACCAGCAATCCAAACCTTATCGCCTGATAGTTGCGAGGGATATGCGAAATATAAAAATGCTCGGCCGGTTAATGCAGGATTTAAGAAGTTCTTACCAGTGCCACCAAAAACTTCTTTGCCAATAACAATTCCAAATGTAATACCCATAGCAGCTTGCCAAAGAGGCAAATCAGGCGGACAACTTAAAGCAAATAAGATGGAGGATACAAATAAACCTTCATTTATTTCATGTTTACGAACTACGGCAAAAAGAATCTCCCAAAGGATTCCAACTGCAAATGTAACTGCGTAAATAGGAACAAAATAAACAGCACCAACCCACATTTTTGTTAAGAAACTATCATTAGAGTAACCAACAAAATTAATTAAAACATGGTGCCAGTCATTTGTGTTTTCAGATCCAACAAGTGCTAAATAATCTAAAGTTTGATTGCCGATGTTATACATTCCAAAGAACATTGCAGGGAATGCAGCCAGCCATACAATCACCATGATCCTTTGAATGTCTATCGAATCTCTTACATGGATAGGATTTGTTGTTTTATGAGTAGATGAAAAAATGAAATTTTCTATAGCATCATAAATTGGGAACCATTTAGCCTGAGCGCCTCCAGGCATAAATTTAGGCTTGATGCTTTCATTGACAGATCTAAGCCATTCTTTCATTTGAATTCCTCGTACATTTTTTCTAAATTAGTATCCAGGATTGATTGGTAGTCATATTTACTTGGGCACACGTAACTCGCTAAAGCTAAGTCCTCAGGAGCTAGTTCTAGAACACCCAATTTTTCACCTAACTCAATATCTAATGTCACTAAACTTTTTAAAAGCTGAGTAGTAAGAATATTTAGAGGCATTATTTCTTGGTAAGAAGACACTGGCACAATAGCTCTATTCCCTCCATTCATTGAAACATTAAATTTAAAATTCTTAGGTTTAATCCAGCTAGAAATAAAAGCTGGTAACTTAGAGTGAAGTTTCGCTCCAGGCATAGCCCAGTTAAACAAAATATCATTCGATTCATCTGGAAGAACAGAGATTTGATTGTCAAACGAACCTAAATAATTCATTACGTTTTCGCCAGTATGTCCGTTTAAAACAGAGCCTGATATTACCCTAGAGTTATCTAAAATTTTTCCTGCTGTAACTTCTGAAAGGTTTGATCCATATTTAACTTTTAATATTTTTGGATCATGAACGTTTGGTCCTCCAATCGCAACATGTTTATCAGAACGTAAATGCTTATTTCCAAGAAGATATCCCAACGAAATAACTTCTTGCCATGAAATAGTCCAAACAGTCCTGTTTTGGCCAACCGGGTAGAGAAAATGTATGTGTGTTCCAACCAAACCTGCTGGATGAGGACCAACAAATTGATTGTAACTAACTCCTTCTACCGATTGATCAAAATTATTATTTTGATACGAGCAATATGTTTTTGAATCGTCAAAAAGGGAATGAATAAAATTCAAACCATTATTAAAAAGTTCTTGATCTAGCTTAACTAGCTCATGAGGATCGACAGAAAGCGGATTTGTGTCACATGCATTAATAAAAATTGCAGAGGGTAATTCATTCGGCTCAGGAATTCTGTTATATGGCCGCGTACGGAAATATGCTAATGCTCCAGTATCAGTTAAAAATTCAACTGGGCTAGAGTAATCACCAAGGTTAAATTGTATTGGGTCAGCCGAATTATCAGCTTCAATGATGAGTGAGAGAAATCTTCTTTTCTCTCCTCTATTAATAGATTTAACAACTCCAGAGGATGGGGTTGTAATATAAGTGCCTGGATTTTTTTTATTTTCAAATAATTTTTGGCCCGCAAGGACGGTATCACCCTCTTCAACCATCATGGTTGGTTTAAGCCCTACAAAGTCAGCGCCTAATATTGCTATGGTATTAATAGCAGTGGAGGAATCAACATCCAAAGATGGAATTCCGGAAATAGGTAAATCAAGGCCTTTCTTGGTTTTAATCACAACACCCTTCAGTAAAAGATGGGTGAATTATAAATGGAAATATCAGCTGTTTCTATACTGAATCTTCAATTGCTTTGGGAAATCTTTGCAAGTCTATTGAGGCAACTTTTTTTGTAAGATTGAGGACTTGTTTAGTGTAACCATATTCATTGTCATACCAACAATATAAAGTGATTTGCTTGCCTTCAGCTATGGTAGCTTGAGAATCGATGATTGTTGCATAGGGGCTTGAATAAAAATCAGTAGATACAGCTTCTGGTGAATTGGTGTATCCAATTATTTCTCTGTACTTACTTGCAAAAGCTGATTTTTTTAAGAATTCATTCAACTCATCTCTCTCAACTGCATTATCTAAATTCAAAACCAATACAGCTAAACTCACATTTGGCGTTGGAACTCTGATGGCATTACCAGTTAACTTACCTTTGAGCTCTGGAATAGCTTTGGAGACGGCCTTCACAGCGCCTGTGGTTGTAATAACCATATTCAATGGAGCACTTCTTCCTCTTCTGTCGCCTTTGTGGAAATTATCAATTAAATTTTGGTCATTGGTATAAGAATGGACGGTTTCGATGTGGCCATTAGAGATGCCATAGTTATCACTGATAAGTTTAAGCACAGGCACGATGGCGTTAGTGGTGCATGAGGCAGCTGATATGATCTTGTCTGATTCTTGCAAAGCTGAATCATTTACACCAAAGACTATGTTTCTAACATCTCCTTTTGCAGGAGCAGTTAATATGACTTTAGATGCACCGCAAGTTAAATGCTGAGATAGAGATTCTTCATCGCGCCATATACCAGTATTATCGATAACTATTGGGTCGCTAATATCTAGATCAAAATAATTAACATCTGAGGGCGAATTTGCGTAGATGAATTTTACTGGGTTACCATTGATAACTAAAAGTTCATTTTCAAGATCAACTCTGATCGTGCCATCAAATCTTCCGTGGACAGAATCTCTTCTTAATAAACTCGCACGTTTGACTAAATCATTTTCTCCAGATTTTCTTACAACCACACCTTTAAGGCGAAAATAATTACCAGGACCGGTAGTTTGAGCCAGCATCCTTGCCATTAGCCTACCGATTCTGCCAAATCCATAAAGGACTATATCCTTTGGTTTATCTGGTCTGTTGAAGGGAATTTCAAAAGCGCTAATTTGCTCATTTAAAAATTTATCTATGGAATCAGGATTGTTTGGGAGATCTTTGAAAAAAGAACACCTCATTGCAAGCTCACCAATATCAATCTCACAATCGGGTAAATTCATTTGGCTGAGTCTCTCTAACAATGGATAAGTTTCAAGCTCACTTAATTCGTTCTCCTCGACTTGTCTAACGAATCTATGGGCATGCATGATATCTATAGGGGATTTATTAACGAGTGACTGACCGTAAATCATGATATGAACACCATGTCTATATAGTCTGCCCACAATAGGAACCATGAGTTCCGCCAAGCCTTCTCTCCACTTCCAATCACCAAAGTAGTCATCGATTTTTTCACGAGTCCGTAAATCAGGATTTTTTGTGAGATCAGTCATCAGTTATTTAGCTTGATATTTATTAATGTGGTACTGGGTATTGCCAAACATTGAGTCAATGGCCGTAAATCTTTTCAAATAATGGCCAATAGACATTTCATCACTGACTCCCATCCCGCCATGAAGTTGGACTGCATGCTGCCCCACTAATCGCCCTGCTTTACCCACTTGAACTTTAAGAGCAGAAATAGTGCTTCCAGCCTCAGAGTCATTCGAATCGAGTTGAAGAGTTGCTTTAATCATTAAGGATTTTGTAAGTTCGGTTTCAATAAACATATCAACCATTCGATGTTGTAAAACCTGAAAATTACTTATGGGTTGTGCAAATTGTTCACGTTCTTTGGTGTACTGAACAGTTTTCATGTATGAAGAAGTCATTGCTCCAACAGCTTCAGCGCTTATACAAAGTATAGATAGATTTAACATTTTATTGAATAATACTTCCGCTTCATCTCCCAAAGCTAAGATTGATTCAGCTTCAAGTGAAACATTTTCAAAGGTTAGTTCGCCACAAGTCTGTCCATCCAGTGTTTTAAAGCTTTGTACAGATATGCCTTTATCTTCAGCATTTATTATTACTAAAGCAGGTGCATTTTCATGAGTTGCAAGGACTATAAATTGGTTAGCATTACCCGCATTCAAAACTAAAGATTTTGATCCATTTAAGGTAAATAATTCTCCATCTTTAGAGACTGAAGTTACACAATCTAAAAAGTTGTATCCAATTCCAGCCTCAGCATAAGCAACAGAAATATGGTGTTGGCCTGAGATAATTTTTTCAATAATTGAAACTTTTTCTGGATGATTTGACCCCTCTAAGACAGTACCACTCATAACTACAGAACTTAAGTAAGGTTCAACAACAAGAGCTTTACCAAACTCTTCGAATAAGACAGTTAACTCAACAGGACCAAAGTTAAATCCACCATTCTCTTCCTTAAATGGAACTGCTAACCAACCGAGATCAGCAAACTGTTTCCAGTTATCCTCACTATATCCAGAATCAGATGCTAAAATTTTTTCTCTATCAATAAAATCGTAGTTAGTTTCACAAAATTTAAGGACCTGCTCTCTAAGCATGTTTTGCTCATCGGAATAATTCAAATTCATGATTAGACTCCCAGAATAGCTTTCGCAATTATATTTTTTTGTATCTCATTGCTGCCACCATAGATAGAAGTTTTTCTATAATTTAGATACTGAGCAACAGATGGGCTTGCATAATCTGGGCCTGCAGGAGTTCTGTTTGACTCAAATCCTTCAGGGCCTTCATATGGAAGAATGTACTGCCCAGCTGCTTCAACAAAAAGTTCAGTCATTCTTTGTTGAATTTCTGTACCTCTAATCTTTAAGATTGAAGATTCCGCTCCTGGGTGGCCGCCCTCAGCGATGGCTGCCAAAGTCCTTAACTCTGTAAACTCTAAAGCAGCAAGATCAATCTCTAATTCAGCAATTTTTCTGGATAGGTCAGCATCATCATGATTAATAGTAATATTTTTTAATTTATCTAATTGAACTTTAACAACCGGAACTCCAGCAATACCAAATCTTTCGTGAGCAAGCAGGAATTTAGCATAAGTCCAACCCTTGCCTTCTTCACCTATTAATTGATCGGCGGGAACCTTCACGTCAGTGAAGAAAACTGAGTTAACCTCATGATCTCCATCGATCGTAATAATAGGTTTAACTTCTATTCCTGGAGTATTCATATCAATTAAAAGAAAGGAGATACCTTCTTGTTTTTTTTGAGTAGTTTCTGTTCTAACCAAACAAAAAATCCAGTCTGCATGTTGAGCTAGAGTTGTCCAAGTTTTAGATCCATTAACGATATAATGATCTCCATCTAAAACAGCCTTGGTTTTTAACGAGGCCAAATCGGAGCCTGAACCTGGTTCTGAATAACCTTGGCACCACCATGTATTGAACTCAAGAATATCGGGTAAAAATCTGTCTTTCTGCTCTTGGTTGCCGAATGTGTAAATAACGGGGCCAACCATGCTTAGTCCAAAAGGCAATATTGTTGGACATTGAGCCAAAGCAAGCTCATTTAAAAATAAATAAATTTGAACCGGAGACCAACCGGTTCCACCATATTCAACAGGCCAGTTATAACCCATCCAACCCTTACTATGAATAAATTTATGAAAATCAATCTGATCTTGTTTTGAAAGCGCTATGCCCTTTTCGCGTTTTTCCCTCACATGTGAAGGGTATTCTGATCCATTTAAACCAGCTCTAATCTCTTCTTGAAATTGAAGATCCTGTTCTGAAAAACTTATATCCATGTTAGTGTTCCTGTTTTTAAGATTTTTAATTAGGCGCAAATTATACTTCACGATATGTCAGAAAAACAGCATGAACCCATCGCATTAGAGCTAGCTCAATCTGTAAAAACAAACAATAAACAAATTCTCTACCTTTGTGATTCAGACAAAGAAGCTAGATTGCTAAAAAATGAGCTTAAATTATTCATGGATGATAATCTGATTGGGTATTACCCTGAAAGAGAAATACTGCCTTATGATAGATTTTCAACTGCAGACTCAATAGTTCAAGAAAGAATTAATCTTTTAAATTCTGACAAGTCAAACTTCAAAATTATTATCACAAGTTGCATAAACCTATTTGAAAAATTGCCCTCAAAGGATTTCTTTGTTGCTAGGAAGAAATATAAAATTTATGACTCGTTAAGTATAAAAGATCTAACACTAAGCTTAGAAGCTTTAAATTATGAGCGCACAGATAAAGTTGATGCAATCAATCAATACACTGTTAGAGGAGGAGTTGTTGATTTTTATTCAGGATTTCAGCTTCAACCCATAAGAGTTGATTTCTTTGGAGATCAAATAGATGACATCAGAGAATTTGATCCCTCATCACAAAATATGACAAATAAATTATCTGAATTTCAATTATTTAGTGGATCAGAAGTTCAATTAGACGAAGAATCAATAGGTAGATTTAAATACGCATGGCGGAATTATTTTCAAAGCTATGATGAGAGACATTGCGAAATATTTCAAAGTTTAGCTTCTGGAAAGTATCTAGAAGGGTATGAAATTTATAACCCTCTTATTCAATCAGGTAATTCTAATTTAGTAGATTATTTCACTGAATTTAGTCTGATTAAACCTAACAAAATAGATCAAATATTAACCTCATACCTAGCTTTTGTTGAAGAGCGGTATCTAGAGGAATCAATTGATTCTTCAAGGCCTATATTAAAACCCAAGGACTATATTTTTGAATTTGAAGATCTTCAAGTTTATTTGAAATCAGCTGATCAAATGAGTCTTTCAGATGCAAAACTAACTATTGACCATTCCAAAGAAAAAAATATCCAGTTAAAAATGCTAATAGATAAACAGGTAAATGGAATAATAGATACCCTTCTGGTTACTTCTTCTGAGCAAACTAAATTAGATCAAATTAACAAGCAATATAGGGCAAGCATTACCTCGCTTCCATTTACTCTTAAGAATGGAATTTTTAGTTGTATGCATCTACCCGTTCGTTCATTTATCAGTACAAATGGAAAGTTTGTTCATTTAAATCTAGATGAAATATTAAATTCAGAAATATTGAGCCCAACGTCTACCTCAGCAAATCAAGACTCACTTATAGAAAACTTTGAAAACCCATTTCAAGATGATGAGCTTGTTATACATGTTGATTATGGTGTAGGCATTTATAAGGGCCTGGAGCTTTTAAAAACTAATTCAAGCGAAGAAGAATATATAAGAATTGAATACCTCGAAAATGAGATTTTATATGTTCCCATTAGACAGGCATATTTAGTTTCCAAGTTTCAAGTATCACAAACTCATGGGGTGCGTCTTGACTCTTTATCCTCTGCTAAATGGAAAGTAAAAAAAGAAAAAGCAAAAATTAAAGCTCGAGATCATGCAGCAGAGTTACTCGACATAGAATCCAGACGCTCAGTAGCAACTTCATATCAGCTCATCTGTGAACAAAGCTCCTATCAGGAATTTGATAAAGATTTTCCATATGTTCTTACATCAGATCAAGTTAACTGTATTAAAGATATTTTGAAAGATATGGCTCTCGTTAAGCCAATGAATAGAGTTATATGCGGAGATGTTGGTTTTGGAAAAACTGAAGTTGCAATGCGTGGTGCGTTTGTTGGAGTGCATGCAAAAAAACAAGTCATGGTTCTTGCACCCAGTACTGTTTTAGCTAAACAACATTTAGAAAGCTTCACAAAAAGGTTTGTTAATTTTCCAGTCAATATAGAACTTTTAACCAGGCACACTTCATTAAAGAATAAATCAAAAATATATGATGACTTCAAACATGGAAAAATTGATATTTTGATCGGGACTCATGCCTTGTTAAATAATGATATCTCTCTAGAAAATCTTGGACTTTTGATAATTGATGAAGAGCATCGTTTTGGGATAAAGCAAAAAGAAATCATTAAATCTAGACAGTCCACAACACATATTTTATATATGTCTGCCACACCAATACCTAGGACACTAAATCTTGTATATTCAGGATTAAAAGATTTCTCATATTTGTATACACCTCCGTTAGAAAGACTAAGTGTAAGAACTTTTTTGAACACACAGAATCAGCAAATTATTAAGAATGCAATTGACAGAGAATTAGCCCGTGGCGGACAAGTTTTTTTGGTTCAAAATAATATATCGAAAATGGAAGGCTTAAAAAATCAAATTAAAAATTTAGTTCCAGAAGCCAATATTGATATTGCTCATGGAAAATTATCCAAAAAAGACATTACCAATACGATGAATGGCTTTAATTCAAATTCAATAGATATTCTTATATGCACAACGATAGTTGAAATGGGATTAGATATACCAAATGCAAATACGATAATTGTCATTGATGCTCATAATTTTGGCCTATCACAATTACATCAATTGAGAGGACGAGTCGGACGATCTATGCGACAAGCATACTGCTATCTATTAATTCCAACCCAAGACCTTAAAAAAGCACCACAGGCGAAGCTAGATTCATTGGTTAAATATTCAGATCTTGGATCAGGCTACTTTATTGCTCAAGAAGATTTGGAAATTAGGGGTGCTGGTGATTTTCTCGGTGTTAAGCAAAGCGGGCATATAGAAGCCATCGGTCTGAGCATGTATCTATCAATGCTTAAAAGTGCAGTCAATGATCTCAAGGGACATAAACCAGACAAGATCTTGGATACTGAAATTAACTTTAATGATCGAGCCTTAATTCCTGATACCTATTTACCGGTTGCAAATGAGAGACTGAAAATTTATAGATCTTTAAATGATGCAAGAAGCGATGAGGAAATTGATAAGATATTAGAAGAGCTTAAAGATCGATGTGGTAAACCCAATGATGATTTATTAAATCTAATTGAAAGTTCAAAATTGAGGATACTTGCTAATAAAGTGGGTATTAAAAAAATCTATTCAAACCTAGAAAACGCAATGATTACATTTAATAATAATTTAAGTGATCAAGTTTATAAAAAATTAATTGGGTTGATTCAAACTGGATCAGCTAAGATAAAACTTGATAAAGAAAATAAAATAACTCTTGATGTCTCTAAGAATAACAACAAAAGAATTGCTGTTGCAGGGCTGCTAAATGAACTCGTTTAGATTGCTTGCAACGTTATTTATTTTCAGCTTGAGCACTTTTGCTTACAGTGAAAATAATAATGAATATATGATCGAGGTCATTGTTTTTGAGCAGCTTGAAGTAATTGGCAATGAAAAACTTGAACCAAAAAATTTAAATCTTCACAATCTCGATACCATAGCCTTGCTAGATACACCTGCAATTGTTATTAATGAAGAAATAATTTCACAATCCTTTAACTACGAAGATGCTGGTTTTTTTGAAGATCAGTTGAATATTGAGCAGATAATAGATAAGCAAAAAAAGGAGGCCTCTGATCCCCCACCATCATTAAAGAAAATAGATGAAACCAAATGGTTTGAGAAACAACAAGACCTTAACCAGCTTAATAATATTTATCGAAGGCTTGATCGAAGAAAAGAATATCGAATTCTGCACAAAGCATCTTGGCTCCAACCAGCTTTGAGTGAGGACAACTCTCCTTTTGTGCATGAAATATTTGGCAATAATGGATTTTTAATTAAGCTATACCAAAGCAGGTATTTGCACCTTGATGTAATTGCTTATCTCGATGGCAATTTGAGTCCAGAAAATAATCAAGAGTTGATAAAAGAAATAAGATTTGATGCTTTAAAAAGCTCCATACCAGACAATGTTATAAATCATAAAATCGAGATAGGCTCTGAAATAATAAACTCAGATGAAATATTTAAAACTGAGCCTAAAATAGCTCAAACTAGAACTAACTCATCTAAAGTCATAGAAGCTTCCGAAGTAAAGTATTTGCTGAATGAAGAAAGAAGGATTTTTAAAAATGAATCCCACTATTTTGATCACCCAAAGATAGGTGTAATTATCTCAGTTTACGATTCATCCTTGTAAAATGCATTTTCATCTAAGCTGTGATCTGTCATATCCTTAACACCAACAAGTTCTGGCAGTTTTTCTAATAGAGTTTTTTCTATACCATCTTTTAATGTTACATCTACCATCCCGCAACCCTGACACCCCCCTCCAAATTGAAGAATGGCATACATATCGTCTGTTATCTCCATGAGACTTACAACACCACCATGCGATTCAAGCATAGGATTGATTTCGTTATAAATTACGTAATTGACTCTATCTTCTAAAGGGCTATCAGGTGAAATATTAGGTAATCTTGCATTGGGAGCTTTGATCGTAAGCTGGCCACCAAAATTATCTACATCATAATTAACTTCAGCATCTACCAGAAAAGGAATGCTTCTTTCTTCAACATACACAGAAAGTTTGGGCAATGAGATTAAAGTGTCTGAGGGAACCAATTCATCAGGTTTGCAATAAGCTAAACAAGTTTCTGCATTTGGGGTGCCTGGATCAGAAATAAAAACTCTGACAGCAGTGCCAGGCTCATTCTTGTCTTCTATCAACTTAGACAGATAATCTTCGGCAGTATTTGTTATTGTGATAATCTTGCTTGTCATAATATGTGGTTTAAAAGAATACTAGCTTCGTTAATGGGCGTGCGTTCGTCGAAAGATCTTGCAGATGATCTTAACAATTTCAGCATTCCTAAATTTATTATTTTATTTATAACCTTAAATGTAGTTTTTATAGCCTTTATTATACTCGCAATTAATTTGATATGAATAAGTTGTCTAAATTCTGCCACGAACTATCTAACCATACTGATATTAAGCCTGAGATTTATTTATCACCAGCAACAGGCTACAGAGCAAGAGCCGAGTTTGGGTTTGGCAATAATCTCTACACAATGATTGATGATAACCAAAAAATTTACATGGAGAAATCATCGATTCCTCACCCAATCATTGAACGGCTGATGCCAAATTTGCTCGCTAAAATTAACCATTCTGAGCTCATGCAAGGGAAGTTATTTCAAATTAATTTTAGAACTTCGGGAACAAAGGTTTTGGCCACACTGATTTACCATAAGCCGCTTCAAGAAGACTGGATTTTAGCTGCAAAGGATATACAAGACAGCCTAGGAAACTTATCTATTATTGGAAGAAGCAAAAAACAAAAAATATTAATTGGCGAAGAAGATCTAGAAGTGATCTGCAATTATGCTAACTCTAGTTTTAAGATCTTGCAAAATGATTTGGTTTTTTTTCAGCCTAATTTTTATCTTTACTCTTTAATGATTTCATTCATTACCAAACAACTAGAAAATCCCAGGGATTTATTAGAGCTATATTGTGGTTGTGGGGGCTTTACTCTTCCCTTGGCATCAAAATTTAATAAAGTTTTTGCCACTGAAAATAATAGACATTCAATTAGACTGCTGAAAGAATCCATCAAATTAAATAATCTTTACAATATTGAAAGTGCAAGGCTCTCAGACAATGAAACAGCATCTGCACTTGCTAATGAACGACCCTTTAGAAGATTGAAAAATATTAATATGCAATCCTATGAATTCAGTCATATTTTAGTGGATCCACCTCGAGCTGGATTAAGCGATGAGACAATTGCCCTATCAAAACAATTTAAAAATATGATTTATATTTCTTGTAACCCAGAAACATTTTTAAGAGACTTAGTTAAAGTAGAGAGAAAGATAGAATCGATTGGTATTTTTGATCAATTTGCTAATACGCAACACTTAGAAGTTATTGCGTTGCTGAAATAGTAAAATTCTAAACTCTATTATTTGATTTATTTTTATCTGAAGTGATATTTTGACTATTCTTTTCTGCGGCCTGCTTTAGCTTAGCTTCGGCAAGCATCCAGTCAACTATTTTATCCTCTTGATCTTTTGAGGTAGCTTGCAAGAGCTTTTTATGAAGAAAGTCCATTGTTCTTGAGTAGCTAGCCATAGCCAAATAATACACTAAGATATTGCCTTGAGAAATGGAGATGAGATACTAAGATTTAAAATGTTAATACAATTAAACCAAAAACAAATAAAACTTCAAAATGAGCTGCAAGAATATTTTGAAAGCTTAATTACGCCTGCTCTCAAAGCAGAGCTCAATCAACCAGAACATTTCGAAGGTGGTGGACCTGAATTTAAAAAGGCCATGAGAACCATGGGTTCTGATGGATGGATAGGCTTAAGCTGGAAAAAAGAATTTGGCGGCAAGGAGTTAAGCCCAATTGAGCAATACATCTTTGTAGAAACAGTCATGAGAACTGGCTTCCCCTTCCCTTTTTTAACGACTGAATCTGTTGGTCCTATGATTGCGGAACATGGCTCTGAATGGGCAAAAGAAGAAATTGCAACCAAGATTCTTAAGGGTGAACTGATTTTTGGCATTGGTTACTCAGAACCAAATTCAGGGACTGACTTAGCATCATTGCAAACCAAAGCTATAAAACAAGCAGATGGATACCTTATCAATGGTCAGAAGATGTGGACAAGTTTAGCTAATTTTTCTGACTATATATGGTTAGCAACAAGGACTGATTTTGAGGCAAAAAATCATAAAGGCATCTCTATGTTCATTGTTCCAACCGATGATCCTGGATTTTCCATGTCTGCAATAAACACCTTGGGGGATGTTCGAACCAATGCAACATTTTATGACAATATTCATGTCCCAGAAACTCACCTCGTGGGTGAACTCAACCAAGGCTGGTCATTAATCACAAGCCAACTTAACTTAGAGCGACTGGCGCTTGTCAATCATGGGCCCGTAGAAGAACTTTATAAGGACGTCTTAAAAACTGCTCAATCTACAAAAATTAATAATGATCAGTGTTTAAGTGATCTGTCATGGGTTAAACATAACTTTGCTAAAGTTCATTCAGGCATTGAAGCTTTAAAATTAATTTGCTGGAAACAAACTTGGATCATGGAATCAGATCAATTGAACATGGCTGAGGCATCTGTTGCAAAGGTCTATGGATCTGAATTTTTTATTGAGGCTTACAGACTCTTAATGGAAATCATGGGTGAACTTAGCATTCTAAAAAATGACTCTGATTTAACAATCTTAAATGCGAGACTCGAACGCATGTACAGAACTGCTTCAATTCTAACGTTTGGCGGTGGAACCAATGAAGTCCAGCGAGATATTATTGCAATGGCTGGATTGTTAATGCCAAGGACACGCTAATGGATTTTTCTGAGCAATCACATCAAACTGAAGTCAGAGCTTCATTGGATAAGATTCTCAGGGAGCATTGCTCGCAAGAATGCCTCAAAGAATATGATTCAAACTTCAAACATGATGAAAATTTACTGTCTTTATTGTCTAGCAATGGGTATTTAGGATTAGGCCTAAATGAAAAATATGGCGGCAGTGGAGAAGATCTCTATGATCTGGGTATATTATTTGAGCAACTGGGATATCATGCAGCGCCATTGAGTTTAAGCGGCTGCTTGGTAGATGTAGCTCAAACAATTCAGAAATTTGGCAATGAGAAATCTTGCAAAGATATACTCGGCTCAATCATTGCGGGTGAAATTTACACCTCAGCAATTTTAGAGCCCTCTAACCAAGATCCTGAAAATCCAATTACCACAGCTAAAATAGAAAATGATCAGCTGATAATTTCAGGAACTAAATATTTATCTGAAATATCATCAATGGCTAAAAGTATTCTTATTTCAGTTAATTCAAGTGAAGGCGTTCTATTGGTGCTCGTTGAATCAGATAAAGTTCAATTAACAGAGTTATCTAGTACGGCCAACTCTCCTCTTTTTAAAGTAGAGCTAGATTCAATAAAAGTAAGCAGAGAATCTATTATTCATGAGCCAGGACGGGGTTTAGAGGCTTTGAGGTACCTCATTCAAATAAACATGGTAATGAGAAGCTATATTGCACTAGGCGTTACTGAAAAGATGACATCTTTAGTAGCCGGATATACATCTGAGAGAGAGCAATTTGGAAGGGTGATCGGGACATTCCAAGCTGTATCGCATAGAGCTGCAGATTGTTTTATAGAGCTTGAATGCCTAAGACTTGTTAATCAGCAGGCTTCTATAAACTTAAACACTAACCTTGATTGTGAAAATGATGCCTTGGTATCTAAGATTTGGGCTGGTAATACCTGTCATAAAATTAGTTATTCTGCCCAACACTTGCATGGAGGAATGGGGGTTGATAAAGATTATGTCCTATGGAGGTACTGCTTATTAGCAAAAGAATGTGAGCTAATTAACGGTTCAGCCAGCCAAAATATTGACAGGCTGGGCATAAATTTAACTACAAATCAGTAAGTTATAACTGCTCGGCCAGCTCAGGTAAAGCGTTGAATAAATCCGCAACCAGACCGTAATCAGCTACTTGAAATATGGGTGCATCTTCATCCTTGTTGATTGCAACTATAACTTTTGAGTCTTTCATACCAGCTAAATGCTGAATGGCGCCACTAATACCAACTGCGATATACAAGTCTGGAGCAACAATTTTTCCGGTTTGACCCACTTGATAGTCATTTGGAACAAATCCTGCATCTACAGCTGCCCTTGAAGCGCCTACTGCAGCTCCTAGTTTGTCCGCAATAGTCTCCAAGAGATGGAAATTATCTCCTGATTGCATGCCTCGTCCGCCAGAGATGACTATACTTGCTGCAGTAAGTTCTGGTCGATCACTCTGTGCAATTTCTTCGTTTACAAATGAAGATAAATCAGAAACTCCATCAGCCGATATTGATTCAATGGAGGCAGATCCACCGCTAGCATTTACTGGATCAAAGGCAGTGGCTCTAACAGTAATGACTTTGGTTGAATCGCTAGATTTGACTGTAGCTATGCAACTACCAGCATATATAGGTCGTTTAAAAGTATCTTCTGATACAACTTCAGTGATTTCAGAAATTTGCTGAACATCAAGCAATGCACTTAGCCTTGGTAAAACATTCTTACCAAAAGTTGTAGCTGGAGCAAGAATATGAGAATAATCATTAGCAATTGATTTAATTAAATTCGCTGCGCTTTCAGCCAATTGGTTTTCGTATGCAGGGTCTTCAGCCAAAATAACTTTTTCAACACCATCTACAGCTGCGGCTTCATCTGCAACAGATTGACAGGCATTCCCGGCTACAAGTATATGAACTGCACCACCAATTACATTTGCAGCTGCTACAGTATTAAGGGTTGCAGGCTTAAGGTTAGTATTATCGTGTTCTGCTATTACCAATGTACTCATGAAATCACCTTTGCTTCATTTTTTAATTTACTAACTAATTCTTCAACTGACTCAACCTTGATTCCCTCTTGTCTTGCGGCTGGTAATTCAACCGAGAGCAATTCAATGCGAGGTGCAGTATCTATACCCATTGCATCAATAGGTTGAACATCTAATTCTTTTTTCTTTGCTTTCATAATATTAGGCAATGATGCATATCGAGGCTCATTCAATCGCAGGTCAGTAGTAATAATTGCTGGAAGTGACACTTTTAGAGTTTGCAAACCACCATCAATTTCTCGAGTAACCGACGCTGAATCTCCATCAATAGAAATTTTCGAGGCAAAGGTTGCTTGCCCATAATTTAATAAAGCAGCAAGCATCTGACCTGTTTGGTTGTTATCGCCGTCAATAGCCTGTTTACCTAGAATAACTAGTTTAGGAGCCTCAGCTTCAATAACTTTTGCTAAGGCTTTAGCAATTGCCAATGGCTCAAGCAAGGAATCTGTTTCAACTAAGATTGCTCTATCGGCGCCTAAAGCTAAAGCAGTTCTTAGTTGCTCCTGAGAATCTGATTTACCAACCGTGACAGCAATAACTTCAGTGGCTGTACCAGCCTCTTTTAATCTGACGGCTTCTTCAATTGCTATTTCACAAAAAGGATTCATTGCCATTTTTACATTGTTAAGATCAACATCTGATTGATCTCCAAGAGGTCTGACTTTCACGTTATAATCAACAACGCGTTTTATGGGTACTATTATTTTCATATATAGAGCTCGTTTAATTTGATACTATTATATTTAGTTATAATTTATTATCAATTTTTAATATAATATTATTCGATCGATGGTTATGTAAGGGATATAATTGTAATGTTTTTTTACTACTAAAAAAAGAGGGAGCTAGCTCATGGAAAGAGAAGTAATGGAATATGATGTTGTCATAGTTGGAGGCGGCCCATCTGGATTAAGTGCAGCAATAAAACTTGCACAATTGTCTAAAGAAAATAACAAACCACTAGAAATTTGTTTGCTTGAAAAAGGTTCTGAAATTGGAGCTCACATATTATCAGGCAATGTTTTTCAACCAACCGCACTGAATGAATTAATTCCAGACTGGAGGGAAAAAAGCTGTCCGTTAAATGTACCCGTAAAAAAAGATAAATTAATGTTTCTATTTGAAAAATTTGGAATCTCTATCCCCTCCTTTGTGATGCCTCCAATGAATAACCATGGAAACTATGTGACCAGCTTGGGTAACCTATGTCGATGGCTTGCAAGTCAAGCTGAAGAAATGGGCATTGAAATCTTTCCAGGTTTTCCAGCAAGTGAAATTCTGTATGAAAATGATAAAGTTGTTGGTGTCAGAACTGGAGACATGGGAGTTGGTCTAAATGGTGAGCAAAAACCGGGATTTGAAGCTGGGATAGACATCAAAGCAAAATATACAATATTTGGTGAAGGTTGTCGTGGTCATTTAGGCAAACAACTTATAGCTAAATTTGAACTAGATAAAGATAAAGATCCTCAGCACTATGGAATAGGTTTTAAGGAAGTATGGAAAGTTAAGGATGAAGTTCATGAAGAAGGATTGGTAATACATACCAATGGTTGGCCTAGTGCAAAAAATACACCAGCTGGCTCATATTTATACCATGCAGATAACAACGAAGTTTATTTAGGATACGTAGTTCCCCTAGACTATGAAAACCCTCATTTAAGTCCTTTTGATGAATTTCAAACCTGGAAAACTCATCCATCTATACGACCCTACTTAGAAGGTGGAGAAAGATTAACTTATGGCGCTAGAGCATTAATTAAAGGTGGTCTCCAGTCACTACCAAGCATGGAGTTTCCTGGTGGAGTTCTGATCGGCGATAATGCTGGGACGCTTAATTTTTCAAAAATTAAAGGTTCGCATACAGCAATGAAATCTGGAATGCTTGCTGCAGAAACAATTTTTGAAAATATTGACTCAGAGAATGCCTTGCAATTTGATGAGATGATTGCAAACAGTTGGATACATACAGAGCTTTATAAATCTAGAAACTTTGGACCTATGTTTCATAAATTTGGTGCTTTAATCGGTGCCGCTCTCAATGCTATTGATCAGCTGATCTTTAGGGGGAATCTACCCTTTACTTTACATCACACAACACCAGATTATGCTTGCCTGAAGCCTGCCGCAGAGATGCCAGTCATTGAATACCCAAAACCAGATGGCAAAATTAGCTTTGATAAATTAAGCAGTGTTTTTCTCTCTAACACCTACCATGAAGAAGACCAGCCCTGTCATTTAACATTGAAAGACGCATCAATTCCCATACTTCAAAATCTACCGATGTATGCTGAGCCAGCACAAAGATATTGTCCGGCCGGAGTCTATGAAGTTGTTGAAAAAGATTCTGGTCCAGAATTTGTTATTAATGGACAAAACTGTGTGCATTGCAAAACGTGTGACATCAAAGACCCCTCTCAAAATATTACCTGGGTAACACCTGAGGGTACTGGTGGTCCTAATTATCCAAATATGTAATGAATAAAATTTACCTATTAGTTATAACTTTTTTGCTGATTGGATGTAGTGCAAAATCACCTGAAATTCAATTTGAATCATTGCTAGATTCAGAATGGTTAAAAATTATTGAGGATAATCCTGTCTATGCATCAAGCATGGGAGATCTAAGCAGGAATACTGAATGGTCTGATACTTCAGTTGAGAATGTTTACTTAGAGCATCAGCATGATTTAGATATATTAAATCAACTAGAGGAACTGGATGTCAGTAATTTCAGTGAAGACAATAAAGTTAATTACTCTTTATTCAAGAAACAGTATGAAAATTCTATCGAGGGTCATGAATACAAAACCTATTTAATACCATTTAGTCACAGGGGCGGCATTCAGCTTCAGCATGAAACTACTAGTGTGGTACCACTAAGAAACAAACAACATTATTTAGATTGGATAGAAAGAATTTCAAAAATTGATGTGCTTGTTGATGCTGCTATTGTTAAAGCAAAAATAGGCATCGTTGAGGAAATAGTCCCTCCAAGATTTCTAATGCAAAAAGTTTATAAACAAATTGAATTGCAAGCCTTTATCGATCCTATTGATAGCCCCTTCTATAGAACCTTTATGGAAATGGACAGATCAATTAACGATGCTGATGTTAAAGAAATTCAAGAGAAAGCCCTTGAAACCATCAAAACAAAAGTAATTCCAGCATACGTAAAACTTCATAGGTTTTTTAAGGAGGAATATCTTCCAGCTTGCAGAACATCTATTGGTATTAAAGAAATTAATAACGGCAAAGAATATTATGAATTCTTAGCTAGAAAATTCACTACTACGAATCTTACCCCTAAAGAAATACATGATATCGGATTGAAAGAAGTTGAAAGAATTAGAGGTGAAATGGATGCTGTTATCAAAGAGGTTAAATGGGAGGGAACATTTAAATCTTTCCTAGATGACTTACGCACCAACCCTAAGTTCTACTATGAGACATCAGAAGAACTATTTGAATCCTATCTAGCAACATCAAAAAGAATTGATCCAGAACTAGTAAAACTTTTTAAGGTGCTTCCATCTATGCCATATGGATTAAAACCCATTCCAATGGAAAGCGCTCCGGACACAACAACAGCATACTATCAACGACCTGCAGCAGATGGATCTAGAGCAGGTTATTACTATGTAAACTTATATCGTCCTGAAGTTAGACCAAAGTATGAAATAGAAGTGCTTAGTGTCCATGAGGCGATGCCTGGACATCATCTTCAAATAGCACTAGCAATGGAGTTAGATTTACCTAATTTTAGAAAGTATGGAGGCGTCACTGCCTTTGTGGAAGGTTGGGGACTATACAGCGAAAGACTTGGCTATGATCTTGGATTATATAAAGACCCCTACTCCAGATTTGGACAACTTACCTATGATATGTGGAGAGCTATTAGACTGGTTGTGGATACAGGGATGCACTACTTTGATTGGAGTAGACAAGATGCAATCAATTACTTTTTAGATAATTCAGCAAAAACAAAACAAGATGTGATGAATGAAGTTGACAGATATATTAATTGGCCTGGACAAGCGCTTGCCTATAAAATTGGTCAATTAAAAATACTTGAGCTAAGAACCAAAGCAGAAACAGAATTAGGTAAAAACTTTGATATAAAAGATTTTCATCATGAGATTTTAAAAAGAGGAGCTCTGCCGCTGGATACTCTTGAGAAATATATTGATGAATGGATTGAAAGCAAATCCATTTAATTAGATAGCTATAAATTCTTCGCTTATATTAATTCTCCCAAACTAAACTCGGAAGCAAAGCTTTTAAGAGTTAGCTGGTCTGAAGAACCATTATCTTGCTTGAGTGCAATTTCTATTAATGAATAATATACAGAGCGAGAGATAAATCCCTCAATATTATTTCTTACATGCACAAATGGAATATGTTCATCGCCTATTTTCTTAAGTTCTAGTTTATGTTCTTTGTCTAAGGGAATAGATAAATCTAAATTTGTTTTGAGAATTATATTTTGATGATCTGGATCTACCTCATAATCAACTATCATGTATGGAGCTAAATCTACATTTACAGGCACTTTTTCAACAGGGGTAACCAAATAATAATTACCATCCTCAAATTTTAAAATTCTAGAGAACAAGATTTTTAATTTATCCCTGCCAATGATTGAATTTTGATAAAACCAATTACCTTCCCTATCAATTTTCATCTCGACCCCCTCACACAAATCTGGATTCCAAAGATGCACTGGGGGATATTTTTCCTCAATTGAGTTTACAGATTGCAGGAGATCAGAGAAGTCCATATAAAGTTTGCAATAAAATTAATAATCCTAATCCAGCAATAAAGGCAGATGAAGCAAACTGAATATTATCAGAATGCTTATTAAAAATATCTCCCATTGAATGGTGAGTTAATGCATAAGTCACAAAGGAAAACCATGCTGCAGTAATTATTGGAAAATATAACAAGTAGATGATGGACATTAACGAACTTGGATCAAGATTTATAAAAGAGAACAAAGATACAGTAAATAAAAATGCTTTTATATTTAATAAATTAGTTACCAAACCAACAACAAAAGGATTTTTGAATAAGACCTTTGCATCTTCAGATTTAGATGATTTTTTTGAAATAAAAAAGCTTATTCCAAGATAAAGCAGATATAAGGCTCCCAAACATTTGATAAAAAACTTAGCTTCTGCTGAGCTGTATATTAATAATGAAATTCCAGAAATAGCAAAAAAACAGTGTATGAATATACCAAAACCGATGCCTAGAGCCGTAAGAATTCCCTGAACTCTGCCTTTAGAAAATGATTGATGAAAAATAATGGCAGTATCTGGACCAGGAGACATTACGGCTAACAAATGAGCTAAAGCTGCTGAAAAGAAGATCATGATGAAATAATCTCAGGCTCTATTTCTAATTCAACATTAAATTTATTAAATATTTTTACTCCGATTTGATCTAGTAAGCTCTTAACATCATCAAATGATGCTTCGCCATTATTGATAAGTACCAGTGAGTGATTTTCATAAATACGCAAAGTTTCAGGGATGCTTAATTCAGACTTGATAAGTTCGATTAATCTAGCTGCACTCAGTTTAGTCATTCCATTGTCTTGCTCCCACTTATGCCCAATTAAAAAATGTCTATCAAAATCATTGGTTTTTACTAAAGGGTTTTTGAAGATGCTGCCGACATTGGGCTCTAACCTTGGATCAGGTAATCTAGAATTTCTTAAATTTTTTACAGACTCAGAAAGCAATTGTGGCGTAAGAGATTTTGTATTAATAGAATTATCTATTAAATAATTAGCCAAAGCTGGATAACTTAAATCGGGTTCAAATGTTTTAGGAAAAATAAAATTAACTTTTAAAATAATATAATTTTTTGATTTAAAAATAGAATTTCGATATTCAAATTTACATTGTGCTCTATCAATGGTTTCTTGCTGCTTTGTAAGCAAATTAAAGCATTCAACACTATGAATAAATGAACTGACCTCGACTCCATATGCGCCGATATTTTGAACAGGTGCTGCGCCCACAGATCCAGGAATATGAGTTAAATTTTCTATTCCGTATAAATTATTGTTTAAACAGTATTCAATAAAATCAACCCAATCCACTCCCCCGCCCACTGAAAGGTAATCTTCAAACATTTTTATATCTTTGTAATTAACTTGAACAATGGTTTGATTAATATCTTTGTTCAATATTACATTTGTACAAGCACCAAGAATTAATATCGAGTTATCTTTGATTGCATCTAATTTAGACAAATCCTCAGGAGTATCTATGCTTAAGAAATTTTTTGCCTTTACTCTTAAGCCAAAAGAATTAGAAATAAGCATAATCAATCAAACTTCTTCGCAAATGTATTTGCAGCTTCTAAGTCTTCAGGAGTATCAATGCCAATAGGAGCCTCGCATTCAAAATCTTGGACAAAGATATCAAATCCATTATCTAGAAAACGTAATTGCTCTAATTTCTCTGATTCTTCATTTGTAGTTGGCTTTAACGCACTTAATGCTTGAAGAGTTTTATTGCTGTAGGCGTAAATACCAAGATGTTTCAAATAATTTTGAGAATCTGAGTTAAATGAGTGTGGTATTACTGACCTTGAAAAGTACATGGCTTTTTTTGAGATTGATCTAACAACTTTCACCTCATGAGGGCTATTAAAATCCATGTTATCTGTAAATTGAATGCATGCCGTCGATATAGGAACATCATTGTTTATAAGCTTAGGCAGTTGATTGATTATCTCTAATGGCATGAAGGGCTCATCACCCTGAAGATTAACAATTGAGATATCATCCGGTAAATTAAGTTTTTTTGCGGCTTCAGCAATCCTATCCATGCCTGAAACATGATCGGATGAAGTCATTACAACATTAGCACCTAAGGATCTGCAGTGATCTGCTATATCGTTGCTATCAGTTGCAATATAAACGCTTGCAGCAGCTGAAGAATTTGCTAGATCTATAATGCGAGAAATGACTGTGCGCTCATTAATTATGGCTAACGGTTTATTAGGCAGACGCGAAGAGCCAGCCCTGGCTGGGACAATAATTACAAAAGAATCAGTCATTCAAGGAGAAAATTCTTTCCTCTATCATTCTAGGGATATCGTCTTCAACTGGATAGCCAATATTGCACTGAGGACACTCCAAATGATCCTCATTATCAATCAATTTTGATTTACATCTAATGCATCCCATAATATTTAAAATGTCTTTATCTATCATTTAATTTTTCCTCAAGCCTATCAATAAATTGTGATTCTATTTTAGACTCAATACTAAGATACCAAATCTTAGAATTATTGAAATGCTTACATTTTGCAGCATCTTTTTCAGTCATCAATATAGGAAGATGATCAAGAAAATAAAGGTCCCTTTTATTATATTTATGATGATCAGGAAATGGATTTTTATCAAACTCAAAGCCCAGCCTTAACAGAAGATCAAAAAATCTATTAGGATTGCCCACACCTGCAATTGCGTGAACTTGATTATGCATTGGCCATTTATCTACTGAATACTCTTTTCCTGAATTCAAGTGAATGAATTTAGCGGGACTAAGTGTCATTAAAATTTCATCCCCTTCTGTGGGACCACCATTATTAACTATAAAATCAACCTCAGATAATCTTGATTTTGGTTCTCTTAGAGGTCCAGCAGGAAATGCAAGACCATTCCCAAGCCTCCTAGCGCCATCAATAACAGCAATCTCAACGTCCCTGCCCATTGAGTAATGCTGCAATCCATCATCAGAAATAATTACATCAACCTCATGTTTTTCTTGTAGTTTTTTTGCTGCCCTAGGTCTATTTTTGTCAATAAAAAAAGGGATGTTTAATTTAGCTAAAATTTGAGCCTCATCGCCTGTTTGTTTGTATGTAGTTTCGGAGGTCACTTCAAGTGTGCCAGAGTACTTGCCGCCATGGCCTCTGCTGACTAATCCTGGTTTGAATCCCCGCTTTTGTAACTCCATAGCAATAAATTTTACTAAAGGCGTTTTACCTGTCCCGCCCATAGAAATATTTCCAACAACAATTATAGGTTTAGGTGATACCCAGACTTTCTTGGGGTTTTTAACATAAGAATTCCTCCGAGCCTTTACCAAGGCAGAAAACAAGAAAGTTAAAGGCGCTAAAATATATAGCCAAAAACTTTTGTTGTACCACGCATCGATAAGATAGCCTTGTTGAGTAGGTTCTTCTGTAAAAGTAGGTAGGTAGTCCTGGTGAGGAGATTTTCTTGATAGTTTTTGAGGATCTGCGGAGTCATGAAATTTATTTTGATAAAGACCTTTATATATGCCATCATTTTCGATTAACTCTGAGTGGGTCCCTGATTCAGCCACTGATCCGTTATCCAGAACCAAGATTTTATCGGCATTTTCAATGGTTGAAAGTCTATGAGCAATAACAATGGTTGTTCTATTATTTATCAATTGCTCGATTGCCTCTTGAACAATTAATTCAGACTCATTATCCAATGCTGAGGTAGCCTCATCTAAAATAATGATTGGTGAATCTTTGTAAAATGCTCTAGCAATTGCAAGTCTTTGGCGCTGACCACCGGATAACAACACACCATCATCCCCTATTTCAGATTTAAATCCCTCTGGCAGTCTTGAGATAAACTCAGTACAGCCTGAAATCTTGGCTGCTTCATTTAGTTTGTGCTCATCTATGTCACTCTCACCGTAGGCAATATTTTTTTCAATAGTGTCATTAAAAAGAGTTGGGGATTGATTAACGATTGAGATAGATTTTCGTAAATGGCTAAGCTGATAATCAAGTATGCTCACATCATCTATTAAAATTTCTCCTGAATAATCAGAGTAAAATCTTGAAATTAAATTAGCAATGGTAGATTTACCAGATCCAGATTTTCCAACAATTGCAACTGTTTCATTTTGGCTAATATCAAAATTTAAGTTAGATAAAACAGATTCTTCAGAATTATAGGAAAATGAAACATCAGAAAACTTAATATTTCCTATGATATTTGTTTCGACCTCGCCTTCGTCGTCCTCTTCTTTTGCATCAAGTTGATCAAATATTTCAACAGCTGCTGCTAATCCTTTTTGAATGACAGCATTAATGTTTGAAAGCTGCCTGATTGGTTTTGCCATCAATCCAGCTGCGGTAATAAAAGCAACAAAATCTTCAGCGTTAAGCTTTATGCCCAATTGAGAGCCTAATGCAAAATAGGCAACAATAGATAAGGAAATTGAAACCAAAAGCTGAATAATTGGCGTTGCCAAATTACTAGTAGCTTCAAGTTTTAGATTTTGATTTTTATTAGAGGCATTGGCAGCAAAGAATCGATCTTTTTCATATTTTTCTGCATTAAATGACTTTATCTCAAGGTTGCCATCAACAGCCTCAGAGGCAAGATGTGTTACATCACCCATTGCTGTTTGGATTGTTTTAGCTAATTTTCTTAACCTTCGACCCGCTACATAAACTATTAATGCTATAAAAGGAGTAGTTATCAATAATAATAAAGTTAACTTCCAATTCAAAGTAAGCATGTATCCAAGCAAGCCAACCAGAAGAAAGCCCTCTCTTACAAATGTTTTAATTGCATTAGAGGCCGCACCTGAAACTTGAGTTGTAGTGAAGGTAATTCTATTAATAAGTTGGCCCGATTGACTCTGATCAAAAAATTTTTTAGGCAGATTTATTAATTTTGAGAAAAGCTCAGATCTAAGGTCGTGAACAATTCCAAAACCCACTCTTGACATAAAATAGTTACCGATAAAAAAACCGGTACCTCTTCCAATTGCAATAAAAATTAATGCCAACACAAGATAGATGCTGAAATCATCTTGGTCAGAATTTATGTATTCAATAATTCTTCTGATCCATTCAACAGCTGCAATATCGGCAGAGGCAAAAAGAATAAAACCAAAGATGCTTAAAATAAAAGAAAATTTAAATCTAAACGTATACGAAAATAATCTTCTTAATGGATTCATGACTAATCAGTATAAGTTTTAATCTGTATGTTTTGAAATCCCAGGGCTTGAAGACCATCCATTAAATTAATTACCCACTCATGAAACGCTTTGCTTTCAATCGAAAGAACCACCACTTCTGATTCAGAAAAGCTTGAGGCAACTCCGGCAAGCAACTTATCAATATCTGCCACGGCAAATTCTTGATTGTTCACTATAAATACCCCTGACTCTAATAAAATAATATTCTGAGAGTTATTTGATAAAGATGATGCAAATGATTCGGATTCAGGCAAATCAAGAGTTAGATACTGGTTTGTCTCAATTTTTGATGTAACGACAAAGAAGATAACGAGCAAAAAGACAATATCAATTAAAGGAGTAATTTCAACTGAGAGAGCTCGCTCTTTATCCTTGTAAAACTTCATTTTTTATATAGAAAATCTAAAAAAATTGATGTGTTGGCTTGTAAAATTGACATAAGAATTACAGTTTTCTGTTCAAAGTATCTATAAAAAATTATAGCTGGAACTGCAATTATCAATCCAAAAGCAGTAGTGATAAGAGCCTCTGAAATTCCAGCTGCAAGCAAATCAGTATTTGCAGATCCATTAACATCAATATTGCCGAAAACAGTAATCATCCCAACAACTGTTCCCAGAAGACCAAGCAAGGGACTAATGCTTGCAATGGTACTAAGCATTGATAGGTTCCGTTCCAGAAGCAATTTAACTTCGGAAGCTTTTTCTTCAGCTTTAATTTCAACAAATTCTCTTGGATTTAAACGATATTGATAACAATGTTGAAGCAAATCACCCAGTTGAGAGGTAGCTGCGATTTCCTGTTGATTTTGAGTATGAAAAGAATCTTTCTGAATCAAATTTTGCACCTGTCTTAATAAGCCCTTGGGCGCAACCAGCCTTCTCTGAAGAAACCAAAGTCTTTCAAGCACTATTGAAATAAGCAAAATAGAGCATACAAGCAACGGCCAGATAAACCATCCACCAGATATTAATAAATTATTCATTTTATGCTGACTTTAAGTCTCCATTCTCTATGCGAAATACTGCATCCAGTTTACCAGCATAATTTAAATCATGAGTTGCGACCACAATACCTATATTACGATTTTTAGCTAATTTAATAGTTAGGTCTTGGATTATCTCAGCATTCTCTTGATCTAAGTTACCAGTTGGCTCATCCATCAATATAAATTTTGGCTCATGAACAACTGCTCTTGCAATCGCGACACGTTGTCTCTCTCCTCCTGAAAGCATATATGGATAATTATTTTGCAGCTCAGAAATACCAAGTTCATCGAGGATTTGTATAATTTTTTTTGAATTTTTCTCATCACTCTTATTACCTGCAATCTTAAAAACTAAATTACAATTCTCATAAACAGTCAAATCATCCAATAAATAATGAAATTGATAGGCATATCCAAATAATTTACTTCTCATCAAATTAAAATTTTTGGCATTATTGGAAGATAAATTAATATCATTAAAATGTATGTTGCCCTGATCAGCTAGCTCTAGTCCGGCAAGAATTTGCAAAAGAGTTGTTTTTCCACTTCCGGATGAGCCGATAACACCAATAGTGTCTCCCTCTGAGATTTCAATTGAAATGTTTGAAAGGACATTGGTAGAGTGGCCACCAGACTCATAAGTTTTATAAATATTTGATGCTACAAGTTTATTCATGACGCAGTATAGTTACAGGCTTGAGTTTAGCGGCTCTTGCTGCTGGGAAATAAGAAAATATTAAACTCATTAAAAGTACTGAGACAGAGATATATATAAGCTGAGTGGACCTAAATTCATACGGAAAATAATTTATAAAATAACTATCCATTAAACTTCTATTACTTAAGGACTCAATTAAGTTAATAAGTTGATCTATGTTTGGGGTCACTATAAGCCCTATTAACAAACCAATAAATGTACCTAAAAATCCAATAATTAAACCTAAATTTAAAAAAATAAATGTTAGTTGAGTTTCGGAGCAACCCATTGTCTTTAATATAGCTATTTCTTTTTCTTTGGTTTTGACAGTCATAACAATGGTTGAGAGTATGTTGAAAGCAGCAACTGTGATGATTAGAAAAAGCATTAGACTGATTAATCTTTTTTCTAATTTAATTGCTTGAAACAATGTTCCATGAGTCTGTTGCCAGGATGTAAAATAATAATCCTCTGTAGTTAAAAAAGATTGAGCCAATAAATTAAAACCAACCTCATTGACTGCAAACAAATCTTTGGTCTTTACCCTAATTCCCTGAGTTGCATTCTCAGGAAGATTTAAAATATTGACCGCAAGATCATGATGAATTAAAACGAGTGATTGATCTAATTCAGCTTTCAATTCAAATATACCGACTACCTCCAAAGAAATAGTTCTTGGAAAAGTCCCTAAAATTGATGAACGTAAATTAGTGGTAGTTATATTGATAACATCGTCTACCTCTATTCCAAGATATCGAGCTAACCAAGAGCCAATGACTACCCCCTGTTTAGAAGAAAGGCTGTCTAAACTTCCGCTGATCATATAGCTTGGAAGGATGGACATAGATTTCTCTAATTCAGGTTTGATGCCTGTAATAAAAACACCTCTAGATCTATTCTTGGCACTCATTAATCCCTGGGTTTCAATGTAGGGGCTAGCACTAATCACATCATCTAAGCCAGAAATTCTAGAAACCAACTCTTGATAATCATTAATGCCATCATCAGAGCGAATAATAAGTTGTGGGACAACGCCTAGCACTCTTGTTTGTAGCTCCTTCTCAAAACCATTCATAACAGATAATACTATTACCAAAGCAGCAACACCCAGTGATAGTCCAGCAATTGCCATTAAAGAAGTGAAGGATGCAAATGCACCCTTCTTTGATCGAAAATACTTGTAGCCCAAGTAAATAGGCAATGAGGTCATAACAATTATGTTATCTGCTTTAAGACCTTTTCAATATCGCCCTTGTATGGAGGACGAATTGCAGATAATAATTTATCGAACCTGGAACCAATTTGCTTATAGACGGCTTTTGCATTACTAAATGTTTTAAACCCTTCTTCGCCATGATAGCTCCCAATTCCAGAAGGCCCGACACCACCAAAAGGCAAATCTTCTTGTTGTATGTGGCCCAAAACATCATTAACAGTTACTCCACCTGATGAAGTTCTTGTTAGAACGTGCTCTTCTTCATTTTTATTTGATCCAAAATAATATAAACCTAATGGCTTATCATTTTTATTTACATAAGAAATGGTTTCATCAATATCAGTAAATTCTTTGATAGGTAGCAAGGGACCAAAGATTTCTTCCTTCATAATTTCCATATCATCAGTTGGATTCATTACAAGTGTAGGAGGAATTTTAAAAGCTTCTTGTTGCGAGAAGTCTTCATTTGCTGGATTGATTTCATCAATTTCAGCTCCCTTTGCTTTTGCATCACTTAATAAGCCTTGCAAGCGATCAAAATGTTTTTGGTTAACAATCGATGTGTAATCATCGTTATGCTTCAAATCAGGATAAAAATCAGCCACTGCAGCTTTCATGCCTGAGACAAGCTCATCTTTTTTATCAGAATGAACCATTACATAATCAGGAGCTAAACAAATTTGACCAGCATTCATTGTTTTACCCAACATAATTCTTTTAGCAGCTATCGCACTATCAGCGCTATTGCTAACAATGACTGGAGATTTGCCGCCAAGCTCTAAAGTGACTGGTACTAAATTTTCAGCGGCTGCTTTCATAATATGTTTTGCAACAGCGCCACTCCCTGTATAAAGAAGATGATCAAATTTTTGTTGAGTAAAGGTTGCTCCAACATCTGGACCACCCAATATAGTTGCAAATTCCTCTTCATCAAAAGCAGCATCACACAGCTCTTTCATTAAGCTTGCTGATTGCTCAGTATATTCACTTGGTTTATGCATGATTTGATTACCAGCAGCAAATATTGAAGCTGCAGGAGAAAATGTTAAGAACATTGGAAAATTCCAAGGTGAAATCATTCCCACGGTTCCTAATGGTTCGTAGTCAACAGTTGCCTTTGCGCCCAAAAGACCCAATGGAAAGTTTGGTTTTCTCTTCGAGCCTAACATCCACTTTTTTAAATTTTTCTTTGCATACTCAATACTAGGAATAATTGTATAAACATCTGTGGCCATTGACTGATTTTTAGATCTAACTCCAAAATCTTCATTCAAAGCATCAACTATTTTATAACGATTATCCATGATCAGAGTCTTCATGCGATCCAACCTATCTATCCTTAAATCATATGATGGTGGGCCATTTTTAATAAAATATGCTTTTTGTTTATTTAGAATATCTTGCATTTGTTGATGTTCCATTTTTTACTCCTTATTTTTAAAATAATCTAGTTAGTCTATCAGTTAAAGAAAACTCTAAGTCAAGTAATTATTGCTAGGTTGATCTTTTTTGCTTATCTGAATCATTTGTCTTTTTGATCATGCCTCTAATGTCGGACCAATCGTCTTCTGTGAGTTTTGAGAGTTGTGAAAAGGTTCCACCGCCTGAAAGATACTGAGCACCATCAAGCGCAATTGTTTGACCTGTTAAATATTCACATCCGTCTGCCATCAAAAAAGTTGCTAAATTTTGAAGTTCGCTCATTTCACCAACTCGACCCATGGGAATACTGCTCATTGAGTTGGAATCATCTAGGTCTCCCTTTGGACTGAGCCTTGCCCAAGCGCCTTCGGTTGGAAATGGTCCTGGCGCGATTGCATTTATTCTTATGCCATGAGGACCCCATTCTACTGCAAGTGACTTTGTCATAGTGTGAAGAGCAGATTTTGACATGGCTGAAGGAACAACAAATGGTGAGCCAGTCCAAACCCAAGTGGCAAGTATGGAGATGATGGATCCTTTGATTTTCTGTTCAAGCCACCTCTTTCCAACAGCATTAGTTACATAAAATGTGCCATGAAATACAATGTTCGCTATAGCATCAAATCCTCTAGCAGATAAATCTTTTGTTGGAGAAATAAAGTTTCCTGCAGCATTGTTAACCAAGCCATGCAGCGGACCTTCTTGAAAAATGGAGTCTACAAAATCCTCAACATCCTGAGGAGAGCGAATATCAAGTGGTTGATATCTAACGGTTGCACCATATTTTTCTTTAAATTCATTGGCTGTATCGGCAAGAACGCTTTCCCTTCTGCCACAAATAACTACATCAGCTCCATGTTGAACATAATGCTCTGACATCTCTTTGCCTAAGCCTGTCCCACCACCTGTTACTAATATCTTCTTACCTTTTAAAATATCTTCTTTAAACATTTGAATCCTTATTTTGAATTAGTAATATCTATAATAGCTTGAACCCAAGCATCTGAAAAATTCAATGACGGAACATAATCAAGTGTTTGACCGCCAGCCTCAATAAAAAGTTCTTTATATTCATCACCAATCTCAATTACCGTTTCGAGGCAATCAGCAGTAAAGGCTGGTGAAAAAACAAGAACTTTTTTAATACCTTTATCTGGAAAATCTTTCAAAACATCATCGGAGAAGGGTTCTAGCCAATTATTTGTTAAGCGCGATTGAAAGGTAACCTCATATTTAGCTCTTGGTAGTGATAGTTTTTCAGCTATAAGCTTTGAAGTTTCATAAACTGTAGCTTTATAACAATAAATGTTTTCTTCGTTAATTTCATGCTCACAATTCTTTCCGTCACATTGATTGTCTTGATACACTTTATCAACTTGTGAGTTAGGCAACCCATGGTAACTAAATATCACCTTGTCATAATCGGAAAGATTAAAGTCCTTAGCTGCATCTGCCCATGCATCAATAAATGAAGGATGATCATAGTATTGAGAAATAAATTTAAACGAAGGAATAACCCATTCTTTAGATAATCTTTTGGTAACTTCTTCAAAGACACTTCCAGAAGTTGCAGATGCATAATGCGGAAAAAGTGGCAAAACAATTAACTCAGAAGGATTAGATTGCTTGATTAGATCTAATGCCTGTTGAATGCTTGGCTTTTGATATCGCATAGCATAATAAACATCATAATGATCCTGTTTATGATTTAATTTATTTGTTAATTCTTGTGTGTTTTTAAGCAAGGGAGAGACACCACCTGAAAGCTCCCAAAGCTTTTGATAGATCTTGCTCGAGCTAAATGACCTAAATGGACAAATAATTAGAGTAACAAGCAAAAATCTTAATATATATGGAATATCAATCACTCTTGCATCCATTAAGAATTCTCTTAAATATTTGAAAACATGAAAGTATGAAGGGGAATCTGGAGTTCCTAAATTAATTAGTAATAGTGCTGGTTTGTTCATGATCTCTTAATAGTGGATGCCCTATTATAAATAATAAGGAAATAAAGCACAGAGAAGCGCTAAAATAATATAGATACTGGGGACCAAATTGGTAAATAGGCATTGCTACTATTGGAGTCAAAACATGCCCTATAGGTATGACTGAGCCCAAATATCCAGCTGCCTTGCCTTGATTATCTGGTGTCTGAGCCAAAGATAAAGACGAAGCATTAGCAGGTCTAAACATGCCGCCACCAAAACCATTGATCATCATGGCTAAATAAAACAACGCAATTGATGATGCTGAAGCAGCCATTATATAAGAAATTGTAATTAAAGAAGTGCCGTATATCAGTAATTTATTATTAGCTATTGGCTTAAGATCAGTAAAGATATATTGACTTACAACAGTCGAAATGGACAACACAACAAAGGTTAGACTAATAACTAATGGCAAATCTTTTTCCTCTGCAAAAATATCTGTGACAAAAAAACCAATGGACTGTAATAAAGATGCTTGGCATAGAGATGATAAGGCAGCAATAAACAAAAAAGGCCAAACTAACTTATCTTTGTATGAAATCTTGGTAATGACTTTATCAACCTTTTCTCTTGGAAAAATATGTTTTGGAAAGGTAAGAAAGATGCCAATTGCTGCTATAAAACCACAAAAAGCAAAAACGTAAAATGGCAGGCTCTTTGAATATAAGAATAAAAATCCACCTAACATTGGACCCATGATTGTTCCAATTAAAAAACTTGACTCAAGTCTTGCAAATTTTTTTGTTCGCTGCTCCCTTTTAGAGATATCTGCCATGTACGCAAAAGCAGCTGGTCTGGTTGCAGAACCAACTAACCCATTAATTAGCCTACCTAAAATTAATAAAGGCAAGAGATACACAAGATCTAAAATTTTCTGCTCGACTAGAAATAAAGGCGTTATTAGAGCAATAATCGAAACTGAGTAACCTATTAATCCTATGACTGCAATGTTACGTCTTCCATGCTTATCAGATGCCCTACCCCAAGATGCGCTGGTAAGCGCCCAAGCTACTGCAGAAATTGAAAAAATAGTAGATGTCTCAATTACGGATAAGCCGAGGTCTCTCGCTAAGGGGGGAACCAAAACAAAAGCAAAAGATTGACCAAGGCCAACTGCAAATAAACCAAATTTTAACCAAGTTGTAGGGTTAGACAATGTTGGAGATGCCTACAGCCTCACGCAATTTACCAATAAGCTCTTGAGCTTGAGGGCGAACTTTGTGAGCACCATCAGAAAATAAATCATTTAAAAAATCTTTTTGCTCTTTTAGTTCAAAATATTTTTCTCGTATTGGGAGTATTTCATTATTAATCATATTGAATAAATCTTTTTTGACATCGCCCCAAGAAATTCCTTCTTTGTAGGCTTGCTTCATCGCTTCTATCTGATCATCAGTAGCAAAAAAAGAATATAACTGAAAAAGAGTACAAGCAGCATGATCTTTAGGCTGACCTGGTTCTAATGAATTAGTAATGATCTTAGCAATAGATTTTTGCAAAGCTTTTTCTGTCGATAAAAATGGGATGATATTATTATATGACTTGCTCATTTTCCTGCCATCATTGCCTGGGACAGAAATGTCATTTTGGATGATAGCCTCGGGAAGAGTCAGTATGTTTGAGTAGGCATGATTAAATTTTCCTGCAATATCACGGGCCATCTCCATATGTTGCGCTTGATCTGGGCCAACAGGAACATGCGTAGCGCTAAATATTAAAATATCAGCAGCCATTAGGACTGGATATGAAAAAAGACCCATATTAACTGCCTTATCTTCATCACTGCCAGATTGAGTATTTTCAGCAACAATAGCTTTATAAGCATGAGCGCGATTGAGCAAACCTTTGGCAGCGCTGCAATTTAAAATCCAGGTTAATTCATGTACTTCAGGAATATCTGATTGTCTGTAAAAATGGGATTTGCTTGGATCTAGACCAGAGGATAGCCATGCTAAGGCAACATTTTTTACACTAGCCTCTATCTCAGTGGGATTCGTTTGCTTTATTAATGCATGATAGTCTGCAAGAAAAAAATAAGAATCATTATCAGGAGCCACTAATTCAAGCGCAGGTTTTATAGCACCCAAATAATTTCCAATATGAGGAGTACCAGTTGTTGTAATTCCTGTTAAAATTCTTTTTCTCATTTAGGGATAATTATAAACATCAAAAGAAACTATTGTGGAAACTCATAAAATTTTATTTGAATCTTTAGACAAAGCAGAAAAACATTTTGAGGCTGGAGAGATTCGTTTGGCTCAAAAACTTGTCAATGAGGTCTCACGGTCTATGAAATCTGAAGGCAAGGTATCGAACAAGCTTAGACACAGATTCAATTTTATGTCTGCTCAATCTAGATACTTTAATGATATTTCATCGTTTGCCACAAACCCAAAGAGGAATGAAATAATCAAAGAAATTGAAGCCTTAATAGCCAAGCCTCACGAAAACCCCAAAAAACAGGCAAACGACATTCATGGTCTTCAGACTAAGTGGCAGTTACTAGATCAATCATCCAAGCCAGCCGGTCGTGAACAATGGATAGCCTTTAAAAACCTAACAGATAAAGCATGGGAACCTTGTGCCCAATATTATGAAGAATTAAAAGCAATAAAAATATCCAACGCTAAACAAAGAGAAAATATAATTCAAACACTCATTCAATACACCAATGATCATTCGGATAAATGGCCTGGATTAATTGATATGAGTAGATTTTTAAGTAAAACCTTTCAAAACTGGCAAAGCTATGCTCCAGTTCTAGATGAGGATTTCTTAAAACTCAAAACTGCTTATCAAGAAGCAAGAAAACCTATTAATAATGCTATCAAGGAGCAAGAAAATAGAAATTATAAAATCAAAGAATCATTAATTGAAAAAGTTAAATTAATCAATGATGAAGATACCCAAACTTGCATTCAGAAATTTAAAAAAATTAAACGTGAGTATCAAGATGCTGGGCCAGCTGGAAAAAAAAATGAACCAATCCTTTGGAAAAAATTAAATGAAGCAGCTGATAGATTTTTTGAAGCTGATAAGGCTCTTGTAAATGATGAGCTTAATACGATCAAGAATCTTGCTAGTGAGCTTAAAAATGATGATTGCTCTGTTCATGACATAAAAAATAAAATTACAGAACTGAATAAAACAAGAAAATCACCAGAATTTTTAAAACTTCAAAAAGCTGTTAAAGCTCATGAAAATAAAAAAATAGATGAGATAAATGCAGAAAAAACTAAAGTTTATCAAGATTTATTAAATTACTTAGAGACGGCTGATGAGATACATCCAGTCATTCATAATGAGATATTTAAAACTTTAAAAAAACCTCAATACTTGGGTGAGAAAGATGAGCTTCTTAAAAGCACAGTTAAACTTGAGCTAATGGCAAAAATTGACACTCCTGATTCAGACAAAGCTATCAAACAGATGCTGGCTCTAGAAATGCTACAAAATAAATTTTCTGGTACAAAAACTATCAATGAAGAGATCAAAGACTTGCTTATAGCCTTTATTAATAATTTGAAATCAAAAAAAATTAGCGTTGCTGAAAATAAGTTATGGAAAAGAGTCAGCGAAGTTTTAAATAAATTAGCTAAAGAGCTTCCTTAGATTTCAAGGCATTCATCCACTTATCAGATTTAAATCTGGCAACATACAAAAACCCTTTAACAACATAATCGGCAACCAAAGTTGAAAATATAACTTCTATCCTGGCATCGAGTAGAAAGAAAATTACAGCTAGAAACACTCTAATAAATAATAAACACGTTAATGTAATGGCAAGAGGAGTTTTGGTGTCACCGGCTCCTCTTAAAGCGCCGCCTAATGAAAATTCAATAGCCATTAAAGGTTGCATTGAGCCTAGCAACCAGATAAAAATTACCGTTAAACGAACAACCTCATCGTTATCAATCATGAATCTTGCCAGGGGTTCTGCAAAAAGAGTAATGATAATGCCAAAAAACGTCATAGAAATAATTGATAATCGCATGGCGCCCCACCCAGCACGTTTAGCTTGATCAGTATTTTTAGCACCCAAATGCTGGCCAACAAGAGTTGCTCCAGCGATTGAAAAACCAAAACCAATAACAAACGAAAAGGATAATATTTGTACACCAATTCCATAGGCTGCATAAGCTTCTGTGCCGTAATAAGCAACTAAAATAAGAAATGCAGTGATGCCAATCTGAAAAATTATCTGCTCAAGTGCAGCTGGCAAACCAACCTGAAATATTTGCTTTACTCTATCCGTATCTAGAGTAAATATAGAAAAATATCTGACGGGAAATTGATTTGAAAGCCAAAAAACAATCAATAATGATGCCCCTATTACAAAAGATACGCCATTACCAAAAGCAGCACCAACCACACCATACTTTGGAAAGCCAAGCCAACCATTTACGAAAACTAACATGAAAAATATAGCAAATACATTCATGATAAAACCAATAATTAATGGGGTTTTCACATCACCAACTGCTCTCAATGCAGTTATAAGGGCCATGCCACAGCCAAAGGCAATGTAGAATGGAGATATAGCTTTAAGATATAGAATAGACAGTGCAAGCGCTTGATCCTTCAAGCCAAAAAACTTTACCAAAGGTTCTGCAAATTGCCACACTAACAAAGATAAAATCAGCGATAGGAGCAATACTAACTGTACTGTTCTGGTAAAAAATACTCCAGCCTCTAACCTATCATTGGCTCCCCAGTTTCTGGCAATGAGTGCTGTTGAGCCTGCTAATACTCCAGTCAAAACAGCTTGCAAAATAAAGGTAACCCTTTGACCTGTTACGGCAGCAGCAATTGCATCTGGACCAAGATTACCAACAATTTTTATCGCAACAATTGAGCTTGTTGCATAGAATAGATTTGTGATGATAGAAGGCCATGCAAGAGTCCATACACCCATTGATCCTCTTGGGATTTTTGTTCCCTCATGTAAGACTTCCAAATATTATGACTTCTTGATTGAGCCTAAATAAATTACTCCAAATATAAGAGTCATTGAAAATGCTACCAAAGGTGAATCCTGTGAATTAAGTATTTTATTTCTAAAAATTAAACATTCAACTAAATGAGCAATTAGTAATAAGTAAAAAATTCCAGATGCTACATAAAAAACCCATCCATTGAATGGTTCAAATAAATTAACAAGGCCGAAGGCCCAAAGTATTAATGTAATTATATGTGGAGCTTTCATTGCACCCTCTGAAATTGAGTTGAGTACATTCGATCAATCATTGTTTCAATAAATGGTTGAATGTGAGCATATGATTCATTGTCTGTAATTGCATGCCAACGGTGCAAATAAAACAAAGATCCAAACAGAAAATTACGATGCTCTTCAGGATCGCCGTGAATCATTGAGCCATCAATTTGACCCTGCTGAAACCATTTTGTCCAAGCCTTGTATTGGTTGGCCTCGTTAGATTTGACTTTGTTATACAAAGCAAAGTTAGAAAGTGATTTTGGAATATTCATAAGTAGGGTCAAGCCATTAATTGTCATAGATTTGTTTGTATAGGTTTTGATCTTCTCGATATGGGTAGTATCCATCTGATTGATTGTTTCAATTAATCTATCAAGCTTATTCTGAACTGAAAGAATAACTTCTAAAAATAAATCACCCTTGCTGGTAAAATAATAGTAGATTGACTTATCAGTTAAATTCAATGATCTAGTTATTTGCTCTAGCTTGGTATTGTAAAAACCATATTCAGAAAAAATAAAAACAGCGGAGTCTAAGATTAAATCTTTCTTCTTAACATGTTTAGGTGAAATTTGAATGTTCTTATTCATAGATAGTCATTATAAAACTTTGACTCTAAATCACCTAACTTCTAACTTGGTAAGAATTTTTTGATGCTTTTGTCGATCGATGGTGTAGAAAGAAAATATTCCGAATGGGATGATCATCAATAGAGCAACAAAGGGACCCTGAATCATTGCTAAATTAAATATTTGATCTGCATTTGGCGTTACCTCTGATCCTTGGGGGAAGCCAATAAATTCTAATGCCAAACCAGCGACCAAAATTCCTAGTCCAGTATTTAATTTTCCTATTAAAGAGCTAGACGCATACATCAGACCTTGCTGACCTAGATTGCTTTCAAGCTCAACTTCGTCAGAGATATCACCAAGCATGGATTCCCTAATGATAGCGCTCGAAGACAAGCAAGTATTAGCAAAGTAAATAAATGGGGTTAACGCAAAGAATAGATTCCATGAACCTGAGGATGGAAGCATTTCGTAAATATATAAGAATATAGGTATTGGTGGCACAAGAGCTGCAAATGATATTGAGAACAATAAAATTGATCGCTTCTCATAAAATTTTACCAAACGTGGTACGAGTAAAAATGCGCTAAAGGTAGAAAGCACATAAATGCCTAGAAATGAGGCAAGCATTATAGATTTAAACTCCCAAAAGTATGTGTTCATGTAAATTTGCAATGAACTACCCATGCCCCAGCTAACTGCTATAAACAAGTATCCAAAAAAGAAAATAAGAAAAGATTTATTTTTTAAAGCTATCAAAAGTTGAGAAAAAATTAGCCTTAAAGTAAAAGCCTGGGTTTTAATTTTGGTATTGTTTCTGTATTTGAGTGTTCCAAAATAAGTTACCAGCACGGAGATGCACATTAGAGCAGCACCAGTCATACCATAATAAATCCATGGCTCAGGATTTTGAGTGCCAGGAATATATTCAGGAGTATCTTTAAAAAAGACAGTAAAGGCTAAAAAAGCATTAAATAATCCGCCCAGCCAACCAAACATTTCACGTGCAGCAAAAATTGATGTTCTTTCTGTATAAGAGCGAGACATTTCACTTCCCAGAGATCTATGTGGAACCTCAAAGATTGTCATCCCCAGTCTTGTTAGAATGATGAAAGTTAGCATCCAGAAAAATAATTGCTGTTGAGATAAACCCCATGATGATTGGATTGAAAACAGCATAAAGTAAGACAAACTCATGGGAATAATTCCCAGCAGAAAATACGGATGTCTTCTGCCTAAACGGTGATTGGTTCTGTCAGAAATCATCCCCATAACCGGGTCGGTAATCGCATCAACCATCAAAGCAATAAAAATTGCAAGACTAGCAAGACCTGGGGTCAAACCAATGACATTCGAGTAAAAAAACAGAAGAAAAAAAGTGAATGCATCGCCCTTAACACCATTTGCAACGGCGCCAGAGGCGTAAAAAAATTTCTCTTGAGCTTGTATGGCCATGACTCGATATTGTAAAACTAATTAAGTGATATTGGGTCCAAAAAATTTTGAGTTAAATTATTTGCCTAGAAATTCAATAAATTGATTCTGAAATTTGGCATACGACTCTTCATCCAGCAAATGACCCATATCCTCAACAACTACAAGACTACTGGATTGAATTAATTTATGGGCTGAGTAAGCATTTTTAACTTTAATCAGCGGATCAATATCGCCATGAATAATTAAAGTCTGAGTATTAATAGATTTGAGAAGCTCCTTTCTATTCTTTGATCCAATGATTGCAGCCATTTGCCTAAGAAAGCCGCCATCATCCCCTCCTCTTTTAATATAAGCACGCATCTTTTGCCTAAATTGAGGAGTATCATAATCCTTGCCTGGAGTGCCAATAAGTTCGAATAATTTAATGGATTGATCAATTCTTCCCTCGATATCATCTTTTGCTGCAGACCTCTTTAATAATTGTTGAGTGACCTTGAATTTTGGGCCATTAAAGGGGTTGGGGGTAGAGGCTGTAGATGAAATCATGGTAAAAGATTTGACTCTCTCAGGATGCTGTGCAACTAAGACCTGGGAAATCATACCGCCCATAGACATACCTAATATATGAGCTGACTCTATGTTCAGATGATCAAGAACAGCAACTCCATCGGATGCCATGTCCTGAATGCTGTATTCAGAATTGATGGGGATAAACATAAAATATTTTAAATAGTTCAATGTTTGAGATGGCTGAGAAGTAAAACGAGTTGACAGGCCAACATCGCGATTATCAAAAGCTATGGGCCTATAATTATTTTTTTGCAGGTCTCTAATTAGAAAATCTGGCCACAATGTTAATTGGGCACCAAGACCAGTCACCAGCAATATCGGTATACCATTTTCTGGACCATGATCTCTATACGCAATTTTGATTTCCTGGGTTGTTGCAAACCCATCTTCAAACGAAAAAAGATCAAGGCTAAAGGCTAATATTAAAAAAAATAAAAACTTATTTTTCATAAGCTGCGGCCCTTAATTTAATATTATTTCTAATGGCGCCCCAAAAAAGAGACATATCAAAATTATGCAGATCTCCCGAAACTGCAAATCTTTTAATTTTTTCAATTAATGGTCCTCTTGTTTCAATCATAGATTTATTTGAAATTCTCGCCTCAAAACTCAGATCAAGGATTGCTTCTACTGAAAGTTTAGAATGGGTATTTTTGGTTGCATAATAATTTGCAAGGGAGAGCTTATCTGATTTTAATCTAATAGGGATATTGCTTGAATCAGTCATCCATTCATTTCCAGAAGTCCAAGACAAGGGATTTTGACAAACCAACGCTTGCTCCATAGATTCAAGTTTCCACCCATTAGGAGTCCAAAATAATGACTTAGCCCTGCTGCGATTAAATCCCTCAACACCTGTGCACCATGAAATAATTACATTTTGATCAATGCTAGATTTTGCTACAGAAAGATCTGGGAACATCTCATCAAAATATTTGCTAGGCAATATGTATCCTATTAAGTATGCAGCTATAAGATTTTTACGAATTTCTGTTTTGGATACAAGCTCACTAACCAATCTTTGTCCATGCAGAGCTCCCTGACTATGACCCGCGATAAAAAAAGGTTTACCTTTATTGTGCTCAAGCAAAAACAATTCAAAAGCTTTTGAAATATCTGAATAAGCTAAATCTAGCGCATCAAAACCATTTGTCTTGGTATCAAAAAAAGAATAATAAGTTGCTTGTCGGTAATAAGGTGCATATACATTACATTCTGAAGCAAACGCTGAAGCTTGTGTGGCTAGATGACTGCCAGTTCGCTCATATGCCGCTGATTCTTCATCGATTGGTGAGTTCCAGTGTTTTTCAAAATATCCAGTTGGATGAATATAAAAAACATCAAACCCTTTTAATTCTAGAGAAGGTTTTAGGTCTGGTGATAGATTGTGAAAACCGTCCCTGCCTGGAAATGCTGCCCAGGAAGATAAATCTTTGTAATTTGGAGGTTTTGGATGAGTGCTAGAAATAAAATCTTTTGGAGGTTTAACGCTATCAATAAATTTTAAGTAATTTTCTTTTGGGTTGGTCTCTTTAGTTGAATTCGTATCAGACACAAAATTATAGTTTTAAAAATTTGTTAGTTGCTGAGGCTGTGGCAATTAAAACATCCTCTTGATGTAATTGAGCGGAAGTAAACGAAATACTTTTCCCAATCTTTTCAATACGTGCTGATGCTACAAATTTACCTGGAGCGCCAGGTGATAGAAAGGTGACATTAATGTTTAAAGTTAGTGGATTATATTCACCATTTGTTTTAAAAATTAGGAGATGGGCCATTGATGTGTCTAACATAGCTGTAATAAATCCGCCCTGCACTATAGCTCCATCAGAATGAGTCAATTCATCACTAACATTAAAAGTCATCGAAATGGATTGATTCGCTTCATCAAAATCATAACCTTCAGCCCCTAGAATTTTAAGAAACTTAGGAGGTTTTCTGAGGTTGAGTTTTGAGGATGTCATTGTGTGATTAGTGTAATAGAATATTTAACATAAATTATAGGGGAAAGTTATGAGAATCTTTAGTTCATTAATACTATTTTTGTTTGCTGCATTTCAATTGTCTGCAAGCTCTATTGATGCAAGTGATAAAAAAATCATAGCTGAGCATTTCAACGCTTACGTAGAAAATGGAAGTCTGCCAAATATTTCAATATTAATTAAACAAGGTAACAAGGAAATCTATCGACATGCACATGGATATGCCGATATTGAAGCAGAGATTAAAGTAGATCAAAAAACAGTTTATAGAATTTATTCAATGACCAAACCTGTGACTGGCGTTGCCATTATGCAGCTCATTGAAAAAGGTAAGCTCAGATTAAATGATAAAGTGTCTAAATACATACCTGCTTTTAAAAACACAAAAGTAATTAATCTTGAATTCCAAGACTATGTTGTTAAGCCTAAAAGGGAAATAACGATCAGAGACCTGTTAACTCATACCAGTGGCTTAACTTACAGCTGGGCTGGTGAAGGTCCAGTTCATCAAATTTATAGAAAATATAATATTCGACCATATTATTTTGGAGCCCTGGATGCAGAATTGAATAAGTTTCCAGGAAATACCTGTCAGTTTGCTGCGGCTGCAGCCTCTGCTCCCCTATTGCATAATCCAGGTGAAAAATGGTCTTATGGAATAAACATGGATGTTCTAGGCTGTGTTGTAGAAGTAATCACTGGGTTGACATTTGCAGAGTATTTACAAAAAAATATCTTTGATCCACTCGAGCTAAAAAGCATAGGATTTTCGGTCAATCCACAAGATAAAGATTCATTTACAACACTCTACACATCTGGAGCTTTCAGTAGAGATGGTGAAGTGGTTGCCCCATCAGGGCTCAATCAAGCTGAATTGATGTATTCTGCTGAGCTTCGACCAATAGATAAATTTGATAACTCGCCTTATCTAAAAAATTCTTCAATGTTATTTGATGGTGGATCTGGCTTAGTTTCAAATATTGATGATTACAGTAAATTTGCAGAAATGCTTTTAAATGGTGGCATATTCAATGGGGTGAGAATTATCAGCGAGGCCTCAGTTGATCTGATGTCAAGAAATCATCTTTCTGATGAAATACTTTCAGATGGGGCTGCCTTTGGATTAAATGGGATAGGCTTTGGTTTAACTGTAGGTAATGTAATGGATCCAGGAGTGGCTGGAACCTATTCAGCAGAGGGAGAATTTTTTTGGGGCGGAGCTGCAAGTACGATTTTTTGGGTAGACAGAAAAAATAATGTTACAGCAACCATGATGACCCAGTACATGCCATCGGATAAATATCCTCTAAGAGAAGAGCTAAAAACATTGTTGTACTCTAGTTTGAGTAATTAAAACTGGCGGAGAGACAGGGATTCGAACCCTGGAAACCCGCGAAGGTTTGCTGGTTTTCAAGACCAGTGCATTCAACCGCTCTGCCATCTCTCCGTTCCTTTGGATAAAGCATTTTAAAGACTTTTGGAAA
>Ga0222719_10000223_pt1 | contig 56986 bp, 39 predicted proteins | sample C33_34DmetaG_FD_165039 | JGI IMG/M metagenome (GOLD analysis project Ga0222719, IMG submission 165039) | Estuarine water microbial communities from San Francisco Bay, California, United States - C33_34D | ecosystem: Environmental > Aquatic > Marine > Unclassified | place: USA: California...
TAATTTTGCAGACAAGACAGACGAAAGCGAAATACAAAAAGGGCCTTATCCACAACAAGTAATAGATGAAGCAAACGAAGATTTAGAAACTTTTGTAGATTTTTTAAAAGGAGAATCAGTTGAAGTTTTACGTCCTGATGCTACTGATTGCAACTATTATAATTATTGTCCTCGAGACTCAGTATTTGTACACGATAAACTAACACTTGCAACTCCTATGCCTATTAGAGCAAGAAAAGGAGAATGGAGAGCGTTTGAAAAACATTTAAATAATCCTCGCAATATTCGATGTTATCATGAAAGTAACTTATACAATACAGATTGTATTGGCAATAAAGATATACTTGCACTTACAGATTTTGAACCTGCGTTTGATGCCGCTAATATTATTCGTGCTAATGAAGATGTATTATATCTTGTAAGTAATAGCGGAAACGAATTAGGTGCAACACTGTTGCAAAATGCATTAGGTGACAGGGCAAAAGTACACTTACTAAAAGATGTTTACAGTTATATGCATATTGATAGTACTGTTGCTTTTTTACGTGAAGGATTATTACTTGCTAATCCAAGTAGAATAAAAAACAAAGAAGATTTGCCAGAACCTTTTAGAAGTTGGGATATATTATGGTGTCCAGATCCAGTAGACATCGGACATTATCCTGGTTGGTGTAATGCAAGTACATGGATAAACATGAATCTTTTTAGTGTAAATACTAAGTTAGTTGCACTTGAAAAACATCAAGAGCCACTACGTAAAGCCTTAGAAGCACAAGGTATTGAATGTGCTATGTTGCCAATGAGGCATCAACGAACACTTGGCGGTGGATTTCACTGCGTAACATTGGATATTGAGAGAAATGTGGCATAAAGGTTACCTCCCTAAAATATGGGGCGAAGGTTATAAAAGTTTTGATTATGTAAGACAACCTATTACAGGTGCAGAGTCTACTACTTGGCGTAAGCAAGGGTATACTCATAATACAACTACAGGCAAAATGTATGATAGCAGAAATCCTATGCCTGATTGGACTACTGGTGTTGCAAATTTAATTAATTTAAAAAATCCAGGATTTGTTTTTTATAGAATGGATACACTTGATATTATGCCAGAACACGTTGACCATTTTACTACTTACTGTAAAGTGTTTAATCAAGACCGTAAAAATGTTAGACGTGCTATTGTGTTTTTGGAAGATTGGAAGCCGGGACATTATTTCCAAATTGATAACTCTGCTATTGTAAATTATAAAGCAGGAGAATATGTATTATGGCATCCTGATGTTCCCCATGCCGCAAGTAACATAGGCATAGAACCAAGATATACTTTACAAATTACTGGCACTTATTAAAATGTTTAAGCAAGATATTTTCTGGGGCAATTTGCCTGTTAAAACTACAAAGTTAGGAGGAATGTTTACACAACTATTTGAACATTGGTATCCGGAAAATCCATTTATTATCTTTACTGGCACTAATAAAATAAACTTTGATAAATTTCCTCTAACTCCTAAATTAGTTAAAAAACTTAAAAAATTAGAAATATATCTTTATGAACCATTAAGTTTGTATGAAAAAGGTAAACAACATAATAGAGGATTTTTTAGTGAATTCAAAGGTGGGGAAACACTTCGTGCTGATGAATTAGATAGTATCGAAGAGTTTAGTAAAAGACTTAATGCTTCTATTACTGTTTATACTTGTAACTACAATGTACAAAAACATATTACAGATTATCCATTTGAACTAAAGTGTTTTGATATTTTCTTACGTAATCAATTTAATGGTGGTTCTATTACTGTAACAAATTCTATAGAAAAACGTTTTATTTGTCCTAATTGGCGTTACAGTAATCATAGAGAATTAATTATAAATCATATAAAAGACACGCCAGGTTACTATAGTTGGGCATTTAGTGATCCACCATTATCGATAGATGTTAAATTAAAAAGCATCAACTCTGATTTTAAAAAATGGCCAGAAGGAAATGTGTCAAGTCCCCAAGGTTTGCATGAATACTATTTGAAATCGTTTTGTGTAGTTGCTAATGAAACACGGTTTTACGAACCTACAGGAAATTTCAGCGAAAAAACAAATAATGCTATGATATATAAAAGGCCTTTTATTTGTGTTGCACCTCCGTTTACTTTAGAGTATATTAAAAAATTAGGTTTTAAAACATTTGATAAATGGTGGTCTGAAGAATACGATACTGAAACTAATCATGATAAAAGAATACAGATGATTTTCGATACATTAGATAGTATAAAAGAAAAAAGTATATACGATTTACAACTTATTTTAAATGATATGCAAGATGTATTAGATTGGAATCAAAATCTTGCTAATAAAATTTTTAAAAATAAAATTATACTTTAGATTGACAACTTAAATAAAATTCTTCCAATTCAGGAAACACTTCGGTCATTTTAATACCAGTACGACTATCATATTCATTAAACCAAGTATAGAAATTTTTATGCCCATTAAGTAACTTAGCATCGTCATAATTTGTTTTACGCATATAATCTACTACCCTACGAAATCGTTCGTATTCTAACAAACTAAATTTTGTTCTATCAGCATCATTAATATTTTCTGCTATAAATTTTAAATGCTTTTCCATATATGGCATAAAGGTATCTTTAGGCAATATATTCATATCAAATTGAATAGGGTCTCTAAGATATGGTGTATCAAATCTTATATTTTGCCATTGTGTTTTATTATTTTTATTGTACTTACTACGCCACTCGAGTATCTTTTTCAGTAATTTATCAAAACTTGTGACCGCAAATAAATTAAATGTAATCATAAATGTTACAGGGTATCCAAGATTTTTAAGATAATAATCAAGATTACGTTCCCATAGGCCTAAATCTAATCCCCTACGAGTATAACTTGCTCTTGGCCCCCAAGTATCAATGCTTGTATATAATTTGAAACTTCTAATACAATTTTTTTCTTTAAGTAGTTTAATTCTTTCAACAAGTTTTTGCACAAGTTTTTCTTTTACTCCCATATTACTATTAAGTTCGATTTGAATATGTGGTTTAGGATTTTGTTCAAGTTCGTCGAATAGCCTCCAAGTACTCTTATGCATTAAAGGTTCACCTCCCGTGATACGTAAGATATTAAGAGTCTTGGAGACTTCCGGCCACCACTTCCACCATGCATCAACATATGGATTTGTTTGTTCATCAAATAATTCAAGCCAGTCAATGTCGTTGCGATGCACAGTACTGTCTTTGTATGGTCCATGCTTTTTTATTTCGTTGAAATAACTTGTGCTAAATTTAGGATGGCAGTATCCACATTTAAAATTACATTCATTTGAAAAATTTACTTCTATATACTCAGGATTAATATCATAATCCCACGGGTTACTTTTAATTTCTTCTATACGTTCGGGTTTATATATACTTGCAGTTTTGATGTGTCGATCACTAATATAATCTTTACCCATACATTCAATGTTCCAACAATATTGACACCCGCTCGGCTTTTCCCCTTCAAGCATTTGCTTACGCTCTTGTTTCTTCTGAGGCGTATTATGAAGTTGACTTGGATTATCAATTAATCCTTCAAGTGGAATTTTGTGAGGTGCTGGATGATAACAACTGTGTGTTTCACCTGTTTGCAAATATATAGTTACATGATGCCATTTAGCCAAGCAGAATGTAGGAGATATCTTATCAATCTCCGGCATTATTTTTTTAATTTGATCTACTTCACTCATTTACGTCTTATAACTCTATCACTATTAATGTAAACAGTTTTAAAGAATTCACTTTGTAATTTATCAAAGGGAATAACAGCAATTGGTATATCTAATTCGTTAATCAATTTTTTGCCTAACTCCTTACATTCTTCAGACACGTTTATGTCTTTATGTTGTTCCCACAAACTATTTAAATATGTAAAATCTCTTGTTTGTGTGTGATCCCATTCAGTTAGTAAATTCATATAAGTTCCAAGTCTTGCACCGTAGACTGCCCATATGCCGTTTGGAATATCACAACCTACCATTTGCCAAATATAAAGTCTATGTCTGTTTTGCCACCACAAGGTGTTTATATCTTCAATTGGTTTTCCTCTATCCAAACTCATTTTAACACCTTCACGAAAACCTGCTCTCCATGCTTGTTGAGGTGTAGATGTAATAATGCTGGTTGAATAATTGTCATTAAGTTGATAATAGTTGTCAAAATAACAAAACTCAATACTTGTTTCATTACTACCGTCTGTGTTTTCATGAGTTTTCATATTTTTAACAAACTCTTTAGTCCACATTTTTAAACTACCATTGCCGTACATAAGTCCATTAGCATTAATTTTTCCACACCAACTAAATTGATAGTCGTCGTCTACTCCTAATTTGTCTAAATCTAAAGAGACTTGCATAAATTTAGGATCAACAATAGTATCTCCATCTACTGTAACAAAATGTTTTGTGTCTGATAAATCAGCACAGGCTTTGTGTGCCGCATCTGATCCTTCTACACCGTGTACACGCTTTGCCCACGGGATCTTACGTTGTAGATCTGCCCAATTTTCTTCAGCATTAGGCTCGTCATAACTTAAAAAGATGATATCTACATCTTGAATTTTAATTATCGACAATTTCTACTCCATAACTATTAAACATTTTGTTTGTATATACGTCAAAGTCTATTATAGCATCACTATCATCAAAATGCAAGACTAAATTGTCACTTGCTAAATTAAATTGCAAAGAACGATATAATACATATGGGTCGTTCTTTTTAACAATACTAAAATTTTTGATAGTGTTTAATGTTACATTATTTGATTTAAGTGTTTTGGTAAATAATTCACCAAATTTAATCTGCCATTGGCCTTTAGAATAATTTTTTACCAAAATAATATCTGCATCTCTGTTATTCTGTAGTTTGTACAAACTATTATTAACATTGTATTCATAATGTGTTTCATCGTAGATGTTTTTTAATTCGTACAGTAAAGATGTAGTATTGAATAATACATTATAATGCTTAAATTTTTCTCTTCCAGATGCCAACCCTTCTACATCTTTAAAATCTACTTCAATATAGTTTTTAGACTGGGGATAACTTGTCAATGTTAGAACATTGCCAGTTTTCGGGTCAAACTCTACATACGTAGAAACATCATCTTTAATAACTTTGTTCATCAGTTGCCTTATAAAAGTCAGAAATGTCTACGTCCATATTCCAACTTATAATTGTTTTTATTTCTTTTGTTTGATTTATAGGTGCTCGGTGTACAGTCCAACTTGGAAATGTAATTATATCTCCTTCTTGAACATTGAAGTTGTGTGCATTACCTGTTACAGGATCAATCCATTGCGTTACCGGAGTTTCTCCAGGTAAATCTAAAAAATACACACTTGTAAAATTGCACCCATGAACATGCCAACTGTGTTTACCACCTGTTGCATACTGTTGAAACCATATTTCATGTATTGTGAATGTTTCATATTTGAACTGTTTCATCCAGTTCTTAAGATGTTCATTCAAATCAAATTGTAAAACTTTTAACCATTCTCTATTTGGGTCGAATCTTCCAGGTCCCCAGTCACAACGTGTAATATCATTATTAGGGCCAAAGATTTTTTCTACAAGTGTAGTATTATTAATAGCATCTAATAACTCTTTTTTCTTAGAGTCATGTGCTTGAAATTTTTCAGGTTTAACTGGAAATTGTATAATTGAATCTGTCATAAAATTTCTCCGTAAAATCTTTTTCAGTATAATGAAAAACTGTGTTTTGTAAATGTCCGCCAACACGCATTTGTTTTTTATCGTTTACAAAGCAACTAATCCTGTCTTGCCATTTTTTAGTTTGCGTTTTCCATGGTTGAGCATAAGGTTTCATATGAACAAAATTAGGAAAAGGTGTAACAGCATTAGTTACTTTATCTTCGACTCCTAAAACTCTAATAGTAATTGCTGTGCATACATCTACACTTAAAAATTTTTGCATTTTCTTAGGAGCATATTTTTCATAATAGTATTCCCAGTTTTTCATTACTTCTTCTAAGCAAGTATAAAATTTTTTAGCAAAGTCTGACTTCTTGAAATAATGTAGTGCTACATATGTATCTGGTAAATTATTCTGTTCAAACATTTTCCTATAATATGTTGCATTAAGTTTACATTGTTTATAATCAGTTACTTTAGTGGTATAGAATACTTCATAGTTTTTCATTAAGTTCCACCAATGTGTTAGATTATTGCACACTATCATGTCTGTATCTAAGACAAAAGTTTCATTATATGGACAAGCATGGTAAATCTTCCAACGATTTTGGACTTTCCATTTATGTTCTTCTGCTTTATCTTCCCACGGTATAGGTACAATGTCGTCAAATAAGTTTTCTTTAATCCACTCGTTATCTTCATTTGTAATTAAACAAATTTTACTATCTGGATTTGTGTTACGAATACTCATTGCCAACAACTCTGCCTGACGAATATAGTTATCTTGTCCGTTGTTTTGTGCAAGAACTGTAAAATTAGGCATTAGCAATCTCTCTACTTAAACTAAATTTATTCATAATGTGTAAGTTTGTATCTTTAGATTTTAATAAAGTATATTCACCTGTTCTATTTTGTTTTTCAACTAACATAGTTAATTCATTATTATCAATCTTATGCAATATATCTTTTGCAGTTGAATAAATCATCTTACCTGGCAACTCTTTGACATTACCCATAATATGAGCCGCTATACTAAATGCATAGTCATTCCTAAAAACTGTGCTTGTAATTTGATATAAGTTCCTATAGTGTTGATAATTATTTTTAATATGTTTTATGACATCAAAGAATGCTTTATTTTCCGGATCTTTTGTAAAATATACACAAGTTGCCCAGTAGAATTTGATGCTGGTTTCACTGATGTAAGAAAATTCTGATGCATCACGCCAACCTGATACATCTAAAGACTTGCTATACATCATAAGTTTATTAGAACTTTCAAATACTTTGCTTAAGATGTTGTTTGATATAATGTAATCTGTATCAAGAATTAGTGTTTGTTGATATGGTGTTAGATCATATGCATCGCTTCTGGTAAAATTCTTAAAGTCTAATACCTTTTTTGATAGAGATCCATCGAAATATGTTTTTTTATTTTTTTGTTCTACTGCATGACCATAAATGTCATCAAATACTTCAAGACCGTTATAGTGTTTTACTACTCTTTGAACATCATCAGTAACAAGAGTAGTAGGTAAATTCATATATTGCTTTATACGACCTGCTAAGAAACAAGCCTGGGCAACATAGTCTATTTGTTCATTGTTAAATGCAAATAATAAAACACCGCGTGTCATTTTACCAAACCGTCAACTGATCTACTTTTTTGTAATTTCTTATATTCTGTGTAGTATTCATTCGACGCTGTAAAGTATTTGTCAGTAATATCTTCTAAAAACTCATTAACTTGTATTTCAATAGGAATATTATTATCATCAACAAGTACAGATGTTTCTTGACCTGTTTGTTGTAACATGTAAACAAAGTTTATTAATTCTTTTGTAAGTGTAAATTGGCCGCCAGCATAGAAATGAATAGTGTCTGTTACGAACTTTTCTTGTAACATACGTTTTTGATTTTCAAGAGTAGCAGTGTAATTGCCAAACTCTAAGGCTTTTGATAACTTTTCGTCCATAGTAATATTTACTATGTTAAGTGTTACTGTAAGTTATTTGTGGTTGCGAATGTTGGAGAAGTAAGAGATACTCTTGTGCCTGTAGGCAATCTTTCACCTACAATACTGTCCAAAGTACCAGTTACTGATTCATCAACTGGATTAATAGCACCGTCTTGGTTTGCATCGTCAGTATCATCACCAATATCGTCATCTCTAAATTGTATTCTAAACTGAATAACATTAGTGCTATTTTCTTTTGCGGCAATATTGTAATCGTTCTCTGCATAAACTCCAGTACCGTCTTTTTGAAACACTGTTTGATAATCTGCGGTTAAATCAAAATTACCAATTCCTAAATCTGTTCCTGGTGCAGAACCATCTGATGCACAACCATTTGATTTAAACTTTGCTGTACCCATTGCAGATAACAAATTATTCCAATCGTTATTTTTACCGTTTGAAGCCGCTGGATCTAAATCAGCAGTGAATCTAATTTCACCACCAGCATTAAAAAAGTGTCTACGTGCATCTGCATTAGGCCATGTTACTGTTATAACATGATCTACCGTACCTGCCCAAGAATCAGTTCTTGTTGAACTTGTTTTAAGTGCTGTGATTGTACTCTGTGAAGTGTCGGCAGTATAAATTACATCTTTGTTTGTTTCAACCAGTGTTGCCATATCTTCATACTGTATTACACCTCTATTAGTACCTGTGTCAGTGCCATCTTCTTCAATTACTTGTCCTGCTGACACTGTTGCCAGTGAATTAGGAATACTACCAACTTGATGTACTCTTGCATTGATAAGATCTGTATACAAGTCTGACATGTGTTGCGAATCAATTACAGTTTCAGCCGCTACCTGCGAACTAACAAGTGTTTGTCCATAACCAAATTGACCGCTTCCGTTACCTAAAACATTTGCTACTTTTGCTTGTAAATCGTTGTATCTTGCCGCTGTGATAATCGCCATTTATTAAATCCTTTTCTTATACTTTCAAGAATGTTTCCACTAACTTTTCTTCGTGTCTATCGTTAGACTCTAATGCAATACCTACTAATTCGCCTTCATTTGCTTTTTGTGCTGTACCATTAGCGCCTACATAAAGTTTGTCGCCTTTGTTAACTGGTCCTATGACTCTTACCGGCACACGACCTTTAAGTGCAACTGCTTGTCCTTCAGACTCTGCATTCATTAAGTATGCAGGCTTTGCACTAATAACACCTATTGGCATTCCTGTCATCGGGCACCAAGTCGCTTCATTATCTTCGTCTGTACCAATTGTCATAATTGTACCTACCGGATATTGATCATCTGTTGTATATTTTTCTGCTAAGTCAGCATATCTTGCTGTAGTTGCAGTACCATTAAACAAATTAGCATTTATATTACCCGAACTATCTCTTACTGCAACAGTATCGTTAGTTGCTGAAGTACTTGCAGTTCTATTGTTCGATCCAACAACTAAAGCATTTGCCGCCGTTGCTGTACCGTTGAATAGAGTTGCATAAACTTCTTTGAATTTATTTGCACTTGTACCGATATCAAATGTATTGTTAGCACCAGGAACGATACCTTCTGCTTTAATTTGCACAGGTTCTGTTGATTGTGCTTGTGCATTATCAACTTTGAATCTAATTACAGTTCCTACTTCATTTGAAATAACTGCTTGAGTTCCGTTTTCAATTGATACACGTAAATCATTTGAATCACCTACGGTAAATCCTGCATCACTAAATCTAACAATTTCTGAAAATGTTGATTCTTGTCCTGGAATACTTACTACATATTCACTTGCTGATCTGCCGCCTAATTTTTCTGAGTTAGTTGCAGTACCCCAAAACCTATGAGCAGTTGATGTTACACCTTGCTGTGCATTAGTTGTATTTTTTAGGGTCATACCTTGGTGAATGACATCAAACCCAGTTATGGCATTGTCGGGGTCGCTTGAGTCAATTGTAAAGTCTGACGCTGAGAGTACTATAACTACTTCATCGTTAATTGTACCTTTGATCACTGTTCTTTGAACATTACTGATATCTCTAATTGAATCTGTTACAAATGATGTTACTGTATCACCTTGTGATTGTGGACCAATTAAAACAAATCCTGCTCCGGTGTTTGCATACAGTTGATTGTTTGCATTATCCCACCAAAAATCACCTTCAGTTAACCCTGACGGTTGACTTGCACTTACTTCTGCTCCACCAGTTGTTCTAAATTTTGTACCGTCATAAAATTTTAGTTTGCTTGTGCCCGAATCAAACCAAATTTGACCTCTAATTGCTCTGGATGGTGCGTTAGCACTTGAAAAGTTTTCAAGTATATGAACGAAATTTTCGTTCTGGATTTCACCGTATCCAGCATAGTTTTTACCAACAAGTTTTACATCAGTAGTTTGATCGACTGTACCGTCTTCTACTACTGCAATCTGTGACCCATCAGTTCTATTAATAATATATGCCATAGTTAATAACCCCTTTATTGTATGTATTTATCGTTATACGGCAGAACTCGCTCCGCTTGTATAAGTCCAAGACCCTCCTGTTACAGTACAAGTAAGGACATATCTGTTTACTGTTAGTGTTACAGAACCGTTAACATCTGTAAATTCAACATCTTTTAATACATCTTCGTTTTCTTGTCCAGTTTCTGTTACTCTATTTGTGCTACCACTCGAAGCATCGTATGCAAAAGCACCGTCTGTGCTTGTATCAGCAGATACTTCGATTTGTGTTGAACTAACAATTCGTTCAATATTCCATGTTCCATTTAAATTAGCCCATGCAGTTCCTGTGTTGTATGTTGCTCCTGAAATAATAACATTACGTCCAGCATCATACCCATGCACTGCATCTAATGTTAAAATTGTAGTTGCACCAGTTGTTACGCTGGTTATAGATCTTGTTGCAACTGTTACAGTTTTATCAACAGATACTGTGCTTTCTTCAAGAGCCGCGTTTAAATCTGCCGCGGCGAATGTTGCACTTGCACCAGTTTGTTCTGTGCCATGAATTTTAGCAATAGATCCGTTCTTTTTTGTGGATGCCGGGACAATTTCCTCAAGTAAAGTTTGAATATTTGCGGCAAACGTTGCACCACCATTCTGAACTGGATCATATCCCAGCCCTGTGATGTTAAGTGCTAATACAATACCTTCTCCATCAATAGCATCGTCGACATATTGTTTACTTGCGGCATCTGTTGAATTTACTGGAGTACCTAATCCTGTGATTCTATTTGAGTTTTGTACTTCAATTACACCCGATGTACTTTCAATTTGTAAATTACCTACAGTCGAAGAAATTTTCTGTGCATCAATATTCACATTGTCAACATTAAGTCCTGTTAAAGTTCCTATAGTTTGTAAATCAGGAGCACTTGTGATATAACTGAGTGCTGTTCCACTTAAGACTGTATTTCCATTTAGTTTATAACCTTGTGTACTATCATAATAGACATTTGCTGTCCATGCATTAGATGTAGATAGCCAATTGAATGTTTTGTCACCATCACTTGAAACCAGTGTTAATCCGCCACCGTTTATTTCTGCATCTGGTTGTGCAGGATCTGCAAATCCAAGTTGCATATTTTTATCAGAAATTCTTACTTCTTCAACATCTGTTTGAAAGGTAGTTCCAGCAATAGTCATATTGCCTTGAACTCTCATGTCACCGCCAACATCTAAAGCAAATTGCGGATCACTTTCAAAAATACCAAGGTGCGAATCTAAAGTGTTAATTTTGATTGCCGCTACTGCGCCAGTTGATTTTCGTACTTTAAATTCTAAATTTCTATCACGCACTTGATTTTCAAAAATTGTATGATTTGCAACAATTTTTAAAACAATATTATCTTCTGGTCCTACTGTGATACCGCCATTGTTAATAGTAGTAATAGTTCCGTTGGTTACACCATTAGCATCTGTTGGTAAAAACTGTGAAGCATTTTTCTTAACGCCTTGAGCATTAATAATAGTATCAGCAGACGTTGCAGTGCCGTGGAATTTAAAGTCATCGTCAAGGACTGTGATACCTTTTTGTACTGTACCTGTAATTCCATTGATCGGATTACTTTCATCTGGAGTAAATGCAATTCTTGAAATTACTGCTTCGGTTTGTCCGCCTACATTTAAGTTAACAAGTGTTCTATTTGTTTGAGTTGTATCAAGCACTGTTTCTGTTGAAAATCCTGATAGTCCTTCTGAACTTGCATACTGCGGACCAACCAGTACTAAGTCAGTACCATCATAAAAATATAGTTTGTTATTTTGATTGTCAATCCATAAATCACCTGCAACAAGTTGAGGTTGTGTAGGACTAACAATAGGACCACCCGCACTTTTAAAAGTACTACCGTTCCAAATTTTTAATCTTGCTTCACTGCTATCGTACCATAGTTGTCCTGTTAACGGATTTGCTGGTGCTTGAGTATTTGAAAAATTTTCTAACATCTTAACGAAGTTTTCGTTAATGCTTTCACCAAATCCAGAATAATTTCTACCAATCAGCGATATGTCAGTTGTTTGTGTATTAAGTTGTCCGTCAACTAATTCTACTAACAAGTCTCCGTTAGTTTTGTTAATCTGATATGCCATTAGTTTGCCCCCGTGTAGATTATGTAATTAACAGCCAAGTATGGGTTCATAACATCAAAGTTTTGACCAACCGGTGTGTTGTTTACAACACCTCCTGAGAATGGAAATTTTTGACCTGCATTACTTCCTGTTGGTGCATCTGCTACAGTAGCATCTGAATCAACTGGTGTGCCTTGAACGTCTCTTGTTGCATAATATTGTGTACCACTTGGTCCACGTAAATCGTGTTCGTGTTCTGGTAAGTTTTCAACTTCAATTAATTTTTTATCAACACCTGCTGTACCGCCAAGGGTATCAGCGTTTTCATTTGTAACTCTGTTTGCTGATCCTTGTGTAGTACCCATATTATCCATACCTAATGGAAATCTTCCACGTAAATCTGGTAATGCAAATTTACCAATTGTTGGATTTGCTTTATATCTTGTACCAATAATAAGATGTAGATCTGTATAATCAACAATGAATACCTCTCTACCATCGCAAGGTAACCAGCCTGCTAACTTTAATTCTTGTTCTCTTGCTGTTGTCATTTCGCCTGCATATGGTGTAATAATACCAATTGGATTAACCGGTAATGATGCAAATAAATTACTTCTTGAAATTTTCTTAACACCTGTACCGCTTCCATTTTCGTCATTGACTCTATTGATTAAGATTTCGTCATCAAACCTTGACGTTGGTACTGCTTGTTTATTTGTAATAAATGTACTGTTAACTGTTATATCAAAGTTTTTAACAAGAGTAGTTTCTCCTGGAGCAGTATATTGTCCGTCATAAATTACATCTGGTGCTGTTACATCTCCAGTTACTCTAAATGTAGTTCTACTTGCAAGTTTGTCTGAACTTCCCGAACGTCCTGTAACAGTTCCAGTAACGTTACCTACTAAGTTTGCTCTTACTGTATTTGCATTAATTTCAGCAAATTTTAATACTGTACTACCAATGTTAACTGAATTTGTTGTATCTGGTAAAATTGTTCCACCAAACGTACTATCACCGCCTACCTCTAATTGGTTTCCGATTCTTGCACTTTTAGCAACACCAAGTCCGCCTTTTGTTATGATAGAACCTGTACCAGTATTAACTGCTTCTGCGATTCCATTAATAACAATATTGTTAGAAACAATAGCATTACCGGTTACATCTAAGGCTTCTTGAGGTGATAAGTTGTTGATACCAACTTTTTGTGTTGAATCAATTCTTAGTACCGGTTGTAAGTTTCCTGCATTGTTTATACGCAGGTCAATATTTGCACCTGACGTGTTATTTGAAATAATGGCATTTTGTCCTTCAATACCAATTTGTAAAGTAGCATCACTACCAATTGATACACCTGAGTTGTTTCTAACTGTTAATGCTTGACTTGAAACTGAAGGTTTGTCGCCTCTTAAGAAGTTTGATGCAGGAACAGGTTCTGTTTCGCCTGGAATGATTAATGCTTCTGCTTTTTCTGCAACACCAAAATATTTTGAAATACCTGAGCCTGTAATATCTGCACTACTCATATTGAAACCAGGTTTAATTGTTGTAAATCCTGTAATAGTTGATTTAGGTGTAAATGCACTTGTAGCATAAATTGCTAATACTTTGCCGCCAATCTCAACTTGTAGTGCTGTGTAATTTACGTTGTTAGTTCCAGTAAGTGTTGTTGGTCTAACACCTGCCGCCAGTCCATCGCTAAATTCCGGACCTACAAGAATCCAACCCGAACCAGTAAACAAATATAGTTGCTGATTGTCTGTATCGGTCCATAGGTCACCTGCTACTGAATTAGCAACATCTGGTGCTGATTCGCCTCGTTTTAATCCGCCGGCTTCAATCCAGTTAGTGCCATCATAAAGTTTAAGTAAATTAACACCAATAGAGGTATCATACCACAATTGGCCTTCAATAGGTCTTGCTGGTGCTGAATTATTTGCAAAATTTTCTAATAATTGTAAAAGGTTCTGACCAATTAGTGTACCGTAATCCGTTGTGAATCTTCCCGGAATTCTTAACGAAGTAGTAGTATCAACTGTATTATCTTCAATGACAATACTACCTTTGTTAGTTATGTCTGTGTAATTAATAGTATATGCCATTTAATTACCCCTCGTTAAAACCGGTTAATGATTGTACTCTAACTGTATAGTCAATTTGAATTAATCTGTTTAAACTTTTTTGTACCGGGTGGAAAATTACGTGTGTTAGTAATCTACCTGTTCCAGTTGGACTGTAACTTACAAGACCTAATTCATCAAACACATATTGACTCTCGGTGCTTGTTGCTGTATCATTTGCTTCTTGTCCATTTGGTTCACCGTAATCAAGTAAACATTGCACAATAATATCTGTGTAATTTGTACCAGTAACATGTCTTGTTTCAATTTTGTTTCTGTTAGGGTCAACATTGTTGACTGACTGATCGTCTACAATTTTCTTATATGTTTCGTTGTATAAACTTGCATTTGTACCTGTTGAATTTGGAGTTAGGTATGTAATAATGCCTGTAGGATCAACGCTTGTACCACCGTTTCCAAATGCCATTTCGTATACAAATCCTTGCCCTGCATTAGCAAGGGATTCAGCAAGTGCTATACTCATATTCTCATAATGAATTGCATTGCGTTTATCAATGATTACTTCTTTAGTTTCAGGGTCAGATATCTTAATGTGTCCCTGTACTAATACTCCGTTTTTGTCTAATAAGTTGTCTGTCATTTTGTTATCCTACATTGTATTTATTTAGGTAAGTCAACCTCTTCCGCTCTTAAGAACTGTGCGATTGCATTTTCCGTCTTACCTAAGGTTTTTCCTGGTTCATTCCAAATTTTACCAATTTTTCTAACGATAGTAATGCGTACACCGTCTGCTGGAGCAGTAGTAATAGTTAGTATATTTGGCGAACTAATACTAAACTCTGCTGGTGCTGTTACATCACCTTCTGGGGAATCTTGATCTACTGTTGGGTCAAACGTTAAAATTGCTGTTTTTCTTAATCGTCTGCCGCCTACAAATACCTCAAATTCATTAACACTATCTGGTTCCCAGTCCAGATTAAACGTTTTTGTACATCCATCACCGTTATAAGTGTTTACTAAAGTTTGATCTTGGTACGGAACTGTTTGTTGGAATCCTTGATCAAATAACTGATCTCCAACATTATGTATCTCTTTAACTCCAGTACCCATTGTACCTCTACGAAGTTGTTGTAAACTATTACCATCTTTTACAAAATACTCAATACGCTCACCATTAATAAACAATACACCCGGTGTATTACTTTCTTTTTCAGGTACAAACATCTTAGATGCATCATCTACAATTATTTCTTTGTCAAAAATCTTGAGATCTTTTGCTAATCTGTAACTATTACTATCACCCAAGCGTTTGTATACAGTTCTATTAAGCATATCTTTAAATTGTCTGTAACCAAATTTAGAAACTGTTGGTCCGTCTTCTGCAAACTGGATTAACTCAATTACGTCGTTTGCATCTAATGGTTGTGCCATTCTAACAAAAAGTTTGTCATTGGTTACTTTATAATCAACACTTGGGGTTTGTAATTTTCCATTAAGAATAACCCAAACATATTCGGCATCGATTGTTGGACGTTGCAATCTAATTAATCCTGCAAGTAGATGATTGTACTCAATATCACCAGCACTTTCAAATTGTACTGTTGTTCTGGTAACTATGTCATAGTTTTTACGATCAATTTGTTGAATATCGTGATTACTAAAATGTGTTACGCTAATCAACGTATTTTCTGTAGGTACTGTATCTAATGTTAATGTGTTTCCACTAACCGTGTACTCCCCGTCTGTGGTTACAAATATTTCAAGTTTATCACCTTGCTGGGCAACGTTCTCAAAAATTTCTACGCTTGAATTTGCTGGACGGAAAATAAAGTCTGAAGTATATGTTAATTGTCTACCGTTGAGTAATACGATAATATCATCAGCACCTAATGTACCGCCAGGCTGTTGCCAGTTACGTAGTTGATATTCTATTCTATTATCAATAGTAAATTTTTCATTGTAACCTGCATTAAGAATGTTGTCACCAACTTTTACAATCAAGTTATGACTTGCAGGTAAACTACTAAACGGAGTAATGCTTAATTCATAACTTGCACTGCTTCCATCTGCAACTAAGTTGTCTGTTTTAATTTCACTAAATGTCTGTGCTTCACTTGCATAAATTGCGTAGTTAATGACAGCATTGTCTGTTGGTGGTGCACCAAAACTAATAACTGTTTTATTTGCAGTATCATAAGAACTATCTGTAGTTTCTAATATGTAGTTTACTTTTTCACCATTTACTGTTACAATGCTTGATAAATTTTCTTTCCAATCAACTTGTGTAACAAATTGTAGTGTTGATCCGTCGCCATCAAATGTATCCATATCAAGGATACCTTCACCGTTGCCACTCATTGTAACAATGTTTATACGTGAATTATTTGCAGGTGCTGTTGTAAATGTTAGTTCTTTGTTTTTATAATTAACAGTATAATCAGAAACAATAACATTGTTAACCTTAACAAAAATTGCATCGTTAGTTTGAGGTAATCCAGTAAACTTGTAAGTTGTTGCTGTTCCGTTTGCAACATAGGAAACACTTTCAATAATACTTCCGCCTTCTCCTACTCTATCGTACACTTTAATATCTAATGTATCTAAAACTTGTCCTGGAACTAATTCTTCTGGTCCTTTTGAAGTTGTAGGTGTTACGAATCCGTCACCGTCGATATTAATATCTTCTGGATTCAATCCTGTTGCTGTTGAATAAGCAAGATCGCCACCGGTTACAATAGTATCGTATGCTCTTGGATCAGGAATAAATGATCCGTCTGATGTATTTTTACGAATTACAATTACATCTCCACTTTGTGTCGAAACAACTTCTTCGTCAAATTTAATAACTGTTGATTCTACTTCTGTGCCATCGTCGGTTAAAATAAATCCTGTTTGTCCTGCACCAATAATACTTGGGATTAATGCGTCTGGATTTGTAGGATTACTTGGGTAGTTTGGATCGTCAATTCTTGTGCCATTCTTGTAAACGTTGTAAGTAATACCTGTTTCAAGTGGTTGAGCAAAATCATATACTTTTGTACTGTCGTCACCTAATCTAAATACCTCATCTTCATATGTGTTATCGTATGTGTCATACGCAGACGTAAACCATTCGTCGGCATCCCAACCAGAACCTCCACCAAAGTTAAAACTCTTGACTTGAACACCACCATAATCAATACCATCTAATAACTGACCTAAATCATTAGCAATCATTCCTGTTTGTGGATTATAAAACAAATTAATTCTATCTGCGGCAGTTAGTAGAGATATATCCTTTTTATACTCAATTTTGATATTAAGATTGTTAGCAGGCGGAGTATCAAACGTGATTTGTGCTATTTTTCTTTTATGGGTTCTACCTACACTATCTTCTATATTTTCAATAGTATATCTACTTGGTAGAATTTCTAAATCACCCACTGTAATCTTTATTTTATCTGTTCTAACATCTGCAGGCCACTTTAATTTATATGTAAATTTGCTTCCCGATCCTACAAAGTTTTCTATTTCATCAAGTGTAGTAATAAAGAATGTACCTGTAACCCTATCAAACTTAACATTCATATGTGTTGTTCTTAGATTTGTATTACCGATTACCGAACTTACTTTTGCAACTCTGCCGCCGTCTGCTGTTGAACCATTTAGCACAACTGATGGTGCACCCAAGTATCCTGTTCCAGGATTATCAATTTTTATTTCAGTAATTTTACCTCCGCCGACGTATGCTGTTGCTTTTGCTCCAGTGCCGCCGCCACCTACAAATTCTACACCTGGTGCGTTTTCATAGCCACTACCTGCATCAGCAATATTAATTCCTGTAATTTGATAACTTGCATTATCTAACCAATGTTTGAATGGATAAGAATTAATTACATTACTTGCTACTTTTAATTCATTATTCTGTACTACAACATTTTGCGGTAAAATTCTTCCTGCTTGTTCGTCATATACTGCTGGTAAATCGAAATCTGTAACCATTGTTTGAGAGTTATCAGTACCCTCGTATGTGCTGAGATATTCTCTAATTTTTGTTTTATAAGGTTTAACCTCATTTGTATATGCTTCATAACTTTCTAAGAAATCATTATTAAACGTAACATCTTTTCTTAATGCACCAATATTGTGTTTTGCTTTTACAAACGAAGTTTTAAACATCCAATCAACAAACGGTTGTTCTGCTAATACATAACGCATTTGTGCAAAAAATAGTTCGTTGTAATGAACTGCTAAATTATCAATTAAAATTTTATCTCTTAATGTTTCAAGAATAATTCTTAATTCGTCAACTGGTTGTAAATCAAATGCATTGTCGTCATATCCAAAACTATCAAAACCTACTGTCTCGTTTGAATAGTCGTAAATAGATTTTGATAATTGTATAGTAGCGTTTTGTCTACCAATAGTTTCATAATTTACTGTGTAATCAACGTTTGCTTGATCGTCAATCTTTCTAAGTAACAACCAGCCTCCTGATCCTACAGAATTAATTTTAACAATATCTCCAAATGTATCGGCTAATGATTCTAATTCATATGTTTCGTCAATTATATAATCTGCTTTTGTTAAATTGTTATATCCTGTAGTATACCAATCTGCATAATTCCAATAAGGTTGTACATCGTATCTTTGACTTGCCACTCTGTTCCACGGATTTATTCCGCCTTGGTATTCATAAAGTGACCATTTGTTTGCAAAACTTGCATCAACAGTAGTAAGGACTGTAAAGTTTCTTACTGTTATTGTGTCGCTTTGCTGATAATTTGTACCCGAATTTACTATTGATGCACTTGTGACTGCGCCTACATTGTTGATTTCTAATCGAACTTCAGCACCTTCGCCTGTGGCGCTATTAATTTTTATTGTAGGAACAGTTTTGTATCCTCTGCCCGGATTAGTAATATCAACTCTTAGAATTTTGCCATCTTGTATTGTAGCAGACAATGTTGCACGTCGAACTCTACCTACAGCAACAAATTCTAATTCTGCATTAGAATCAATTTGAACATCATATCTTCTTGATGCTACTGTTGGAATTGGATCATTACTTGTAAGATCACTTAAATCAAAATCATCAATTATAATATTTTTGATTAAAACACTGTTGACTCGTTCAACTAATTGTTTTAGGGCTTCTACTCTGTTAACAAACATTGTTTGTCTTGGTGTATTTAAAATACCATAGCGTTCTTTTTCGCCTAAGAATCTATCTGGAACTTCTCTACCTTGTTCGTCATATCCAATTAAACTATCATACCATTTGCGTTCAAAGTCGGATTTAGGAACACTTGTTTCTAACCCATCTGTAATTATTCTGTACTGATTGTGAATATTTTTTTCAATATTACCAATAGTCCAATAACTAAATTTAAGTACTGTAGATAGACCTTTAATTGTGCTTTCTAAATTGTGTGCAGTCCATTCATTGTTACTAAGTAAAGAAATATACTTGTAACCTTGTGCAGAAGGATCTCTAATTAATTCTTGTACATCAGAACTACTAATTGTTCTGCCTGGTACATCTGGTACTGTTTTTTTATTACGTACCCAGAAGTAATAATATGTAGTAAACTTTTGTGCAGGTTCATCGTATATGCGTTTAGTACAGTATGCGTTCATACCATACTTGGTTGTACCGCTTATTCCTAAAGCAAGTCCTTCTTCCGAGTCTGCTTGATTGTCCCAGACTTCAGGAGATATTTTAGATTCAACCCACTCGTAAACTTCTACTTCTGTACCAGGAAATATTGTATTCATTGTATTGCTTACATTAAAAATATTTCCTGTGTTACTATAAGGATTAATAAATCTTACAGCATCAGTGTCCCACCATAGTTTACCAACCATTTCTTTGGCTGTAAAATGTGTAGTATCCTTGTTTACCAGTGTTGTTTCTGCGTTGTTATAAGTTGCAGGATCAAATGAAGTTTTAAAAGATAATTCTACTTCTGCCTGGCCTGCAATTTTTCCTTGTAACGGATCAATATAATCTAAATATTCTTCAACAGTTTTAGTGTCTTTGTTATAGATAGTAATACCTTTAATTTTTTCTACATCAACTAACGGTCTTGCATTACGTTTTCTTTCCCACAATTTACTGTTAAGTTTTACTCTGTAATCTAATAAGGCGCCTTGAGCATTATTTGAGTCTCTTTTATACTGAGGTAAACAAACATATATGTGATTGCCTTTTAGCAACATTGTTTTACCAAAATATAAAGTTTTTCTATCTGCAAATTCTAACTTGTCACTATAAACATATCTATTACCTAATAGTTCAAATACAAATACTTCTCCTGTATCAACTAATGTTGATGTAAAGTATGTAGTACCGTTATCGAATACTGTAGTACCTGTATCAAAGTTTGTGTTACTAAACAAGTCGCCGCCTGCTGAGTGTACAACAATTCTATCATTGTCATATTTGACTACTGTACCGAATTTTTCATTAGGTAGTCCTTTTGGTCCTGTTAAGTGTTGTACTTGTGTAAATCTACCATCTACTTGTTCATAAATGAATACTGTACCTTCGTTTGAATATTTTGCAGAATAATTAGGAGCACCTACTGCAATAAACTTACCATCAGTGCTTACTGCTACAGATTCGCCATAATTAATATCTGCTAAGGGCGAATCAATCATTTGATCAAATACGTAATGTCCTAATAATGATTTTCTATAGATTACTAATTTTCTTGTTGCTATTGAACTATCAACTGTATCACCATATTTTACAATCGTTGCTAAAACATCGCCTGTAAAACTTACATCAAACTGTGTTCCAAACTCGTATAAATTTTCTGTTTCAATTGCACTATCTGTTCCTGTAATGAATCCGGTATTATTTGGCAAAAATCCATTAAGGTCAACACCTGTTAAAATTTGTTCCCAATCATTTACATTAAAAGTGCCTGCAATCAGATTTGTTTTTGCTTGATATACTTGATTGTTTATTTTAACATATTCACCTTCAAAATATGATACATTTACTTGAAAGTCGCCTCTGTAATTATCATCAGCACCAAGTTTCCAACCTCCACTTGCTGTCCAATTTAAAATATTAATTCTTCCAGGTTGATCAAAAGTGCCATTTCCTTTACTTAATATATAAGCAGAGTATGTATTGTTTGTATGGCTTACTATTTTTATTTCACTTCCAAGATATCTATCTGCTTCGACATCTGGTGTTACATATATGTTTTCTAATGTATAAAAATTACTTGCGTTTCTCTGATAAACTGCATAAGCACCTTGACGTTGTAATCCGCTTGAAGTACCATTGGTATCGGCTGGAATATTATAAACACGTTGCCAGTCATTGTTTGTTTTTGCAGGAGGGTTTGCATCTCTTGCGATTCCATCCAATAGAATTGATTTGTAAACCCAATATTCAAAACCTTGTAATGTACGACTTGTACCTCTCGGAAGATTAACTCCCCTGTCAACAACTACAATAAATCCTGCTGTAGTTGATTGTAAGTTTACAGTATCAGTTGTACCTATAAGACGAAGTACTCCTTGTCCTTGTGATCCCCCAACAATACTTGCACTTGAAATTGCTCCATTGATGTTCCCCAACTTCCATGTGCCTGTAACATTTTTTACCCACACTCGTAAATCATTAAAAGTTTTTTCAACATATGTTACTTCTGCTGTTGCAAGTGTATCATTGTCTTGAATTGTATCTCCAACTATCGGAACAAACGGATTACCATAATTAGGATTGTAATCCGGATCTCCTGGTGTCGGTGATCCTCTGTCGTCAAAGTTTGTAAGATTAATTTCAATCCAGCCGTCCCATAGATCATTAATTGTGTGTTCTGTATTATTCAAATAGTCGTGTGTGATAACACTTGAAATAACGCTTGGGTCCTGTAGTATTCCGTCTGTATTTCTATATTCGTTAAAGAAGAAATTAAAAGTTTCTCCTACTGCTAAATTATTATCCAATGACCTTGGTGCTCTAAATACCCATTTATCTGCAATCTCATCACCGTTGTCGCCGGTATAAGTTAATGTTTCAATATAAGAGGTAATTGTAGGTGATGTTTGCGGATCAGTAATCCTTAAAACATTTTCATAATAGTTTGGTGTTCTACTTACTCCTGCTTGAATTACATCTTGTATTACAAGGTATGGCTTAGTTTCAATTGTTGCTGTTGATTGGAATGTGCCACCAACATCAATTTTCCACCAACCACCCAGTGCTTCATCGTCTTGTTCTACTGCTCTTTCGTATGCACCTATTGAAATATCTCCAACAAATAAATTTCCTGTTGATTCAAAGTCACCGTTTGCATCTTTAATATAAATTAATGTTCTATTATCGCCAGTTGTGTATCTAAATGCAACAACACCAACTGCTGTTGAACTTGAAATAACATCGTTAACACTTGGAATAGCCTGTGTATTATCTACTAATAAGATATCATCGATTTTTTCTGTAATAGTGTGATTACCATCAAAGAATTGTTTATTAAGTGTTGGATCACCATTAAACGGTTGTACGCCGCTTGGATATCTTGTGTTGATATCGTTCCAAAATAATTGCAAAGAATCTCCCGGAGTTGTAGCAACATAGGCAAGTCTTGGCGCTCTAATTAATACATGATCTGTAGTTTCTTCTTGGAATAAGAAGTTGCCTCTTAAGATGTAATAGATATTATCATATTGTTGAGTTTCAGCATCATACGTTCCAATTAAATGTCTTATGTGGGAACTAAAACTTTGAAAATCTAAACTTGGATCTGTAGGCTCTATAATGTTTTTAGCCTTCCAATATTGATTAGTATACTTTACAATTTCGTCTTTCTGATAAACTTGTCCTGAATTAAATTGTCCTTTATATTTTGTTTTGACATTTGAAGCATATGGTAAGCCTACAAAAAGCCATTTTGCATCTGAACTCAATGCTGTTGCTCTTCCAAAACTATTTTCTCCATCTAAGAAGTTTATAGGACAATCAATTGTCTGGGCTAATACCAGTCTGATATTTTCTCCTGGTCTAAAGTGTACATCAACTCTACCGTTTACTGTTGATGATGGTGAACCTACTGCTACAGTCGTATTATTTGCATTAGAACTAATACTTGTTCCAAATGCTCTTTGGTCTGTACCCAACAATCCTTCTACTGTACTGTTGTAGATTGTTTGTTCTAATCTATGTGCATTAGTATTTTCTACAACCGTCCATCTATTATTTTCATCGTAATCAACCCAAACACGTTCCTGAGTTGAATAGTTATCTCTTGTAATTTTTTCGTTAACATCTGTAAGTGTTTGTACGCGAGAACTTACAAGTTTTAAAATAAATCCGTCTACTTCTGTAGCATCTTCAACTTCGCCAGTAGTTTCTGCATAGATAACATTTAAACTTACTCTTAATACTTTATAAAATCTATTTTGTTTTTCGCCTACACCTAATATACCAATAATGTCATCTTTATCAACTGTTGGTGCTTTACGTGTTTTAATTTCAATTGATTTAGAACTGTCACTATTAACAATATCTGTGACCTTCATTTCTGTTTCAGTTTGGCGTAATACGTCCCAAGTTTGACCTTTTTGTGCAACCCAAATATATTGTCCTATTTCAACTTGATTTAGATCTAAATCAAGAATATCATTGTAGTTTTTTACTTTATAATCAATATCTTCTTCAGCAACATATCCTGCGGTCTTAATATAAGTGTCATTCTCATCAATATACTTTGTTGGAAATGGCTTGTGATCGTAGTTCGATGGTTTACTATAGACATCTACCGGAGTATATCTATAAACCAAATCTGTTGATTGAGGATTGATCGTTTGTACCAACTGGAATGGTTGCGGACTTAATCTAAATTTTGATTCGTCAATTTCGTATTCTACTTCTTCAAACGATTCACTTGCTCCATACTGTCCTACTTTAAATGCCCAATCTTCAAAAAATTCTAAACTTGAATTTTCTGTATTTGAAAGTGCATCAAATAGTTTTTCTAATGAATTTTTTGTACCTTTGTCTTGAATAAACCCTTGATAAAATTTATATTGTGAAACATCATCATTAATAATATTTTCTAAATATGTACGTTTTTGATATCCAATTAAATGTTGTGCAAGTCTTTGTTGTTCACTGTCGAAATTATCAGTATCTAAATCATAAAAGTCTGCAAATTGATTTGCTTTATAATCAAAATTAGGAATTAATCCCGCAGTAGGTTTTTGATTTAAAATATACCACTCATCTTCATTAAAAGTTGTTGTTCCTGTAATTTTTTGTTTTGCACTGTAGTATCTTGTTTTGTAATAAACTACATCTGCAATATCATAATCTGTATTTTGTGTCCAGTCCTTAACATTTACATCGTCAAGAGTAAATCCTGGAATATTTACGCTCCCGTTCCAATCAGTACTACGATATCCAAGTACTCTAACCCTTGCTTGTCTATATCCAGGTGCAGGATTATAAATTGTATCATTAAAGACAGTTTTGTTGTCAAGTAAACAAACATGCTCTTTTTGTACAAGTGGTAATTTAACAAAATAAATTCCGTCTGCTGTATTTTTTAATGTTAATCCAAATTCGTTTTGACTACTTCTAATAGTGTTAGCAAAATCTTCTTGAAGTTTTTGTCCATCTGCTTTAAGCAGGGTGTAGTCGTAGAAGTTATCAAATAAATTATCAACAACTACGTAGTCTCTACTAAATTGTAAATTTATTGCACTTGGAGAAAGTGTTAATAATGCACCTTCATTCCAGTTTTGTGTAGTCCAGAATAAAAATTCTCTTGCACTTAGTTCCCAATTCTCAATTGTTTCTATAGCCTGGTTAAACTTTTCAAAATTAAATCCTTGCGATTCTAAATATTTTCCATACCCGAGCAAAAAGTCTACCACTTCTTGATACGTTCTAAACAATGTACCGTAGTTTAATTTAGATGTATCTTCTTCGAATGTTCTACGTAGTATAGCATCTTTGCCGCCTTCAATTGGTAATTCTACAAGTTTTACAAAGTTATCTGTAGAAAATGTATCAAATGTACCACTAACTTTTACTCTAAAGAAACTATCACCGAATCTAACAATTTGATCTTTTTGGTAACGCTGTCCTGCTTCCCATTCAAGAAATGACTCGCTAACGCCGCCTATATTAATAACAGGATCCTTTGCACGTTCTAAATGTTTATAATAATCAAAGTAAGGTTTAGATTTATCATAACCTCTTACTAAGAAACCTGCCGCACGTTTTTCAATTATAACTCCGCTATAAGTTACTGTGTCAACGGGTGAACTTGTGTTTAAAAATAGTTTATAATTTTCTTCAGGAATAAACACGTTGCCTTTATTGTTAGGTGTACGCGAATCTAATATTAGTCTAAATTTATCTTTTGTACTAAATCCTCCAACCTTAAATCCAAGTTGAATTTTTAAATTTTTTATTTCTTTACTATATTCTTCATTTAATTTAGTTACATCTGCATTGATATAATTAAAGATGTAATTTACTATTCCAGCAGTAGTAATTCTTACAGAACTTTCTGATGTATTAGGAAAGATAAGACTATCTAATTTAATTCTTTTGTTATTTCCTGTGTATACTATTTGACCTGCATTATTACGTTTAATACGAGAACGATCAAATCCTAATCCAATCACTTTAGCAGGCTGATGAATCATCCAAGCAGTTATATATGCAAAGGCATATTCTGATGATCTACGCCATGCTGTCTCTGTTGGTGCTTCGTCACCGAATACAAAATTATTATTTGTTTGCGGAACAATTAATCCTTGAGCGTATCCTGATTCATAAGGACTTAGTAACACACCCTGTGAATTTACAGGAATATGTTTTAATAAATCTTTTCGTGCGTAATTAGGGCGGTATCTAACTGGATTTCCTGGTTCACGAACTCTACCTTCTTGCAAGTCTTCCCAAAGAATTAAGTTTTCTTTTGTATAAGGTGCTGGACCATAAACTGTTTCCCACCAGTCTGGTTGGTCAATGTAGCCTAATATTTTCCAAGGTGTAGTATGAGGACTGTCAGTTCCTAAGTACTGCTTGTAAATTGCTCTCCAAAACCCGGGTAATTTTTCATTATACGGATCTACCATAAAACTGTAATTCCAAGTAAATGAATTATCTCTATCATAAAAACTTGTATCTGTATAATCAGGATCACCTGCAATAGATAACCATTCTGCAAAATCAGTTATGATTATGTCGTCTAAGTCTTTATTTGTAAATCCAGTATCGCGTGACTTATGCCCTACAAAACTATCTACATCAAAAATATCTTTGTCATATGTGACTTTTATATTATTGTAAATTCTTTTTTCTAATTCCAGTATTAAATCATCCCTGTAATCGCCATATGCTTTAATAATACTTCCATCATGTCCTTTAATAACTTGTTGCGGAGTTTGATATGTGTTATCAGTATATTTTACAGGAATATGTAGTGGCCATAAACCTAATTTTGTAGGAGTTGGCGGAATATACGATGCATCTGTTGACTCGTATTCGTAAATATCAATTATATCGTTAACTGTTAAAGTAATTTTATCAGTTATTTGAATAAAACCTTCGGTGGTAAAAATATAATCTCTGTTATGTATCAATTGCTGATCATTTAGATAAACATAAACTGCTTTTGCAGAAACTGTTTTTAAATCAAATGGCTCAGTAAGACTATAAAATTTATTTCCTATATCAACAACTGTAAATGAACGTTTGTTACTTGCTCCATTACCAATCATATCTGTCCAATAGAACGCTGTTTGCTTAGATTTTTCTGACTTCCATTTTTGTAAGGTTTTATCAACAAGATATCTTGCTTCGCCATCAATGCCTAAATCTGTTGCTATCGAAATAAATGCTCTTTTAAACTTAGCATATTCTTTTCTTGCAAAGCGTAATGCTTTTACTGAATTATATTTCTTGTTGGTAATATGATATGATGCAAGAGAAATAGGACCACTATGCTGTACAAACTTTGTACCAAATTCTGATAGTTGACCTAAGTTACGTAGATTACTACTACCTGGATATTTTCCTTCAAATCCTGATACATTTTCAATAATAGTAGTTACATGATCAGCAACTTCACCGTATGTAAAATCGTTTATATTTTCATTAAGCGGATTGTGTTCTAAGTTTATAGGAAATGCATAATGACCGTTGTTGTTTTTATCTGCCTCACTTGTACAATGTAAAATTATATTATCATTATTTGCAAGATTACTTGTAAATGTAATGTATGCTATTCCGTTTTCTCTGTTGATTTCCCAATCAGTTCTACGTTCATTGTTAACAAATACCTTAACATCAAGGTTGTTAAGATCGCCGCTTCTATCATAAACATCTACAGCAAAATTATTACGTTGTCCTGAAACAACATATTGTCTAATTACTTTTTGTTTACTATCTGCTATTGCTTTTTTCCAACCACTTACACTCTTATAAGAAGTTAAATCAGTATACTTTCTTAAAGTTGCAATATCGGTTTTTTGTGAAAAATTCACTTGGCCTTGAGTATATGTAAATTCTTCATTTAAAAGATTAAAGTTAAAAACGATATCGCCACTGTTTTCAATGTTTCTATATGTTAGCGGAAAGCCTAAGACGCTGTCGTTTGCTCCCGAACCTTGTTTATAAGAAAATAGTTTATTACCAATAAACGAATTACTTGCATATGTTGAAAAAGAATTATCATCTGCATCATATAAATCAAACAATGGTGCTTGGTTGGCTGTAAGTTTATCTTGTGCTTTTTGCCATTTAGTACCATCATACCAATAAATTTTACCTTGATTTGTTGTACCATTTCGAACAAGAACTGTTTCATTTGTTTGAGGCTCAGTATCTGTTTCTTCTTGCAGAGAAATTTGTCTTGTGCCAAGATGATTAATAAAGTTGACTTTGTAAATTCTACCATTGACTCTGATATCAGGATCTGCTGTAAACAATACACGTTGTCCGTCAATTAAATCTACACCGTCAATATTATAACCTATTGATCCTTCAATAATTGAAAATACATCAATTGTTTTGTCGTCAATTAGATCTACATTAGATTTAAATTTTGATCCATAATTATATAATCTTAATCCTGCATCAAATTCTATAATAGGTCTTTTTGCACGTTGGCTCTGATCAAACTCTGTAGGTGTTCCGTTTGCCTTTGCAACTTTTTCAATAACGTCTCTATGAAACCACCTGTTGTGTCTGGACCATTGATTACCGTCAATCGCCGCACGGTTGATTGTAATATAATCTTGTTCTTTTGGATAATTTAATGCTTGTCCGAATGGTAGTTTATCAAAGTTTTCAGTATCAAAAGGTATAAACAGATTAGAACTATATGCTCCAGTGATTTCTAAATCTGCTTTACTAATAAGTTTAATACTGTCACCAACTCCTTCTACATACCAAGTGCCTTCTCCATATTTTGCAGGAGTAACATCTCCAAGAAATTCAACAAGCATACCATTTGATAAGTCGGTGTCGGTTCTTGTTGTGTAAGTTTTCTTTTGTAGTATTTCTTCTTCTACATTAATTTCAGTATTTTCTAAGATGTTATACATTAATATAGTACCACTTGTATTAACATCATTTTTACTAATGTAAAATAATCTGTCTGGTGCGTTTAACGGCACTGTAAATTTTAGTGTTCCCTTCTCTACAAATACTGTTGCGGATTCAACTCCGTCTGTATATAATGTAGATATGTTATCGCCTTCTGTGAATCCTTCGATACCACCTTCCACAGGTTCTACTATGTATTCACCAGTGTCGTATCCATCGCTGTCAAAAAGTTCTGACTCAAACTTACCAGGAGCCAACACCCCTTCTACTGTTTCAGTAATAATTGCTTGACCAGGGGTAAAGGCTCTGTTTGTTGCGAATGCAATAGGATGTCCCGGACAATCAATTTCAAATATGTAAGTTTGACCTTTGTATAGTTTTAAAGTAGGATTTTGTGTTAAACCTGTTGGCGTAAACTTGTAGGCTACGTTGTCATCATTTTCCTCCAATGATACTTTAAATGTTGAAACTATCTCTTTAGATTGTCCAAAAATAGATAATATTTGGGGACCAGAAGGTAACCAATAGTATTCTCTAAAATTAACAAACTTGTCCCAATCAATATGCGGATTCCATGCATAGTATTCTTGTGCATTAATTTTGCTATGATCTTTGTTTGTATTTCCAAATGAACGTAATTGATTAATATAATCATTATAGTCTTTATAATATGTTACGTTGTCTATATCATCTTTAAGGACCAATGCTGGTTCTAATTGATAATCTTCTCTTGTCTTAGTTACATCGCCGACATAATTATCATCGGCGGCATACGCTTTAGCATCTTTTCTGCCGTAATATGCATTAAGTTTTTCAACCACACCTGGTTGAATAAGTTGATCAAGCGTACTTGTTAAAAACTTTTTGTTTGCCGGTGTTCTAAAATAACGAGGTAGATGACTTAGGCTGGTTCTTTTTTCATTTTCACCATCTGGATTAATCGGAAACTCGTTTTGATCATTGTCATAAGCCATTAGTAACTGCTTCCTCCGCCGTTTGATCCGCTTGAACTACTTGATACACTTAATGCACTTGATGTTATGCCTGCATTTGGTGTTGATGCTGTTGTTACTACCGCACCCGATGCTTTTAATCTCGATGCTGTTACACTATCAATAATTTCTATGTCGTCAACTGTTGCACTTGAAATAAAGATTTCATCACTTTCAGTTGTAATTTCGTATAAACTTCCAAAAACTTTTTCCGTTTGTGTTGGCACTAATACTATTGTGTTAATATCTGGTGCTAAACTGTTCATAATAAATGTCGCTAATTCTGTAAAACTAAACTTGTCGCCAAAGTCCCAAAACTCTAAACTAAAGAATGCATTAATTGCTGTAACAATACGCAATTTAATATCATTATCATTTGTTACTTGTTCATTATTTTTTACAACCTTAAAGATTGCTTGTAAGTCTGGATCTGCTTTTTGTCCAAATAGAATTTTATATTTTACTGGATGATAAATTACTTCATCACTGATTGATTTTATTTTATTAATACTTGCACCAAAGTTCTGAAATAATTGGTCTGAACTTGGTGGTAATGGTTTATTCTCAGTTGCACCTGACAAGTATTCCCTAAAACTTCTATCATATGTAGATGTTAACAAATATGTATCAATTATATTTGTACTACTTGGATCTAATCTATTATTTTCGTCTGCACTGTGTACGTATTGAAATTTAATTTTATCTCTTCCTTTATATGCTTTATAATTTGTAATCAAAGAAAGCATTCCAGTAGTTTTATTGTATTGTTTAAAAATATTAGGATTAGTAAAGTAAAAAATTGTGCCGTCATCAAATGTAGATAATGCTCCTGTAGATGCTTCGAATTCAAATACTTTAATATTTTCTACTTGCGGATCAACGTAATTAAAGTTAGTTGATTGGTTGTTTGTTATTTCTTCTTTTACAAAAACCCATTTTGTCAAAGGATCAGTATCTGGTTCTACAAAGTTTAAGAAAGAGTCGGGATTATCAATCACTCCGTCGCTATCACTATCAAAGAAACTTACTTCAACTTTTTTACTGTTTACATATCCCTCTTCATCTCTATATTCTTTTGTAATTTGCCAAGGGTAATCAATAGTAAATGCATCAGTTGATCCTGGCTGTCTATTAATAGATAGTAAATTAATTTTATCTGTTATAATTTTGCCTGTTCTACTATCATAAATTTGATCTGTTTCATCAAAATAAAATCTAACTTCTTTGTCACTTTCAAAAATATACCTTACACCTCTATATGTAATTGTATATTTTTCTCCATCAGTTTCAAATAACAATAACCAACTCGAGTCTAAATTTTGATTAGAACTGTCTCCTGATCTTCCTGTGTTAAACGCATTACCGATACTTAAATTGCTATTAAGAATAAGTCTCCATTCTCTATCAACAAGACTATAACGTAATCCAAATGTTTTAAAAGCAAAAATTTGATCAATCATTTGTGATATTACATCCGATGTTAATGACGTTGCAAACTTAGGTTTGATTTCGTTTAACCTTGCACCGGTCGGAATAACATCATTAAAGACTATAGGTCCTTGACCATCTTCATAATTTTCTGTTCCGTCGCCGTTTACTTGAACAACTTTTGTCCAAAGGAATTTTGTTGCACCTGGATGATCTGCTTCACCAGTCATTAGTTTATTAAGATCGTTAGTCATAAAATGTTGACCTGCTGGGGCAATAAATTTAACCAGTGCTCCGGGTTCCAAATATCTTAAAGCACTACCAGTAAATGTTCCTGTTGTTAATGTAATATCAAGTGCATCTTTAAGGAAACCACTCGAATTATTAGTTTGTCTTGCTATCTGTGTCCAAGTTGCGTCTAAGTCATTTGTAGATGTTTTTGGAAATTCACTAAGATAAAAATTTCTAAGTAAAATATTTCTTAATATAGGTTGTACAACGTTTTCTACACGACCTTCAACATCGGTTCTTGTAACAAAACTAAAGTTAACTTTTTTATCAAACACTTCTCTATAAAGTGCACCGTCATCACCATAAATGTTAGTACTTGAATATTTTCCAGTTGAATCAATTAGATCAAAGTATCTGCTAATACCACTTGATGTTCTGTTAATACTTTTACTTTTAATAATTTCTTGACTAACAGTTCTTGGTGCTACTTGGTAATCTTCACCGGTAATCATTCTATTCTGTGTATAGAATGTTGAAGGAGCATTTTCTTTTATGCTTTGACTTGTTTCTGTACTACTTGCATTATCAACTGTGTATCTTAAAGAAGCAACAATCGTAATATTTTCGTTAGTACCAGATCTGCTTCTATATGGAACACTGATTGTGATGTTTGTTAATTCTTCAGGTTGGATAGCATAATTTCTACCTATAGATTTTCTATAGTAAACTCTAAATTTACCTTTAGGTAAATTACCAAATGTACCATCAGCAAAAAGTAAACTTATTCTGTCTTCAATTCTTGTTAATACTGTATAGATATCTCTTTGGTCTTTACTAAGACTATTGTAAATTACATTATTGCCTTCCACGGCATCTACTTTAGTCCATTGACTTGATTCATTACCATTTGAGTCAAGTTTGTATAACCAAACATCTGAGTTGTTAATATTAGTTGCATCAATTGCAACAGTTTGATTTGTTGTTGGACTATCTACAGTAAATACTCCATTGTCTAAAACACCTTGTCTAAAATGTAGAAAGTATCCTGTGTTACTACTTCCAGCACCTTTGCCGTCTTCTCTATATAAAAATGCTAAACTGTTTCCAGGTAAAGGTGTTTCTTCGAAAATTTTGTCTTTAGTAATACTGGCACTTGTTACTTCAAACACCATATTCTTTTCGCCTACGTTTTTATTAAAACTATAAATTGGTAAGTTTGTGTTTGTTGCATTATAACGATACTGCTCAGTAGTAATACCGTTGATTGTTTCTTTTTTAATAGGTCGACCAATAATAGAATTTTCTGGTAATGCAGAATTAAGCACTTTTCTAAATTGTTCTGACCAATCAGGGTTAGAAGGATCATTCCAAATAATAGTTTGGTTAGAAAGATTTACTCCGTTACTGTCAACAATTTCTTCCGAAGTCTGCACACTTTCAAACTTTAATAACCCGTTAGCACATTGATTACGTTTTGGATTATAAGAAAGTAAACGTGCTAACCGTAGTACGCTTTCCCTACGCTCTGCTAATTCTAAATAATTTTCACGTGCATTTAAATCTACTCTAAATGCTAAATTCTGTCCAAGGTAAGCAATCAAGTCAATCAAAGCAAGATATTCACTTGATTCAATATAATCGTTAAAGTCTTCTGGATAGTTTTGACGCAGATAGTTGATCATTGTACGGCGTAGACTATCAAAGTCATACGACTTAAAGTCTGCGTTTTTAAATGTTTGATATACTCTCTTCCAGTCTTCTGCAAGTAGTAATCTATTCTGTCTATCTGTTGTTGACATTCCTATTCCTTGTTATAAAGTATTTATTTGTTTGAGATAACCGAGTACTTAAATCTCTAATCTAAGAAGCCATTTCTTTGATCAAACTGTAATTTCATGTTTTCAGAGATATTATATGGTAGATATTGTAGTTCACACTCTATTTGAATACCACTTTCATACTGATCAACAATCACTCTTGCGGCATTAATTCTTGGATCTGCATTTATAATTGTTGTTACATTGTCTGCTATTGCTTCTTTTAAATTTTCAGTCAAAGGTTCAAACAAAACGTCCCAAATAATTGTTCCAAATTCTGGATTTTCTAATTTTTCTCCTTGCCTAATATGAAAGTGATTTAGTAGATCTTGCTTGATAAGACCTATATCATATAGTGTGTATGATAAGTTATTAGGATTTACTGTGCTTAAACCTCTATAAGTTTGCTGTTTTACAACAGGTTGCTGTCTAAGGTTTTCTTTAACACGTACATTTTTAATTGTATCTTTTTCTAAACTACTCATATGTGTATTTATGTGCTGTTAAGCACCATCTTTCTTAAATGTATCAGGTAATGTATCTATATCCTGTGCTGACGGAATAACAACGTCATTGGTTCTATCAGTCATTGTAGGTGTATACTGTTGTGGATCAACATTTTCATGGTGTGTCCACGGCTCGTGCTGTGGCAAGCGTTTGTGCAAGGACGCGACAGCGGTAGCGGTAGCGCCGGGAACCACGTGAGTGGACAACGGAGTTGTCTGTGCCGCTTCTGGGCCATTCATATGGATCTGTAGTGCTGTCTCAAAATGTCCTAATGCACTGTATATGTTTGATGTTGAGCCACTTGTTATATTTGTTGCTAAACCTGCAAGTGTTTGAATACTTGTTAGAGACTCCATATTAATGCCAAAGTTTGTTTTTAAATTGAAGGTTCTGCCTGCCTGCATGTTGATATCTCTATCAGCAGTTATGTTTAAATCCTGTTCAGTGTGCATACTAATTGAATCTTTTGCATATACATCAATTTTACCATTGGCACTTAGTTCTATCCATGAATTTCCGCTACCGTGATCAATGCGTATTAAATCTTCTGTGTTGTGAAAAAGAATTTGATGTCCTGTGCGTGTTCTGATACGCATAAGTTCATTTGCTGGTAATTGTGGCACTCCTTTTTCATCTTTACCTACATTTGCATATTCTTTCTTTGTAGTACTTGCAGGACCTTTCCTTAAAAATTTGTCATCACCGTCGTCCATAACAAAATGCGTTCCGCCGAGGCGGCCAAATGGAATTTGTGCTCGTGTTTCTTTAGGACCATACGGTGCTTTTACGTAACCAGGACGTTTGTCATATGGGCCGGGTGTGCTTATACCAAACACCATGCTTGGCACTTCACGTCTTGCACTTGCAGAACTTAGTCCTCTTGTACCATCTGCACTCAATCCTGCATTGTGTAACGTGCTCATCCAATCTTCATTGATAGGTTTTTTAAATTTTGTAGGATCGTTGCCTTTGTTATCTTCAAGATTCTTTTTGTTTATTTCACCTACAACTGCTTTTCCTGTTTTACTAATACTTTCTTTACTGCCCGGTGTTTGTCCTGGAGCGTTAACAAATGATGTTGCTACTCTGTCAGGCATTGAAAAATTAACATAGTTATCTTGGATACACCCTAACCAGAATCCCATGTTTTGCTGTCCTTCAATGAACACCACAATTACTCTCGTTCCAATGTCTGGCGGAGTCATCCAAAATCCATATGATTGTTGTGTGTATTTGTAGTCTTTATTTTTGCTTAAACCAGCCGCTGGTGTTTGACCAGTAAACGGTCCGCCGTAGCGTACTTTAACTGTTTGACCGTCAAGTTGTTGTCCTGAACTTGAATTTAGTTTCAGTAGTTCAACTTCAATGCCTCCCATGTAGTTGGGATCAAGGTGTCCAACCACCCTACCAATAAAAGGACCGGGTTGGAGATTTTCTTGCTGGCCTGCTGTGCGAGTTTCATGACTCATCTACTGGACTCCCTCTGTTGCTTTTTGTGCTTGTTCTTGTGCTAATATTTTTTGATTTTGTTGAGCGGCAATTCTATCGTCAGCGGTTGATTGTGTGCCTGGAGGTCCTGCACTAATAGATCCTTTTTGGTTTTCGCTATTAATCTGATTGATGGTGCTTGAATCTAACTTTCTACCATCACCGTCGCCAACAGTTTGACCTGCTTTGTTTTCACTGTCTTGCGAAGTTTGTTTTTTAGGATACTGATTTGATCTACGTATGGCTTCAATTGTTTGTTTAAATTCACCATTGTTAAAACTATTCTTCACTATGCTTACCAAATATAATCCACTGAAGGAATCTACTGCTATAGTTTCATCTGGAAATCCCATCATACCATTTTCTTTGTAGTCTACCGGCGTTCTAAAATTGATAAGAACATCAACTTCGCCCGATTGATAATCAATATTACCATCTGCATCAATATTAATCAACTGTGTATTTTCTGAGTTGTAGTTTCCAAATCCGCTGTCTGAAATGTAATAGGGATCACCCCAAATTTCCATCTCAATTGAAAGTAAGTCTGCATTAGAATTAATAATTGCATCATTGAACCTACGTGCAATCTCAATTCGCATGTCATCTTGATTTACCGCACCTGCGGCTTTAGCGTTGTTTTTAATGTCTGGAGCAGTTTTTCCACTGATAAGTTGCTCGTTGTCAACTTCTGTTTGTTCTAATGTCTGTTGTGGATTTTCTTCTGCATCTTTTCCTTCTTCTACATTTACCTTAGGTAATACTCCTGGACTCATGCTTTTAAAGAATGTGTTGTCTAAGTTAATATTAAAATTAATAATGTCATCATTTTTTCCACTATAGATATAATTGTATTCTTTACACACTTGTTTTCTCAGTGCTTCGATACCATATGGAATTTTATCAGGTGATAAAAATTTTGCCTCGTGTACTTTGTATGGCAATACTCTAAAAACGTATATCCTTGGAGGTTGACCTGTTTTCTTTTCTGTTATAGGATCGGTAATATTAAAAACTTGTGTATCAATTTTGAACCAATTTTTCATACCCGTTCCGTCACTTGGTTCGCTGGTAAGGTTTCTACCATATTCACTTATTATTATAAGTTCTTCGATAATATCTTGAATTCTTGTGCCTTGGCCAAATTTAATTTCTCCCAATCCTGGAGACAGTTGCATTTGTCCTCCGTCTCTTTTCCATACATTCTTTTCTTTGTCCCAAGTAAAATTTGCATCACCAAATGGTTGTTGGGTAGAACCAAGTTGCTCAAGGTTGAACATTTGCGATGTTCCAATAACATTACTATTTGCTTTACCTGTTTGTTTTTCTCTAATTTCTTCACCTAAGGCTGTGGTTGAAATTTTTGCTTTAATTTCATTTAGATATTTTTCTAATTCTGCTTGTTCTGGTGCTTCCCCGCCTTTGATTTTTTTATACAGTTCTTGTAACTCTTCTGCTGTGGCAGTGTTTCTTGTGGACTGTTTACTGCTTACACTTACACTTGGGGCTCCATTGTTTGAAGCAGTTGTTGCTCCTGCGCCGCCGTCACTAATAGTTCCTGATGAATTGCCTTTTGTTGCACGGGTTTTAGGGAACACAATAAAATATTGATCTGCGGTACTAATAGTTTTGTCTATTGCTTTTTGTTGATAGTATTTGTTCATTTCTGCAGATAAACTTTTAGGACTACTCTGTAACAGTTCTTCAATTGTTCTACCTACAAGTGTTACGTCGACCGGAATACCCTGTGTTGCGTCTTTGAGTGCGCCTTCATTATAGGCAACACCTTCGACTACATATGCACTACCGCCATTTGTAACTGATAAATCACTTCCTACAAGTTTAAATGGCAACATCTTAGTTGCTGTGGGTGTTTCAACAGGATTACCGTCTTGGTCCCAACCTATAAAATCAATTGTTAAAAGGAAAGGTGCTTCTACATAGTTTTCATGTCCTGCTTGATATGATGCCATTTGCAAAGTTTGTAAAAACAAACCCATACTGTATGGTTCTTGGATTTCTAATCTAAATCCTGTTGCATTAGTTGTACCTTTTCTTTGGTTAGGTGAAATTAGAGATTCAATCTCTAAATTATTCATAAAAAATTCAATCTTTCTACCACTGGATTCGTATCCTGTTAATACTTTACTATCTCCAAGACCGCCGCCACTTTGTAGTATTGCAATGTTAGGACGTTTAATTCTATAGGTTGCATCAGGATTGTTTATTTCTTCGTTTGTTAACGCATACATTCCTATCCTATAATTGTAACTTGCAAAATTTCTTAATAGATTTGGAATAGGTAGGTTAACTACTCTACCGTCTGCTGTGTAAGCAACCTTTGCCGGATCAACTGTTACCCGTTCTTGAGAAACTGTCTCTTGTTTTTCTGTAGTAGTTGCATTTTTATCTGTTTCGACTGTAGTTTCAATGCTTGACGCATTTGTGTTTACCTTTTCAGGAGTATCTGAAAAGTCTTGCATATTTTCAGTGCCGGTGTTTTCAGATTCTCCGGCGCCTGCGGCATTTAATTCATCTTTATTTTCTGCCACATAGTTGTTTACTATAGATGCATAGTCTATTTCTGTACCTGGAGGACCTAATGGTTTATTAGCCATATTATTCTCCCAACAGTTGTCTTAATTTGCTACCCTTTGATACATAAATTTTTAATCCGGCCCTAAAATCATATATAGGGTCTTTTAATGAATCCATGTTTCGTTGAGCAAATACCCACCATAATTTTGGAGAGCCGTACATGTCATACGCCAACAAGTCTGGACGTTGATGATATTGCGATTCTATTTCATACACAACATCGTCGCCGTCTTCAGGAACAGGTCTAATACTTAAAATACCTAAGTATTGATTGCGTACAAGACGTGTTTTTGACCAGGGTGAATTATTTGACATTAAATAAATCCTTTGTTGTTAGAACCAATATATCCGCCTTTGACAAATGTGTCTAAACTGAATTTTTCTACTTCTGATCTTGAGTAGATAGGTTGTAGTGTTACAGTAACTTGGCTTTCTACTGGAACATAGCCAATTTTGCCTCTATCAGTATCACCTGTAAGTTTTGTAAAGTTACCAAAATTACCGTCTGCTGTTGAAGGAGCATTAAATCCAAAATCAAGATCGACAGCAAGATAGTCAACATCAGTTGGCATATCAAGGGTAAAATTTGTAATTACTACAGGCACATCTTTAAACACATAATCACCATATCCATTTAATTTAACTATAGGAGGTGGTGAACCTTGGTTAGATGTCTGACCGTAAAACATTTTTGTAATACTTCTTAGATAGTGCAACATTGCTATCCAATACTCACCTTCTAATGCATTTTGTACAATAAACTGCCCAGTCAGCGTCATTGCGTCCACACTTGAATTCTGATAAGCAAAGAATGGATAATTACTATGTACTGGTGTAATTGCATTATAACTTGCTTGATGACTCATAATAATTGTAGGCGTATAAGGAAAACACAGTCCGCCTGTAGAAGTAATCAATCGTTGAATGTAAGGACTTTCTGTAAATGCTTTAATAGGAGGTATGCTTAATTTGACTCTCCAATCTTTTGAGTTGGGATCTTGTGCCCAAGACGCACTTGCTATATCAATTTCTGGTGGCTCACCGTCGGTGGGGATAGTTCGAGAGCGAATTGCTTTCATAAACCCTTTTCCGCCTGCCTGTAATACATCAACTGTTTGTTGTGCCAAATCTTTGGCACCGTCAATGATGTCTCCTGTAGTTACAGGTTTTTTAGTTGGGTCAAAATCAAATGTGTCTGCCATAATTGGTAATCCTTACTGTAAGTATTTATTGACTTTATTATCAGAGTATATTATAATAAGAACACTAAATGGAGAAATCACGTGAAAAGAGTAAATTATTTAAACAACAAGGACATATTGTCCGAGATACACAAGTCAAAGAGCAGTTTTTGCAGTTTTGTAGATTCAGACTATCATCAATTTGATATTATTTTACCAAGCATAGACAAAATTAACGTAAGAACAATAGCAGAAGCAAAAAGAAACAAAGCAAAAAGATTAGGAGATGCAGATTATGCCGCAAGAAAATTAGCAGGCGAAAAAGTTAAACAAGCAGAGTGTGCTGTTGACTACAGAAAGATCACAAAAGAGGAACTTATTTTCCGTGTAATGACATTTGATCATATTCCTGAAGAAAAGGGTCGTAAGAAAAATCCTAAAACTATAGCAGATACAAAAATAAAATTAAACTTTCCTCCATTCCAGCATTTTAAATTTAACGAAAACGACGAACTTGTATGTGTAGGCAAAAGTCATTGGGAAGGCGGAATGGAAAACGGTTCTTTTAATCTAAGCGGTGGTAAAGCAACTGAAAAACTTGCTCGCATGTGGATGAAACTTTGTGATCGTTATGCAACAAGAGGAAATGTACGTGGATACACCTACAATGACGAGATGCGAGGTCAAGCAATTCTTCAACTTACACAGATTGGACTACAATTTGATGAAAGCAAATCACAAAACCCATTTGCATACTACACTGCGGCAGTTACAAATTCATTTGTAAGAGTTATTAACATTGAAAAGCGTAATCAAAATATTAGAGACGATATTCTTGAAATGAACGACATGACTCCAAGTTACACACGCCAAAGTCAAGGCGAATGGGAAAGACAAGTAGAAGAACAACGCAAAAAAATGGCAAGTGGCAAATAAGTTCTTGACTTTATTTGACTTTTGCTATACAATAATAAGACAATAAACTGAGGTAATATTTTGTTTAAAAAATGTGCAGTATTTACAGACATACATTTTGGTCTGAAAGGAAACTCTAAAGTCCATAATGATGACTGTGAAGACTTTGTGGATTGGTATATTAAAACAGCCAAAGAAAACGGATGCGAAACAGGAATCTTCATGGGTGACTGGCATCACAATCGTAACAGTTTAAATATTGTTACAATGGACTACTCTATTCGCAGTCTTGAAAAACTTGGAAAGGCATTTGAACAGTTTTTTTACTTTCCAGGTAATCATGATTTGTATTACAAAGATAAAAGAGACGTCCAAAGTGTAGAATTTGCAAAACATATCAACGGTGTTACAGTTGTTGATGAGATTACTACAATAGGCGATAGTACAATGGTACCGTGGCTTGTAGGTGAAGAGTGGAAAAAGATTCCTAAGATCAAAAGCAAATACATGTTTGGACATTTTGAACTTCCAAACTTCTATATGAATGCAATGGTACAGATGCCTGATACTGGCGAATTACAATCTAAACATTTTGTACATCAAGATTATGTGTTTAGTGGCCATTTTCACAAAAGACAAACACAAGGCAACGTAACATACATAGGAAATGCATTTCCACACAACTATGCAGATGCTTGGGACGATAAACGCGGAATGATGATTCTCGAACACGGTGGAGAACCTCAGTATATAGATTGGGACAGTTGTCCAAAATATAGAACTGTGAAATTAAGTCAACTAATTGATGAAAAAGATAAGTTGATGAAAGATAAAATGTATCTACGTGTAACACTTGATATTAATATTAGTTACGAAGAAGCAAGTTTTATCAAGGAAGAATTTCAAAAGCAATTTAGTTGTCGTGAAATTACTTTGATTCCAAGTTTACAAGATGATCAAATTAATACTGATATTGATATCACAAAGTTTGAAAGTGTTGATCAAATTGTAGCAGAAGAGATTAATGCAATCGAAAGTGAAAACTACAACAAACAAACACTACTAAACATTTATAACGAGTTATAAAATATGCTGATTAAAGACCTAACTGTAAAAAACTTTATGAGTGTGGGAAATCAAACCCAGGCTGTAGACTTTAGCAATAGACAATTAACGCTTGTACTTGGTGAAAACCTTGATCAAGGAGGCGATGATAGTGGCTCCCGAAACGGAACTGGTAAGACCACTATCATTAACGCCCTTTCATATGCACTATACGGCCAAGCACTAACAAATATTCGCAGAAATAATCTAATTAATAAAACCAACGGCAAAGGTATGTTGGTTACACTTAACTTCGAAAAAAACGGAACAAAATATCGAGTTGAGCGAGGACGTAGTCCTAACGTTTTAAAGTTTTTTATTAACGAAGAAGAAAAAGAAATCACAGACGAATCACAAGGTGACTCAAGAGAAACTCAAAAAGAAATTGATAGTCTGTTACAGATGAGTCACGAGATGTTTAAGCACTTGGTTGCATTAAACACATACACAGAGCCCTTCTTAAGTTTAAAACCCAACGATCAACGTGCTATTATTGAGCAACTATTAGGTATTACCATACTATCCGAAAAGGCTGAACAACTTAAAATAAAACAAAAAGAAGTGCGTGACGGAATTACCGAAGAAACTGCAAGAATAAATGGGATACAAACTGCAAACGAAAAAGTAAAAGAGACAATTGATAGTTTAAAGGTAAAGTCAAGTGCGTGGAGACAACAGAATGCTAAAGATTGTGAACGCTTACAAAATGGTATTGACGAATTAGAACACTTAGATATCGATGAAGAAATAAGAAATCACGAGTTACTATCTGCTTGGGAAGAAAACGACAAGCACAAGCGTAATTTAGAAAAAGAACGTGCTACACTTGAAAGTGCGTTAAGTCAGACAGACAGACAGATTACTAAAATTGGAAAAGAATTAAATGATCTTAATGATGCAAAGTGTCATGCTTGTGGACAAGAGTTACACGAAGAGAAAAAACAAGAAATAAACAATAAACTTCAAGAAGAGTATGGCGAAACAATGACATACTTAATGGAAATTAATACAAAATTTGAAAAGGTTGCAAATAAATTAAGTGAGTTAGGAGATTTAGATTCTAAGCCAAGTACATTTTATGAAACTGCTAAAGAAGCATACGATCATCGAAGCAATGTTGAAAATTTAAAACAAGCACTTAAGGCTAAAGAAACAGAAAACGATCCATACGTTGATCAAATCGAAGAACTTGAACACACTGCTATACAAGAAGTAAACTGGGATACCGTGAATGACCTTACGCTGATGCAAGAACATCAAGGTTTCTTGTATAAGTTACTTACAAATAAAGATTCCTTTATACGTAAAAAAATTATTGAACAAAACCTTGCATATCTAAACAATAGATTAACATTCTACTTAGACAAAATTGGTTTGCCACACACTGTAGTATTTCAAAATGATTTATCTGTGATGATCACCCAGTTAGGACAGGACCTCGACTTTGATAATTTAAGTAGGGGTGAGCGTAACAGACTAATACTTGGTTTATCATTTGCGTTTAGAGATGTTTGGGAAAGTTTGTATCAAAATATCAACTTACTATTTGTTGACGAATTAATTGACAGTGGAATGGACACCGCGGGTGTTGAGCATAGTTTGGCTATCCTCAAGAAAATGGGTAGAGAACGTAAAAAGAACATTTATTTGATTTCACACAAAGACGAACTGCAAGGTCGTGTACAAAACGTACTTAAGGTTGTAAAAGAAAACGGCTTTACCAGTTATGCAAACGATATTGATATTGTACAATGAGCATAATAGACGACACACACGACAAATTAACCAAAGCATATTTAGAATATTTCAAAGCAAACGAACGTTTTGAAAAAAATGGGGGTCTAAGAACCATGCAGGACGCTCGAAAATGGCTCAGAACTATTCGCACTCTCGCTAAATTACGTGGAGACGAAATTAAAAAGGCATACGATTCCAATAAAGACACCAAGGCAAAGTAGATCTGTGTAAGTATCCATATGCAATGGACTTATCAAGGACAAGAAGTAAAAGAAATCCCAGAAGGCATAGAAGGCTTTGTCTATTTGATTACCAATACAACTAATAATCGCAAGTATGTAGGCAAAAAACTCGCAAAATTTAAAAAAACACGCCCACCTTTAAAAGGCAAGAAAAACAAAAGACGTAGCAAAGTAGAGTCAGACTGGAGAGACTATTGGGGATCTTCAGATCACTTGCTTGAGGACGTACAAAATTTAGGCCCAGAAAATTTTACAAGAGAAATTTTACACTATTGTGAAAGCAGAGGCGTATTAAGTTATCTCGAAGCCAAAGAACAATTCGATAGACGTGTATTAGAAACTGACGAATATTACAACGGCATTATTAATGTACGTGTAGGCAGTTCGAAAGTTTTGAAAGAAGCGTTAAAAAATATAAAATAGGCAAAAATATAGCAACATTGTTTGGTCGAGGAGGCTCGACTCATCTTGAGGATATGTGAAATACCATATTCAGATACTGGTGCGTTGCAAGGATAATGCTAACTTAAGGCATAAAAGATGTATGCTCTGTGAAAAAGATACAACATACGCGGCAAGTGTTTTTGCACTGTTAAGGAACAACTGCCGTCCGTGGATACTGCGAATGCTGAAGTAAGGGGTTGACGATCTACCGCCTCTGTACATACTATATGTAATCTTCTTTAACAGTGTGGTGATGCTAACTCACATGATGTGAAACCACTCAGTTCGTCCGGCAACGGGCGAATTGTGGCTCAACTATCTACATGATGCTAAATTGCTTCGCAATTATTGTTTAAGAAATAAGTGTTTGAGCGATAGCGAAAACAAGATGTGCTTTAGCACATCTACTAAGAATGTTAACTACTTAAATCTTTAAGATAATCATTAGGTCGAAGTTTAACTTCGGTATTAATCTGATTCTTTGTTCCGGTATTATGTTTTGCAACAATTTCACTACCCTGTGTAAAATAAAATCCTAATGATTCTGCTTTTTCCATAAAATCAAGAAAAGCGGACTCTAATTCAACAACTTCTTTTTTATTCATGATTAATCATACAAGTCTGGATCTCTGCCTAAACCTTTTGGTCTCGGAGGGTGTACTTCCAGTACTTCGTATTCCTCGTGGGGGTTAACATTTTTAAAGTTGCTCACAATTTCAAATGCTTCTGCTTCTGTAGAGCATTTGACGATTTCTCGTTTTGCAACCACTATATAAGAGTTAGTACTCATCGTGAATTATTTAATATTAGTTATCTGAAATAAATAGTTATACATAACGAACAAGGATTAATTAGATGAAAATTTCACAAGTTGTAGTTGAATCCAAAAAACAAACCACAAATGAGGCTCCTGTAGGCGGTATTAAGCAGGGTCTTACTAAGTTTGGTGCCAAAGCGGCCGCTAAATTAGGTGCAAAAAACACTGCATTAGGACTTGCAGGCAAAGCAGATACAGGCGACGAAGCAAACAAATTACGTGGTGAATTCCAAAATTACATGGGAACAACAGGTCAAAGCATGGGTAAAATCGATGCATCAGAGTTGACTGCATGGTTGAAATCTAAAAAATATCCAACAAATTCAGTTCCACCACAAGGTGTTCTTAACAAAAAACAATTAGACGATATTCTTTTAAAAACTGTACAGGCTTCTAAAAAAGTAGGTGGCGGTGCCGGCGGTGCAGTAGGTGCCGATGCAAATGCTAAACAAACAACTACAAATACTGGAAAAGTAGATAAATCAACAGCAACAGGTAGTTCAACAGCACAGACTGGTGAAGCACCACCAACACAAAACGGAAGTGCCGGTGGACCTGCTACAGAAGTTCCACCAAACATTCAAGCACAACTTGATTTGCTAAATGCACCTGATAAAAAAAGATTGGCGGCTTTACTGTAATGAAACTATACGAACTTAACACACCAAACAACAGAACTTCACAAATACTAACAGAAGGTTACCAGGACCTTACTGAAACACAAAAGATTTATCTTAACAGATGGGAACGTGAACTTTGGCCATTACTTGAAGAATATACAAAACTTGCAGAAGCAGAATTAACTGCTGACCAAATTCAGGATATCTTTAAAGGTGCAGAAGAACGTGCTATGGCCAGCGGCGACAACAAAACTGTTGCAGGCAAAGTAGGCGCAGGTGTAGCGGCGGCCGCAAAACTTCCTGTAGATATTGCAAAAGCAGTTGACAAAAAAATTAACGAACTTGGTAGACTTGCACAAAACGCTGGACCAGTTAAAAATGCAGATGCTAAGTTTGAAGAACTTAAAAAGAAAATTAGTGCAGAAAATTCGGATTCAAAAATTGTACAAGGCATACAAAAAGTAAGCGACTGGGCAAAAGAAAATCCAGGCAAGGCAAGTATTGCTGTAGGTATCTTAACAACTATTGCGGCGTTTGCGGGCGGTCCTGCAGGTGGTGCCGCGGCAGGTTTGATTCTACGTGCTTCAAAAGATTTATTACAAGGTGAAAAATTATCAACAGCAGTTGGTAAGTCAGTTAAAACAGCGGCATATGGTGCTCTTGCTGGTTTAGCAATCAGAGGCTTAACAGATGCTATGGTTGACAATATCGCAACAGGCAGTGAAGCCGAAGCAAATGCAATGATGGACGGTTTTGAAAAAGCCAACTTTAAAGCGGCTGTAGATAGTGCGGCGGCAGAAGCAGGTCTTGATGCAGGTGTGCTTGATGGTGCTATGAACTATAGCAGTCAAGGAAACATCAACGGTTTCTTTTACAATTACAATTTTACAATGACTGCTGATCAAGTTTCAGAGTATAAAAATTTGTTATCTGCAACGCAGAGTGCAAAAGTTTTCAGTCCAGAATATTATGAAGCGGCAGGTAGGTTACACGGTTTCTTAGCAACAGCACAACAAGCCAACTCAGATTTAACTGCACTTGCACGAACAATAGCAGACATTCCAAAAGACATGCTTACAGGTGATCAGATGGATGCGGCAATCGCTGTGCTTGACAATGCAGATGCGGCAATTGAAAAAGTTATGGATATCGGCGGCGGAGCGGCCGCGGCGGCTCAAGGTGCTCTTGCTACAGTTGATGATAGCAATAAAGAAATGCACAAGGTCAAACCAATTGATCCAAAAGAAAAAGAACAACTGGAATTAAGTTTAAAAGGTGGCGGTGAAGCAAAAGCAGAATCAATTGACTACGAAACTTCTTACAAATATTTGTTAGAACAATATCTTGCAGAAGCAGATCCAGCACAACAAGAATTACCATTAGACAATCCTAATACACTTGGTGCAAAAGCAAAACGTGGTTTAGGAAATATTGCAAGTAAAGTAGGCGGAGCAGTTAAAGATGCGGCAGGCAAAGCAGTCAAAGGTGTTAAACAAGTCGCTAAAGATGTAGGAAACAAAGTAACTGCAAATAAACTAAACAAAAAGTGGAAAGAAATGGGAGAGCCTACAGATGCAGGAACAGTAGCATTTATCCTACAAGATGCAGGCATGACTAACGATGACATTTCAGCACTTGCACAAGAAAAGAAAGTAGATTTGCCAGCACCTACAGCACAAGCAGATAGTACTACAGATACAGATACAGCACAAGCAGATGGCGGCTCTAACGCTGATACAGCGTCAACAAGCGGTGGTCAAGGAGCAAGTGGTAGTGCAGGAGCATCAGCCGGCGAAAGACGTGCTACTAAAGACGAAATTGCCAAGTGGGTAAGAAAAGATGCACCGCTTGTTGATCCTAAAAATCCAGCCGCAGACGGAGCCATTGAAGCAGATAGAGATGGCAGAAACATTGGACTTGTGAGACAGGCCAATGGTGCAGATCATATCTGGGTAGGTCAGTCATGGACAAACATGACTACTGGAAAGCCTGTTAGTGCAGACACACAAGGGTTAGGAAGACCAGATCTTGAAGAACTTGCTAAAGAAATTCAAAAAGCAAATGTTGCTAAACTTGTAAAAGATCAATTAACATCTCCTGGTATACAAGCAGGTACTAAAGACGCTCAGACTGCAAAAGTAACCAAAACAATGACCAGTAAGACTGCAGGGCAACGTGCTGGAACAAAGTTCCAAAACACAAGCAATCAAGGCACTACCGTTCAATAATTAAAAGAACGGCAAGCCTGATTTTTTAGTAGTTTCTAAATTATCGTCAATAACTTTTTTTACAACTTCTCGATCCTCTGGACCAAATTCATACGCTTCTGTAATAGTAACTCCGCCACGCATATACCAAACAATTTTTAACAAGTCGTGTTTAATTTGTTTGGCTTCGTTTTCAAGTTTTTTAGTTTCACGTAAGATTTCGTCAAGAGGCAACTTCGCTATTGACGTGCGAAAAAATTTGATTGATCAAACGCAATAGGCACTTGGAATGTATCCGGTGCACCTGCTTTACGCTCCTCTTCATCAGTTGTAACTGTTAACGGTTTGATGTTAAACTCTGTTTTCATCTTTTCAAGATGATTTTTAAGTCCTTCAAAAATAACTCCGTCTGTTCCTTCAAAAAACTCTCTAATATGATTTATATTAGTAACTGGATCTTCGTTTTGGAACTGTACACTGATAACTTGATCAACAACCATATCTAAGTTATAGTCTGTTAACTTTTTAAAACTTGCATTAAATTTTTCTAATTTTTGTGCTTCATCTAAATTAGATTCATCAATTGTTTTTACTAAACGTTGTTCTTCAAATGCTTTTAAAGCCGCTTTAGTAAACTGTGCATAGTTATTAGGAACTAATTTAAAAGTAAATCCATTGCTTACAAAGGTATCTTCAAACACTCTTGACTGCATTGAATCTAAAAGTTCTACTAAGTTTACTTGATAGTCTCTTTCTAACTCTGGCGTAGTGTTAGGAACCTTAGTAGTAATTGTTAACGATTCCCCATACGTTGCAATTCTAATTGCAACAAGAATTGCATCGAGATCAAGACTTGGTACTGCATAGGCATCTTTAATAGATGGAATACAACTCTTAATCAAACTAACGGTCGATTCACCATTAATTAATGCGTCTGGAGTTTTCAAGACCAATTCGTCTTTTGCGGTCATTGAATATACCGGCACTTCGCCGTTGTCAGGCATATCAATTGAACCTTCAGGCCAATATTGTCCCTTTGACGGCAATCTTAGATAAATTTTAGGTTGTCTAAAATGTTTTGCCAGCGGGTTTTGACCTTGAGGCTGAATTGGTATAGGGCCTCGTGGTATATTATTTTCTGCCATTTTTTTCTCCTGCTAAATAAGTTATAGCACAAGTATTTATAGTGTAGGATAAAGTGAGTATATAATTAATGGCTGTTCAAGTTGACATACCCGGTTTTGGGCTCGTAGAAGCCAAAAACGCGGCTGAAGAAAGCACAATGAAAGAGATCCTCCGTGCCCTACAGGGTAAGGGATCTAAGAGTTCTGGTGGTGCGGGTGGTGCAGGAGGCGGCGGAGGCGCAGGCGGAATGGCAGGCGTAATGCAAAAAGCCACAAAGTCAACAGGCAAATACACAGAAGAAATTAACAACACAAGAACGGCTTTACAAGATTTTGGTGCAGGACTAAGAACAGTCGGCGGACTAATTAAAGGCGCCTTTGGAATGGTAACAACCAGTGCCCAAGGGTTGGCTATGGAACTACTGGACGGCGGCAATCGCATGTCAGACTTCCTTCAACATGTACCTCTTGTAGGTAACTCGCTTGGTGCTCTAACAGGAATGTTAGAAGGACAGGTTGATAATTTTAGAGACTTATCTGAAATTGGTGCAGGGTTTGGAAATAGTATATTAGGAGTAACAAGAGCGGCAACAGATGCAGGAATGGGTGTAGCACAGTTTTCAGAGTTTGTTGGACAAAACTCGCAAAATATGATGTTGTTGGGCGGAACTATCACTGATGGTGCAAAGCAATTTGGACAACTAACAAGACAAATAAGAAACAGTGACAGAGACTTCCAAGGCATGGGTTTTACATTTGAAGCACTCAATGAACACACTGTAGAATACATGGATCAGTTGGCAATGCAAGGTCGACTGTCAGGCATGAGTCAAGCACAACTTAGAAAAGGTTCCGAAGACTACTTGATGCAGATTGATAGACTTGCAAAAGTAACAGGTAAGTCACGTAAAGAAGCAGAACAACTACTAAAAAAACAAGCGGCAGAAGCAAACGTTCAAGTTATGGCAAGTAGATTGTCCGGCGAAGCATTAACTAATTTCCAAGATAGTATTGCGTTTGTTGATTCCGAATTACCTGGATTTAGTAACGCAATTAAAGATATGGCAGACGGTGTTGCACAAACTCCACTTGCACAAAAACTTGCTTCTACAATTCCAGGATTCCAAGCATTACAAGAAGAAATGGCCAGTGGTAGTTTAAGTCAAGAAGAATATATTAAACGTATGGCAGGGTTTGGACCACAAATTGACAAATTTGTTAAAACTATGGATCCTGCTATGGTTCAGCACTTAATGGGTAAAGAAGGCTTTGAAGGCATGATGAGCGGTATGGCAGAATATAATAAAATGTCTACCAAGTACAACGAAGCAGACATTGAAAAAATGAAAGCGGAACAAGCCGAGCGTGACAAAACTACAGCCGCACTTGCAGACTTTGAAACACGAATTGCAGAAGTAAGAGCAAAAATTATGAAAACTCTTATTGATAGCGGAATCCTTGACAAACTTAGTAACTCATTTGGAAACCTATTAGAATGGTTTACAAGCAATGGTGAATCACTAACAGAATCAATGGGAGAAGTTTTAAAAAGCGGTTTAACATACGTTCAAAAATTTGCTGACTTCTTAAAAGATACTTGGAAAGCATCAAATGGCGATTTGGGCACTTTCTTTAGCACAGTGGTTGGCACACTGTTTAATAAGATGATAGAGGCATTAGAACCTGCTAAACAAAAATTTATTGCATACTTAAAAGACTTTTTCTCCGAACACCTTGGAACTATGATTGCTGGTGTACTTGGAGCCATAGGTGGCATTATAGTAACAAAAATTATTACAGGAATGTTAGGAGCAATACTTGGTGCTATTGTAGGACCAATCATTGCGCCGTTCCTTGCAATTGGCGGAGCACTGTTAGCAATCTTTGGATGGGAAACTATCAAAGGTTGGGTTGGTGCGGCTTGGGACGCTATTGTTTGGGTGTTTAAAGGTATTGGAGATATGTTTAGTTGGATTTGGGAAAAAGTTCAAGTACCAATTAAATTTATTTGGAGTATCTACTCTACCATGTTTGGTTGGATTGGTGATACATTTAGTTGGATATACGAAAAAGTAAAAGGCCCAATTACCACAATCTACAATGTTATTAGCGGAATGTTCGGATGGATTGGTGATACAGTGGATTGGATCTGGGGTAAAATCAAAGCACTAAATCCGTTTAGTTGGTTCGGAAGTGATGACGACGAAGACGAGGCAGAAGAAAAAATTGCCCAAGAAAAAGATAGAACAGTAGGATTATCAGCAGAAGAAAAAGCGAAATTGGACGGTTACAGTCCTGACCAAGTAACTGCAATGGCAACAATGCCTGCGGCTCCAGAAGTTAGCGGTGCAGGCTCAGACACAACAATGCCAAATTTTGGAAATGCCAGTACTGGAGGCGAAACTGCAACTGCAAATGTAAATAATAGTGCGATTGCAGAATTATTATATGAACAAAATAAATTACTCAAGTATCAACTTAGTGCTCTTAAAGCATTACAAGGTAATTTGTTAAAAGGAGTAGGATAGTATGAGTTGGAAAAGATATTTTACAAATGTCCCGACTGGCGACAACGACATGGGAAATATGAGTCCATTTAGTGGTCGTGGCGGATCACAACCAGGACCTGCTCGTTCAAACTATTCCTCTTATCTTCCAGATGTCTATGTAGGATCACCAAATCGTGTTGAAAGATATGGGCAATATAATGTAATGGACAACGATAGTGAAGTAAATGCGGCACTTGATATACTTGCTGAATTTTGTTCACAGAAAAACGGATCAAATCACACAAGTTTTAATTTACATTTTAATAAAAAAGGAACCAATTCTGAAGTACAAGTATTAAGCCAATACTTACAGATGTGGAGCAAACTGCAAAAATTCGATACTAAAATGTTTCGTATCTTACGTAATGTATTCAAATATGGAGATGCATTTTTCGTAAGAGATCCTGAAACTAAAAAATGGTTCTATATTGATCCTGCTAAAGTTTCACGTATTATTGTAAACGAAAGCGAAGGTAAAAAACCAGAACAATATATTATCAAAGATATTAATTTTAATTTTAGAGACCAAGTAATTACCGATCCTTACATAACCTCAGGAAATGTTACAGGCGGTGGAGCGTCACAACCTGCAACTGGATATCAGTCAGGCGGCGCACAAGGAATGGTAGGCAATACTGGAACTTCTCAAGCAGGTTCAAGATTTCAAACAGGACAACAAGAAGTTGCAATTGATGCAGAACATGTTGTGCATCTAAGTCTATCAGAAGGATTAGACAACAACTATCCGTTTGGTAATTCATTGCTTGAAAGCATTTTTAAAGTTTACAAACAAAAAGAATTACTTGAAGACGCAATTATTATTTACAGAACACAAAGAGCACCAGAAAGACGTGTGTTTTATATTGATGTAGGTAATATGCCATCACACTTAGCAATGCAATTTGTAGAACGTGTTAAAACAGAAATACATCAAAGACGTATTCCGAGTAGCACAGGTGGTTCTACAAGTGTTATTGATAGTGCATATAATCCATTGTCAACAAATGAGGATTACTTCTTTCCGCAAACAGCAGAAGGACGTGGATCTAAAGTTGAAACATTGCCGGGTGGTACTAACTTAGGCGAAATTGATGACTTAAAATACTTTACTAATAAACTTATTAGAGGTTTACGTATTCCAAGTAGTTACTTGCCAACAGCGGCACAAGATGAAGGACAAAGTCAACACAATGACGGTAGAGTAGGCACAGCATACATTCAAGAACTAAGATTCAACAAATACTGCGAACGCTTACAAAGTCTTGTAACAGAAGAATTTAATCAAGAGTTTAAACGTTACTTGTTAGAAAAGGGTGTAAACATTGATATTAGTATGTTTGATCTTAGATTACAGGAACCTATGAACTTTGCAAGTTATAGACAATCAGAACTTGACAATGTACGTATACCAACATTTACACAGATTCAAGCAATTCCGTTTTTATCAAACCGCTATGCAATGAAACGATTCTTAGGGTTATCTGAAGAAGAAATTGCAGAAAACGAAAGAATGTGGAGAGAAGAAAACGATGAAAACCTACAACCATTACCAACCGACGCCGCAGGTGAAATGCGTGGTGTTGGCATAAGTGGTGCAGGCATAGGCGGAGACTTAGGCGGAATGGAAGATGTTGATCCAGAAGCAGAACCAGCGCCAGTAGATGGTGGAGCGGCGGCGGCACCAGATACTACTACAGCGGCACCTCCAGGTGGCGCAACAGAGACACCTCCAGCATAATAGGATAAATAGTTACATGATACTCAGAGAATTATTTTATTTTGATAAAGAAACACTTGAACCGGTAGAAGACAAGTCTTATGATCCTGTAGACGATGAATCTATTATTAAAGTAGATGACACTCGCAAAACAAGATTAACACTTCGTCAGATTAATAAAGCACGTAGAGCATCTGAATTTCACAAAGAAGAACAACAAAAAGAATTACACTTTGTAAAGCAGATGTACGGTATTGCTTCACAACCTGAAGTTTAACGGAGTATAACAAATGTCTACAGCATTTGTTGTCGGTAACGGAACCAGCAGAAAATCTATTGATTTATCCCCTTTAAAAAACATTGGACCTGTGTATGGTTGCAATGCACTCTATAGAGACTTTGAACCAGACCATCTTGTAGCAGTTGATGCAAAGATGATACTTGAAATTGCTAAAACTGGTTGGCAAAAAACACACAAAGTTTATACAAATCACAACAAGATGTTTGCTGAAATACAAAATCTCAAGATTATGAATCCAAGCAAAGGATGGAGTAGCGGACCTACAGCATTAGATTTAGCAACAGAACACAAACACGAGTTAATCTATATTTTAGGCTTTGATTTTAAAGGCACTACAGGCACAGGACAAGCAGGCGATTTAGTAAATAATCTGTATGCAGGAAGTTTTAATTATAAGCGTCCTACAGATCCTGCTACATATTTTGGTAACTGGGAACGACAAGTTGGCATTATATTGCAAAGAAATAGCAAAACGAGATATATAAGAGTAGTAGAAGAAGGAGATATTTTCGTACCGAAAAGTTTACAAAAATTCTCAAATCTAAAGCACATTACAGTGAATGAATTCAAAAAATCATTCAACTAATCACATTAAGGTTTCAAAATCCCGCATTTTGAGCCTATATTCAGCGTATATTCTTCATTATATGTAAATATTATTGACAGCCTTACCATATTAAACACTTATAGGAGGTACTAAAATGGCAGACCGTAATAAATTCGAGGAAATGCTCGAAAAATTAGTTAACGAAGATCGTAAAGGTGCAGAAGAACTGTTCCACGAGATCGTAGTTGAAAAATCAAGAACAATTTATGAAAATCTACTTGAAGACGACATGGAAGACTTAGACGTTAAAGAAGCATCTAAAGATGATGAAAAAGACGATGAGGATGACAAAGAAGTAGATGAAGCGTCAGATAATGACGACGAAGAAACTAACGAAGCAACTGACGAAGATGAAAAAACTGACGAGTCAAAAGACGAAGAAGTTGACGAAGCATCAAAAGATGAAGAAGTTGCTGAGGAAATTCCAACAGAATTAACACCAGAAGGTGACGACGACATGGGCGGTGATCCAGCAGACGATATGATGGCTGACATCGAAGATGACGCTGAAGGCGAAGACAAGCCAGAAGGCGATGAAGAAATCGAAGATCGTGTTGTAGACCTTGAAGACGCATTAGACGACCTTAAGTCAGAATTTGAAGCAATGATGGCAGACAAAGGTGAAGAAAGCGACGATGGTGAAGAAGACTCAGAAGCACCAATGGACGATATGGACATGGGTGACGAAGAGAAGGAAGACGAGGCATTTGAGCCTGCTTCCGAACTTAGCGTAGATGAAGTACCAGCATTTGAAGGTACTAAGTCACAAGCAGAGCAAATGAGAGAGTATGTTGAAAAAGTTGCTGAGCCAAAAGGCGAAGATAACAAAGCAAAATCTCCAGTTGCTGGCAAAAATGACATGGGTGGAACAACAGCAAATATTGCAAAAGGTTCAGCAGAAGAAAAAGGCGGAACTGGTGCAAGTGCTCCTAAAGAAGAAAACGCAGGGAACGTAAATGTACCAGGCGGAAAGGCTTCTAAGTCAATGTCAAACGCTAAAGGCCACGGCGCAGAGAAAAAAGGCGCAGGCGAAACTGGAGCCGATGCTAAAAGCATTATTGGCTCTTAATTGTTGAGGAATAATAAGTGATTAACTTACGAGAGAACTTGACATTCGACCAGGCACAAATGGTCATTGAATCTACTGAAGATGGCAAAGACCTTCATTTAAAAGGTATTTGTATCCAAGGAGGAGTGCGTAACGCCAACCAGCGTGTGTACCCTGTTAGTGAAATCAGTAGGGCTGTCAACACTCTCAACGATCAAATAACCGGTGGATATTCAGTTCTTGGAGAAGTGGATCACCCAGAAGGACTCAACATAAACCTTGACCGCGTGTCCCACATGATTAAAGAAATGTGGATGGATGGACCGAATGGTTATGGAAAGATGAAGATATTACCTACACCGATGGGACAACTTGTTAAAACAATGCTGGAAAGCGGAGTTAAACTTGGTGTCTCATCACGTGGTAGTGGAAACGTAAACGAGGACAACAATGTAAGTGATTTTGAAATCATCACAGTAGATGTTGTGGCTCAGCCATCTGCTCCTGGTGCATATCCAACACCAATTTACGAGCATTTGATGAATACCCGAGGCGGTATGCAGGCATTTAACATGGCCCGCGAAGTTCAAGGCGACACAAAGGCACAAAAATATTTAAAAGAATCACTTGTAAATATTATACAAGGGTTGAAATAAGGAGAACAAGATGTTGGAAGCACTGAAATCACTTTTTGAAAACAATGCTATTTCGGAAGAAATTAAAGCCGACATTGAAGAAGCGTGGAACGCCAAGGTTAACGAAAACCGTATGCAGGCTACAGCAGAACTTCGCGAAGAATTTGCCAAAAAGTATGAACACGATAAATCAACTATGGTTGAAGCCGTGGAAAAAATGCTTGAAGACAGATTAGGCGCAGAGATTGCAGAATTTGCAGATGACCGTTCTAAACTTGCCGAAGCAAGAGCAAAGTACCATGTAGCAATGCGTGAAAACGCAGACCTAATGAAAAACTTTGTTGTACAGCAGTTAGGCAAGGAAGTTTCTGAACTACACGAAGACCAAAAAGCAATGTCAAATAAATTTGGCAAACTTGAGGAATTTGTTGTAGAGGCTTTAGCAAAAGAAATTGCAGAGTTTCATGAAGATAAAAAAGATCTTGCAGAAACTAAGGTTCGACTTATTCGCGAAGCGAAGAAACATTTTGATACTGTTAAAGAGTCTTTCATTAAGAAAGGCGCAAAAGTTGTTGAAAATACTGTTGCAAAAACTCTTACAAAAGAGATTACATCTCTTAAAGAAGATATTGATGCGGCACGTAAAAATGACTTTGGACGTAAATTATTTGAAACGTTTGCAGATGAATACCAGTCTTCTTACTTAAACGAGAAGAGTGAAACTGCAAAATTATTAAAAGTAGTTGAGTTAAAAGACAAGCAACTTGCAGAATCAAAACAAATCGCTGAAGAAAAAGCGAAATTAGTTGAATCTAAAGATGCACAATTAAGATCTGCATCAGATAATGCAAAAAGAAAAGACATAATTTCTGAACTAACTGCTCCATTGAGCAAAGATCAGAAAGAAATTATGATGGACTTACTGGAGTCTGTACAAACTGACAATATTCAAAAACAGTTTGACAAGTATCTACCTTCTGTAATTGACGGTAATACTCCAGAAAAGAAGAAGGCAACGCTCACTGAGGCAACTGAAGTAACAGGCAACAAAGAAGAATCTAACGTTAGAAATGGCGCAAGTAATTCTGCAACAGATAATGTCGTAGATATTAGAAGACTTGCAGGATTAAAATAAGGAGAAAATAATGTCAGAACTATTAGAAAGTAGATGGCAGGAAACTAAGAGCGCATTACTTGAAGGCCTACAAGGCACGAAGAAATCTGTGATGAATGCTACTTTGGAAAATACTAAAAGGTATTTGGCAGAGACAGCAACAGCAGGTGCTACTTCAGCAGGTAACGTTGCAACTTTAAACAGAGTTATCCTACCAGTAATAAGAAGGGTCATGCCTACAGTGATCGCTAACGAAATCGTTGGTGTTCAACCTATGACAGGACCAGTGGGTCAAATCCACACATTGAGAGTACGTTACTCGGATACATTCGATGACGTAACAGCAGGCGAAGAGGCTCTATCACCGTTTAACATTGGCTTAGGCTATTCAGGTGGTGGATCAACTGATAAAGCAGACGCAACAGCAACACTTGAAGGTACTGCTGGTAAGCGTATGTCGATTCAGATCTTAAAACAAACAGTCGAAGCGAAAACTCGTAAATTGAGTGCTCGTTGGACTTTTGAGTCTGCACAAGACGCACAAGCACAACAAGGTATCGACGTTGAAGCAGAAATTATGGCGGCTTTAGCACAAGAAATTACTGCTGAAATCGATCAAGAAATTCTTGCTTCATTAAGAAACCTTGCTGGTTCTGCTGAAACAGACGTTCAGTATGATCAA